>Ga0187779_10002155_pt1 | contig 12137 bp, 11 predicted proteins | sample 1015_Q2_SP10_10__FD_132435 | JGI IMG/M metagenome (GOLD analysis project Ga0187779, IMG submission 132435) | Tropical peat soil microbial communities from peatlands in Department of Meta, Colombia - 1015_Q2_SP10_10_MG | ecosystem: Environmental > Terrestrial > Soil > Wetlands > Peat | place... | reverse complement strand
TCATTCGAGGAGTTGGCCATGCCGCTTTTCGATCAACTGTACAACTTTGCGCATTGGCTGACCCAAAACCGCGATGAGGCCGAAGACCTGGTTCAAGAAACATATGTCAAGGGCTTGCGAGGATTCGCGTCTTTCCGCGCGGGAACGAATTTTCGCGCGTGGATGTATCGGATTTTGCGCAATACCTTCTTGACCTCCCGCACCGGATTGAGAATCACCGTTCCGCTCGATTCTGAAAGCGAAGGGCCCGAGCTGGCGGTGGATCCCGAAACACCGGAGACATTGGCCATCGACCGATCGAACTCGGCAGCGTTACAGCGTGCATTGGACGACCTGCCCGTGCATTTCCGGGAGATCCTTCTCCTTTGTGAAGTCGAAGAGTTGTCATATCAGGAGATTGCGGAGACCCTGTCGGTTCCGATCGGAACCGTGATGTCACGCCTGTCGCGCGCGCGAAAGGCATTGCGCGAAAGGGTGAATTTCGAGATGCGGCCACATACGACCGCTGCGGTAAACGGATAATTATGTCTTGTGACTGGACAACAAAGATTGAAACCTACGTTGATGGCGAGCTTCCTGCCGAAGAAGTGCGCGCGTTCGACAAGCACGTGCGCGCTTGTCCAACCTGCGCCGGGATCGCGCTGGCGCGCGTGCAGATGAAGCGCACCATCCAGTCTGCCGGAAAACGCTTTAAACCCTCTTCTGAATTCCGCAACCGGGTTCAACAGCGGATTTCAAAAACGCGCCGGAACCGCGTGATTAGCATTTGGACAATTACACCGGCTGTGCTTGCACTCGTGCTGATCGCGGTCGCAGCCATGAACTATTTGGGATCGCGTCATGGGCAGACGCAGCAATTTTATGGTGAGCTCGCAGACCTGCACGTTTCCACGCTCGCCAGTTCTGCGCCCGTGGATGTGGTTTCTTCCGACCGGCACACGGTCAAGCCATGGTTTCAGGGCAAGATTCCCTTCTCCTTCGATCTGCCGGAAGTGCAAAACACCGAGTTCTCGCTGATTGGCGGCCGTATGGCTTATCTTCACCAAACCCCCGGCGCACAATTGATCTACGCGGTGCGGAAGCATCGCATTTCCGTGTTTATATTTAACGACAGTTCACTACCCGCTGAGGGAAACCCTGCCACGGGAAAACAGGTTTCATTCAGCACAGACACATGGTCTCAGGGAGGGCTTCGCTACTTCGCTATAGGTGATGCCAATGCAGCGGATATTGGCGCTTTGGTGAAATTGTTCAAAACCCCGCCTACATCATGAAGGAGTCGCGATTACCGGGCTGGGCCAGCGCCTTTTGTCATTCCACACGCAGTGGCATATTGATCGACGACCTCTAGAATTTTGCTCTGAGTGATTGCCACAGGACTGTTGGGGATGGCACCACAGCGCACAGCCAGGCTTTGATTCGGCAGAAACTGGCTCAGCAAGGAAACTGGCGCGGGATTCGCATTGAGGTTCGTAAGCAAGCGTTGCAGCGCCGCCGCCACTTCCGCCTGCGGCCAGTAATAACGACAGCGGTCGCTGAAGCTGTATTTGCGGGCCAGACGCAACGCCGTTTCGTCTCCATGGTAGTACCCCTTCCAATATTCCGGTTTCGCAACCATAGCTGCCTCCAACGATTCCCTGACTCGCGACATGGTTATGCTTTTTCGCTTGCCGAGCCACTCTTCTTCGATCATGGCCAATCCAAACACGGCTTCGCGAAATGCGAATGTCAGCCAAGGTCCTACCTTCAGGATTGCGAAATGGTCGCGAACCATCTCGTGCAAAGCAGCTTGTGTCTGGTAGTCCGTCGAATGGGCTTCGTAGATGCCATGCCAGTGCCCGGTAACGAACTGCGCCAAGGCATGGGCCCTCGGCGGAATGTACGGGAAAACGATATTGTCCCCGAACTCCACCCCAGGCTGCACGACAAGAGCGATCACGCGTTCCCACGCTTCTTCAAGACCACGCGTTGTGAATGACTGTTTAGCCAGATCGATCGTTCGCGCAGCATGTTCGGTTTGGGTGACTTGGGGTGCTTGCCCCTCGTTCAGTTCGCCACCCGGAATCGGGACCTCAGTCCCGATGACGTAAAGGGGGGCGACTGACCCAGGCGGAAGCTGGCTGTGCGCATCCTCGGCAGCGCGGCATAGATCAGCGGCGCGGTTGCTGATGATCGCGTCCGAGAGAGGACCTGCGGAATCTCCCGGGTCGTCCGCGAGCCGCATGCTGGTGTCCAAGTGAATCTTCGTGTAGCCCGCCAGCACGCAATCACGAACCAGGTCGACGGCCTTCTGCATCGCGCGCGCGGCTTCTTCATTGCGCCAGACGTGAGGCCCCAGGTGATCGCCGCCGAACACAATACGTTCTACCGGGAAATTCATTCTGCCGGCGATTTCCTTTACGTATTCGACAAACTGGCCTGGAGTTTGGCCGGTGTATCCGCCGAACTGGTTCACTTGATTCGAAGTAGATTCGATCACAAGAAAGCAGCCGTCCCGCTTCGCCTGAATCATGCCTGCTTCAATGACAAGGCAGTTCGCTGAGCAAATGGAGTAAACGCCTACTTCCTTGCCGCTGTGGTTTTGCTTGAGGATCTCGGCCAGATTTGCGGTCGCGTTAAAGGTCGGCATTTTGAGTGGCATTCATTTTAGGGAAATTGGCTCCCTTCTTTCGATAGGAGCTATTTCTGCGAGCAGTTTGCCAGAGGTAAAACTTAATCGCGAATCGAATCAAATGGATCGCGAGCCGTTTGGGCCTGACCTCGTTGATAACGCTTGACTTCCGTATGGTTTCGATTCAATACTATTAGTTACGATTAAAGTCGAAGTCAAGCAAATTCAGAGGTCTCGAAAGAACTGGCCCACCTCGGTCCGTGCGTTTTGACGCTCTGCGTCGCCTGCGACAGTTTAAAGTTTTCGTGGACAAACGAAAGGAAACGTTATAAAAGGAAATAGCAAACAAAAGGGCAGGACGGGGAGAGTTTCGCGTCTTGCGGAAAATTGCCTTGCTCAACGAAGAACGCCGACGGGCCATTCTCGACTCTGTTAACCACGACGGTCGGGTCTTGGTGGCCGACTTGGCGCGTCGTTTTCATACCTCGCAGGTCACGATTCGCAAAGATCTGGAGTTGCTCCACAATCAAAGGCAGTTACATCGCACGCATGGCGGCGCCCTGCCTTCGCGCGAAGGGGCTTTGGATGATCCGACCATCCGCCAGAAGGAACAACTTCACCGGCGCGAAAAGAATCTGATCGCCGCCGCAGCGGCTCGCATGGTACAGAAAGGGCAAGTGGTGATCTTGGATTCCGGGACGACCACGACTGCGATTGCGCGTGCGCTACGTGAATTTCAAATCCTGACGGTCATTACCAATGCCGTGAATATTGTCGCGGAATTGGCAGGAACTCCGATCGAGGTGATCCTGACCGGCGGCAGCCTGCGCAAAAACTCGTTCTCATTGGTCGGGCCCATGGCGGAAGATACCTTGCGTCATCTCAATGCCGACCTTCTCTTTCTAGCGGTGGATGGTTTTGATGTGCAGTACGGGCTTACCACTCCCAATTTGCTGGAAGCGAAGGTGAATCGCGTGATGATGGAAGTGGCACAACGCACGATCGTGGTCTGTGATTCCAGCAAGTTCGGCCGGCGCAGCCTTTCTCTTATAGCTCCGACGTCCGCCATGCACGAAGTCATCACCGACCACGGAATTCCTAAAAGCGATTTGCGGGCACTGAAGAAGATCGGAATCGAGGTCACACTTGTCTAATTCGCAGCAGCGCAGCCATTCAGATGGCAACCAGCCATCCAAAGCCCCAGGTGCATACAGTCTGGCAGAAATTCTGTCCCAGCCGCAGTGCTGGACCACCTGCCTGAGCACTGTGCGCGCGAACGGCATTCTGGAGCAAGTGCGAGACCGGTTCAGCGATTGTGACGAATATATTTTCCTTGGCTGTGGCTCCAGCTACTACGTTGCTCTTTGTGCCGCTGCGACGATGACATCGTTTGGTGTGCGGGCGCGCGCCGTTCCGGCTTCCGAACTCTTGCTCTACCCTGATCTGGTCTTGATGGGAAGCAAAAGACCCGTTCCAGTGCTCATTTCACGTTCAGGGCAAACCTCTGAGGTACTACAAGCTGCCGAGTTACTGCGTGCACGTTCCATCCCTGCGCTGGCAATTTCCTGCGTCGAGCACCAGGTACTTGAGCAACTCGTGTCAGTCACGATCACTCTGCCCGCGGCAGATGAAAAAAGCACGGTGATGACGCGATCCTTCACTTCGATGCTTTTAACTCTGCAAACTCTAGCAGCCACGATTGCAAAGCGACCAGACATGCTGGAACTGTTTACCAAGGTCCCGGATTTTGCGATTTCCATGTTTGCAGATTTGCCCGAGAAGATACGCGCTTTCGTCGCACAACATCGCTTCGCCGATTACGTATGCCTGGGGCAAGGGCCGTTCTTCGGGCTGGCATGCGAGTACGCACTGAAAGTGACCGAGATGTCTGTGTCCTATGCTCAGGTTTTTCATACATTGGAATTTCGCCACGGGCCGAAGTCGATCGTGGCGCCGGAAACTTTACTGGTTTTCATTCTTTCAGAAACGGGACGCCAGGCTGAGTGCGACATGTTGGAGGAGATGAAATCGCTCGGCGGCACAACGCTGGTTGTAGCAAATCATGCCGACAAGCGGGCGCGCGCGGCCGCAGACATACTCGTGGATCTCGCAATTGAGTCACCCGAAATCGCAACGCTCGCCCCGATGCTCGTGACCGGCCAGTTGCTCGGGTTGTATACCGGACTCAAGAAAACCCTCGATCCTGATTCTCCGCGAAATCTGAGCCGCGCGGTCATCCTGAATAAGCCTTCCACAACGACCGAACATGCCGCGCTTTGACGTCACCCTCGCGGGCGAACTCAATCTCGACCTGATCCTCTACGGCCTGCCTGCCGAACTGCCTCGAGAGCGTGAACTGCTGGCGAATGGCATGATGCTTACCCTAGGATCTTCGTCTGCCATCGTGGCTCATAACCTTGCTTCGCTTGGCAGCCGCGTAGGTTTTCAATCGAAAATCGGGAAAGATGAACTTGGTGAAATCGCATTGAAGCGCCTGTCGGCCAGCGGCGTCGACACATCTTTGGTTCGCCGCTCTGAAAGTTCCAGTACCGGATTGACGGTCATCCTGCAGCATGATCCGTCGCGAAACATTCTGACCTACAGCGGCACAATTTCTGAATTAAGGCTTGCGGACCTTGACCTGGAGTATCTTTCAGATTCCCGCCACTTTCATCTCTCCTCGTTTTACCTTCAGAGCAGTTTGCGGCATGACATCCCAGAACTATTCCGCCGGTTAAAGGCTGCCGGACTCACGACATCTCTCGATACAAATGACGATCCTGAGGATCGCTGGGGAGACGACTTGCGCGACGTGCTGCGCCATGTCGACGTGTTTTTGCCGAATGAGCGCGAAGCTTGCAAGATTGCACATGCTGAGAATCTCGACGATGCAATTGCGATTCTCTCGGGGATGGTTCCGACCCTTGTGGTAAAGGTAGGGAAAAACGGCGCGATCGCTCGCCAAGGAAGTAAGGAGTTGCACTCTGCAGCCGTTCCGGTCACAGTGGTCGATCCGGTGGGCGCGGGCGATAGCTTCGATGCCGGCTTTCTGCATAAATACATTCATGGCGCCGATCTTGCGCTTTGCTTAGATTGCGGAAATTTGGCTGGTGCACTCTCGGCCACACGGCCGGGGGGGACCGAAGCTTTTCGGGAGGCGGAATACAGGATGAAGTTTTTCGGCGAACACACGAAGCCCGCCGTCACCACAAATAACAATGCCGGAGCCCCTTAGGAGGCTCCGGCGCTTGCGCGATTCCTCAATCTGTCAATCTGTACTTACGAACATCTTCCCGCTTTCCTGCAGGAGTGCTGGATGGCTTTCCTCTGCGTCCACTACCGCCAGCGCAGTAATGTTTACGATTTCCTCCACCTCAGCGCCACGTGGCAACACATAGGCTGGTTTGCTCAGTCCCAGCAAAATTGGCCCGATTGCTTCCGCGCCGCCGACGCGCATTAATAATTTGTATGCGATGTTGGCGGAATTCAAATCCGGGAAGATCAAGACATTTGCACTTCCCTTCAGTGCTGAGAAAGGATAATCGCGTTCGAGGATTTCGGGGACGACGGCTGTGTCCGCCATGATTTCGCCATCAACCGTCAGCGACGGATCACGATGTTTCACGAGTTCGGTAGCACGCCGCACCTTTTGGCACAGTGGATGGTTCGTGCTGCCGAAATTTGAAAATGACAACATGGCCACACGCGGCGTTACGTCGAAACGGCGCGCAGCTTCGGCGGCGCAAAGAGCAATCTCAGCCAGGTCTTCGGCACTCGGCTCAACGTTTACCGAGCAGTCCGCCAGGAACAACAAGTCGCCTTTGCGAGTGACCAGGACATACAGGCCTGAGACCTTATGTACTCCCTCCCGAACCTTGATGATTTGCAGCGCGGGACGGATTGTGTCCGGATAATGCTGGGTTACACCGGAGACGAGTGCGTCAGCATCGCCCATGTGAACCATAAGCGAGCCGAAAACGTTGCGGCTGTCGATCAACTCCCGTGCTTCGGTGAGCGTGACGCCGCGGCGTTGGCGCAGCCAATAAAGCTCTTGCACGTAGACTTCGCGCCATGCGGAGTTCCTGGGGTCCACGATCTCCGTGCCACTTAGTGGAACTCCCAGTTCCGCCGCACAAGTGCGAATCTTGCTCTCGTTTCCCAGCAGAATGGGGCGAGCGATCTTTTCTTCGAAGAGGATGTGCGATGCACGCAGCACCTTTTCATTCTCGCCTTCTGGGAACACGACGCGCTTGGGTTTGGTCTGCGCCTTGTGAATGACAATGCGCATGACCTCGTGCGCTTTACCCAAACGCTTTTCGAGTTGCTCGCGGTATTCATTAATGTCCACCGGTTCCAGGGCAACGCCAGTTTCCATAGCTGCTTTCGCAACCGCAGAGGCTTCCCAGACCAGAACGCGAGGATCAAACGGCGTCGGAATAATGTAGTCCGGGCCAAAGGCAAAGCGCTGCACGCCATAGGCACGGCATACGGAGTCAGGGACATCTTCCTTGGCCAGTGCGGCGAGGGCGTGGGACGCGGCCAACTTCATCTCTTCATTGATGGCTGTAGCATGTACGTCGAGGGCACCGCGGAAAATGAATGGAAAACCAAGAACATTGTTGACCTGGTTCGGATAATCGGATCGACCGGTGCACATCAATATGTCTTTGCGCACGGCACGCGCATCATCGTAAGTGATCTCGGGATCAGGATTTGCCATTGCGAACACGATGGGTTTCGGCGCCATGCTGCGGATCATCTCAGGTGTGAAGGCTCCCTTAACCGAGAGCCCTACCAGCACGTCTGCGCCTTCGACAATCTGGGCCAATGTACGCAGGTCCGTTTTCTGGGCGAAGCGCTGCTTGTAGGGATTCATCCCTTCTGTGCGCCCCTCGTAAACGAGGCCTTTCGTATCGACAAGAAAAATGTTTTCCTTCTTTACTCCGAGACGGACGTAGTGCTCGGCTGAAGCAATGCCGGAAGCTCCGGCTCCGTTGAAAACAACTTTTACCTTGCTGATGTCTTTACCCACGACCTCCAGGCCATTGATCAGCGCAGCGCCCGTGATGATTGCAGTTCCGTGCTGGTCGTCGTGGAAGACGGGAATCTTCATCGTCTTTTTCAGCGTTTCCTCGATATAGAAGCATTCTGGCGCTTTGATGTCCTCAAGATTGATGCCGCCGAATGTGAGCTCGAGCAATTGGCACACTTTAATGACATCGTCGGGATTGTGGCTGTTCACTTCGATGTCAAAGACATTGACATCGGCGAAGCGCTTGAACAGCACGGCCTTGCCTTCCATCACCGGCTTCCCGCCCAAGGCCCCGATGTCTCCGAGACCGAGCACGGCAGTTCCATTGGAGACAACCGCAACCAGATTGCCGCGTCCCGTGTATTTGAACGCGTCATGCGCGTTGTTCTTGATTTGCAAGCAAGCCTCGGCCACTCCGGGAGTGTAGGCCAGACTCAAGTCCCTTTGCGTGCGACACGGCTTGGTGGGTGTGATTTCAATTTTCCCGGGTTTGGGTAGTGCATGATAATCCAAAGCTTCCTTCTGTGAGATTGGCATGATGCCCCCTTTCCTAAGAACTTGCTGCATCATTCAGCAAGCGAGCAGCAGCCGGTTTGCGCAAAAGTGCCGGTCGTCGCTTCGCTCGCATGAATCTATTTCTTTTCAATCACCTTCCTGATCCGCTCAAAGGCCCAGTCGATTTCCTCTCGTTTGATGATCAGCGGAGGCGCGATGCGGATCACCTTGTCATGAGTTTCCTTGCAAAGAATTCCTTCTTGCTTGAGCGCTTCGCAGTAGGGGCGCGCCCGGCTGTGCAACTCAATCCCGATCCATAAACCTACTCCGCGAACTGACTTCAGATCAGGGCTGCGGAGAGTCTTCAGCAAGGTCAGGAAGTAGGCCCCCAGCTCAGCCGAACGCTCCACCAATTTTTCTTCGATTAACACGCGGAGAGCGGTTCGAGCAATCGCGCAGCCCAGCGGATTTCCGCCGAACGTACTGCCATGATCGCCGGGCTTGTAAACGCCAAGAACTTCGCGCGACGACAGGACGGCAGATACTGGATAAAAGCCGCCCGCCAAAGCTTTGCCGATGATCAGAACATCAGGCCTGATTCCCTCGTGCATGTAGGCAAACAACTTGCCTGTCCGACCGAGCCCTGACTGAATTTCATCGGCCATGAGCAGCACCCGATTCTGTCGGCAGATTTCGGCAGCTTGCTTCAGAAATCCTGCGGGCGGAATCACGATTCCGGCTTCGCCTTGAATCGGCTCCACCAGGAAGGCACAGGTGTTCGGACCGATTGCGTTGTGCAAAGCCGGCGCGTCGCCGAACGGAATTACCTTGAAGCCGGGAGTAAATGGGCCGAATCCGTCACGGTATTGCTCATCGGTCGAGAAGCTGATCGCGGTTACGGTGCGCCCATGAAAGTTGTTCGCGCACACGATAATCTCGGCTTTGTCCTGGGGAATGCCTTTGATCTTGTAACCCCATTTTCGGGCAGTCTTGATAGCTGTTTCGACAGCCTCCGCGCCCGAGTTCATCGGCAGCGCCATCTCGAAGCCAGTCAGGTCGTGCAGATCTTTGTAGAGCAGACCCAACTGATCGTTGCGGAACGCGCGCGAGGTCAGCGTCACTTTGTGCGCCTGCTCGGTCAGAGTTCGGAGGATTTTCGGATGGCAGTGACCCTGATTCACCGCCGAATATGCGGCGAGACAGTCGAGATAACACTTGCCTTCGACGTCATAGACCCACACGCCCTCCGCGCGGTCGATCACGACATCGAGCGGATGATAATTATGGGCGCCGTACTGCTCTTCGAAGCTGATCAACTCTTGGGTTCTCGTTTGCTGTTCGGTTACGGGCATACTCTTCCTTTCACGGAGTAGTCAGGAGTCGGTAGTCAGGAGTCAGCTTTGGCGGCTTCTGACCTTTGCCGCAATCCATTGATCATCCGGCCGACTTCGTTAGCACGGAAAAGCAACTCAGCCGCCGGCGCGGGGCCCAAGTATCCTAAGTCACGTGCGATCTCCAGTTGTGTCTCGAGTTCCGTCAAGGAGCCTCGAGCTTGTCCGATAAACTGGCGGAACTCGCGACGCGAATTTCGCCCATGACCCTCCGCAAGGTTACTTGGTAGGGAAACCGCGGCCCTTCGAATCTGACCAGTAAGACCATACATTTCGTCACTCGGGAAATTACATGTAACCCGATAGACATCGCGAACTAATCCCATTGCCTTCTGCCAAACAACCAAGTCACGATGTCCATTCAAACTCATTGTCTGACCAATTCCGCGGCGCTGACTACTAACTCCTGACTACTGACTCCTGCGTCTGGCTGCTACTCCAACAGCATCGTCAACAACGCCATGCGCACGTACAAACCGTTTCTCGCCTGGCGGAAATAAAGCGCACGCGGATCATCATCTACCGACTTGTCCAGTTCCACTGTACGCGGCAGCGGGTGAAGAATCAGCGCATCGGGCTTCATCCGTCGAACGGATCCCGAATCGATTGCATACTTCTTCAAAGAATCCACACTGCCCATGCGTTCAGGCCGAATTCGCGTCTGATAAATAACGTCGGCTTCGCCCAGCACGCGATCAATGTCGGCCTCCAATTCATACTGGACACCGTGCTCATCGAGATATTCCAGGATGTCGGGTTTCATCTGCAATTCAGGCGGGCTGACGAAGTACATCTTGACGCGTTCAAACTTGGCCAGGAGATATGCGAGCGAACGGGCGGTGCGCCCGCGATCCAACTCACCGACAATGGCTACGCTGAGCCCATTAAGCGGCCGCTCGCGAAAAATGGTGTACAAATCGAGCAGTGCCTGCGTGGGGTGCTGACCGCCATCGCCATCGCCTGCGTTGATGACCGGAACCGGCGAGACTTGCGCGGCACGCCTGGCTCCGCCTTCCTGATGATGCCGCACGACAATCACGTCCGCGTAACCGCCAATGATGCGGATTGAGTCTTCGACTTGTTCGCCCTCGACCGCCGATGAAAACGCTTGTGCGTGTTCGGTCGACAAGACCCTTCCACCAAGCCGATGCATAGCGGCTTCGAAGCAGAACCGCGTTCGGGTTGATGGCGCATAAAACAGCGTTGCCATGATTCGATTCTGATAATCGAGCGAGCCCCCGCGTGCCACCACGCGCTCCATCCCCCGCGAGCGATCAAATAGCTCCATCAGCAACGGAACGGTGAACTGCTGCGATTCGACGACATGCCTCACCTTGTTATCGTTGTTGATGGCGAGGCTCCGCGCGACACTCTGAACCGCGGCCGTGGATAAGGACATAGTTCAGCGGCCTCCTAGCGGAAATTCAACTTTATGCTCGACCCCCAAGTGGATCGTCTGCTGGTCTGCCAAGACATGTGTCCCTGCTGACCCGCCGACTGCCTTCCGCAGATTCTCACACGATGTGATGATCGCTTCTTTACCACCATCGCGCAGAAATCGCAGTACAGATTCAACCTTCGGGCCCATGTTGCCGGGAGGGAAATGCCCCTCTTCAAGGTGCTTCCTCAACTCCGTCGAAGTGGTGCGTTTCAGCGGACGTTGCGAAGCTTTTTTGTAATCCAGATAAACGTAGTCCGTGTCGGTTGAGATCACAAACGAGTCGACACCCAGCTTTGAAGCCAGCAGCGCAGAAGCACGATCTTTATCGATGACGGCTTCCACACCTCGCAGATTGCCATCTTTCCAGATCACCGGGATGCCGCCGCCACCGCACGCAATGACCAGCACGCCTTGCTCGACCAGATCATGAATAACTTGCAATTCAATGATTTCGATCGGCTCCGGCGAGGGTACTACGCGCCGGTATCCGCGGGAGGCATCTTCTACGATTTGCCATCCAAACTGCCGTTTGCGTTCTTCCGCATCGGCACGCGAGTAAAACGGCCCGATGGGCTTTGTGGGATGCAGCATGCCTGGATCGTTCGCCGAAACCACGCTCTGGGTGAGGACTGTGGCTACCGGCATATCGAAACCTGCGATCCTCAATTCCGTTTCCAAGGCCTGTTGCAGGATGTATCCGATCTCACCCTGGGTCGAGGCATCGCAAACGTCCAATGGATGACCGGGCACTTGGCTGGCTCCGCGCTCCGAACGAAGCAGTGCTGCACCCACCTGTGGACCATTGCCGTGGGTGAGGACAATGCGATAGCCCGCGGCGCAAAGACCTACAATTTCAGTTGCGGTGCGGCGGGCGTTCGCCAATTGCTCGGCAATGCTTCCCTTCTCACCCGCGCGGATGAGCGAATTGCCGCCGATAGCGAGAAGAATGGTATTCATGACTCAGGTAGCCAGAAGTCGGTAATCAGTAGTCAGCTTGTGTTGTAGAACTGACTCCTGACTCCTGACGCCTGACTACTGACTCCTGCACTACACGTGCACCAGTTCCTGCAACTCGACGAGCCCGGGCAGCTTCACGAACTCGCCCTTCATAAGCTCGAGCATGATGGCTTTCTGTACGTGCAACCGGTTTTCGGCTTGCTGAAAGAC
>Ga0187779_10002151_pt1 | contig 12147 bp, 11 predicted proteins | sample 1015_Q2_SP10_10__FD_132435 | JGI IMG/M metagenome (GOLD analysis project Ga0187779, IMG submission 132435) | Tropical peat soil microbial communities from peatlands in Department of Meta, Colombia - 1015_Q2_SP10_10_MG | ecosystem: Environmental > Terrestrial > Soil > Wetlands > Peat | place... | reverse complement strand
TCGAGAACCTCGACGATGAGGCGCTCTCCCGGGTGGTGGATGGTGTGACGATCTTCTCACGGATGAACCCGGTGCAGAAGAACCGGGTGATGAACGCGCTCAGGCACAACGGGCATGTCGTCGGGTTCATGGGCGACGGTATCAACGATGCGCCGTCCATCCGGGAAGCCGATGTCGGCATCTCGGTCGAGAACGCGGTCGATATCGCCAAGGAATCGGCAGATATCATCCTGGTCAAAAACGACCTGCGTATCCTCAACGACGGGGTGATCGAGGGAAGGAAGACATTCGGCAACACGATGAAGTACATCCTGATGGGCACCAGTTCTAATTTCGGGAATATGTTCTCGGTTGCGGGGGCCTCGCTCTTCCTCCCCTTCCTCCCGATGCTCCCGATCCAGATCCTGCTCAACAACCTCCTGTACGACATGTCCGAATCGACTATCCCGACCGATAACGTCGACGCTGCGTATGTCACCACGCCAAAGAAGTGGGATATCGGGTTCATCAAAAAATTCATCCTCATCTTCGGGCCGATCAGCTCGGTCTTCGACTTCATCACGTTCTTTATCCTCCTTTTCATCTTCCGGGCCGATGTTTCACTCTTCCAGACTGCATGGTTCATCGAGTCGATCTGTACGCAGACTCTCGTGATTTTTGTGATCCGGACACGGGTTATGCCGTTCTGGAACAGCAGGCCGAGCCGGCTCCTTACCGCAAGCACCCTGCTCATTGTCGTCATCGCCTGTATTCTGCCGTTTACTGCACTGGGTGCCATCTTCGGTTTCGTGCCCCCGCCGCCGGCCTTCTTCGCGGCCCTTGCCGGGCTCGTGATCGGGTACATTGCCATCGTCGAGCTCGTCAAGCGCTGGTTCTACCGCAGGTATGCGGGCATGATCTCCCAGCAACCGGGGGCGACCGGATCGTGATGACGGTACTTTGGATTAAAAAAAATTGCTTTGGAAAAACCGGTCAATATCTTTTGATTTCGCGATGGAACCACGGGCGCTCGGGGTCTCAAAAGACCCTCGCCCCGTGGAGCATTGCCTTACCAGCAAACTTTTAGAATAACTCTTCATTAAACATCGATAAGGGTCAAGGGGGGGTTTCCCCCTTTGGGACCGGAAAAACTACTAATAGTGTAAGATCAAGAAAAAACGCTTGATACCATGTCCGCATTAACCATCAACCGATCGCAGACCGCTCTTGTGGTGATCGATCTGCAGAAGGGGATCGCGAGCCGGCCGACACAACCCCATGCCGCACGGGACGTGATAAAAAATGCCGCCCGGCTCGCGAACGAGTTCCGGCTCTGGGGGATGCCGGTATTCCTTGTCCACGTTGTCAATTCCCCGGCGACCATGCTTCAGCTTGAAACCGATGAGCAGTTCGCCCGCCCCGACCCGCTTCCTCCCGACTGGTCGGAGATCGTTCCGGAGATGGGGCCCCATCCGACCGATGTTGTTATCGTCAAACGCCAGTGGGGGGCGTTTTATGGAACCGATCTTGAGCTCCAGTTGCGGAGGAGAGGGCTCACGACCATCGTTCTCTGCGGCATCTCCACCAACTTCGGGGTCGAGAGCACCGCCCGGTTCGCGTACGAGTACGGCTTCGAACAGATCTTTGCCGAAGACGCGATGGCGTCGATGTCGGCAGAAGGGCATAACGCGACAACCCGGCTCGTCTTTCCCCGGATGGGAAGGGTGAGAAGCACCCGGCAGATACTCGGTGCTCTCGGACAGCCCGGATAAAATAATTGCAGAGGATCGTGCCCCGCCTCTCTGGACCTGAGCGGGGTATGCCGGTTATGCTGGTTATCCGGTCTGCCCACCGAATACGATTCCCCGCATCGAGACCGATCCCGCAAAGATCTTCTCTGAAAAGAACCGGGGGGCATCATTGCCGGCTGCCCCGAGCGTGTAGAGCAGAGGGAGGTAGTGTTCCGGGGAGGGATGGGCAATACCCGCATTCCTGAGATCCGGGTACGAGACGAGCGCGGGATAATCTCCCCGCTCAACGAGCATCTTTACGGTCAGATCGAAATCTTCCGCCCAGGGATACGGTCCCGCACCCGGCCGGAGCATCATGAGATTGTGGACCAGGTTCCCGCTGCCAAGGATCAGTACACCCCGGTGGCGGAGAGGGCGAAGTTCCTGACCGATCCTGAAATGGAGACCGGGGGGATGGTGGTAGTTCAGGCTGAGCTGGATAACCGGGATATCCGCTTCCGGATACATATGGCTGAGTACTGACCAGGTCCCATGATCGAGCCCCCACTCATAATCTCCTTCGACCTCAGTACTTCGCACCGCATCCCGGACGAGCACAGCCCCCTCTGGTGACCCCGGCGCGGGGTACCGGACCGCGTACAACTCGTCGGGGAAACCGTAGAAATCGTGGATGGTACGGGGTGTCCTCATCGCGGTTACGGCAGTTCCTTCGTGGATCACCCAGTGCGCCGATATGCAGAGGATCAGGGAGGGCCGCGGGAGCTCCCTCCCGAGTTTCTTCCATTCCAGACTGTATTCATTGGATCCGAGAGCGTTCTCCGGTGAACCATGGCCCGCAAAGATCACGGGCATGGGAGCGTCTGCCATCTCACCCTCTCTACCGGCTGCGGGGTCTGCCTGAGGCCTGCGGGGCATATTCTGCTGTGGAGCCGGATACTATATAATCGGTTCGGGGATTCCACTGGTGCAGGCAATCACCTGAAAAAAGCCGGAGATTAATTCCGTTTCATTCCTTTTTGTCCCCGTGATGCTCTGTTTCAGGATCCTGCGGTCGTTTTTTCAGGGTACCCGTAATCCTCATGGCGACGCCAGGCATCGGGGTCGCCGAAATTTTTATTATCCCGCCTGTTTAGTAATGCCCGTATGATGTCCCCATCCGTTTTCCGGAGACCGTCGGCCATCACCAGGTTCGAAGATTCTGCAAGAGTTTTTGGGGTGTGCGACGGGGAGATCGCCCGGGTATTTTCGGTAGCGGGCGAGCTTCTGAGGGAATACCGTGGGTTCTGCGAGACAGAGATCCCAGAGAGCGATCGCAGTCTTCTCGAGAACGGGATCCTGACCTATCCTCACCCGCTCGATACGACATTCTCAAGGAAGGATATCGTTCTCGCATCGTATCTGCGCCTTGCGGAGATCCGGGTAATCGGAAGATCGTACGTCTATTCCCTGAAACCCCCGGCTACCGGGTGGCCATCACCGGAAATCCTTGGAACAGTCTATGACAGGGAGAGGAACGATCCGGAGTTCGTGGCCAGGATCGAAGCCATAAAAAAGTCACCGGAATTCCGGGCGACTTCGAAGGACCCGGAGATGGACATCTTCAGGATCCGCCGCGACCTCCTCTGCCAAAACATCGCGGAGGCGTTCGGCCTCCGGTACCGGAGAGCTCCATTCGCTTCGGCTGCAGTAAATGAACTCCCTTCGGGGTTCCGGTACAATCCGGCACGCAGTCCCATGGTGAAGGGACGCGTTCATTCCTGAATTATCGGCGGAGCAAACCTTCCAGAGACCTGCGGGTAATGTCCTCATCCCTGCTGAAATAGAGGTTATTGTGGCCGGTCCACTGCGGGCAGTTACGGAAGATAACCGCAGGCACGCCATTATTGCTCTCCCCCATCACGAAATTTGAGAACCCTGCGATCTCGTCGACCACTGCCTCTTCGGTTATCTTGAGGACATGGCCGAAGAGATCCTTATCTCCGCGGAAATCACGGATCGCTGTAAAACCGCTCCAGCCGATCGCGTTCCCGGTCTGGCCGCGCCGGAAGGATCGTCCGCAGGTGTCCGTGATTATGGTTCCCACGTCGCTGCCGGAGACCGAGCGGATCTCCTCGCGCAGTTCTTCGGCAGAAGCCATGGGATCCGGGGGAAGGAAAATGACCATCCCGTCTTCGATATTGCTCTGGTCGACCCCAGCCCTGACGCCGATGTGGCCGAACGCCATTGCCGAGAGGATGAACGGTGTCTCCATGATAATCTCGTCGGATGCCTCGATCACTGCCTGGACAAACCGCGGGTCTTCCCCGTTAAGCTGCCCGAGAACCTCGGCCCGGGGAGACGGGATAAACGATGAGAGGGGGCGGGTATACCCTCTTGACTTGGACCAGATCGTCGACGCTACACAAAGAATGTCCCCGTCATGCAACCTGACCCGGTCGCATATCATTTCAGCGATATTGTCACCTTCATGGATGAGCGGCAACCCCCGGACACCCAGCACCTCAATACTCTCCATGATATCATTTCTATGGGAGGAACGGATAATATAGGATTTTCGTTTTCGCACCGGAATTGCACCGGAAGACCGGTGATTAAGCAAGGCCAATAATCCACAACACCGAACCATCACGCTTTGTCCGGTCCCGCGGATCCCGGAAGGGATTTCCCCCTTGGACCCTCCCATCAGGCCTGATAGATCGTTCGCAGAATATTCAGACGGAAAAATACGTTAATATTCGCTCATGTTCAGGAAAAACCGGAGGGGGGTCTGAGGGGGAAAAGTGGATCGGGCCTTCCCTTTTCCGGCAGTTCCGGGCCCGGAACGACCTGCGGATCCAGGGTCGTTTCTCCATCGTATGATGCCCTTACCGGGACCTTATGGCAGGAACAAACATGGTCTGGCGCCCGGTTCATCTTTTCCCCCACAGACCCCCTCTCATGTCCTGGACAGCAGTATGCCATTGTACCGGTATGTTGGATCCGTTTGCTATCAGGCGGCATGAAATTTTTTTTATTAAAAAAGAGATTCTGCCGGTTACCCGGTTTACCGGAAGCATTCCCCGTGCTGTGAGAGGTCAAGCCCAACGTATTCTTCTTCTTCACTGACCCGCAGGCCCATCGTCTTGTCGACGGCGACGGCAAGGATGTACGTGGCCACGAAGGTGAATACCATGACAAAGAGCGCTCCGACCACATTTGCAATGAACTGGTGGGTGTTTCCTTCGAGCAGGCCGGAATAAGAACAGACAGCGGTAGTGGCAAAGATGCCGGCAAAGATCGTGCCCATAACCCCGCCGACACCATGGACCGCCCAGGCATCGAGGCTTTCGTCCATATTACTCCGGATCCGCCAGAGCATGGCCTTGTAGCAGACTATTCCGGCAATTGCACCAATCAGGAGCGCGACCATGGGTGTAACGTACCCGGCTGCAGGTGTGATTGTCCCCAGGCCCGCAACTGCACCGGTGACCATCCCGAGCGAACTTGGCTTTCCTTTTATCCAGCTGACAGCGAGCCATGAGAGGGCACCAGCTGCTGCGGCAGAGTTGGTGACCACGATTGCGTTGACGGCCATTCCGTTCGCAGCAAGGGCGCTGCCACCATTGAACCCGAACCAGCCGAACCACAGGAGGGCAGCTCCGAGGAGTGTCATCGGTATGTTATGCGGCTCCATGGAATACTGTCCGTACCCCGCCCGTTTGCCAATAACGAGAGCAAGGGCAAGAGCCGCAAATCCTGCGCTGATATGGACGACCATACCCCCCGCAAAATCAATGGCACCGAACTGCTGGAGCCATCCCCCGCCCCACACCCAGTGCGCAACAGGATCATAGACCAGCGTGGTCCACAGAAGGGAAAAGAGGATGAAGGAACTCAATTTAACGCGTTCTGCAAGCCCCGAAGTGACGATCGCCACGGTAACCGCCGCAAAGGTGAGCTGGAATATCATGAACAGCAGGGGGGGGTAGTTGCCGGTCCCCGTTGTCATCCCTACCCCGCTCAGGCCCAGGTTTGCCAGATTTCCGGTGATCCCGGCAACGTCGGTGCCGAAACTGACGGAGTACCCGAGAAGCACCCACTGGACGCTGACGAGCGCGAACGCGATGAACGAGAGGGAGATCATCGAGATAAAATTCTTCTTCCGAACGAGACCCCCGTAGAAAAAGCCCACGCCGGGGGTCATCAGCATCACCAGCGCAGTAGCCGTGATGAGCCATGCAATTGTCGAACCGCCGTCTGCTACCATTAAAATCTCCCGTCCGGATCAGTTATCAGGGGAAACTGTCTTCCTCCCGGCCATAATTTTTTACCGGGGTGAAAGTTCCATCCGGCCGCTGGATAAGATTTCTCCCAGGTACTACATAAAACGGCAGGAATCGTTTTTCCTGACTACTTAAATATACCATAAGAATTTTAAAAACTCTGGTGGCAACGCAATTCTGACCCCGCACATCACTTCGTGGGATCTGTTCACTCCTGCAAGAGGGCAGGTTTATAACCCGACATGCCCAACGTTCGGTAATCAGCCGGGACTATCGAGAGGTAATCTTAAAACGGGGGCAGGAATGTTCGAAACGTGCGATCTCACAAAATCTGTCAGTGAAGAAGAGTTCGTAAAGAAGATCGGTCCCTTACACAAACATCTCGGTGTCCTGCAACGCTCCCTCCGTGAAAAGAAGATCCCGACTATCATCGTTATCGAAGGCTGGAATGCAGCCGGGATCACGATGACGACCCGCGAGATTATCCAGTCGCTGGACCCCCGGGGGTTTACGCTTCATGCAATTGCAAAACCAACCGAGGAGGAACGTGCCCGCCCGTTTCTCTGGAGATTCTGGATAAGGACCCCGAGAAAAGGACGTATAGCCCTTTTCGCCCGATCATGGTACAGCAGGGCCATCTCCGAGGAGATGCAAAAAGTCGCATGGAAAAAATCGCTCGATGTACGAGCGTGCGCAATCAACAACTTCGAGCGGCAGCTTTCCGAAGACGGAACGCTCATTCTCAAGTTTTTTCTGCATATTACCCGTGAAGAACAGAAAATGCGCCTTGAGGAGCGGGAGAGAAATCCCCTGACTGCATGGCTCGTCACCACCGGTATCTGGAACCTCAACCGGCACTATACTGAATCCGTTCCGGTAATCGATGAATTTCTCGAGAAGACGGACACCTCGTGGGCGCCCTGGCATATGGTCCCTGGGATGGACCGCAAGTATGCGATCCTGAAAGTGTACTCTCTCATCATCAGGATTCTTGAAGAACGGTTGCAGAAAGAGGACAGTGATGCACTGAAAAAAAACCGGCGGAAGGATCTGAAACTGCCGCAGAAAAATCCGGTGGCAAGGAAATCGGAACCCGAAAACGCCTGTACCCGGGAAGACTGCGAGCAGTCCCTCAGTACTCTCCAGATCGAGATGCTGGAACTGCACTATCTCCTGTTCAAGCGCCACATCCCGCTTATCGTCATGTACGAGGGCTGGGATGCTGCCGGAAAAGGCGGGAACATCACGCGGATCGCACGGTACATGAACCCGCTCGGGTATGACGTGATCCCCATCTCCGCCCCAAGCCAGGTCGAGAAAGAGCATCACTACCTCCGGCGTTTTATCAAGCATTATCCCCGGGCCGGCCACATCGCCATATACGATCGCAGCTGGTACGGAAGGGTGCTCGTGGAACGGGTGGAAGGGTTTGCATCCGAAGCGGAATGGAAACGGGCTTACCAGGAGATCAACGAGATGGAATACGATTATATCTCCTCGAGCGGAGGGGGGATCGTCAAATTCTGGCTCGAGATCAGCCAGGAGGAGCAGCTCCGCCGGTTCAAGCAACGCCAGGACGATCCCCTCAAGACCTGGAAGATCACCGAGGAGGACTGGAGAAACCGGGAGAAATGGGACCTCTACGAGGAGGCAATCGATGAGATGCTCTCGAGAACCAACACGAGAATTGCGCCATGGACCGTCATCGAGTCCGATGACAAGTGGTACGCACGGGTAAAAGCTCTCCAGACCGTGACCGAGACCGTGAGAAAGCTCCTCTGAAATACCCCTGATTTCCATCCCACAGAAATCCATATCCCGTCTGGTTTATCGGCAGTGGTTTTGTATATACCACACGGATTCCGGGCCGGCCTGTTATTCTTCCGGGAACGCATGACTGCGGAAGTACCGCCGGCCGGATCAACAGTAATCCTTTAATGAGGGGCGGGGAATAGTGTACTGAAATGGCGAAGAAAGCGAGCAAGCAAACCGAGGAACCGCTCAAGTTGTTTTATATTTTCTACAACCAGGAACGGTGGGACAACTGGCTCAAGACCCTCTCTGAATCGAGCTTCGAAGCGGACGAGAAGAGCGAAGAGATGCCGGAAGGTTTCCGGATTCTCGATGGTTTCTCCGAGGATATCACGGTCTCGGTACTGAAGGTCATCAAGCTGTACCAGAACAAGCGGTTTTCAGCAGAGGAGTCGTTTGACCGGCTTGCCCAGATAGAAGCCATCGTTATGGCATCGCCCCCGGAAGGCGACCTCGGCGAGATTATCCAGATCATGCAGCTCCCGAAACTTGTCCTCTTTGGAGGGTGCAGGAAATACCTCCAGGGACAGTTCGAGAAAGAAATAAAGGTCCTGGTGAAGAAAGGGAGGGCAGAAATAGAGAAGGACATGGAACAGGCTCTTGAGACGGCCACGAATATCGCCGCCGCGGTCATCGACGGGGCATCCTGCTGCAGCAAGTACGTTAAGGACGATCTTGAATCCCCAACCCTCTTTGACGAATGGCTGATCGAGTGCGAACGCATCAACGAGGCGATGACCTCGCTCAAGAACTTTGACGAGACGGTCGGGGACGAGGATTGATCGCTGACCGGGCACGGTTCCGCCATGCGAAGAAGATTGAACGGCTGGCAGGGTTCCGCCTGTCAGAGCTCGCCTTCTCCGGCCCCATGCTCGAAATCCTCTGCTCACGACTTGATTACGATGCGCTCGATTTCGCTGTTCGTTCCCAGATCCTTGAATTTTTCAACGAGTTCCTCCGCTGCGAATGCAGGGAATCGCCGCTCTGCGGGTGCCCGGAGAAAAAATTTGCAGCAAAAGTGATCGAACTCAGGGAAAACGGGCTCGATCACCGGCAGATATCCGCGTTCCTCCTGGACGAATATGGGATCGAACTTTTCCCGGCTGACATCCTCTCGTTCCTGGAAGAATCCGTTCATGTTCTCGAAGCCATATCGGATGTCGCACGGCTGCAGGGCCATGGCGATCTTGCAGGAAAGACTGACGAGCATATCCGCCTTATCGAACGCTGATCCTGCCGGACGCTATTCTGCGGTCCCGGCAATATCCGCATGGGCCTGGTTTCTTATCTTGGGATCTGACTGTCACTGCTCCCTTTCCAGGATCAGTCCCAGGGTATAGGAAACACGGACAAATCGTTAAATATCATGACGGGCAGTAACGCACAATCCGAAAAGGAGGAGATAAGATGTCACTTGCTGACTGTATCCGGACCGGGGTCGTCACCGCGTCCCCGGATGATTCGGTGTGCGACGTTGCACAGCTGATGGAGAGCAGGAATGTCGGGAGTGTCGTCATTACCCGTGACGATAGGCCGGTCGGTATTGTCACGGACCGCGATCTCGTGGTCCGGGTGACTGCCCGGGAGAAGGATCCGCACGAAACCTGTATATCTGACGTCATGACAAGAAACCCCTTCACGATCCTGGATGACTCCGAGATTCTCGACGTCGTTGAATGCGCCCGAGACAGGGGGATCCGGAGGATCCCGGTGGTTGATTCCGGCCGGAAACTTGTCGGGATTATCTGCGTCGACGACGTGGTCTCGCTTCTTGCAAAACAGATGGACTGCGTTACCGATGTCATCAGGAGCTCGTCCCCTTCGGCGATGTGATCGCCGTACTTTTTTTCGGGATCCGGGCAATTATTCCGGTTACAGGTGCCCCAAGCTGTCATTTCCCTTCGGGTTTGCCGCGAAGTTTCCTGAAGAGAAGCGTCACGGAAAATGATGGATACCTCGGCGTTACGCGTCTGCCGGTGAGAGTGAAACAAGATAAGAAGACAAAAAAGAGCGATGCGAGGGATGGGATTCGAACCCAAGAACTCCTACGAGACTAGGCCCTCAACCTAGCGCCTTTGACCTGGCTTGGCTACCCTCGCCCTTTGCCATAACAAAAAGGTCGTCTACCTAAAAGAATGTTATGCACTTCAAGCCTTTTTCTCCGGCAGAAACAACCGGTTTTCTCCCCTGCCCTGAAATATCCGCGTGAAGGGGTTTTGCTGGCACAGCCCAGAGGCGGGAAAGCGAGTTAACAATTTTAGTAGTTCTCTACCCACACTTCGAAGTAGCTCCGGGGATGGGAGCAGACCGGGCATTTCTCCGGGGCTTCATCACTTTCATGGACGTACCCGCAGTTCCTGCATTTCCAGGATACGGGAGACCCTTTTGCAAAGACATTGCCTCTCTCAAGGTTCGAGAGGAGCTTCAGGTACCGTCTCTCATGATAGGCTTCCACTTTTGCGACCTGACGGAAAGTATGGGCAGCAGCCGCAAACCCCTCCTGGTCGGCAACCTCGGCAAAGCCCGGATAGAGCGTGCCCCATTCCAGTTTCTCGCCGCTTGCGCCCGCCCTGAGATTTTCTTTCGTCGACCCTTTTACACCGGCGGGATACGATGCCGTGATCTCGACGATCCCGCCATTGAGGTGAACGAAGAAGAGCTCTGCGTGCTCCTTCTCGTTGTCGGCAGTCTCCTGGAATATTCCGGCAATCTGTTCGTATCCTTCCTTGCGGGCGATGCTCGCAAAGAACGTGTACCGGTTTCTTGCCTGCGATTCACCGGCAAACGCTGCCAGCAGGTTCTTCTCGGTCTTGCTCCCTTTCAGATCCATCGTTCTGCTCCGACAATTGTCCTTTTGTCCGTCCGGTATATATCCCGTTCGGGCAATGGTGCTCATAAGCAGGTGCGACCTGTCAATATAATTATTCACAGTACCTGCAGCACAGGAACCGGCGCGGATAATTCCCGTCAAAAAGATCCCCGGGCCGACGAGAAAAGCAATCTTCCGGATACAACGGGTGCACCCGTGAACGTGAAGGGCGTCCGGCCCGGAGACATCAGTATTGGGGACGGTCGGGGTTCGCAGTCCTCCGGGGGTGGCACCCGTTCCCGAAGTCCGTTTCACACCGACGCTATCCAAGAACCGACCGGATTCCTGCCGAGAGGACGCTTCCGAGGCATGCGAGAACGGCGGGCTTCTTCAGGAGGATACGGGCGATTGCTGCCGGCCGGTCCATGTCGGCATTGTCTGTAATGGCAGAGAGAATCGCGGGGTCATCAAGCGACCGTATCACCGCATCGATCTGTACCGGAGACATCTTCCAGCGCATAGAGAGAAGGCGGAACCCGAAGTCGATCTCCTTCCCGAAATCTTCCTTCCAGAGCTGCTCGTACCCGGCAAGCATACGGTCATCGAACCGGTCCTTCTCGCATGCAAGGACGGCGGTGGCGGCGGCGTGCCGGGCAGCCCGTACTCCGGTATACACGCCGCCACCCGATGTCGGTTTTGCAAATCCCGCGCAGTCCCCGACAAACAATGTCCTCCTCCCATAGGTCCTCGGCATTACCCCAAGGGGGAGCGTACCGGTCACCAGCTGGGTGGCTGAGCCCCCGAACTGCCTGACAAACGCCGCGAATCGCGCCGGTACCTCCTCCGAACCGCAGAGACCAACCCGTATCCGGTGTCTTCCGGTCGGGATCATCCAGCCAAAGAACTCCGGTGAGGCATCGGGATAAATGCTGACGAACCGGGGATCGTACTCCCCGGGGAGGTCTGCCTGGATCCCGGAAAAGTAGATCTTCGCCCGCTTCATCCCGTAGAGCCGGGCAATGGTTGCGCGGGGACCGTCGGCCGCTATGAGGATGCGGAACGGGATCTCCCCGTGGCCGTTGACCCCCCGTGTCAGGACGCCACTTTCGGAAACGCCATGCACGGCAGTCTTAAGCATGAACTCGGCCCCGGCGTTCGCTGCCGATTCTGCCATCTCCCGGTCGAGTGCACACCGGTCGACCACCACCGCTTTTGTCGTCTTCGCATCTATAAGAATCCCGTTCCCCTCTCCCGATAGTACGCGTGCACCGGAGACTTGGTTAAGGACCGGCTTTCCGGAGGTCCGGCACTCGGCGAACGCAGCATTCGAAAGGAGCCCGGCGCACTGCACCGGGTAACCGATGGTGCCATGCTCCTCGATGCAAAGGACAGAAAGCCCGGCGGCGGCACACGTCCCCGCGGCGGCACATCCGGCGGGGCCTGCGCCGACGACCACGACATCAAACGGCTTCATGGTCGGGATCTATTTAAAAAATAGAGGGGAAGATAGTGTCACTCTTTCTCATCCGGGTTG
>Ga0187779_10002150_pt1 | contig 12149 bp, 9 predicted proteins | sample 1015_Q2_SP10_10__FD_132435 | JGI IMG/M metagenome (GOLD analysis project Ga0187779, IMG submission 132435) | Tropical peat soil microbial communities from peatlands in Department of Meta, Colombia - 1015_Q2_SP10_10_MG | ecosystem: Environmental > Terrestrial > Soil > Wetlands > Peat | place... | reverse complement strand
GGAAAAATTCCGCCTCTCGGTGGAAGCCGAAAAGACGAAAGAAGACGTCCTCGCCCGCAAATTCGCCGAAGGCTTGAAGAAAGCGAAAGACCAGCCCGTCGAAAAACCGCTGCGTGACTTTGATCTCGATTGAACTCTGTGCGTTCAGCTTGCTGCGCGCTCGCAGTCGTTGGGTGCCCGATGCGCCGTCGTTGCGCGTGGGGCTTTTGGACATGCCGTCAGCGCCCGCAATCTTTAATACTCATCGCCGGCCTTGCTGTTTCTCTCTTGAGCTCGCCAGTTCGAGCACAGACAAATCAAAAGCCAAAGCCGGCACAACTCGACGCCGGTGTTTCCTTCGAGCGCGATAATTCTTCAGGAGAGCTTCGACTCCTCCAACCGCTCGCGGCACAGCCCGCCGGTCCCCCGGAAACGCCTCGCCCTTTGCGCGTGCACGTCAATCTCGTCCCCATCAATTGCAATGTGTTTTCCCCCGACGGCTCGTCCGTCGCCGGCCTCGCGCGCGAAGATTTCCGCCTCTTTCAAGATGGAATCGAGCAGCACATCGCCTATTTCGATGCCGGCAATGATCCCGCAAGTGTCGCGTTGGTGATCGACGCAAGCCCCAGCGTCCTGCCGGACGCTCACGCCGTACAGGATGCCGCGCGCGGCCTGGCCGCCGCGCTGGCGCCGCGCGATGAAGTGGCCGTGGTCGAGTTCTCAGCGCATTCCTACGTGCTCGCGCCGTTCTCGCGCGACCGCGAACAGCTCGAAAGCGCCATTGGGCACGTCAATGTCCGCGCGCTCTTCGGCGATACAGGCGGCTCGAACATCTACGAAACCGTCTACCTCGTCGCGCAGAAACTCTTTCGCAGCCGCACCGGCCGCAAAGCGATTTTGCTGCTCACCGACGGCGAAGACAGCGGACTCAATTTGTCTCTGATCACCACGAATTCCGTGAAGCCCAATACGGCTCCATCGCTCACGTTTGACGATGTCGTGCGCGGCCTCGCTGCCGAAGGCGTGGAAATCTATGCGGTCTCGACGCAGAATCGTCCGAAGGTGCTGACCGATAATTGGCTGGCCGCGCATTCCAGCCGCACGCTGCTGACGGAAGAAGCGCGCGAGCAGGGCATTCCGGCTTACACTCTCTTCCTCGCGGAGTTGGTGCGCCGCGCGGGAGGCGGCCTCTACTTTCTGCGCGAAGCCGCGAGCAGCCGCGACGCTTTCGAGAAGATTGCCGGAAATATCCGCACGCAATACACGCTCGGCTTCTATCCGGCGGGCGAAAATGCCGCGGCCCCCGGCTGGCACGCACTGCGCGTCGAAGCAGCGGCGAAAAGCAAGCTGCGCGTAGTGAATCGTGCCGCCTATTACGTCCCCGGCAAGGCGGCGCACTAGAAATTACCGGCGGCGGTACGAACATAAATCCAGGAAAGAATTCGTGGCACGCCGAAAACAATTCAAGCTGCGGCTTCCCTCGCGAACGCTCGAGCTGGGCGCGCGGACGCTGGTGATGGGCGTTCTGAACCTCACACCGGACAGCTTTTCGGACGGCGGCAAATTCTTCAGCCTGAATCGCGCCGTCGATGCGGCGTTCGCGAGGGAAGCCGCCGGCGCGGATATTCTCGACATCGGCGGCGAATCCACGCGTCCTGGATCGAACGCAATCTCGGCACGCGAGGAATTGGCGCGCGTGCTCCCGGTGCTCCACCGCCTGTCAGGCCGCTTGAAAATTCCAATCTCGATTGATACGCGCAGATCGGTGATTGCGGACGCCGCCATCGCCGCCGGCGCCCAAATCATCAACGACGTCACCGGCCTGCGCTTTGATCCTGAAGTCGCGAACGTCGCCTGCCGCAATCACGTTCCGCTCATCCTGATGCACATGCGCGGCGAGCCGCGCACCATGCAGAAAGAGCCATTCGCACGCAACGCCGTGCGCGACGTGCTCAGCGGCCTGAAGCGATCGATCGCCGTCGCGATCAAGGCCGGCGTCCCGAAATCACAAATCATCGTCGATCCCGGAATCGGCTTCGGCAAAAGCTTCCGGCAAAATTACGAACTGATCGCGCGTCTCGGTGAAATCGCAAGCCTTGGCTTTCCGGTGCTGATCGGCACGTCGCGGAAAACATTCCTCGGCACAACATTGGACGGCAAGCCGCCCGAAGAACGCATCTGGGGCACGGCGGCAACAGTAGCGGCGAGCATCCTGGCGGGCGCACACATCGTGCGCGTTCACGACGTAGAGGAAATGGTGCAGGTGGCCCGCGTTACCGACAAAGTTTTAGAAGCAACGAAAGGCTAGAGAGGAGGCGGCGCAATCCTTCCGGCGGTTGCCGTCGCTGGCTGCAATTTTCTTTTTGAGGAATATCTCCGGACTTCGATCAGGACAATCACCAATACCGCTCCGCCTCCAAAACCGAATATGGAGAAGATTCCTCCGAGCAAGAGCAAGGCGAACCGGCCAAACTGGAAGTTTCCCACCGCAAAGACAGTGTCCTCATGTTGCTGGCCGTCATCGTAGTTCGCTGCAACCTTGTAGCTGCCCGGTTTGGCGACGGGAAATTGGAAAACTAATCGGCCGGATCGGCCATTCATCTCGTAAGTTTCGGACATTGCTGCGCGGTGAAGCGGAACCGCCTCGCCCGTCTCACTGTTTGTCACTGTGAATTTCAGGCCGGGAACGCGGCTCCCAGTGTCAAAGACGCGCCCATTGAATTCGGAGTGCTCCTCATAAAAGATCTCGTAGTTTCCGGCCGCCGCAAATGAAACGGTGATCTCTCCCGGAAAAACCGCCTGCGTGAGACCAACCTCCATTGTGTTGATGGCCTTGAACAATAATTTGTATCCGCAAACCGTCCCAGCGGCGATCAAGCCGAGCGCAATCAGATAGAACCAGCGGCTCGGGCGAATTTTTTGCGACGATGGTGGCGGTTCGTTCATTTATGGAGGTGGATGCTCCACCATTGATTGCGCCAATTGTACGCTTGTAGGAGCCGTCCGCCGAGGCGGAAGCCAGGTTCGGTTTTTGGTTTTTTCGATCCGTCTTTTTCCGCAAACGCAGCAAACCGAAAAGCCAAAGCCATTCCGGGGAGCGTGGTTGGCCCGCGGCCGTGCACCGGCATATCTGCTGTCAGCCATTGCGTCCCTCGCTTATAATTCGCGACGAGGAACATAACCGATGCGAATGTCGCCGATGCGCGCGCTTCCGATCCTGCTCTGCACGCTCTTTCTGTGCGCCATTTCCACGCACGCGCAGCTTCCGCCGGTGAAGCCGGCGCCGCTGCAGCCTCCCGCCGGCGGCAACACTTGCTCGGTCGCGAATACCTGCGCAGACATCGCGCCGGGAATGATTCGCAGCGCAGAAGGCCCCTCGCCTCTCGAAGAAAATCTGCGCCATCTGACCGACGAGATCGGCGGCCGCGTCTCCGGTTCGCCGGCGGCGGAAAAGGCCGCAGGCTGGGGCGTGGAAGCCTTCCGTCATGCGGGCGTCGACGAAATCCACACCGAAAAATTCACCATGCCCACCGGTTGGAGCGAAGGCAGGACGCATATCGAAATTCTCTCTCCGGGCGCTTTTGCGGTGCGCGCCGTTGCAGTGGGCTGGTCGCCCGCAACGCCGGACGGCGGAATCACCGCCAATGTGGTTGACGCAGGCGCCGGCGATGAAGCCGGCTTCGGCAAAGCCGGCAGCGCCGCCAAAGGCGCAATCGTTTTGGTTCATCAGAACTTTCTCATCACCTGGGACGATCTTTTCGAAGAATACGAGCGCGCCCCGGGGGTGATCGATCGCGCCGTGAATGCCGGTGCTGTAGCCATCTTCTGGATGTCTACGCGCCCCAATCTTCTGCTTTACCGTCACACCAATTCCGCGAACGGCGAACTCGAAAAGCTTCCGCAGGCAACCCTCGCCCGCGAAGACGCCGAGCGCATAGCCCGCTTTCTCGCCAACAACGTGCCGGTGCAAGTCCGCTTCGACATGCCCAATAAAATTACCGGCCCGGTCGAATCGGAAAACGTCGTCGCGGAAATCCGCGGGCGCGAAAAGCCGGACGAGTTCGTTCTGCTGGGTGCGCATCTGGATTCCTGGGAGCTGGGCACGGGCGCGCTCGACAACGGCTGCAACGCCGCGATGGTGATTGACGCCGCGCGCGTGATTCACTCCACCGGCACAATCCCGCGCCGCTCCATCCGCTTCGTGCTCTTTACCGGCGAGGAACAGGGCATGCTCGGCTCCGCCGCTTATGCCCGCGCGCATCGCAACGAACTCGATCAAATGGACGCCGCCATTATTTTCGATTCCGGCGTCGGACGCGTCACCGGCTATTCGCTCAGCGGGCGCAAAGACGTGGCCGAAGCGGTGAAGCAAGCGCTTGCGCCCACGCAATCGCTGAATGCCAACAACATCACCTTCGACGCCGAAATCGGCACCGACAATTTCGATTTCCTGCTCGAAGGCGTCCCGACGCTGGTAGCCAATCAGGAGCCGGCCAATTACATGCTCAACTATCACGCCGCTTCCGACACTTTCGACAAAGTGGATATCGCCGAGCTGAAAAACCACGTCGCGCTGGCCGCCATCGCCGCATTCGGCATCGCCGATCTGCCGCAACGCCTGGGCAAGCGCCAGTCCCGTGCCGAAATCGAGACGCTGATGAAAGAAACCGGCATGGACGAACAAATGAAACAAATGGATCTCCAAAAGCTCTGGGACGACGGCATTCGCGGCCGCGAACGGTAGCAGCCGATTGGAGATCGTCGCGCCCCGAATTGCCTGAGTCAGCACTCACATATCGTGTGGAACCTTGCCCGAATGCCTCCTCGCGTATAATTAAATGGATGGGAACTGCGCTCGACGCCAGAGCCACGAAAAAAGTACGGGCGGCAAAGCCCGCAGTCCCGCGGGCGACCGCCGCGCTTCCCGGCCGCGTCCTCGGCCTCGATTACGGCCGGCGGCGCATCGGCCTCGCGGTTACCGATGAACTGCGCATCACCGCGCGGCCCGCGGGGATCCTCGAGCGCAAAAATCGCGGCGACGTAATCCGGCGGCTGCGCGAAATCGCGCGACAGCATGGCGCGCGCCGCATCGTCGTCGGCTATCCACTCAATCTCGACGGCACGGCCGGCGAAATGGCTGAAGAAGCCGCCCGCTTCGCCGCGCGCCTAAGAAAAGAGCTGGGACTCGAAGTCGATTTGGTGGACGAGCGGCTCACCAGTTGGGCCGCGCACCAGGAAATGGCGGAAACCGCGCGCGCCTCCAAGCGCGATGACCGCGCCACCGCCCCCGAATCCGACGACCTGGCCGCCGCCATTCTTCTCCGCGACTATCTCGCGCGCGAGCCGCTCAAACGCAGCGCATCGCGCCGAGGGGAGAAATAATCCCGCATGCGCCGCCTCGGGCTCCTTCTGCTTCTATTCATCGCGGCCATCGGCGGCTTTTCCGCATGGCTCGATCATCAAATCAGCCGTCTTTACAAAGGCTATTCCGGAAGCTCGATTTTCGTGGACATCCCGCGCGGCACTTCGCGCTGGCACGTCGCCGAAATTCTTCGCGAAAACGGCGTCATACCCAACGCCGTGGCTTTCGATCTCCTGAGCCGCTGGCATCACAATCGCTCGCTGCAAGCCGGCGAATATCTTTTCGACCACTCGATGAACGAGCGCGAAGTCTTCTGGAAAATCGCGGGCGGCCGCATTTACGTCCATTCGGTGCAGATCACTGAGGGTTGGACGATGTTCGAAATCGCCGACGCGCTGGAGCGCGAAGGCCTGGCCAATCGCGAAGACTTCCTGAAAGTGGCGCGCGATCCGACGCCGATTCAGGATCTCGACCCGGGCGCCAAAAGCCTCGAAGGATTTTTATTCCCTTCGACTTATGAATTCACGCGGCGAACCACGCCGCAGCAAATCGCCGACGCCATGGTGCGCCACTTCCGCACCGTCTGGGCGTCGTTGAATCCCGATCCTGCCAACCCTGCGGCAACAACGCAGCAGATCGTCACGATCGCCTCGCTCGTCGAGCGCGAAACGCCGCAAGCTTCCGAACGCCCGTTAGTAGCCGGCGTTTTTTACAACCGGCTCAGCAAGAACTATCCGTTGCAATGCGACCCCACGGTGCAATACGCGCTGGCTCTCGCCGGGCGGCCGACGCAAATCGTTCACCACGCAGACCTGGAGGTCAATTCGCCGTACAATACCTATATGCACGCGGGGCTCCCGCCGGGGCCCATAGCCAATCCCGGCGAGGCGTCCCTGCGCGCGGCGGTTTCACCGGCAAAGACGGATTTCATGTATTTTGTAGCCAACGATCAGGGCGGCCATTTCTTTAGCAAGACGCTGGCAGAGCACAATCGCAACGTCACGCGCTACCGCAAGCGCCTCGAGAACGATACGTCCGGCGCCAACGCCACGCCGGGAAATTCAGGCGGCCCGAACCGGCATCGGAGTTCATCGTGAGCCACAAGGAAAAAAATTCGCATCCGCTGAAGGAGACGACCAAGAAGGAGCTGATCCTGGAAGCGGCCCGTAACCTCGCCAAGGAGCGCTACACGCCCGCGGAAATCGAGCAGATCCGGCGGCAGATGATTGTCCTGGCCGGGCCCGAAGCCAGCACCTCGCCGGAGTACATCGTGTCCGTGCTCGAAGATGCGGGCTTGCGCGTGATTTGGTCCACGCACGTGGATGAAGAAGGTCTGTACGAAGAGGAATTCCACGATCTCCTCCACTTCTCGACGCTCGAAGAAGCGGAGATGTGCATCATTCGCCTCGACGAATTGGTGCGAAAGTTTCAAAGCGACGGGGCACATGCCGCCGTGGAACGTGCCCGCGAAGTCGGCCGGTTGGGACGCCGCCGGGCCGAAATGATCGCCCGCAATCACAAAGTGGAAGAAGCCAAGCGCGCCGAGAAAGAGGAAATCGCGCAGTGGTTCGCCATCTGGCTGGAAACTCCCGACGCGTTTTTCGACTGGCTAGAAGTGCGCAAACAATCGCCGGATTTCGAAAAGCGTTTCGGCAACGCCAGCGCCGCCGGCGCGTAGCGTCCCCCATGAACATCCTCGAAGTCGAACCTCTCGATCTCGGCGCCGACGTCCGCGCCATCAGCCTCGAGCTCGTGGACTCCTCCGTCGAGCGCGAACCCGTCCGCGGCGAAGAGGCCGCGTGCACCTGGTCGCGCATCCTCCCGGCCCTGGCCGGCGTTGAGCCTCTGGCCCTCGACTTCTTCAGCCATCTCGACCGCGTCCGCGACTTCTGCCGCCTGCACGACATCGCCTTCCGCGAAGCCGCCGAGCGCAGCATCGTCATCCCCGCGCCCGACCCGGCAGCCTTCGAGGAGCTCGTCGCTCGTTTCGAATCCGAAACCTTTGGCGCTCGCGCCGGCGCCCGCGTCACGCAAGGCGACCCCGATCTCGAAAACGAACTCTCGCGCCGCGGCGCCGACGCCTACCACCACGCCTTCGCCAATTACGCCTTCTGCGCCATCTGCGACTTCGAAAACGGCTCCCTGGTCGTCCTCAGCACCACGCTCTGGGCCAATCAAATCATCCGCCTGGTAAAGGGCGTCCTCGACAGCACCACCGTCGAAGTCCGCCTTCCCGCGTAACCGCCGTCTGACCGTAGGGGCGGAGCTTGCTCCGTCGCTTGGTCCTAGCCACTTAGTACTATATCGTACTATTGACTATCAACTAATTCCCTCTCACAATAACTAGGCGGTCGCTCGCAGCGCCCCTACAGGGCCGCTCGAGCCCGCCGGGCCGGCCCGCGCTCCACCCAAGGGCTACGCCCGAATCAAGGAGCGTGGCGCGCCAGCCAAGGACCGCACAATTTCTACCCGGGACACTCAACGAATAGAATTGCCCGTAACCCGCTGAAAACAAAGGGTCGGCGCCATTTCTACCCGGGACACAGGGGGGTACCCGAAGCAAATAAAAACACAAAAACAAGCGGGCCTGAAACCGGGGGCCGTCGCGCGCAGTCAGAAAATGTCACACCGCAAAAGACGCCGGCAAGCTGCCGGCGTTACGCCGCGCTACGCGCGTTGACTTGAATCACCGCGCGCAATAAGATGCGCGCGTGACTTCCACCTCACCTGCGATTGGGCAGACGATTGGGCGCTATCGCATCACCGAGCGGCTCGGGGGCGGTGGCATGGGCGTGGTGTACAAGGCCGAAGACACGAAATTGCACCGCGCTGTGGCGCTGAAATTCCTGCCTGAATCTGCGGCGCATGATGCGCAGGCGTTGGAGCGCTTCCGGCGCGAAGCGCAGGCGGCTTCTGCGTTGAACCATCCGAACATCTGCACGATACACGACATCAGCGAAGAGAACGGCCGGACGTACATCGTGATGGAGTATCTCGACGGGCAGACGCTGAAGCACAAGCTGGCGGGCAAAGCGCTGGAACTGGAGACGCTGCTGGATTTAGGGGTGGAGATCGCCGATGCGCTGGATGCGGCGCACTCCGAGGGCATCATTCACCGCGACATCAAGCCGGCGAATATATTCGTGACGCGGCGCGGCCACGCCAAGATACTCGATTTCGGATTGGCGAAGCTGGAGGGGACTGAGAAGCGCCAGTCTTCACTGGAATCGGGCGAAACCCAGGAGGAAGCCGGTTTCGCAGTATCCGCGGAGCATTTGACCAGCCCGGGGACCACGCTGGGGACGGTGGCGTATATGTCACCGGAGCAGGCACGCGGAAAGGAGCTGGATTCGCGCAGCGATCTCTTTTCTTTCGGCGTGGTGCTCTATGAAATGGCCACGGGACAACTTCCCTTTCGCGGCGAAACTTCGGCGGTCGTTTACGAAGCGATTCTGAATCGCGTGCCGGCGCCGGTGGTGCGGTTGAATCCGGATATGCCGGTGAAGCTGGAAGACACGATCAATAAGGCGCTGGAGAAAGATCCGAAGATGCGCTGCCAGAGCGCCGCGGAATTGCGCGCGGATTTGCAGCGGTTGCGGAGGGATACGAGTTCGGGGAGGGTGGCGGCGCAGGGGTCGGGGGAAGTAGCGGCGGTTGCGGGCAGCGAGGACGAGAAGAGAGATTCCTCGGCGCTGAGGAGCGCGCCTCGGAATGACGCCGCGCCCGCGGGTTCGGCTGCGGATGTGGCGCGAGGGTCGTCCGGGAGAATGAGTGCGGCGAGCGGGAGCACGGCGGCGGAGTCGGCGGCGCGGGCATCGTCGGGGCGAGTGAGCGCGATGGGTGGCGCGGGCGCGGCCGGGCTAACGGCTGGAGAGGAAGAAAGAGGGGCCGAAAACCGGGCGGGACTAAAGGCCCGCCCCTACGAAGGAACGGAACGCGCGGGCCCGAATAAATTGGCGATTGCTGGCGCGGCGGTTGTCGTGCTTGCGCTGGCGATCGGCGGCTATTTTTACTTTCATCGCGCGCCGAAATTGACCGAGAAAGACACGATCGTGCTGGCCGATTTCACCAATACCACCGGCGACGCGGTGTTCGATGACAGCTTGCGGCAGGCGCTCGCGGCGAGATTGGCGGAATCGCCGTTCCTGAATGTGCTGTCGGATTCGAAGATGCGCGCGACTTTGCAGATGATGGGCCAGCCCGCGAATACGCGCGTTTCGGAAACCATCGCGCGGGAAATTTGCCAGCGTTCGGCCAGCAGGGCGATGTTGGAAGGCTCGATCGCGCAGGTGGGCAGCCGCTACAACATCGTGCTGAACGCGGTGAATTGCGCGAACGGCGATGTGCTGGCGACGGCCAGCGGCGACGCCGACAACAAAGATCACGTGCTGGATACGCTGGGGTCGGTGGGCTCGACGATGCGCGGGAAGCTTGGCGAATCGCTCAGCTCGGTCGAGAAATTCAGCGCGCCGATGGCCGACGCGACCACTTCGTCGCTGGAGGCGCTGAAGGCTTACAGCCTGGGCTTGAAAACGCGGGCACAGAGCGGCGATCCGGCCGCGATGCCGTTGATGAAGCAGGCGGTGGCGCTCGATCTGAATTTCGCTAGCGCGTATGCCCAGCTCGCGACCCTCTATGGGAACACAGGGCAACCCGAGATATCCGCGCAAATGGCGCAGAAGGCGTTTGAGCTGCGCGATCGCGCCAGCGAGCCCGAGAAGCTCTACATCACCGCGCATTACTACGTGAACGTGACCGGCGAATTCGAGAAAGCGATTCAGACCGGAGAACTGTGGCACCAGGAATATCCGCGTGCGGCCATGCCGCTGGTGATTCTTGATTACCTTCACTCGAACCTGGGCCACTACGAAGACGGGATCCAGGAAGAGCACGAAGCGATGGCGCTGGATCCCGACGCGGTGATTGAGTACGGCAATCTGGCGGGCAGTTACATGGCGACTAATCGCTTCGATGAAGCGCACAGCGTGATGCGCCAGGCTTTGAGCCGCAAGCTCGAAGACCCGTCGCTGCATTTCTTCATGTACGTGCTGGCGTTTCTGGAGAACGATCCGGCGGAAATGCAGAAAAATGTGGACTGGGGAATGGGCAAGCCTGGCGCGGAGGATCTCTTCCTGGCGGTCGAAGGAGATACAGAGGCTTACCACGGACGGTTGGCGAAGGCGCGCGATTTTTCGCGGCGCGCGGAGGAATCGGCGTTGCACAATGACGCCAAGGAGCCGGCGGCGGCCTACATTGCATCCGCCGCGTATCGCGAAGCTGAATTTGGGAACGCCGCGGCGGCGCGCGATGGCGTGAGCAAAGCGCTGGCGATTTCGGGCGGGCGCGACGTGCAAATTTTGGCGGCTTTGGCTTTGGCGCGCGCGGGAGATGCGGCGCGTGCCCAGGCGATCGCCGATAAGCTGGCCAAGGATTATCCCTTGCATACCATCGTGCAGTATTACTGGCTGCCGACGATTCGCGGGGCGATCGAGCTGGGGCGCAATAACGCGGCGAAGGGAATTGAGGCGCTGCAGCCGGCGGCGGCGTATGAACTGGGCGGCGTTCAGCCATTTACGGCCATCGCGCCGGCTTACATGCGAGGGCTGCTGTATTTGCAGGCGAAGCAGGGCGCGCAGGCTGCGGCGGAGTTTCAGAAGCTGATCGATCATCGCGGAATCGTCGCGAATGTGCCGCTGGGCGCGCTGGCGCGATTGGACTTGGCGCGAGCTGCCGCGGAGCAGGGGGATACGGGGAAGGCTCGCACGGCTTATCAGGATTTCTTTGCGATATGGAAAGATGCGGATCCTGCGATTCCCATTCTCGTCGCTGCTAGAGGTGAATACGCGAAGTTGAAGTAGCCGTTGTAGGGGAGGGTGCTTTAAACCCTCCCAGGCTAGGCGCAACCTAGACGCACCACAAAACTCGCAGCTTTGCGTAACCTACAGTTTTTTTCGCTTTTGGCCCGGGCGTGTGCGAGAAAGGCGGGAGGGTCTAAAGCACCCTCCTCTACAACGGGCGGGACTGGCCTGAGGGCCAAATGCTGGATTCGCGAACATAGTACGGTCGTACCATTTTCCTCGCCGATAGTCCTAGTACACTATTTCCCATAGGCAGGTGAATTGCACGTAGCAGACGTGTCCTAGATGCCCAGCGAAACGACCATACCGAACGCCCGCGCATTTGTCCGTAGCCTCAATGTTTTGTTGAAGTTCGCCCGGTTGTATGGCTTGGAGCATGTGCGCTCGGCGGCCCAATTTGACTCAGCGTTTGAGGAACTGAGCGAGGCGATTTCGGCGGCTGGGCCCACCTGGCTGCTGCTGGGAGCTACAGGGTCGCAGCTCCTCCTTGACGGTGTACCGTTAGAAACCACTCCTGCAGAGCGCAGTTTCGCCAATTTGCTCAGCGCAGCGGGGATCGCCAGCATCTGCTTCGGCCGGGGGCTGGAGCGCCACGAATTCGCGCAATTCATTCGCGCGTTTATGGAGACCGGCTCGAAGGCTTCGGGGCTGGCGGAGAAGCTCAGCGAGTTTTCGGGGAAGAATTCCAGCGGGTCGATTCGCGTGAATGAGATTCGCTTCGTGGCTGAAGATTCAGCGTATTCCGAAGCGCGGGTTGCCGCGCAATTGACAGTGCGGACGCTGGGCGGCGATTCCGATCAAATTCAGGAATGGTTCCGCAGCCCGGAGAAAATGATTCAGCTGATCGCTGCGGCTGAAGGCGCAGCGCATCCCGGGGGAGGCGGCGCGGGCTCCGGCACGGGGACGGGTTCGACGGCCGGGGAGGGCGGAAATTATTCAGGCGCTGCGGC
>Ga0187779_10002149_pt1 | contig 12156 bp, 8 predicted proteins | sample 1015_Q2_SP10_10__FD_132435 | JGI IMG/M metagenome (GOLD analysis project Ga0187779, IMG submission 132435) | Tropical peat soil microbial communities from peatlands in Department of Meta, Colombia - 1015_Q2_SP10_10_MG | ecosystem: Environmental > Terrestrial > Soil > Wetlands > Peat | place... | reverse complement strand
TGTTTCGGCTCGACGAAGGGCGCGAATTTTATCATGCGTCCGCATGCACCGGTTTCGCCGCATCCGGCGACGCGAGCGCCGGATGCGCTTGAACGGCGCCAGATCACGGAGCGCGCGGCCCATCCTCGCCGTAGTAGTCGCGGTACCAGGCGACGAAGCGAGCGAGCCCGTCCCGGATCGAGGTGCGCGGAGCGAACCCTGTCGCCTGCGTCAACCGGTCGATCGACGCATAGGTCGCGCGAACGTCGCCGGGCTGAAGAGGCAGATACCGCTTGATCGCGCGGCGGCCGAGCAGCTGCTCCAGCTCGCCGATGAACGCCTCCAGACCCACGGCGCGGTTGTTGCCGATGTTGTAGACGGCATAAGGCGCGCCGGTCGGCGGCGCAGGCCGAGGCGGAAGCGAGAGCACGCGGACGATTCCCTCGACGATATCGTCGATGTAGGTGAAATCGCGCTGCATGTCGCCGTGATTGAACACTTTGATCGGCTCGCCGGCGAGGATCGCGCGGGTGAAGAGCATCGGCGCCATGTCCGGCCGGCCCCACGGCCCGTACACCGTGAAGAAGCGCAAGCCAGTCGTCGGCAATGCGTAGAGATGGCTGTAGCTGTGCGCCATGAGCTCGTCGGCCTTCTTGGTGGCCGCATACAGGCTCACCGGGTGATCCACGCTCTGGTCTTCGGAAAAAGGCAGCGTGTGGTTCGCGCCGTAGACGCTCGAGCTCGATGCATACACCAGATGAGCCACGCGCGCGTGACGGCACGCCTCCAGGATCGAGCCGAAGGCGTCGATGTTGTTGCGCCAGTAGGCGGCCGGATCGACGAGCGAATAGCGAACACCTGGCTGCGCCGCGAGATGAGCCACGTGCGTGAAGCCTCTGTCGCGCACGAGCGCGAGCGTCGCCGCGCAGTCCGCGAGATCGAGCGTCTCGCACGCGACGGCGCTCTCCGCGAGCTCGCGCGCCCTCGCCTGCTTGAGCGTCACGTCGTAATACGAGGAGAAGCTGTCCACGCCGCTCACATCGACGCCGTCCCGCTTGAGCCGGAGCGCGAGGTGCATGCCGATAAAACCTGCAGCGCCCGTGACCAGAACCTTCATCGGTGCGATCGCTCGGGCGCGGAGGACGCGGACGGACTCGCGCGCGCGGACTCGGTCCTGCTGCCATCGCCGCGCTCCAGGGCGCGCAGCTTCGCATGCTTGAGGAAGCTCGCGAAGGCGCCGACGGCGATGTGGACGAGTCCCGCGACGCCGTCGAGAAAGCCGGCTCGAAACACGTAGAACCGCAAGAATCTCGCCGGCGGCGACACGACGAGGCGAAACGAGGACGAACGCTCCCCGCGAGCGTGCATCGCCTCGGCCTGCAGCGTCGTGTAGCGATTCTGCTTCGCGAGATAGCGATCGAGCGATTCGGCCGACGCATGCAGCAGATCGCCGGCGAGCCTCCCGACGCTGCCCTCGGCGACGACGTGCTCATGGACGACGTCCTCGCTCCAGCGCGCGTGGCGCCGATCGAAGAGCCGCACCTGCCAGTCCGGATAACCTTCGCCGTGCGCGAGCCAGCGGCCGAGAAACCGGTTGCGGCGAGGCATCGCGTACGCAGCCTGCCGTGGCGCGGACATCGCTTCGCGGATCGAGCGCTCGAGCGCCGGAGACACGCGCTCGTCGGCGTCGAGACAGAGCACCCAATCGTGGGCGGCCTGCTTCACCGCGAAGTTCTTCTGCGGTCCGTAGCCGAGCCAAGGCTGCGCGACCACCCGGGCGCCGAAGCGGCGAGCGATTTCTACGGTATCATCGCGGCTGCCGGAATCGACGACGATCGTCTCGGCCGCGAAGCCCGCCGAAGAAAGACAGTCGGCGAGCTCCTTGCCCGCATCGTGCGCGACGACGACGAGCGAAAGGGCGAGTCGGGGAAGCGGATCGGACATCGCGTCGCACTCTCGCGAGCGGGGAACGGCGAGCTCGCCCGCCGGCAGAAGCGGCGCCCATTCTACGTGCAAACCGAGTCGCAGGCCATCGGCCGCAGGCAAAGCGTTCTCATCGTGCGCCCGTCGTCGCTGGGCGACATCGTGCACGCCATGCCGATCGTGCACGATCTTCGCCGGCATTCTCCGGAGCTCGCGATCGACTGGATGGTCGAGGAGAGCTTCGCGGAGCTGGTGCGATTGAACCGCGGCGTGCGGCGAGCGATCCCGATCGCGCTCCGGCGCTGGCGCCATCATGTTCTCTCGCGCTCGACATGGAGCGAGTTCGCGGCGCTTCGCCGCGCGCTCGCCTCCGCGCGCTACGACGTCGTGCTCGACATGCAGGAGCAACTCAAAGGCGCGCTCCTCGCGCGGTTGGCGCGCTCGGCGGTGCACGGTCCCGATCGCAGGAGCGTGCGCGAGCCGGTCGCGAGCCTGTTCTATCGGCACCGCCATCGCATCGATCCGGCTCAGCATCTCACCGATCGTTGCCGCCGGCTCGCCGGCAAGGCTTTCGGCTTCGAGCCGAACGGCGTCCCGCATTTCGACCTCGATCCCCCGCTCGCGGGCGACGCGCCCGATTCGCCGTATGCCGTGTTCCTGCACTCGACCAGCCGCGAGGACAAGCTCTGGCCCGAGGGGCATTGGCGCTCCCTCGTCGAGCACGTGGTGAACGCAGGATTCGCGATCGTGCTGCCGTGGGGAACCCCGGAGGAACGCGCGCGCAGCGAGCGTCTCGCGCGCGGACAAGCCTCGATCGTCATTCCGCCGCGGCGCGCGCTTCCCGAGCTCGCGTCGCTGCTCGCGCGCGCGGTGTGGGTAATCGGAGTCGACACCGGACTCACGCATCTCGCCGCTGCGGTCGGCACGCCGACGATCGCCATTTTCACCTCCACCGATCCGCGGCTCGCGGGCGTCGCGCGAACAAGCGAGGTCGGCCGCGATCTCGGAGGCAACGGCGCGGTCCCGACACCCGGCGAGGTGATCGGCGCCACCGCACCGCTGCTGCGGGCGGTGCCATCGTGCTAGAACCGGGCTCTCCAGCGCTTCGTTCGCCCTGAAGCCGATGGAAACGGCGCGCGCGCTCTATACTGCGCTGGGCTCGACCGCCTTGCCGCTGCTGCCGTTCCGCCTCTGGTGGCGCGGCCGCCGCGAGCCCGGGTATCGCCGCCACATTGCCGAGCGCTTCGGCCGCTATCGCGGAAGCGTCACCGGCACGGTGTACTGGATCCACGCGGTGTCGGTCGGCGAGACGCGCGCCGCGACGCCCCTCGTGCAGCATCTGCGCTCGGCATTTCCCGCGGCCACCCTGCTGCTCACGCACATGACGGCGACGGGACGCGAGACGGGCCAGACCTTGTTCGGCGATCAGGTCCAGCAGGCGTGGCTTCCTTACGACGTCCCGTTCGCCGTCCGCTCGTTCTTCGAGCATTTTCAGCCGGCCGCGGGCTTCATCCTCGAAACGGAGCTCTGGCCGAATCTGCTCGCCACCGCGCACGCGCGCGGCACGCCGCTCTTCCTCGTCAACGCGCGGCTTTCCGAGCGATCGGCGCGCGGCTATCGGCGCTTCGAGTCGCTGACGCGGCCGATGCTCGGCCGGCTCACCGGCGTGGCGGCGCAGTCGAGCACCGACGCGGCGCGACTCGCCGACCTCGGTGCCCCCGAGCCCGTCGTCACGGGCAATCTCAAATTCGACGTGACGATTCCCCGGTCGGCGCTGGAGCTGGGATCCGGATTCCGCACCCGCTTCGGCGCCTCGCGTCCGATCTGGGTGGCAGCGAGCACGCGCGACGGCGAAGAAGCGCTGCTGCTCGACGCGCTGGCGAGACATCCGCTGCCTCGCCAGTCGTTGCTGGTGATCGTGCCGAGGCACCCGCAGCGCTTCGCGACGGTCGCCGAGCTCCTTTCCTCGCGCGGCGTGCCGTTCGCGCGGCGGAGCGCGGGCGGCGCGATGGTGCCCGCGGACATCGCGGTCGTGCTCGGCGATTCGATGGGCGAGCTCGCGGCCTACTACGCGGCCGCCGACGTCGCGTTCGTCGGAGGGAGCCTGCTGCCGCTTGGAGGACAGAATCTCATCGAGCCGCTCGCGGTCGGGACTCCGGTGCTGATCGGACCGCACACGTTCAACTTCGAGGAAGCGACCGCCGGCGCGATCGATGCGGGCGCGGCGCTGCGGGTGACCGATGCCGACGCGCTCGTCAAGGCGGTGAGCGATCTGCTCAAGGATCCCGGGCGGCGCCAGGCGATGGGACTCGCCGCCCGCGCCTTCCACGCCCAGCACCAGGGCGCCGCCGATCGCCTCTGGGAATGGCTCGAGCCGCAGCTCGAGCGCGCCTGACACGAGCTAGCCGCGGAGCGCGCGGTTGATCTCCTCGACGTCGGCGTCGCTCAGCGTGCCGACGGCCTGCTTGAGCCTGAGGCCGTTGATGACGAAGTTGTAGTACGACTGCGCGAGGTTGAAGCGGGTCTGGAACACCTGCTGCTGCTGGTTCAGCACGTCGAGGTTGGTGCGCACGCCGACCTCGAGCCCGACACGGGTCGACTCGTACGAGACCTCCGCCGACTTGACCGCCTGGTCGAAGGCGTTGACCTGGGCGACTCCGCTGGTCACGCCGGTGAACGCGGTCTGCGCCGAAAGCTGAGCGCCGCGCCGCGCGCCTTCGAGGTCCTGTCGCGCCTTGTCGAGATTGGCCACCGCCTGGCGCACTCTCGATTCGATCGAGCCGCCGAGATACAGCGGCACGTTGAGCTGCACGCCGATCACTCCGGTCCGCGAATCGTTGGCGATGTTGGAGAAGCTTCCGCCTATCGAAGGCGTCGCTCCGGCGTAGCCCTGATTGAAGCTGGCGACGAGATCGAGGGTCGGATAATGTCCCGCGCGCTGCCGCTCGACCTCGAGCACCGCGATGTCGTAGTTCGCCTGCGCGATGCGCACCTGGGAGTTGTCGCGCACCGCGGCGTCGACCCAGGATTCGAGCTGGTTCGGCGTCGGGAGCTGCGGCTCGAACGCGCCTCCGAAGCGCTTGAGCTCTCCGGGCGAGCGACCGATGATCGACCGGAGCGTGGCGATCTTGTTGTCGAGGTCGTTGCGCGCCGAGATCTCCTGGGCGACGATCTGGTCGTACTTCGCCTGCGCGTCGTTGGTGTCGGTGATGGTGGCCGTGCCAACCTCGAAATTGCGCTTCGCCTGCGCGAGGTTCTCGCTCACGGCCGCTTTCTGGCTCTCGGTCAGCTCGATGTTGAAGCGCGCCAGCAGGACGTCGAGATACGCCTGCGCCACGCGCACGATCAGGTCCTGTCGCGCCGAGGAAAGCACGTAGTCGCTCTGGCTGACCGATTGCTTCGCCTGGTCCAGCGCGACCTGGTTCTGGCGTCGGTAGAGCGGCTGACTCGCCGAGACAGTGTAGTTGGCGAGCGGAAAGTTCTGCGTCGTCGTGATGCTGGGATCGGTGTGAAGCTTCTCGTAGAAGTGCTCGCCGTTGGCGTTGCCGACCAGGACGACGGACGGCAACAGCCCCGCCCGGGCCTGGGGAACCAGCTCCTGCGTAGCCTCCCAGCTCGCGCGCGCAGACGCGAGCGTCGGATCGTTGGCGAGCGCTTCCCGGTAGATCTGCAGCAGATCCTCGGCATGCGCCGTCCCGAACGCGAAGGCGAGCACGACGGCAAAAGCGACAACGAGCGAGCGGCTCGCTCGCACGACCGGCGCGGGCGCGCGCAACGCCCTGCGGCGCTTCGGCAAAGTGCCGCGTGCGGAAGCCATCGACGTCAGAACACGAAGCGCGCGGGCTGCGGCGCGTTCTTCAGTGGCGCGAGGACCGTCTCGAACAGATTCTCCCGGGTGATCGCGTCCGCCGCGGACCAGCGCGTCAAGCGTGCGGTCATGACCGGGGGATCGCCGACGACGGCAAAGAGCCGCCCCCCCGGTTTGAGCTGTTTCACCCATGCGTCGGGAAGGATAGGCGTCGAGCCGGTCAACACGATCGCGTCGTACACATCGCTGCGCCAGCCGCGAGCGCCGTCGCCGCGCTCGAGCCGCACGTTGCGGATTGCCGCTGCGGTCAGATGCGCCCTGGCGTCGGCCTGGAGACGGGCATTGATCTCGACGCTCACCACTTCGCCGGCGCTGCGGGCGAGCAGCGCGGTGAGATAGCCGCTGCCGGTGCCGATTTCCAGCACCGATTCGCCTTCCTTCAAGTCGAGCTCCTGCAGGACGCGCGCTTCCATCTTCGGCGTCCACATCCGCTCGCCGTCGCCCAGCGGAATCTCGAGGTCGGCAAAGGCGAGCGCGCGGTACGCCGGAGGCACGAAATCCTCGCGATGCACGGCGAACAGGAGGTCGAGAACGCTCTGGTCGAGAACCGACCAGGGCCGGACCTGCTGCTCCACCATGTTGAAACGCGCCTTCTCGAAGTCCATGCCGATCCCCAGACGCCTCGCGGCTCGCTCGCTCCCCCGGCGCCGGTCGATTGTCGGGCGCCGTCACGACCTCGCATTATCGCATGTCAGTCGCCCGTGGCCGGCGTGTCGGCCGCGGCGCCATGAGCCGGCGCCTTGGTCCTGCGGGCGCGCCGCCATTCCACGAACCGGTCGAGGTAGGTGTAGATCACCGGCACGACGACGAGCGTCAGGAGCGTCGAAGTGAGGACGCCGCCGATGATGGCGCGCCCCATCGGGGCCTGCGTCTCCCCGCTCTCCCCCAGCCCGAGCGCGAGCGGCAGCATGCCGAAGATCATCGCCGCCGTCGTCATCAGAATGGGCCGCAGCCTGACCTGTCCCGCGGTGAGGAGCGCGTCGTGCAGCGTGCCGCCGCTGCGGCGGGAGCGATTGGCGAAGTCGACGAGCAGGATCGCGTTCTTGGTCACGAGCCCCATCAGCATGACGAAGCCGATCATCGACAGGATGTTGAGCGTCGTGCCGGTCAGGATCAGCGCGAGCAGCACGCCGATCAACGTGAACGGAAGCGACGCCATGATGGCGATCGGCTGAGTGAAGCTCGAGAACTGCGAGGCGAGCACGAGATAGATAAAGATGATCGCCATCGCCAGCGCGGCAAAGAGCGCGTTGGCCGATTCCTCGGTGTCTTCCTGCTGTCCCGCGATCCCGAACCGGTAGCCCGGCGGAAGCACGGTCGCGTTCACGATCTTCTTCACGTCGTCGCCGACGTTGCCGGAGGGCCGGCCTTCCGCGTTGGCATAGAGCGCGACGCGCCGCTGCAGATCCTGCCGCTTGATGATCTGCGGGCTCGTGCTCTCGACGATCTCCGCCACCTGGCGCAGCGGCACCATCCGCAGCTCGCCATCCGGCCCGCGCTTGTTGGTGGAGAGGTACAGATTGCCGAGGTCGGATGCGAGACGGCGTCCCTCCCTGGGCAGCTGCACGTTGACTTCGTAGTTCTGCCCGTCGGGACCGAGCCAGTACGTCACGGTCTCCCCGGCGAGGAGCGGCCGCACGGTCGCGCCGACCTGCTGCACCGTGACACCGAGATCCGCCGCGGCGTCGTTGTTGAGCCGGATCGACAATGCGGGATTGAGCGCCTTCTCCGAGGTCTCCATGTCGGCGATGCCGGGGACCTTGGCGACCTTCGCGGCGAACGCGTCGATCAGCTTCTTCAGCGTTTCCGGATCGGGCCCCATCAGATTCACCCAGATCGGGCGGTCGTAGCCGAGAGCCAGCTCGATGCCGGGAATCGGCTTGAGCGCCTTGCGGATGTCGCGTTCGAGGTCCTTCTGCGAGCGGGCCCGCTTGTCGCGATCGACGAGCTTCAGGTTGACGCGCGCATAGTTGCGGCCATCCCAGGCGTTGCCGACGGTCGTCATCGCCAGCTCGATCTCGGGGAACTGCTTGAGCACCGCCTCGACTTCGCGCGTCTTGACGTCGGTGAACTCGAGGCTCGTTCCGACGGGCGTGTTGAGCCGCAGCGAGATGAAGCTCTCGTCGACCTGCGGCTGCAGCTCCTTGCCGATGAACGGAAGCAGCCCGAAGCTCGAGCAGAAGACGGCGAGCGCCGTCCAGAGCACGATGCCGCGGTTGCTGATCTTCGCCCAGCGCGGGCGAAGCTCTCTCCAGTCGCCCGTGCGCACGGCCTTCCACACGCCGAACACCGGCACGTAAACACGGCGCCGCCGCGTGGAGATGGCCCATTCCAGCATGCGGCCGTAGACCGCGTGCACCCACTCGATCACGCTCTCGACCCGATCCATGAACCGGCCGAGCCACGGCACGCGCTTGAACCGCGAGCCGGCCGGGTCGTGCCAGATGGACGAGAGCATCGGATCGAGCGTGAAGCTCACGAACAGCGACACCAGCACCGCCGTGGCGACCGTCAGGCCGAACTGGAAGAAGAACTGGCCGACGATGCCTTTCATGAACGCGATCGGCACGAATACCGCCACGATCGCGAACGTGGTCGCCATCACCGCGAGCCCGATCTCGTCGGTGCCTTCGCGCGCCGCGACCGGATGGCTCTTGCCCATGCCCAGATGGCGCACAATGTTCTCGCGCACGACGATCGCGTCGTCGATCAAGAGCCCGATGCACAGCGACAGCGCCATCAGCGTCATCATGTTGAGCGTGAAGCCGAAGGCGTACAGCGCGATGAAGGTGGCGATGACCGCGATCGGGAGCGTCAATCCGGTGATGATCGTGCTCCGCCACGAGTGCAGGAACAGGAACACGATGAGCACGGTCAGGAGCGCCCCTTCGACGATCGTCTCCTTCACCCGCCTCACGCTGCGCTCGACCTGCTCGGCCTGGGAATAGGTGATGCGCACGTCGACGTCCTGCGGCAGCCGGGCCTTGAGCTCGCGCAACGCATCGGCCACGCCGCGGCCGGTCTCGAGGATGTTGGCGTCCTGCGCCTTGCGGATATCGATCGTGATCGACGGACGGCCGTTGATGCGCGAGATGGAATCGAGCTCCTTCTCCCCGTCGATCACGTCGGCGATCTGCGAGAGATAGACGGGTCCGCCACCCTGCTGCGCGACAATGATCCGGCCGAACTGCGCCGGGTCCTTGATCTTGCCTTCGACGCGGACCACCGAATCGTTCTGGCCGCGGGTGATGCGCCCGGCCGGGACGTCCTGATTGGCGTTCTGCACGGCGGTCATCACCTGATCGACTCCGATGCCGAATGAAGCGAGAGCCGACGGTTTGATCTGGATCAGGATCTGCCGCGTGACGCGCCCGTTCACGTCGAGTTGCGCCACGCCGGGAATGTGCTCGAGCGCCTTGACGATGGTCTGATCGGTGAGCGAGGTGAGCTCGCGCAGGTCCACCGTCGGCGAGAGCACCGCGAGCGACATCGTCGGGCGGTTGTCCTCCACGTCGACCCGCACGACCTGCGGATCCTTCACGTCGCGCGGGAAATTGGGGCGGATCAGGGCGATCTTGTCGCGCGCGTCCTGGATCGCGCGCGTGATGTCGGTCCCGAGCCTGAATTCGACGAAGACCTGGCTCTGCCCTTCGCGCGAGTTCGAATAGATGCGCCTGACGCCGGACACCGTGTTGACCGCGTATTCGATCGGCTTGCTGACGTCGGTCTCGACGGCCTCGGGCGAGGCTCCCGGATAGAGGGTGATGATGTTGCAGAACGGGAGCGTGACGTCCGGCATCTGCTCGACGCGCAGCCGCGCGTACGAGAACACGCCGAGCACCACGATGCCGACCATGACCATGGTCGCGAACACCGGATTCCTGATCGAAACGCGCGTGATCCACATGGTCGACGCTCTCCCTGACTGCTCTCCCGAGCCTTGCTTCCTGACGAGATCGGCTCTAGCCCGCGGCGCCGCCGCCCGCCGGGGGCGCCACGCGCACCAGCGCCGGCGCGCCGATCTTCAGGTTGTCGAACGGCGCCGCGAGGATCGGCACGCCCTTGGGCAGCGCGCTCCTGATCTCGACGCGACCCTGAGCGTCGTCGCGCTTGCCCACGGTGACGATCCGGCGCGCGAGCTTGCCCTCTTCGATGGTCCAGACGAAGTTCTGCCCCGCTTCGGTCCGCACGGCGATGGCGGGAAGCGTCGGTACGGACGCGCCGGCGGCGAGGGTCACCCTGCCGGTCCCGAACATGCCGCCGCGCAGCGCTCCGTCCGCGTTGGGAATCCGGATGAAGACCAGAATCGCGCGGGTGCCCGGCTCGGTCGTGGGGTTGATGCGCTCGATCGTTCCCGTGAAGCGGCGCTCGCCGAAGCCGTCGATCGCCAGCGTCACCGTCATCCCCACGGTGAGCTCCGGAATGTCGTTCGCCGGAACCATGGCCTGCAGCTCCATCACCGTCAGGTCGACGATCGTGACCAGCGGGGCGTCGAAGGGCACCTTCTCGCCCGGCTGCACGTGCCGCTTGGCGACGATGCCCGAGAGCGGCGCAGCGACCATCGCGTCGCGCAATGCGTTGCGGGCAAGCTGCACCTGGGCTTCGTTCGACTTGAGCGTTCCCTGCGTGACCGAAAGATTGCTCTCCGCGGCATCGTAAGCCGTCTGCGATATGAACTTCTGCTTGAGGAGCTGGCGGTTCTGCTCCCGGGTCTTTTCCGCGAGCGCGAGCTGAGCCCGGCTCGCTTCCAGCGCGCCGATGCGCTCGGTCAGCCTGGCTTCCAGGTCGGCGGTGTCGAAGCGCGCGATCGGCTGGCCGGCCTTGACCGATTCGCCTTCCCGCACGGCGACCTGCCGGACCTCGCCCGACACCTTGGCCTTGACCGTGGATTGATTGAGCGGCTGCAGCGTGCCCGAAAGCGGCAGCCAGCGGGTGAGCGCGGCGGGCTCGACCAAGGCGAGATCGGTCGCGGCGAACTCGAGCGGAACCTGCGCTCCATCCTTGCCGGCGGGGTCGGCGGTCCGGCTCGCGCGCAGGGCCACGCTTCCCGCCAGCGCGCCGAGAACCAGGATCCCCACTATCCAGCCGGCGGCACGCCGCCGGTTCATCCGACCTGACATGAGCGAATCACTCCCCGGCCAACGACTGCGGCGAGCCTCGAGCCGTCTGGCACCTTCTTAGATGTAACACGGCCCGTAACCGGATTCGAAGGTGCGCGAGTTTAGGCTTGGCGCGGAATCCGGACAACCGCGAACCGACGAAACGTCGGCTCCTGTCAGGATTGCCCGCAAATCGGCCGACGAACCGCGAACCGTCCGTAAGCATTTGTTTCCTGCATGCGCTTCCGAATTGACACTTGACGCGCGCGAGAGAATAATCGCCCCCTCCGGCCGCCTCACGGCCGACCGATTTCCGTTCACGCTCGCTCATCCTTTTCCTGGGAGGGAAATTCATGACATTCAACCGCTCGTTCGGGCTTTCGCTCGTCGCCGCGGCGCTCGTGACCGTCTACGGTTGCGGCAAGGAAGAAGCGCCCAAGCAAGCCTCAACCGCCGCGCCGCCGCCGGCACCCGAAGTGACCGTCAAGATCGGCCACGTCGGTCCGACCACCGGACCGCAGGCCCACCTCGGCAAGGACAACGAGAACGGCGCCCGGATGGCCGTCGAGGACGCCAACGGCAAGGGCGTCACCATCGACGGCAAGAAGATCAAGTTCGAGCTCGACGCGCAGGACGATCAGGCGGATCCGAAGCAGGGAACGATCGTGGCGCAGAAGCTGGTCGACGACAAGGTCGTCGGCGTGGTCGGCCACCTCAATTCGGGGACCTCGATCCCGGCCTCGAAGATCTACAACGATGCCGGCATTCCGATGATCTCGCCGTCGGCGACGAATCCGAAGCTCACGCTGCAGGGGTTCAAGAACGTGTTCCGGGTGATGGCCAACGACGTCCAGCAGGGAAGCGTCATCGGCAAGGCCGCCGTCGAAACCCTAGGCGCCAAGAAGATCGCGATCATCGACGACAAGACCGCGTACGGGGCGGGACTCGCCGACGAGACCGAGAAGGCGGCCAAGGCCGCCGGCGCGAACGTCGTGGCCCGGGAATACACCAACGACAAGGCGACCGACTTCAAGGCGATTCTCACCAAGATCAAGGCCAAGAATCCCGACGTCATCATGTATGGCGGGATGGACGCGCAGGGCGGGCCGATGGTCAAGCAGATGAAGGAGCTCGGGATCAAGGCCAAGTACATCGCCGGCGACGGCGTGTGCTCGACCGAATGGCCGAAGCTCGCCGGCGGCGCGGCGGAAGGCCAATATTGCACGCAGGCTGGCCTGCCCCCGGACAAGATGCCGAACGCGGCCGATTTCGTGAAGCGCTTCACCG
>Ga0187779_10002147_pt1 | contig 12156 bp, 10 predicted proteins | sample 1015_Q2_SP10_10__FD_132435 | JGI IMG/M metagenome (GOLD analysis project Ga0187779, IMG submission 132435) | Tropical peat soil microbial communities from peatlands in Department of Meta, Colombia - 1015_Q2_SP10_10_MG | ecosystem: Environmental > Terrestrial > Soil > Wetlands > Peat | place... | reverse complement strand
GTTCTTTCTATCTGATTGACAGTCGGGCTGAATGATACGAGCGGTGCTCCTCCAGCCAGTGCACGATGTACGATAGGCAAAATCGGCCAGGGATCACCAACATCTAAGATGGCGGCATCAAAATTTTCGCCCGCTACGCCATCGACCGCATTGGCCCGATGAATTGTCACATATTCTGACACAGCGCCTCTCATTAGATTCTTGGAGGCAATTTCGACAAATTCTTCCCGCGCTTCGTAAGTATGAACATGGCCAGAGGTCCTAACAGCCGTGGCGGCAGCTAATGTCATAGCGCCGCTACCTGTTCCGATTTCGAGAACCTGTCGTCCCGAACTCAACGATAGCTTTAGGATAATGAGACCTATGTCTTTTGGATACATTATTTGTGTGCGTCGTGCACTATGCATAATATGATCGAATGTCGTAGGACGCAGGGCGTAGAACGCCTGGTTAAGAGAGCTCTCAATCTTACTACCGAATGGTTTGCCTATCAGACGGGAAAGGTCCACTATTCCTTTGTGCGTATGAAATTTTTTATCTTTTTCCACGCGAACTAGCCACTGACGACGTTCATCGTAGTGAAGCAGCACAGTCGCTCCTTCAATAATCGAATCAGTCATACTTCCACACTATTTCGCATTTGACATTTCCATGAACATGCTAGCTAGACGCTTCCCGGAATGGGATGGCACCAGGCGGACTAACAAGGAATGAGGTGGCCGTTCCCAACTTACGGCAACATTTACGAAGAGGAGACGGGAAACTGAAGGCAACGCAAACAGAATGCAAGCTGCCGCACCAATCATGGTTGATCTACTCATGTTTTCGGGGGTTAGATGAATCAACGAAGGTAACGGACCGTACCCAATCAGCATAGTGGTAATTGCCGACAATATTGTCAGTGCTGCGAAGGGAACTATGCTCTTGCGTTCGATGACTAATGCCCGAATCTGGTCGAAGGACACTTCGTAGCGTCCAGGTCGCCAGAGCGTTTGTCGAATAATTACTCTTTCAAGGAAACAATCCAGCGTGATAGCATAATTGAGCCCTGCACACTTGAACACTTCGCGAGTAACCATCATGATGACCTTGCGGGCTGTGTTCCGGTGTACCTTGGCCTTCACTATACAGTTGCCTCTTTTAACTAGAGTGCCGTTCGAAAACACGTACACTTCCAGTGTTATTTCAGAATTTCAAGGATTTCCAACAAACAATCGTTGCCAATGACGCAATCTGCGCTTTGTATGGTAAGTTGGTCTTGTGGATTAATTGCAATCTTGAGGCAATCAGGAATTGTGAGATCTTGAGGTCGATCACCCACAAGCGCGACCTCATCGCATTCAATGTGGAGCTGTGCGGCTACTCGTTTCACGAACTCCATCTTTTCTGAGAGATTCACATTTACAATAATTTCTCCAGTCAAGACTCCATCACGAAGTATCAAATCGTTCGCCATCGCGAAGTCGGCGCCAAGCTGGTTCTTGGCTTTATTTGCCAATATTGAAAGTCCAGCACTTACAATAGCAGTTTTCACTCCTCTAGCTTTCAGGGTTTGAAAAAGTTCCTTCGCGCCACTTCGAAAGGGAATTTTATCAAGCGCATTTTCTAATGTCCTCAGCGAAATACCTGCCCAACATCTTGCATCTGCACTTGCCCACTCCGCATAGGTTAATTGACCATCGCGGTACATCCGGGCCGATTCTTTGCCCTTATCACCGGTGCCGAATGCAGCGTGCAGGTAGGTCCACAGGCTATCAACAGGTGTCAGCGTGCCATCCAGATCAAATACTACCAATCTGATCCCTGGGTTGAATCTCTTCAAATCATTTTACGCTCCGCAACATCTTTGAAATTTCAAACAGTATAGGAGCAGGAGTCCATATCGAGAACGGTTTCGCATATCTTACACTCGCCGCGCGCTTCAAATTCGAAGCGTCACCAACCCGAGAATATCCCTCGATGAAAGAGCGCGTTATTTCGCTCAGCCCATGTGTCGGGGTTGGGCTGTCACTATAATGTCCAGCATAATATAGCAACTCTGCTACGTCCCAGGCACAGTCTCCTCTTCTCCCAGCCTGTTCCAGATCAACAACGTATACATTACTGTCCATGATAACGAAGTTTTCCGGTTTTGAATCTCCGACTGAAACTCCGACGTTATGTATACGTCCAAGAGTTTCGCCCAAAGTCTGTGCCAGTCTTATTTGACCAGTTGTCAGTGCTCGTTCATTCACCGCTTTTGCGACAAACTTATCCATGGGCTGTCCTGAAACATAGCTTTCAAGCAACATGCGATCCTTCAGACTCGCATGGACAATATCTGGAACGTTCAACTTCCGCTTAGCAAGATACCTGTTGACTCCATATTCGTTACTCATCCTAGCTCGCCCCGAAACCGAGAAGATCTTACTACCGAAGGATACTAGGTTTAGGGTGAACCATTTGAAGCCGTACCAGTCCGTAAACTTCTTCGCCACAAATCGATCAGGTCCAGACGTCACGAGAAAGACCTCGTTCAAGACCCCTGCCAGCGGAGAAATTGTGATTGGTCGACCTGGTCGAATACTCGCTATCACATCTTCGATTGAGGCTTTTTCGTTTACTGGCGTTAACCCCGTTGCGGTATTCAAGTAGAGGTAGTTCTTCGGATCTTCAGGATGTAAGCCCAGGGTATCTTTTCCAAGCCCTAGTCTAAAGGGGCCATAGATCTCGCGTGCTAGAAGATCAACGTTTAGAAAAATTGATCGACCGCGAGCGACGTACGAATAGAAGGCCTTCCTGCCTTGTTCTAGAATGTTAACGACTTGTCTTGAACTACGATCGCCTATCCACTTGTCTACAGCCGCGTCAAGAATTGTCACGTTATCGTCTTCAACCGCAACCACTCCACCTTGCACCATGTTGGCCGCATTTCTGAATTCAGTTCGGAGCCGTGCTATGTTTCGATCTTTGACATTAGGACCTAGGAATTTTATGTATTCACTCATGCTTGGAACAAAGATACGTGCCCGAGTTCTCATTCGAGAGAGGCCGAAGAATTCAGGTTTCGCAACAAGTCCCCTACTCATCTCCCCATAATCAATGATCAACTCCCGAACTTCTTCCTCCACGACTCGAGCCCTCACCTTGTGCCCAAGTGCGTCAACATAGTCTTGGTTCAGAACCGGCGAATATGGGTATAACAGTTTGTCAGTGAGAAAGTCTCCAAGTGCGCCGTTCGCTATGTCAGATTCAATTAGACCACGATCGACGAAAAGGAACCGATACTCTTTATCATCGGCTATGAGGAGCCGAGTTCTCAGGCCTTCTGAATATCCGTCGCAGATCACGATCACGTCGAAAACGTCATGGTCTCGTTTCGCGTAGACGCAAGGCCCAGCGACAAATGCAGCTACCTTCGCTTCGGACGGTGCCAATTCTTTGAGTTTCTCAGGGATCAATTCGGTGAATTCCGCAGTCAACAAGGGGGTCAGCTTATTCAGAGCCGGTGGAGATGACGCCCATATACACGCTTCGCCAGCGAAAGAAGCCCGGCACCATGTATCCAGACATCCTTGATCAGTCGCTTTAGAGGCGTCTTTTTGCCTTTTTGCTCCGTCCAATGTACCGGAATCTCGACAAGTCTAAAACCTAGCTCTTTGGCGATTACTAGTACTTCAGTATCCCAGAACCAAGAATCGCTTTTGGCTTCTCTCGACAATACTTCAACCAGTGACTTCGAAAACGATTTGAATCCGCACTGGTGATCGTGAACTCCGGTATGAAACATAAAACGAACGAGGCAGTTGTAAGTGAGTGAAGTTAGTTTGCGAATCATTGGTCTGCTCGTAACAGCGCCGTGAACGTACCGCGAACCCGTTACCAAGTCAAACTCACTCTGCAACTCGACTAGCTTTTTGAAGGCGTCAAATTTCGTTAAATCTGTTGCCATATCCACATCGAGGTAAATGTAAACGTCCCCTTCCACTCTCTTCCATGCCTCTCGTAGGGCTTTGCCTCTTCCCAACCGCTGGTCATGCTGGAGATATAGGATATTGGAAAATCTACTTTGTAATTCTGCTACTATTTGCGAGGAATCAGATCCGTCTTCGACAATGAGAAGCCGACACTCATAACCGAGCGTCGAGGCGAACCTCTCCAAGAGATCCACCGCGCGTGCAAGAAACTCTCCATCTTTGTATACAGGTAACGTTACAACATTCAACTTGGGGCAAACCTATTTTTGCGCGAGATCACGGAAACAGCCTCGAGAGTAATCCTAATCTCACGTCTTCGCTAGTGGTTGTGGAGATGTGCGTGAGATTGATTTCGGTTGTGGTTGTCTCATACAACGAGATAGACAATATGACCCGATTGATACCGATACTGGAATCTATTTTCATTGAGGAGGACTTATGTGGTGAGATCGTAGTAGTAGACGATAATTCTCCTGACGGCACAGCCGCCCTTGTAAGAGAACAGAACAATATGTATGGTAACATTAGACTTCTCGTACGTCCAGAAAAACTGGGCCCGGGTTCTGCGTTCGCTGATGGATTCAAACTGGCTCGTGGAGAGATTGTTGTAGGCATGGATACGGATTTTTCGCATGACCCCTCAGACATGCCACGGTTCATCGATAAGATTAACGAAGGGTTTGACATCGTACTTGCATCACGGTACATCAAAGGTGGACACTACGAGGTGTTAACTGCACAGACTCTGAAGAAGAGTTTTGCGAGCAGACTCGGGAACGTCTTAATTCGACTCGTCAGCGGCGTCCCGCTGCATGATTTCACAACATCCTATCGCGCAATTCGACGTGAAGTGATAGATAATGTTCACGTAGAATCAAAGGGGAACTCATTTTTTATGGAATTTGTCGTTCAGGCGTATCGAAGCGGGTATAAAATTACTGAAATTCCAATCAATTTTAGAGATCGAGTCTCTGGCAAATCGAAGCTGAATTTAGGGAAGCAATCATTCTCTCTTCTAAAGGACTTGGTAAAGCTAAGATCGCCTTGCCGTACTGTTATGACGATATTGTATGGGCGACACCAGTGATTTAAGAAAAAGCTTCAGACGATCTTGTCTTTTGGGGTTGAAAGCGAAGAAGTATGCTCCGAGAAAGATCACCTGCCTAAGTGCGGCGAAGATATTGATGAGTCCGAACGGTGTCAGTTGGTCAGACAGGTACCGTGGAAGGTCAGGGTGATTGCTTCCAATGAAATAGAATAGTATAATGAATGCATTAAACAAGTCCGCGACACGATAGATTAGGAAATCGAAGTTCGGCGTGAGAACGATGATTGGGAAAAGCTGTACAAACATTTGAGGGTCAAACAGGTAAATTGCGCCATACCACGCATACCATGATAGCAATATCTTCTCGAGTGGAGTCTTATCGCTTGCTATAGCTCTCAAGATCAGGTACCCTATGATCGCGAAGCTCAGTATGTGTCCGGCTCTTGCGCCCGAGATAATATCGCCTAATCCTGCAACTGAAATGACCATTGAGATCCATGTGTTTTGTAGTTGGTGATTCGGGCCGCTGTAACCTACGAAAAGCTTTATCCAAGTTTCGAAATTGCCCAGCGCAAAAGGCGCGTTTACTCCGATCCAAGTGAGTGCTGAGATTGTGAAGAAGCGTATTCGAGCCTTCGTACCGTGAAGCCCGACAATCATAGCCGGGAGCATCACACCAGGAATGAATTTCGTAAGTACTGCCGCTGTCAACGCAAGCGCGCTCTTGTCGTAGCGTTTGTTCAAGTACAGCCAAATGGAGAGAGTTGCAAAGAACGCGACGACGAAATCCCAGTTGTAGAATCCGTAGACGACGAACGTTAGGGTTGATAAAATATACAGGTAGATTCTTACGCGATTTATCTTGAGTTTCTGACATAACTGAAATAGCAGGATGATCGTGCCGATCATAAACGGATATTGTAATATTGCTTCTACGGCAACGAATGTGTTGTACTGATCAAAAAGGATAGGGAAGTACGTTGAAACAGCTTGACCAATGAGAATTAGTCCTCCTATTACTTGCGGATACTCCAATTCGTAGTCTACGTAAGGAATCTGAAGGTTATGATGCCCCTGGTAAACGTCTCGAATCCACAAATATCCCACATCACTGTAATTACTTGGAACCAGGAATGGAAACTTGAGAAGCGAACTGTAGACCCAGAGGGTAGATGCGATCAGCAACATAATTTTCAATTCGTTATCGTGCAGTGACAAAGCCAACGAGGTCGATTTGTAAGTCATGTCTTGGGCACTCTAGTTTCGATCTGTCATGGCTCCATTAGAAACTTTCGACGTTTTCTTTCTTTTAGGTTACTGCCATTTGTTGGCGATATACGGGCTCGAAGGCATGAACGATTTTCAATTTGAATTACGAGGAGCAAATATGCGAAAATCCAACATATGAACAGAACTTCGCCTATAGATTGATGAAACGCCTCAACATCAAGGCTGACATAGGTAACGTACAGAACGATCAATGTAATTCTAAGAACGTTCACGAAATAGGTCCCCACTGCGCCAAAGATCGCGTAGAATACTTTACGCTTCCTTGAAGCATCAAGTTTGACCATCAACACCACAATTACAAGACTATAGACGATCATGCTGACAACTCCTGAGGATGGCCAAAAAATTGCGAGCGTAATGAATCCCCTGAACCCCCATAGGTAGAGGCGGTTTCCCTGGAGTAAGATAGTGGGTGGCGGAATTGGCCCGAAGGGTTCCTTAACTGAGGTTTGAAATCCGAGAGTGCCTAAGAGGAATACGACCACATTCCAAATCACATATACCCATACTTGCAGGAACGCTAAAGAGTCTTCAGGGAAGTAAGCGTCCATCATATCGAGAATGCCGCTTCCTAGCGCATAGATTACAGGAGTAACGAGTACGGTAATAGCAATCGGCGAATAGAGAAGTACTGTGATGATTACAAAAAAGATGGCATACACTATGAAATCAGCCGCCAAGAGAAAGCTAAGAGGAGACGCTTGCGCTACTCCAAGTCGGCTGGTGACGTAAACGCGTAAAAAGTCTGTCCAACGGGTATTTGTAACTCGTTCCCAATAATATACAAGAACAACAGTCAGCAAGATTAGAGCAAGTGCCTGTTTCCACCTTGTCCGAGTCGCTCTTAGTTTTTCTCGAGAATCATGCCAATCCCAGGCGACTAAGAAAAAGAGAAATGCAAAACCAGCTCGACCGATTTGGCGACCCCAAAACCAAACCAGAGAAAATGACTCTGGATCTATGACAATTAACCAAATCACAGGGATGAGTAAAATAACGAGAGGATACGCATCTGGAGTATCATATTCGTCCTTCAGACGTCTAAACCAAGTCGTGGCGATCTCTGAAGAGCTTACAATTCATCTCTCCGTTTAACACGCGGTATATTAGTGGGTCACGTGCCGCGCAGTTGCAAGCTGACTCGTTCACGTTTGATACGATCAATTCGTCGAATGTAGTCAATTAGAAACAGGGACATGAAGAAAATAGCGACCACAATCTTCGCAGCGAAAACGACGTTGACCGGGGTCGGGTTTACGGACACCGGGAATGGGTTCACTATGATATCTGGGTTCGACAAGCCTTGAACCGCGAGGGACGCTGACCAAATCACTATGTGATATACGACTTCGAATCCGCTCGCCATCGCGACGAGCCAAGCGACCACATACGTACCTCTGAGAATATCAGGCCCTGCGTTCAAAAACCATTCACGAGGCTTAGGAGAATACAAGCCGAAGCCAAAACAGAGAAACAAACAATAAGTAAAGAAGGTGATAGGTTTCATATAGAACCCTGGGAGAACTTCGACCTCGATTGTAACCAAACTCTGTCCGCTAATTTGACCAGTGGGCGTGAGGGTGGCTCCCAATATCATTGCCAGGGCTGCGACGCCGAATCCGACAGATAAAAGCGAGAAAAGATGTGTTCGGATATTACTCAACAGTGATTTTTGAGACGAATCTGCCGTCGACTGCCCTGAGGGTCTCCTCTTCAATTCACATATCCATCCCGTTCTCGTTTCCACATCAATATTCCAGCAGTCGCCAGAATACCAATAATTAGGACGTTACTTGCAACCAATGTTCCCATATTTAATGCCGATAGAGTACTCATACGTTCTAATGGGGTTTCAACGTTCAAGCCGGAAAAGTAGCCTACCCAATTGCCTGGATGAATGTTCGTCGTTCCAAGGATAAGAATGAATGACAAAGAGTCGGGCTTTTTCCATCCGGCCTGCGTATACTCGTGTGCAATGTCAACGGACCGATACGACCACACATTCAGTGGCGTCTGAATTACAATTATCCGGTGATGGGGAAACTGATAGACTTGGTTTTGATCATCCGCGAATACATACCAGACCAGATTTGAGCCGTCGTTGATTTCAATGCCGAACACGTTTTCAGGGTTCTTATATCGTTGATTGTACCAATACGTGAAGGTGGGAAAAACCCAGAGAGAGACTGTAGAATTGAACATTGCATCCAGGGCCTGACCGTGCAGGTCTTGCCTTAGATGAACGGTCGTCCATACAGACGACTCGTTTTCATTACTGCGAAACACCGATAGCGAAACTCCAGGTCTGCTTGCGATAGCAGCTTGGAAAACTGAGGCATTGTCAGATGGTCCTCTTATCTCGTCAATCTGCCAGAGATACGGCACTGTAGAATTTGTGTTTGGATCCACAGTCCAAAACTTCATGTTCGGATTTAGGATAGGTGAGGGTTGAAAAATCTGGCCGTAATAATTTGCGAAAGCTACGCTAACAGCCAGAAAACAAAGTGCCGTCGAGATTAATGCTACAACTCTATGTTTCATTGTTAAATCGCTTCTTGTAAAGCAACACAGCGGACATAACGAGGAGCGGCATCCAGAAGACGAAGTAGTTTTGAAGTCCCCTGTACGACAACCATAAAATGATAGCAGGGAATGCCCATACGGTCAGTCGCATCTTTTCGAAGTAAGTGAAATAATTTACAAGAAAGGTTAAACCAACAACCACTGCTGTAATTAGATAAAATTGAGGCGGAAGAGGAACACCAAGCGCTAGCGTGATTAGCGACAAACCTTGGCTTAGTACAACTAGGTTTCCGAGCGCGGGAGTTACTACTCCGGTGTACCACGCAGTGAAATTCAGCCACATGAACCAGGCGTTTGGAATTGTGAAAGCGGTAATCGCACAAGCTGTAAACGTTAAGGTCCGTCTGATTCGCTGGCGCACACTGATAATTGCTCGTCCGTCGCGCATGAACCACACGATAAGAAAAGGCGCGAGCAGCCAAGGAGTCTGTTTTGTCGCACATGCGAGACCGAACATAATTCCGGATAACCAGGGACGATCAATCCATACAACCATTAGAACTAGCGGGAGTACCCATAGGAAGTCAGCAACAGCGCCAGCGCTAAAATTGATCACTAAGTCTGACCCTGCAAAAAGTGGGATAAGAACAATTGGACGTATTTCACGAGGCGTCCATCGATAAATTACAAATAACGTCAGCAGTTCAAACACATAGATCATTATTCGTGCGTCTTGGATGTGAAGCCAAAGAATTGGGAATAGGACAAGGAATTGTAACGCAGGATAGTTGAGCGTGCTCACTAAGTCGCCGGTCGGCGTCAAAGTTATGAATTGTGGATTAACCGAGAATATCGTCAGAGCAGAGTCCAAGCTTTGCGTATATGGATTGATCCCTCGTGCGAAGAGGATTGCTGAATAATGTGCAAACGCAAGCGCATCGGTTTGATATGCACCTGGATGTTCCACATGAGTGATCACGTACCAGCTTACAAGGATCGACGCAACGAGAGACAAGAATGCAAGGTCTTTCACACATATAATGCTCTTAGAATTCAGTGTCGCCAAAATAAAGAGAGCAAACGCAAGTGTATAGGTGATAAGCAGAAGCACAACTACTTCTGGATGAGTTTCGATATCTCCGCGAATCCAATTCTGTAGTCCCTCTGCGAGAATGAATCCTGCGGCAAATAGGAAACTTAACCGGATAAGGAATGTTTCATTCAAGGTAATGGTGCGATTCGACATTACATACTCCTTCTTCGAGCCAAACTTGAGGCAAGTCCAAGACAGCATACGACAATAGCGATGATGGATACGACATTCCAAATGTCTTCATCAGAATTTTGGTATAGTGTTATTTCTGTAACCCCTGTCGGGATTGCCAAAAGGATGTACCCTGTACTATTCTCCCTCGAGATCAGTATCTTGTGCCCATCAGCAACAGCCTGCCACGTTGGGAAATACGCCTCCTTGACAAGTGCCTCACTGGGTGAGACAGTGGCTTTGAATGTAAGATCGATCTTATCCGGATTGGGCTGAGTTACGTTAACTACTTCCGCAGCAGAGGAATCAATGTCGACGAACGACGGAACGCGGTTAATCTTGTACACCAGGAGGTCTATAGAGCCTTGAGAAGTGGTGTATCGAACTACCAGTTGCTCGGTGAAGCGCCCGCCAATCATTAACTGATCTGCCAACTTGCGGCCACCAACTATAATCCATGTAATGTCCAGCGCATCGGCATCTGCTATCAGATGCCCCCAGATGGCTAACCGAGCGGCCATGCTTGGAGTTGTCTCCAGATCATCTATCCTGTAGTCATTGACATTAACGAGCGGTACGACCAACTTTGTCTGCGGGTACCATCCGTCCAGAATTGGCTTGTTTGCATAATTCGGTATGACGTATATCCAAAATGGCACATTGATGCCTAGGATGCGCCCAGACGATACATCATGGGTAAAATAGTCAAGTATCGGTTTAGGAATTTCTGCATTACCGACCGTGTATGGCAAGACGCCATTTACCGGTGCGGTAAACGCATAGTTAACCTTGAGCAGTACTCCAACGGCCATCGGAGTCGCCAACAAAAAAATCAAACTGAGCGACACCAATTTACTAGGAGTCTTGAGAAGTAATTTCCCGAATCCCATTGAAGCTAGAGCACTCATAGGCAGCGCCAAATAGAGCCATATCCGGTAAACATCCATCGTTCTGATCCAAACCTCTCGAATATACGGCAACCAGAGGAGAGGCAGCGAATAGTATCCTAAACCAATCCACATGAATATGACGAACCAAAATACGATGATGAGAATCCGGTTATCTCCAGAAGTTTTTGAGGAAGGATTAACTAATAGAAACTGTCCTAAGAAGCAAACGAACGACAGAATCACGATACATTGCCCCAAATAGGCCAACAATGGATTCACTAGGGAAACTCCAGTTTCATATGTCGCCATCCCACCCAACAAAGAAATGAAAAACATGAAGAAAGGCAGACGTATCCCATTTCCATAAATTTTTCTCGAAAGAATACTCATGGCAAAAAGTGCGAGGGCAAATTGAATAATACCCAGCAAATATACGGCAACATTTACGCCAAAATATGAGAGAGTTATGAATGGAAATATGACGTTACGATTGTAGAAATTATTTCCAGAGAATAGGCGGAGAGAGATCAGGAATGGCATGAACCAGAAAGCAGTAACGCACAATGTTCCTGCCCCCAGAACGGTCAGCACCGGAAGTGTCCTTGCCAGATTGCACTTTCGACGTTCAACTACAATTACCAATACAGAAACGATCCCGGCTATGAGCGCGGACAAATGATGAGTGAGCAGTAGGGCAGACATGAGAAGAATGGACATAAAGAAATCAGCCCAACGTCGAGAACCCACGATCGTTCGATGAAACATCACCACGAATGCGCAGAAAATGGGAATAGCGATGACCGTCGGAAAGCGATCATAGAATAGGTAGTTTTCGATAACCTCAGGGACCACGCTATACAGAACTGCTGCGAATGCACTCTCTCCTCTCGAAAACCCGAACTCTTTTGCGAGCAGGTACAAAGTGAGAGGCGCCGCGCAATAAAATGCAGCGTCAACTATCTTGTACGATAAGAGCGGATCGATACCTAACATACTGATCGCGACAGAAAAAAAGTAACATAGAGGAGGATAGAGCAAGAGGGTGGGAGATCCGCCATACCAATCCGAACTCCAAAAAGGATAGACTCCTCGGCTCAACCACTTGCTCAAGAACAGAACACGGTACAAATGGCTGGTCGTGTCAACGCTCAATGGGATACCGGGAGCAAACCGCGGCAACGCGAT
>Ga0187779_10002146_pt1 | contig 12174 bp, 5 predicted proteins | sample 1015_Q2_SP10_10__FD_132435 | JGI IMG/M metagenome (GOLD analysis project Ga0187779, IMG submission 132435) | Tropical peat soil microbial communities from peatlands in Department of Meta, Colombia - 1015_Q2_SP10_10_MG | ecosystem: Environmental > Terrestrial > Soil > Wetlands > Peat | place... | reverse complement strand
TGGCGCGCGTTCGTGTACTCGGCCGACGTCCCCACCGACCGCGTGATGCAGGCGTACGACGAGTTCGTGCCGCTCGACGGCCGGTTCCGCGCCAACGTCCTGATCCAGGTGAAGAACGGCCCGCTCGACTTCCAGCCGCGGGAGCCGTTCCACCCGCTGTTCGGCGCGATGCCGAAGACGCCGCTGATGCTCGAGCTGCAGATCACCAAGGAGTACCTCGGCCAGGACACGCACCTGGCCTACCTGGGCACGATGTGGCAGGAGGTGCTGGACGCCGACACGTACGCCCGCGGCCCGGGCTCCACCGTGGCGCGGGTGGTGGACGGCTCGCTGTTCGGCCAGGCGACGACCGGGATCGCGGGCGTGGCGAACACCGGCACCGACCGCGACTGGTGCGGCTCGATCATGAACCAGGCGAACTGGTACGCGTTCGGGCGGCTGGCGTGGGATCCGGACCTCGACGCGGCCGCGGTCGCGGAGGAGTGGGTCCGCCAGACGTTCTCGAACGACACCGCCGTCGTGCGGCCGGTGACGGCGATGATGATGGCCTCGCGCGAGGCGGTGGTGAACTACATGACGCCGCTCGGCCTCGCCCACCAGATGGCCCGCGATCACCACTACGGCCCGGCGCCCTGGGACGCCGGCGCGCGGCCCGACTGGATGCCGGTCTACTACAACCGCGCCGACAGCGCCGGCCTCGGCTTCGACCGCGCGCCGGCCGGCAGCGACGCGGTGCGGCAGTACTTCCCGCCGCTGCGGCAGGAGTTCGCCAGCCTCGACTCGGTTCCGGAGCGTTTCCTGCTGTGGTTCCACCACGTCGGCTGGACCGCGCGCTTGCGCACGGGCCGCACGCTGTGGGAGGAGCTGGTGCGCCACTACCAGATGGGCATCGACACGGTCCGCTGGATGGGCGCCGCGTGGGACTCGCTGGCCGGACGCATCGACCCCGCGCGGTTCGACGCGGTGCGCGCGGACCTCCGGATCCAGGCCGCCGAGGCGCGCTGGTGGCGCGACGCCTCGCTCGCCTACTGGGAGACGTTCAGCCACCAGCCGGTCCCGGCGCCGTACCCGCCGGTCCTGCATCCCCTGGAGTTCTACGAGCGGCTCGGCTGCCCGGCCGATCGCACCAAGCCGCGCTGCCCCGCCATCGAGGAGACGCCATGAGTCCGAAGGTCCCGCAGGACGCGTTCACGCCCCGCCCCGAGCACCATTTCACCTTCGGCCTGTGGACGGTGGGCAACACCGGTCGCGACCCGTTCGGCGACCCGGTGCGGCCGCCGCTCGCGCCGGTGCGCATCGTGGAGAAGCTGGCCGAGCTCGGCGCCTACGGCGTCAACCTGCACGACAACGACCTCGTGCCGCGGGACGCGACGGCGGCGGAGCGCGACCGGATCGTGCGGGAGTTCCAGGCGGCGCTCGCGGCCTCCGGGATGAAGGTGCCCATGGCGACCACCAACCTGTTCGGCGATCCGGTGTTCCGGGACGGCGCGTTCACCAGCAACGACGCGAAGGTGCGCGCCTACGCGCTGCAGAAGACGATGGCGGCGATGGACCTGGGGGTGGAGCTCGGCGCCACGACCTACGTGTTCTGGGGCGGCCGGGAGGGCGCGGAGACCAACGCGGCCAAGGACCTGCGGGCGGCGCTGGGCTGGTTCCGCGACGCGCTCAACTTCCTGTGCGAGTACGCCCGCGCCCAGAAGTACGACCTGAAGTTCGCGCTGGAGGCGAAGCCCAACGAGCCGCGCGGCGACATCTTCCTGCCGACCACCGGGCACATGCTCGCCTTCCTCTACACGCTCGACCACCCGGAGATGGTGGGTCTCAACCCCGAGGTGGCGCATGAGCAGATGGCGGGGCTGGACTTCTCGCACGGCGTGGCGCAGGCGCTCGAGGCGGGCAAGCTGTTCCACATCGACCTCAACGGGCAGAAGCCCGGCCGCTTCGACCAGGACCTGCGGTTCGGGAGCGACGACCCCCGGGCGGCGTTCTTCCTGGTGAAGCTGCTCGAGGACGCGCAGTGGGCGGGGATGCGGCACTTCGACAGCCACGCCTACCGCACCGAGGACGAGGCGGGCGTGTGGGACTTCGCCCTCGGCTCGATGCGGACCTACCTGATCCTCAAGGACCGGGCCGCGCGGTTCGCGCGGGACGCGGAGATCCAGCAGCTGCTGGGCGAGCTCAAGGCGCGCGCGGGCGCGCCCCGGCCCGCGTTCACGCCGGAGCGGGCGGCGGCGCTCAAGGCCGAGCGGTTCGACCTGCCGGCGCTGCGCGCGCGCGGCTACGCCTACGAGCGGCTCGACCAGCTGACCACCGAGCTGCTGCTCGGCGTGCGCTGAGCGGCGGGGCCGGACCCCGCGCCGGCCAGGCCCGGCGCGGGGTCCCGGCCTTACCCGACCGGCGTCCTCGGGCTTGCGCCGGGGCGCCGGCCGCGGGGGGGGCCGGAGTTTCTTGACAGCCGCCCTGCCGCGCGTAGTATGGTGGCCCGTATGGTGATCTTATCACCCGATAACTGGCACGATCCGGTGTTCGCGTAGATCGGGCCGTGGCGGGTCCGCCGCGCCGGAGCAGGTCGCGGCACGCGCCATCGCCCATCGTGACGTCCCTCGGGAGGGTCCCTAGATGAAACAATGGATACTGGTCCTGGCCGCTTTGAGCGTGGGGGCCAACGCCAGAGCGCAGAACACCGGCCGGCTCACCGGCACCGTGACGGCGGCCGAGGACGGCCGCGCGCTCGCCGGCGCGGTCGTCAGCGTGCTGGGCACCAACCGCAGCGGCTTCAGCAACGCCAGCGGCACGTACGTGATCGAGCAGGTGCCCGCCGGCGCGCGGCTGGTGCGCGTGCGCTTCCTCGGCTACGCCCCGCTGCAGCAGTCGGTCACCGTCGCCGCCGACCGCACCGACACGCTGAACTTCCAGATGGTGGCGGCGCCGGTGCAGCTCGAGGGCATCGTGGCGACCGCCTACGGCGAGCAGGAGCGGCGCGAGCTGACCGGCTCCATCGCCCAGCTGAACCTCGGCGACGTGAAGGACGTGCCGCTTCCCAGCCCGGCGCAGCTGCTGCAGGCCCGCGTGCCGGGCGTGGACGTGGTGAGCTCCGGGTACCGTCCCGGCGCGCCCATGAACGTCACCATCCGCGGCGTCCGGTCGATCACGGCGGGCAATGACCCGCTGTACGTGATCGACGGCGTGCCGCTGGTGGGCGGCGGCATCGAGGACTTCAATCCGGCGCAGATCGCCTCGATCGAGGTCCTGAAGGACGCCTCGGCCACGGCGCCCTACGGCTCGCGCGGCGCCAACGGCGTGATCCTGATCACGACCAACCGCGGCTCGGCCGCGGCGTCGGGGGGCACGTCGAGCTTCAGCTACGACGTCCAGTACGGCACCCAGACGGCGTTGCACCTGGTGGACCTGATGAACGGTCCGCAGCTGGCCCAGGAGCGCATCGACGCGTCGCGTCTGGCCGGCCAGGGAACGATCCCGACGTATGCGTACGACAACAAGCTGGTCGCCTACTGCGCCCTGAACGTGAAGACCAACCCGGTCACCGGGCTGCCCGACACGTCCGCGGCGGGCACGAGCACGTGGCAGGCCCTGCATCCGGGCTGCACCACCGGGACGGACTGGCAGCGGATGGTGTACCGCGCCGGCAGCCAGCAGCAGCACCGCCTCAGCTACAACTCGGTGTCCGGGACCGCGCGGCTGTCGCTGTCCGGCACCTACTTCAACCAGGACGGCATCACGATCGGGCAGGGGTACAAGCAGTACTCCGGCACGATCAGCTTCGAGAACACCTATGGCCGCCTGCGCCTCGGCGCCACGGCCACGGGGTCGCGGTCCATCGCGGACATCGGCGGCGACGCCTCGCTGTGGGCCGAAGCGAACGCCAACAGCTCGCTCGGCGCGCCGTACGACAGCGCCGGGTCGCCGTCCGCGTCGCTGTGCAGCATCTGCACCCTCAACCAGCTGCCGACCGGCGACCCGCTGCGCGTGAATCCGCTGCGGGAAGCCCAGGCCTTCATCCGCCAGGACATCAGCGACCGGCTGTTCGGCTCCCTGTTCGCCGAGCTGACGCTGCCGGCCGGGTTCACGTACCGGCTGAACTTCGGGCCGGACCTGCAGAACTTCAGCGACGGGCAGTTCCAGGGCGCGAACACGACGGTCAACGGCGGCAACCCGGTGGGCAACGCCCAGGCGGGGCTCGCGACCCGGGAGAACTTCCGCCTCACCCTGGACAACATCGTGACGTGGAACTACGCGACCGGAGAGCACAAGATCGACGTCACGGGCCTGTACAGCATCACGACCACCCGCTTCCAGTCCGACTCCGCGTCCTCCAAGACCCTGCCCTACGACTATCAGCTCTGGTACAACCTCGGCACGGGCTCGGCGCCGCAGCCGCCGATCAGCAACTACGCCACGACGGCGACGCGGTCGTACATGGGGCGCGCGAACTACACGTTCCGGAACCGGTACAGCCTCACGGTGACGGGGCGGCAGGACTGCGCCAGCGTGCTGGCGCCCGGGCACCAGTGCGCGTTCTTCCCGTCGGGCGGCCTGAGCTGGCAGCTCGGCGACGAGCCGTTCATGAAGGGGCTGCCGATGTTCTCGGATCTGGTCTCGGGCCTGAAGCTGCGGGCCAGCCTCGGCAAGACCGGCAACTCGTCGATCAGCCCGTACCAGACCGAAGGCAGCCTCAGCCAGACGTTCTACAACTTCGGGAGCGCCACGGCGAACGGCTACGTGCCGGGCCAGATCCCGAATCCGAACCTGGTGTGGGAGAAGACGACCCAGTTCGACTTCGGCGTCGACTTCGGCATCCTGGCGAACCGGGTCAGCGGCACGTTCGACGTGTACCGGGAGAAGACCAGCGACCTGCTGCTCACGCGGTCGCTGCCCGCCTCCACGGGCTTCACCTCGACGCTCCAGAACGTCGGCAAGACGGGGAACGCGGGCTGGGAGCTGAGCGTCACGACCGTCAACCTGACGGGCAGCCACGGCGGCCCGCGGTGGACGACGGACTTCAGCTTCTCGCACAACCACAACTACATCATCAGCCTCACGGGCGGCGTCGGCGACGACGTCGCGGACCGCTGGTTCGTCGGCCAGCCGGTCAGCCTGGGAACCATCGCTTCCGGCGACCCGCTCCACCAGGTGTTCTACGACGTCAAGATGCTCGGCATCTGGCAGCTCGCCGACTCGGCCCTCGCCCGGCAGTACGGGGAGAAGCCGGGCGACATCCGGGTGGCCGACCTCAACGGCGACGGCAAGATCGACGGGTTCGACCGCGTCATCACGGGCACCACGTACCCGCGGCTGTTGGCCAGCGTGTACAACCGGCTGTCCTGGGGTCCCTTCGACCTCTCGTTCCTGTTCCAGGGCCGCATCGGGTACACCTTCCGCGACGGGTTCCGGATCGGCGCGAACCTGTTCGACCGCTACAACAACATCAACGTCCAGTACTGGACGCCGGAGCGGTGCGACGGCGGCCCCGACCCGACGAAGCTCGATCCGCCGGCGGGCATCACCGGCGCGCAGCAGGCCGCCATCCCGGGCTGCAACGTGTGGTGGTCCCCCAGCGCCGGACGGCAGCAGCCGACCTTCGACGACGCCAACAACGGCGGCGCGTACGCCGCGCCCGGGTACCGCATCGGCACCCACTGGCGGGTGCGCAACATCACCCTCGGCTACTCGCTCCCGCCGGCGATCGTGCACAAGGTGCGGGGCGTGTCGTCGATGCGCCTCTACGTCGAGGCGCAGGATCCGTTCGTGTTCACCAGCTACTACGGGTACGATCCGGAAAACGGAAGCGCCAACGGCCCGCCGAGCTACCGCACGGTGCTCGTCGGCCTGACGCTGGGCTTCTAGAGCGCGAGACCACCTGAACCGAGGCTGACCATGAAGAAAGCGACATACATGCTCTTGGGGCTGGCTCTCGCGGGGCTCACGGCCTGTGTGGATCTCCACGAGAAGCTGGTCGGGAACGTCACCACGCAATACTTCGCGTCGGGGGCCGGTCTGGACGCCGCCGTGATGGGGGACTACTCGCTGCAGCGCGGGTTCTGGGGACGCGAGGAAGCCCTGACCACGACGGAGTACGGCACGGACCTCGGCACCACGGGCGACCAGCCCAACTACAAGTACATCGACACCTACGCCGGCGGGTTGAGCGCCGCGGAGCCGATCTTCTCGTATCCGTGGAACGCGTTCTTCCGCGCCATCAACAGCTCCAACGCGGTCATCGGCCGGGCCCCGGGCGTCACCGACATGGCGCCCGCGACGAAGGCGCAGCGGGTCGGCGAAGCCAAGTTCCTCCGGGCGCTGGACTACTTCATGCTCGTCCGGTGGTACGGGCCGGTGCCGCTGTCGACGGTCGAGGCGCAGGGCGCCTCAACGGCGGCCCACCGCTCGCCGGTGGACTCGATCTACCTGCAGATCGTCCAGGACCTGCGGGACGCCATCGGCGTCCTGCCGGCCACGCAGAACAACCAGGGCCGGGCGACGAAGGGAGCGGCCCAGGCGCTGCTGGCGAAGGTCCTGCTGACCCGCGCGTACCATCCGTACCCCTACGAGGTGGCCAGCGGCGTCGTCCAGTTCCTGGCCAGCCCCACGTTCCTGCGCGAGGCGGGCGCGACGTCCGCGACCGACTTCGCGGGGGCCAAGGCCGAGGCCGACAGCGTCATCGCGAGCGGGACGTTCTCGCTCCTGCCGGTCTACGAGGACAACTTCTGCACCCGGATGGGCGCCCGGGGGCCGGGGTCGTACTGCAACCTCCCGAGCAACGAGAACAACTCGGAGCTCATCTGGTCGGTGCAGTTCTCGACGGTGGCCGGCCAGTTCGCGGTCGGCAACGGCAACACCGACTTCGTGTATTTCCTCTCCTTCTACGACGACCGCCAGGGCATGGAGCGTGACTGCAACAACGGCCGCGCGTTCCGCCGCGGCCGCCCCACGCTGTACGCCCGGAACCTGTGGCAGCGCTGGACGGATTCGACCCACTCGGTCGTGCTCGACTCGCGCTACGACGGCACGTTCCAGAGCGTGTGGTACGCCAACGCCACGACCACCGGGGCCTGCTACCAGGTCCAGGGCGCCGGCCGGCTGGCGCACTACACGGTCGCCGGGAACAACTGCTCCTTCCTGCCGACGTTCGGCGGCACGGGCTGCACGCTGAACACCGGCGGCAACTTCGCCCTCGGCGACACCGCGATGTTCCAGCCCGGCTACACGGTGAACGGCGCGGCGTCCTGCACCGGGGCCGGCGGCGCCTGCTCGCAGGCGTTCCGCCAGTCCAAGTTCTACGCGGTGGTCGAACCCTGTGTGGCGGAACCGTGCCCGGTCCAGACGACGATCGGGCAGTACGACTGGTTCCGCTACCCGACGATCAAGAAGTTCCAGGACGACCAGCGGCCGGACTTCAACAACCAGGACGGCGGCCGGGACATCATCGTGATGCGGCTCGCCGACGTCTACTTGACCGCGGCCGAGGCGGCCTGCGCGGCCGGCTACAACAGCGCATCCTGCACCGGCTCGCAGGCGGCGATCCTGGCCGAAGTGACGCCGGTGCGCCAGCGCGCCGCGGACTGCCAGATCGCCTATGGCTGCTCGGCCGCGACCGAGGCCGCCAACAAGATCATGATCCTCGACGCCACCCACATGCCGGCCACGATCGACCTCGAGTGGATTCTGGACGAGCGCGGTCGCGAGCTGCTCGGCGAGTACCAGCGCTGGTTCGACCTCGCCCGCACCGGGCTGTGGCACCGCGTCTCCGACTACAACTGGGAGGCCTCGCCGGCGCACGGCGGCTTCTTCAACCCGGCCAAGCACGACCTGCGGCCCATCCCGCAGACCCAGATCGACAACACGGCCGGCGGCGTCTCGTCGTTCCCGCAGAACCCGGGGTACTGACGCTGACCCCGCGGATCGACCCAGCCACCGGGTGACCGGTGTCTGAGCGCAGGAAGAGACCTCCGGCTGCGACGAAGGTGTCGCAGCCGGAGCGTTTCCGGCCCCCGCGAAAGGCCTCCTCCGTGCCCCGCTACCGTGACCCGAAGGCGCCGCCCGCGGCGCGCGTCCGCGACCTGCTCGCTCGCATGACGCTGGAGGAGAAGGCCGCCCAGATGGTCTGCGTCTGGAACGGCAAGGCCGAGACGCTGGTGGACCGGTCCGGCGCGTTCGACCCGGCCAAGGCCGCCGCGGCGTACGCGGACGGCCGGGGCCTCGGCCAGGTGGGCCGGCCGAGCGACGCGGGCGGGCCGCCGGGCCTCGACGCCCGCGCGAACGCCGAGCTCACCAACGCCGTCCAGCGGTTCTTCGTCGAGCACGGCCGCCTCGGCATCCCCGTCCTCTTCCACGAGGAATGCCTCCACGGCCACGCGGCGAAGGACGCCACCAGCTTCGCACAGCCGATCGGCCTCGCCGCCACCTTCGACCCCGCCCTGGTGGAGTCGCTGTACGCCATGGCGGCGCTGGAGGCGCGCGTGCGGGGGACCCACCAGGCGCTGACGCCCGTGGTGGACGTGGCCCGCGACCCGCGCTGGGGCCGCGTCGAGGAGACGTTCGGCGAGGACCCCTGGCTCGTCTCGCGCATGGGCGTCGCCGCGGTGCGCGGGTTCCAGGGCGACGGCGCGTTCCGGGGCCGGGAGCGCCGCCGCCGCGTGATCGCCACCCTCAAGCACTTCGCCGCGCACGGCGCCCCCGAGTCGGGCCTCAACTGCGCGCCCGCCGAGGTCTCGCCGCACACGCTGCGCGACGTCATCCTGCCGTCGTTCCGGGCGGCGATCGTCGAGGGCGGCGCGCTGAGCGTGATGCCGTCCTACAACGAGGTGGACGGCGTCCCGTCGCACGCCAACCGCTGGCTGCTCCGGGACGTCCTGCGCCAGGAGTGGGGCTTCCGCGGCTTCACCGTCTCCGACTACTACGCCATCTGGGAGATGGCCGACCGCCCGGACACCCACGGCCACCACGTCGCGCACGACAAGAAGGAGGCCGCGCTCCTGGCGGTGCGCGCCGGCGTCAACATCGAGCTGCCCGAGCCCGACTGCTACCGCCACCTGGTGGAGCTGGTGCGCGAGCGGAAGCTCCGGGAGTCCGAGCTGGACGAGCTGGTCGCGCCGATGCTGCACGCGAAGTTCCTGCTGGGCCTGTTCGACGACCCGTACGTGGACCCGGACGAGGCCGAGCGGGTGGTGGGCTGCGAGGCGCACCGTCGGCTGGCGCTCCGGGCCGCGCGCGAGACCATCACGCTCCTCAAGAACGAGGGCGGCGTGCTCCCCCTCGACCCCGCGAAGCTGCGCACGCTCGCGGTGATCGGCCCCAACGCGCACCGCGCGATGCTCGGCGGGTACAGCGGCGTGCCGAAGCGCGTGGTGACCGTGCTCGAGGGCATCCAGGCGGCGCTCGGGAGCCGCGTGGACGTGCTCTACGCCGAGGGCTGCAAGATCACGATCGGCGGCTCGTGGACGCAGGATGAGGTGACCCCCAGCGACCCGGCCGAGGACCGGCGCCGGATCGCCGAGGCGGTCGAGCTGGCGAAGGCCGCCGACGCGGTGGTGCTGTGCATCGGCGACAACGAGCAGACCTCGCGCGAGGGCTGGGGCAAGAAGCACCTCGGCGACCGCGCGAGCCTCGACCTGGTGGGCCGGCAGGAGGAGCTGGCCCGGGCGCTGGTCGCCACGGGCAGGCCGGTGGTGGTGGTCCTGTTCAGCGGCCGGCCCGCCTCGATCCCGTGGCTGGCCGGGCACGCCGCGGCGATCCTGGAGTGCTGGTACCTGGGCCAGGAGGGCGGCACGGCGATCGCCGAGGTGCTGTTCGGCGCGGTGAACCCGGGCGGCAAGCTCCCGATCACGATCCCGCGCTCGGCCGGCCACCTGCCCGCCTTCTACAACTACAAGCCCTCGGCGCGGCGGGGCTACCTGTTCGACGACGTGACGCCGCTGTGGCCGTTCGGCTTCGGGCTGAGCTACACCACGTTCGCGGTCGAGCGCGTCCGGCTCACCCGTCCCCGGATCCGCCGCACCGGCACGACCCGGGTGCTGGCCGACGTGACCAACACCGGCGCGCGCGCCGGCCACGAGGTCGTGCAGCTGTACGTGCGCGACCGGGTCAGCTCGGTCACCCGGCCGGTGAAGGAGCTGAAGGGCTTCGCCAAGGTGTTCCTGCAGCCCGGCGAGACGGCGCAGGTCGCCTTCGACCTCGGGCCCGCGGCGCTGGCGTTCCACGACGTCCGGATGCGCGAGACGGTCGAGCCGGGCGAGTTCACGATCCTGGTCGGCACCTCGTCGAGGGACGAGGACCTGCGGACCCTCACGCTCACGGTCCAGGCCTGACGGAAGGATGCGGTGATGGCCGAGCCCCGCCGGAAGCTCTCGTTCGTCGAAAAAGCCGGGTACAGCCTGGGAGACGCGGCCGCGAACTTCGTCTTCATGACGATGATCCTCTTCCAGCTGAGCTTCTACACCGACACCATGGGCATCGCGGCGGCCGCCGCGGGCACCCTGCTCCTGGTCGGCCGGCTGTGGGACGCGTTCTTCGACCCGATGATGGGCGTGCTGGCGGACCGCACCCAGACCCGCTGGGGCAAGTTCCGCCCCTGGGTGCTGTGGACCGCGATCCCGTGGGCCGTGGTCCTGGTGCTGGCCTACACGGTGCCGGGCTTCAAGGGCACCAGCCTGGTAGTGTACGCCGTCGTCACCAACATCCTGCTGATGACGCTGTACTCGGCGAACAACACGCCGTACTCCGCCATGACCGGCGTGATGACCGGCGACGTGAACGAGCGCACCGCGCTGTCGAGCTACCGGTTCTTCGCCGCGATGTTCGCCCAGCTCATCGTGGGCGGCTTCACCCTCTCCCTGGTGGCGAAGTTCGGGCACGGCGACAACGCGCGCGGCTGGCAGCTGACGATGGGCCTGTGGGCGGTGCTGTGCGTGGTGTTCTTCCTGATCACCTTCCTCACCACCCGCGAGCGCATCCAGCCGCCGCCGCAGCAGCAGTCGTCGCCGAAGGAGGACTTCGGCAACCTGCTCAAGAACGGCCCCTGGATCGCGATGTTCGTGCTGACGCTGTCGCACTTCGTCTACGTCGCCCTGCGCGGCGGGTCGATGTACTACTACTTCACCTACTACGTGGACAAGGGCCGGCTGTTCGAGTTCCTCGACCGGCTCGGCCTCGGGGGCGCCGCCGGCAGCGGCGGGGGGGCGTGGCACGGCGTGCTCGACGCGTTCGGCCTGATCGTCAACCAGGCCCACAGCAACGTCTCGTCGGTCGGCTTCAGCCTGTTCCAGATGTCCAGCCAGGCGGTGACCATCGTCGGCGTGGTGGCCGCGACGTTCCTCGCCATCCGGTTCGGCAAGAAGGCCGTGGCCCTGGTGGGGTTCTCGCTGGCCACGATCTTCGTCGCCGCCTTCATCCTCCTGCCGGCCGACCGGATCGGCGCCACCTACCTGCTGGAGTACGTGCGCGCCCTCAGCTACGCGCCGACCATCCCGCTCATCTGGGCGATGTTCGCCGACGTGGCCGACTACGCGGAGTGGACGACCGGCCGGCGCATCACCGGCATCGTGTTCGCGACCATCCTGTTCGCGCTCAAGGCGGGCCTCAGCCTCGGCGGCGCGATCGCCGGCTGGCTGCTCTCGGGCTACGGGTACGTGGCCAACGCCCCGCAGACCGAGCACGCGCTGCGCGGCATCCGGCTCTCGGCGAGCCTCTTTCCCGCGATGTTCCTCGCCGTCGTGGTGGTGTGCGTCCTGTTCTACAGGATCACCAAGGCGATGAACCTGCAGATCCAGGACGAGCTCGCCGAGCGGCGCAAGGCGTACGCGCCCGCCGGGGCCGCGTGAGGGCCGCCCGGGTCGCCGCCGCCCCCGCCCTCGCCGCGCTGGCGCTCGCCGGTTGCGCGCCGCGCCGCGCGAGCCCGCCCGCGCCGGTGCCCGCCACGCTGAAGGCGGCGCTGGGCGGCCGGTTCCTGGTCGGCGCCGCGGTCAACGCGGAGGTGTTCTCCGGCCGCGACACGGCCGGGGCCCGCCTGGTGCGCGAGCAGTTCGGCTCGGTCACGCCCGAGAACGCGCTGAAGTGGGAGTCGCTGCACCCGCGGCCCGCGGTCTACGACTTCGACGCCGCCGACCGCTACGTGGCGTTCGGCCGGGACGCCGGGATGTTCGTCGTGGGCCACACGCT
>Ga0187779_10002144_pt1 | contig 12175 bp, 9 predicted proteins | sample 1015_Q2_SP10_10__FD_132435 | JGI IMG/M metagenome (GOLD analysis project Ga0187779, IMG submission 132435) | Tropical peat soil microbial communities from peatlands in Department of Meta, Colombia - 1015_Q2_SP10_10_MG | ecosystem: Environmental > Terrestrial > Soil > Wetlands > Peat | place... | reverse complement strand
GGCCATGCCAGCTATAGCAGCGCCACTCCAGTCGAACAGTCGCCGGGTTTGACTGCTGCTTCGGCCGATCCTCGACTCAAACCAGAAGTGTTGCGGCGACCAATGTGTCGGCACGGGTCGCTCGTGTTTCGTGGAAGCAGAAGCGAGCGGCGGCTTGGATGATACGCCTGGAATCGCTCAGCAGGACGAGGACGCGGCGCCGTTCTGGCTCTCGGGCGTCGACACGAAGCGATGGTGACGAACGAGCGCTGCCTTTCCTCCCGAATCGGCGGGCGGGATTCGCTGGATTCGAATCAGGGCCGTGCTTCCAGTACGAGGTTGAACGGCGTCTGCGTGGCACGCCGGACTCGTGTGAAGCCGCCCTGCTTGATCACCTCGGTCAGGCGCGATTCGCCTGCCTGTGCTCCGAGCGCAAGGCCGATCTCCTGGTCGAGCGAGGCCGGGGTGCAGATGACGGTCGAGGCGCCGTAGAACACGCGGCCGACCGGGTTGAGGTTGTCCTCGACGCGGTCGGTGGCGTACGGCTCGACGATCATCCAGGCGCCGGTCGGCGAGAGCGTTTGGAGTACGTGCGCGGCCGCTCCCGCGGGGTCGCCCATGTCGTGCAGGCAGTCGAAGACGCACACCAGGTCGTAGCCGGTGCCCGGGTACTCCTTGGCCGTCGCGATTTCGAATGTGGTCCGGTCGGCTACGCCAGCTTCCGCCGCGGCTTCGCGGGCGCGCTCGATCGAGGGGGTGTGGTAATCGAACCCGTGGAACTCGGAGTTCGGATAGGCCTGGGCCATGATGATCGTGGAGGCGCCGTGTCCACAGCCGACGTCGGCGACCTTGGCGCCCTGCTCGAGTTTCTCGTTGGCGCCCTCGAGCGCGGGGACCCACTCGCTGACCAGGTGGGCGCGGTAGCCGGGCTTGAAGAACCGCTCGGTGCCCCGGAACAGGCGGTGGTCGTGCTCGTGCCAGCCCATCCCGCCCCCGGTGCGGAACGCCTGGAGGATCTTGTCCTCATCGGCGTACAGGGAGGCGATCGAGTCGTAGACCCCGAGGATGTAGAACGGGCTCTCCTCGTCCGCCAGCGCGAGCGCGTGCTCGTCGGGAAGGGTATAGGTGTCGGTGCCGGGGTCGTAGGTGACATAGCCGCCGGCGGCCTGGTTGCGCAGCCATTCCCGCACGTAGCGCTCGGCCGCGCCAGCGCGCTCCGCGACCTGCTGCGAGGTGAGCGGACCCATGCCTGCCATCGCCTTGTACAGCCCGAGCTTTTCGCCGATCACGAACAGCGGCGCGCTTATGATGGCGCCCATGTCCGTTACCGCCTGGCCCATGAAGGCCTCGAGCTTGGCTTCGTCGATCGATGTCGTGGTCATTTCGGTGATGTCCTTTCTGCGCAGCTCGTCTGCGTCGCTCGTTCTCGGCGATGGCGCCGCGAGTGGCAAATGCGCACCGCCCAACAGCGAGACGGGGCGCCTGCGGTGATGGTTGGCTTCCTAACCCGTAAGTACGGCGCAGCGCGCCAGACGGTTCGCGACCCCTCGTCGCTTCGACGCGACTGCCTGCCTACCTCGCGGACCCGTTGCGGTCGCCCCGATCGGGACGCCGGCAGCGCCTCAGCGACATACGACCAGGGCGTCCGCCGACACACGGTGCCAACACGCTCAAATGCCCAAGACACCCCCGCTGTCTCGGGACCGCAGGACGAGTCACGAGCCGCAACCGCGTCCAAAAACCGAAGCGAAGGCCGCCGATACCGTCCCAGTGACTCCGGCGCGGGCGCGAGCTGAACATCCGCGACTACCGTGGTGTGACACGCGCGCGTCGGTTGCCATGCACGGTCAGCGTTAGTTCTCCGGGAGGAGTGGAAGGCGAGAGCACATTACCGTAGAACGTGCATCTCTTTCGACCATTACGGCGCCGTCCGCCGCACGGTTCCCGAGCTTGCGCCTGGGAGTCGGTGATCTCATCCCGCCGGTCCCTCGATCACGCCGGACGGGCTGGCGGCAAGCGATAGGCGGCCAAGCTCGAGTCCGAATCCTCGGTGGCAGTCAGCGCGAACGCGACGGTCGGCTGGTGCTCCGATTACGTGGCCGGCGTCGCGGCGGCTGGGGCGTCAGCTCGGGTCGGTCATCTTGCGTCCCACGGTTCGCTGATGCTTATCGTTCGCTCGGTTCTTGCCGCGGCGGTGTTCTCGCTCGGTTCTGGCCGTCCGTGCCTCGCGGCTGGCGGTGGCTGCTCGGTTCGGCCCGTCGCGCGAATGACGCGGTGGACGGGCGCCTCGGCGAACCGTTCGAGATAGGACTCGAGGATGTCCGGGCGGTCGAGCGACGCCTGACGGGCGAGGTATCCGTCGGGACGCACGAGCACGAGCCGGCCGTTTCGAGCGCCGTATCGATGGTGGGCGCGAAGGTCTGGGTCCGTTACCGCGGCGGTGCCGGGCTGGTCTGTGTCGCGGTTGATCGTCACGGTGCGTACGATGCCGTCCCATCGTGCGAGCCTCGCGGCCGCCTCGCGTGCGGCAGCGCGGGGCGCGCCGCGGCCGGTCATGATCAGCACCGTGTGACCGCCGCCGCTGAGGAGATCGAGCGGCCGTAGTGGCGTGCCGTCGCGTTCGAGGCCAGTGACGTCGGGGAGGCGCTTTCCAGGGGCGACCCGGGGTGGTCGTAGCCGCCGGGGGGGAGAGCTGAGCGGACTGTCCTTGTAGTGGTGGGAGATCTGAGCCAGGCGGTTGATGTAGCGCCGCTCGGCGCCGGGGAGGGCCACCGCCGCCGGGAGCAGGCGGTCGCGCAGCCACCGCTTGCGTGGTGAGGGCATGGTGAACGTCCGCACGAGGGTGTGCGTGAGCGCGAGCACGCTTTCGGCGATCGGTACGCGTTCGGCTTGATAGGTGTCGAGCAGGTCGGAGCGGCTCTTATCCTGTGCGACCAGGGCGAGTTTCCAGCCGAGGTTGAATGCGTCGTGTATGCCGGTGTTCATGCCTTGGCCGCCGGCGGGGCTGTGGATGTGTGCGGCATCGCCGGCGACTAGGATCCGGCCGGATCGCATGATCTTGGTGTGGCGGCGGTAACAGCGGAACGACGCCAGCAGTGTTGGGTCAGCGATCCGGATGCCGATCGGAGCGCGGTCGGTCACCAGTCGCTCGATTTCCGCGATCGTGGGTGCCTGGCGTTCGGCGACGCCGCGGCCTGCGACCTGCGGCACGAATACGCGCCAGCGTTCGGCAGGCAGGGGAAAGGCGGCCAGCACCGACGGGGTGTAGGCGAACACGTGGAAGTGGTCTCGCTGAAGCGGCGGTTCGATGCTGACCTCGGCCATGAGCCAGTCCTGTGAGTAGTCATCGCCCTCGAAGGGCACGCCGAGGCTGCGTCGCACGATGCTGTGCGCGCCGTCGCAGCCAACGACCCACGCCGCCGAAATCGTTCGTTCCTGCGGCTCGCCGGGGTGTTGCACGAGGAGCGTGATGCCGGTGGCGTCCTGCTCGATTGCGATGACCTCGCGTGACCGCTCGATCGACACTCCGAGGCTGGCGAGCTTGTGTTCGAGGATCCGCTGCGTTTCGGCCTGGCTCAGGGTCAGTAGGAAGGGGGTACGGAGAGTCGGCGAGTCCGAATCGAGCGCGGACGCGCCGGCCGGTCCTGGTGTGAAACGAGACCGCGTCCACGCGGTGCCCCAGCTCGAGGAACTCGTCGACGACGCCGAGCTGGTGAAAGATCTCGAGCGTTCTGGCGTGGATCCCGATCGCGCGCGACTGAGGCGAGCGTCCGGGCTGCTTATCGAGCACGCGTACCTCAACGCCGCGGCGAGCCAATTCGATGGCAAGTAACACACCGGTTGGACCGGCGCCGACGATCAGCACCGGCATATCGTTGTGACTCGACATCGTGGCCTCCTTCAGCCAGATCGGGAACGACGGTGATCGTGCGCGGGGTCGCTGATGGCTCGCTGAAGGTCGGCTGAAACCGCGGCTGGGTCGCGTTCAGCCTTCGTTCAGCCGGTACGCTTTGCCCTGGGGACCGGGGTGGTCGAGTCAGCGATCGAGTTTCGCCTTCTGGGTCCGCTCGAGGTGTGGCGTGGCGGACAGCCACTGCCGGTTGGCGGTGCGAAACCACGAGCTTTGTTGGCGCTCCTGCTCCTGCACGCCGACCAGGTCGTTTCGACCGACGCGCTGATCGACGCGCTGTGGGGCGAGCGGCCGCCGGCGAGCGCCGCCAACGCGCTCCAGGCCCACGTCAGCGCTTTGCGCCGCGCGCTCGAGCGACACCGCGGGACCTCCGGCGCCAACCGGCTTCTGATCACGCGAGCTCCGGGATATCTCCTACGACTTAGCGGCCAAGTGTTCGATGTGGTCCGGTTCGAGCGCCTCGTCGACGACGCGCGCGCGGCGATGCCCGCACAACCGCAGGTCGCGGTGAGCCGCTTTCGCGACGCGCTTGGGCTGTGGCGCGGGCCGGCGCTCGCCGACTTCGTGTTTGAGCCGTTTGCCCGCGCTGACGCGGCCCGCTTGGAGGACATGCGGCTGGGGGCGCTCGAGGATTGCCTGGAATGCGAGCTCGCGCTCGGCAACCACGCCGGCGTTATCGCCGAGCTCGAGCGCCTAGCCGGCGAACATCCCCTGCGCGAACGACTCGTGTGGCTGCTGATGCTCGCGCTGTACCGGTGCGGCCGCCAGGCACAAGCGAGCGGGTTGTTCCAGTTGACGCGAAGCGCGCTCGTCGAAGAGCTGGGCATGGAGCCGGGCCCCGCTCTCCGCCAGCTCCTTCAGCAGATCCTCGAACAAGACCCGAAGCTTGAGATGACGAAGGGAAAGACGGCCGCGGCCGCGGGAAAGGCCGCCGCGGCCACGCGACCGCGTCACAACCTGCCGATCGAGCTGACGTCGTTCATCGGCGGCGAGCAGGAGCTCGACGAGATCTGCACCCTGCTCGAGCACCAGCGCCTGATAACGCTGACCGGCGCCGGTGGCTCCGGAAAGACACGGCTGGCTCTGCGAGCCGCCCGGCAGGCGGTCGAGCATTACCCCGACGGCGTGTGGCTGGTCGAGCTCGCGCCACTGTCCGAGCCGACACTCGTGGCTAGCGCGGTGGCCGCCTCGACGGGGATCCGGGCACAGGCCGGGACGCTAGCCCAGGCGCTGACGCGCTCGCTTCGCGACTCGCATCTGCTGATCGTGCTCGACAACTGCGAGCACGTGATCGAGGCGTGCGCCGAGCTGGCCCACGACCTGCTGAGCAGCTGCGAACGGGTGCGAATCCTGGCCACCAGCCGCCAGCCGCTCGCGATCGCCAGCGAGGTCGCCTGGCACGTCCCCGGACTCGAGCTTCCCGACGACGCAGCCGCGATGTCGCTCGAGGAGGTCGGTGCATGCTCGGCTGTCCGGCTGTTCCTCGAGCGGGCGCGTGCGGTCAGGCCTGGCTTCGCGCTCTCTTCCGCCACCGCCGGACCGGTCGCCCAGATCTGCCGGCGGCTCGACGGAATCCCGCTGGCGATCGAGGTGGCCGCAGCGCGGACCCGCGCTCTGAACCCGGAGGACATCGTCCGGCGCCTCGACGACCGGTTCAGGCTCTTGATCGGCGGGACACGCGACGCCCTGCCCCGCCACCAGACGCTTCAAGCGACGATCGACTGGAGCCACGACCTGCTGAGCGAACGCGAACGCGTCCTCTTCCGGCGGCTATCGATGTTCGCCGGCGGATGGACGCTCACCGACGCCGAACAGGTCTGCGCCGACGACGCGCTCCCCGCCGAGGACGTGTTCGATGTGCTCGGCGAGCTGGTGCTGAAATCGCTCATCGCCGCCGACCCAAACCTCACCGGGGCCACCCGCTACGGCATGCTCGAGACGCTGCGCGCCTACGCCGCCGAGCAGCTGCGAGCCGCCGGTGAGCGCGAGACGCTCGGGCGACGCCACTTCGACCACTTTCTCAAACTCGCCGAGGATGCCCACGAGCGGCGCGAGAGCACCGGCCTGAACACCGAGCTCGAGACGACCCTCGCCCACCAGGACAACATCCGTGCCGGGCTGAGCTTTGCGCGCCGGGCGGACCCGGGCGGGATGCTGCGGTTCGCCGGCGCGGTCGAGCCGCTCTGGCTCGCGGGAAACATCACCGAAGGGCGACACTGGCTCGCAGAGGCGCTCTCGATCGCGCCCGAACGTGCGCAAGGCCGCGTCCGCGCCCTCAACAGTTCCGCCGGGCTGGCGATCCTGCAACAGGATCATCAAACCGCCCACCGGGTAATCGACGAGAGTCTCGCCCTCGCGAACGAGCAGCTCGACCGCCGCGGCGAGGCATGGGCGTGGTTCTGGCTCGGATTTCTCGAGCTCAACGGCGATCCGCCGAAACCCGACGCGGCCCGCCGGGCCGTCGAGATGCACAAACAGGTCGGCGACCGCGTCGGGATCGGCCGGTCGCTGGTGTTCCTGGGCGGGTCACTGACCCAGCAACCGGAGACCATGACCGCAGGTCAGGACGCGCTACGCCGCGCGGTCGCGACTGCCCAACAACTCGAAGACGAGTGGGGCGAGGGCTTCGCCAGAGTCTTCCTCGGATGGGCCGAGATCACGCTCGGCAACCACGAACTCGCGACCGCACACCTCACCCACGTGGTCGCCACGCCGGCACTCGGGCCCGTTCGCGGAACCGCCATCGAAGGGCTTGCCAGGCTCTCGCTAAAGCGCGACCCTCGCCGAGCCGCTCGACTCGTCGGGGCATGCGCGTCGGTGCGCGAGAGCGGCGGCGGCGTACCCCCGCCATGGCTCAAACGCCGCGGCGAGGCAGTCCGAGCCGAAGCCGAGCAAGCCCTCGGACCCCGCGAAGCCGAACACGCCTGGCACGAAGGACGCCGGATGAGTACTGAACAAGCCATCGCGTACGCGCTGCAGCAACGCCCAGCGGCGACGGCTCGGTAGGTCCTCCCCGCAGCACATTCCTGCTGTTCTCACATGACCAGCACCTCCCTCCTGACCACGAGCATCCTGCACACGCGCGGAAAGGAGGCACCTCGATCCCGCGCGTGCATCCGATCCGCGCACCCCCTTTGTAGCCTATGCAGACATGAGTCGCCGGTTTCTGCTTCAGCCGCCGACCGAGGCGAAGCGGCAGCCAGAGGCCGGTACGACGGTCTGCGTGGCGCCGGGCCGTTCGTGAAGCGGCGCTGATGATCGGACCGGTCGCGCGGCGTGAGCTTGAGCTGTTGGAAAACCCGCATGCCGCACGCGCGCTTCCACCTCTACGCCCGGGACCGGAGCTAGGATCGCGCCGACCCTCGCGACCCCATCCACGACCATTGACGGAGGTCAGCCATGATCTGCACGCTCACCGCCCGGCGGCTGAAACCGGGTAGCTACGACTCGTTCCGGTCCGCCTGGCAGCCCGGCGACATCGAGGCTGCCCAACGAGCGGGCTGGCGGCGCATCTATCACTGCCGCGACGTCGCCGACCCGGACGTCGTGATCTCGTTCGGGCTGTTCGACGGCACCCCAGATCAGCTGCGTCAAGCCCAACAGCAAATGGGGCGCGGCGCGCAGGTCGACCGGATCGGCCCGCACGTTCAGGACGTGCTGCTCGACGGCTCCTACGAGGTGATCGAGGAGATCGAATCCTGATCGCCGATGACACCGCACGCCGACATGCACCCAGTGCGGATGGAGCGGCAGCGAGCGCGACTGATGGTTACCGCGATTCGGGCGCCGAGCAGGCTCTGGTCGACCCTCCGGGCCGCAAAACCGATCGCTTCTGCAAGGAGATAGAGGAGCGACACTCCGACCGACGCTGACGCTGGCCGTCGCTACGGCGCTGCACACCTGGCTTCAGAACAGGGATGGCGATTCGTCGTGGCCGGACGCCTCGCACGCCGCGATCACGCTGTGGCTGGCGGCCCGCGATCGCACGTCCCGTGCCAAGGTCCTTGCCGCCGCGCGCTCTGAACGGCTGATCGGTATCGATGGCACCCCCCAAACCTTCCTGACATTGACCGCTCCCACGGGTCACTGGGTCGCTGTCCGCCGCCACGAGGATCTCATGATCACAATCGGTGCTCACGACCTGGACCCCACGACGATCACGATCGACCCAATTCCCGACCCCGCCGCCCGCCTCCTCCGCCCGAAGCCTCCCGATCCGGACGCCAGCTGACCGCGAGGCTTCTGATTCGCCGCCGACGTAGCAGTCAAGAAGTCACAGCTGCTCCCGGCCAGCAGGAGGTGCCAGCCGCCGAGAGGCGAACGCTGATGGATCGCCAGGGATTGCGAGAACGCGGCTCGCCGGTGTTCGCATTGTCGCGTTGGACGATCAGCAGGACTCTCGATCGACCGTGTCGCTTCTACCGAATGCTGAAGTACGCCATGCATCCCGACGGCGCCACTACTGCAATCGCAGGCTGAGGAGCAGCGTCGTGCGTGGTCAAAATCTCTTCCCGTTTGGACGAGGAGGACAACTCCGCAGAGGCGCCGTCCGGTGTCTGCCAGTTGCTGCTGGCTCAGGAAAATGCGGTAGTCGCAGATCGAGCTCGGGTACTGCCTCGTGCTCGGACGCGACGCTGCGGCTCGCTCCTGCGGATGCGTCACCAGAATCGTCCTTGATGGCTCTAGCGCCTCGTCCCAAGCGAGAGCGTGGATCAACTGGGCGGCTGTGCCGACTATGCGGGAGTCCCGGTCGGGCTGGTCGCGGTCGGCCCCGACTGCCGCTTGCGCAGTCAGGGCGGCACGACTGTGGTCGCCCTCCGCTGTTAGTTGTGGAAATCGTCCCCGGCGGACCTCTCGCGCGTCCGAGGAGAGGCGCTCGCGTGGTCGCCCAGCGCGACAATCGGCGGGCTCTGCGCTCGAGGTCATAACGCTGAGCACGACGGTGGTGGCCAGCGGACCCGTGGTGGCGAGCATCGGGCGTTCGCCCTCATCCCCGAGCGGCGCTGCTGGTCGAGGAGCGCGCGCAACGTGCTCCAAGACGAGGCTCGGTCAAGCGCCGGCCCTCGGGCGATCTCGGCGTTCGGGCCCGTTCGCCGAAGCCGGACATGAGCGTGCACTCGCGCGACGGCAGATGATCAAGCGGGCGCGTCTGAGGGCCGGGCGCTGATAGCGGCCGCCACCTCTGGATCGATTACCGATCCTCCGCGGCCAACCTGCCGGACCGCGTCGACAAATGCGTGCGGCTCGGAGACCCGGTCCTTGAGCAGATAGCCGACGCCGGCCGGTCCATCGCCCAGCAGCTCAAGCGCATAGGTCTCTTCCGCATATTGTGAGAGCAGCAGCACTCCGGTTCCCGGTAGCTCAGCGCGGATCAGCCGGGCCGCCTGCAGCCCCTCGTCGGTGTACGTCGGCAGCATCCGGATATCGGTCATCGCCACATCCGGCCGACGCGCTCGGACCTCGCGGATGAGCCCCTCGGCGTCACCCGCCTGACCGACGACCTCGAAGCTTGCATCCTCCAGCACGCGGACCACTCCCGCCCGCACGAGAAGCGCGTCCTCCGCCTCCGCTCGACCACGCGGCCCTTGACCGCCGCGAAGACATCACCTGCCGCTCGGACGGTCGACCGTTGGCCAGCGTCCAGCGCCTCCTCGCGCGGCGGGCGACACGGAATCGCGGCCCGCAGGATGGTGCCGCCGCCGGGCGGACTATCGACTTCAAGCCACCCCCCGAGCGCCTCCACTCGATCGGCCAGCCCACGCAGCCCAGTGCCCGCGTCAGCGTCGGCGCCGCCGACCCCACGGCCAGGCCCAGAATGACTCGCCCGGCGACGAGCACCGCGACGCTCGGCGCGAACGCGCACACCATAGCCCCGGCGATGAACACCACCGCGGCGATGATGATCAGTCGCCTACGCCCCAGCCGATCCGATAGCCGGCCCGCGAACGCAGCTCCGATCATCGCGCCGAGCAGCAGGCCCGCGACGATCGCGCCCTGCAGGAACGGTGACAGCTTGACGTCGTTTGGAATGAACAACAGCGCCCCCGAGATCACGCCGGTGTCATAGCCAAACAGAACGCCCCCCAACGCCCCGAAGAAATATATGGTCCGACCACTTGGTCGCAACGCCTGCATGGTTCCTCTCCTCGCGTGCCGATCCCAAAGAACTGGTACCGCACGCCTTCCCGGTTCACGCACCAAAAAACACATCCTCGACCACCGGCGCGCAAAACGCCCGGAAGGTGCCAGCACGCGATTTCCTTCACGGTGGCCGGCGTCCTCTCAGACCCCGGACTGTCCGCCGCTTTCCGCGGACCCCGTTACACCACCTCCATCGCCTTGACCGCGAGAGACGGCGACATAGTGGACGATCGCACGGCCACCGTTCGTCTCACGGACACCTTCTTCGGCGTCAGCGCGGTTGTCCGTCACCGCTGACCCGAGCAAGATCGAAGCAGGCTGGTCGACGATGACCCGGGGTCGGCCGGGCGAACGGACCACCGGCCCGGGCCTGACACCCCACCGTGTGCGTTCGGTACCCGCACCGAGACTTGCCGTGGACGCGAACGTCGGTCCCGAGGGCCCGATCGTTGCTCATCTTGACTTGAGCCGGGAGGGCACGATCACAAGCGCGACCATGCCAAGCGTCGCGCCAGTCGGACCACAAGATCGCCGTCTCCGTCGGCTCCTGCTGCCCGGTCGGCGCCAGACGCTGATGAATCCGTCCAGAGAGAGCGAAACCGGGTCGCGCCGGTCCGCGGGCTGACGATGTTCGAGCGGGCAGCTCGCGTGGCGAGCGGGCGACTCCTCATGACCCAACGCTTTGTTCTTCCCCTTCTGACGGTCGCGCTGACGCTGACAGCGCTTCTGGCAGCGTCAGTGCCCGCCCGTGCGGCTCAGCTCGACCTCGTCGGCGGCAGCACGTTCGGCTCGCCGAGCGTCTACCCCTTCCAGCAGTGGGTGGACGACAGCTACGCCCCCACCTACCCGGGCGTGGTGCAGCTCATGTTCTCGGCCGCGCAGCTCACCTGCGGCACCATCGCGGGGGCCGTCGGCTGCACCAGTTGGTCGCAGTGGCCGGTGCCGCTCGTGGCGGTTGACTCCGGCAACGGCCCGTACTTGGCGCATCAGTACGAGATGCACGAGCTCGGGCACGTGTTCGACGCCAGCGAGATGCAGGATTCGTTCCGCGCTCAGTTCATGGCCATCTGGGGGCTCTACGGCGGTGCCAGCGCCTGGTGGACGCCGTTTGCCGACGACCACGCCAGCGCGGGAGAGTGGTTCGCGGAGTCCTACAAGCTGTGTGCGCTATACGGGCCGCAGATGCCGTACGAGGCGTGGATGACCGACTCGCCGGCCTACGGCTTTCCGGGCGACCGCGACTCGGCCCAGCAGGACGCCTCCTGCCAGCTCATCCTGCAGGTTGGCACTGCGGCGGGTCTGGCCGCTCCGGCCAGCCCGACGCTGTACGCGCCCCGCGTGCTCGTGCAGGGGAACCGCAAGACGGCCGAATGCCGCGCCAACGACCTCCTGCTCCCCGGCAGGCAGGTCCAGTGCGAACGGGTGGGCGGCGGCTCTCCTGCCGGCCCATGGAACGTCATTCTCCAGACCGGGCGCATGGGCAAGGTCGACCTCCGCCGCGCCCGCCTGGCAGCCCTCAACGGCCGGCCGGCGTTCGCGCTGGTCCGCCGATAGCCGCACCCGCCACGCATCGCGCCACACGGTCCTCCGCCGGCGGGCGCGAGAGCATCGCTCGCATTGCTGCCGGTCCGTACCAGGCGGCACGTCGTGCCGAGTGGGGCACGACCGCCTGCGCGGACCGGTTGTTCTCGGCAAACGGGCGTTATTGCCCCTATGTCTGTTCGGCCGGGAAACCCTGCTCCGCTTCGTGGGCGTCGCTGACCGCCCAGGGGAGTGGATAGCGACTCCGCTGGTCTTCATGCTCCATGACGCCCGCGCGGTCCCGGCTGGCAGCGCCGAGCTCGTGGAGGTGGATTACGACGTCGTACCCGAGCTCCGCGACATCTGGCATCGCGAGGGCTTCCGCGAGCACGCCGAGACGGACGCATTCGACCGCCAGGCCCGCGAGGTGGCCGAGCTCGCTCACGTCCGCGTGATCGCCGCGCCCGATGAGGGCGCCCGATCGCCCTCACTCAGGTGGAGACGCACACCGGCGCAAGCGAGGACGCCGAGGTGCACTCTGAGCACCGAGGCGCCGGGCTCGGTGCTGGCCTCACTGCGCGTGCTATCCGCGCCGCTGCCGACGCTGCCCCGGACGTCTGGATC
>Ga0187779_10002142_pt1 | contig 12184 bp, 14 predicted proteins | sample 1015_Q2_SP10_10__FD_132435 | JGI IMG/M metagenome (GOLD analysis project Ga0187779, IMG submission 132435) | Tropical peat soil microbial communities from peatlands in Department of Meta, Colombia - 1015_Q2_SP10_10_MG | ecosystem: Environmental > Terrestrial > Soil > Wetlands > Peat | place... | reverse complement strand
CGATGATTCTTATAAATCTCCTGAAATCTGCTGGTCATTTTATATTAAATCTCCCAAGATCGATGGGTCTCCTAAGGCGACAGTTCTTGTGGAACTCTATCTCAGGTCATTAGAAGAGATCCTAAGCCCTATCACCTCTTTTGCGAGACTTGGTGGTCTTTATATGAATACCTCCTATGAAAATCTCAAACTCAATGTCAGCATCAATGGTTATAGTGAAAAGGCGGAACATTTTTTAAGCCACATCATCCCCACTCTTAAAAAAGTGATCCCCTCCGAAAAAGAGTTTTCGATCTATAAGGAGAGTCTTCTCCTCGAATATGAGAATGCGTCTAAAGACCTTCCTCTCTTTCAAGCGATGGAACTACTCTCAAACCTCCTCTTCAACGATGACCCAACTTCGGATCAGAAAGCCTCTGCCGTCAAAGAGATCTCCTACGAAGAGTTTTCCGCCTTCTCGAGAGATTTGCTTCAAGAAGTGTATATCGAAGCCATGCTATTCGGTAATATGAACATGCAGCAAGCGAACGATGTATGGACACTTGTGAAAAGGACTCTCGAGGCAAAAGCTTACCCATCCTTCAAGCATCATCGAAAAGAGATCCTCATCCTCCCTTCAAAAGAGGGCCCTTTCATGCTTTTTGAAAAGACAGATCGTCTCGGGAATGCCACAGTACTCCTCATCGAAGAAGGAAGTTTCTCATTTCCTAAAAAAGCGGCTGCACAAATTCTCGGCAAGGCTCTTCATGAAGCCTTTTTCTCCACACTGCGAACGAAACAGCAGACAGGTTATATTGCGAAAAGCTCTGATAAAGATATCGAAGGGCAACTCCTTCGCGTATTTTTTGTCCAGTCCGCCACCCATAGGCCCGATGATCTGATCGCCCGTTTCGAGGTTTTTCTGGAAGATTATGTCAAAGATTTTTCCTCTTATTTGCCCGAAGAGAGATTCGAAACGATTAAAAAGATGCTCGTCGAACTTCTCAAGCAGCCTCCCAAGAACATGCAGGAAAAAGCGGACCGTCTCGAACTCTACGCCTTTACTTATAATGGAGACTTTGACTGGAATGAAAAGACGATCCAAGCCATTGAAGAGCTGAAATATTCTCAATTTAAAGAATACGCCATCAGCTCCATCTCCAGGGCAAATCTCAAACGTCTCGCCATCCTCATGGAAGGGATTACCCCTACGGATAAAGAGTTTCGTTATGAGATCGTCGATCAAAATGAGATCAAGGAACGTGGCTCCTACATTTCATGGAAAAAATAAAAAGGTTCATTCCTCTCGTCATCATTGTGATCCTGATTATTCTCGCTTACTCCTTTGGCATCGGAGATTATCTAACTTTTGATAATCTCAAAGCACATCGAAAAGTGCTAAAAGAGTTCATCGCGCAATATCCCCTTCTCGTTCCACTTATTTTCATCGCCATCTATATTGTTGCTACCGCCCTTTCTATCCCTGGCGGGCTTTTTCTCACCATCACCGCCGGCTTTCTTTTTCCCTTCCCTTGGGGTCTTCTGTATGTGGTGATTGGAGCAACCATTGGCGCCATGATTATTTTTTTATGCATACGATTTGCTTTTGCGGATCTCTTTTTAAAAAAAGCAAAACCATTGCTGCATAAACTGCAAAAAGGATTTAAGAAAAACCAGGCCAGTTATCTTCTCTTTTTAAGATTTATTCCCATTTTTCCTTTCTGGCTGATCAACATCGCAGCAGCTGTCTTCAATGTCCCTTTTGTTACTTTTGCCTGGACCACTTTTGTGGGCATTATTCCAGGATCATTTGTCTTTACACAAGCCGGAGAAGGATTAGGCGCGATCTTCGATACAGAAGGAAAGCTTTCCATAGGTGCTATCTTAAATAAGAAGGTGTGGATCGCATTCATCGCCCTTGGCCTCTTCGCCCTCCTTCCAATCCTATATAGAAAATTAAAAGATGATCGAAAATAAATGGCGGCCTCTTGCCCAAACCCGCTTTATCGATCCCTTTATTAAAAAAACAGGTCTTCTCCATTTCCATCCAAATGTTCTATCCATTGCAGCATGCCTGTTTGGCCTCTTAACCCTCCCACTTTTGTGCTTGCACTGCCGTTTTTTAAGCCTCTCTGCCCTCTTTCTCTCGGGCTTTTTGGATATCCTGGATGGCTCAGTCGCCCGCCTTAAAGATCTCTCCTCAGAGAAAGGGGCTGCCCTAGATATCATTTGCGACAGAGTAGTAGAGTCTGCCATCATTATCGGCCTCTTCTTATACGTCCCAGCCTATCCTTTTCTCTCGCTACTGATGCTTTCCAGTGTCCTTATCTGTGTAACCTCTTTTCTCGTCGTAGGTATCTTTACTCCAAAAGCCGTAAGCCCCTCTGTTAAAGCATTTTACTACAGCCCTGGGCTTATCGAGAGATGCGAAGCCTTTTTCTTCTTTGCTGCTATGATCCTGTTCCCCTCTTTTTTCGCCCTCCTCTCGACTCTTTTCTCCCTTCTCGTCTTATACACAGCTTTTTTACGTACTTTTCAATTTATTATTAAACCATAAGACATTAATAATTAATTAATTGCATTTTGTTTGCTTTTATTTAAAAATTGAGTTATAATTTAATTAACATTTAACAAAAAAATAAATATATGGAACCAAGCTCTGTCACACATCTATCCGGCACAACTACTCCTAATTCCCCCACCCCGCAAAAGAAGAAAAAAACCCCTACCGAACAAAAGACAGACTCTCTTTTTACAGACCTGAAGAAACCTCCAGTAAACCCCATAACTAAAAAACTTCCAGAAGCCCCTAAGAAATCAGAGCTTTTAAAAAATGCACTTCAAGGTGCTGACGTTAAAACAGGATCAAACCTTCAAGTCTCGAACAAATCAACAGCCCCAACGAACAAGGCTATTCCTCAACCTAAGAAATCAGAGCTTTTAAAAAATGCACTTCAAGGTGCTGTTGTTGAAAAAGGAACCTTCAATCAATTTGATCTCACCCATGGTGGAGCAATGTGTGGAGTGGCAGCATCGAGAGCTCTCGTCGCTCAGCTTTTACAAAAAGATGTGCGTGTGGATGACCTCCTTCATGAGGGGAGAGAAAATTATTTAGCTCTCATCCAAATTTTGAAAAAGCAGACTCGTGATAATCCAGAAGCTCCTGAGTACGATTATGGCTCTCATCTTGAATGCACTCAAGCCTTGGAAGCTGCCCAAGAATTAGAATTCTTGAGGGTGAAAAATAGAGAATTGATTTCAAAGCAATTTCTCCAACCTGGCAAAGAGCTGGACACTTACACCAATATGTTAGTTGGCCTTGCAAGCCTTATCCCCCCTGATGATCATCAAATTGGAGCTCTTCTTTTATGCGATGGCGAATTCTATTCTATCGTCATCCGTAAAAATGGTGACTCTTTAAAAGTTGACTTTTTCGATTCTCACGGCACCTCACATATTTCTGATTTTAAAAATGCAATGAGGATTCAGTTCACAAATCTTAGCAAGGCAGCGACATTCTTATCTCTTCGAAAACCATATAATCGTCATGCACAAAATGAATGCGCATTAATGCCCGTTGCTCTCAAGAAGAAGAAATTCATCCCTTTTCTCAACGCACATCCTCTTCCTCAAGAGGAGGAGATCGCTCTTGATATCGAATCTCATCTTTCATCTTTAGAAAAACCGAAACTCGTACCGAAACTCGTAGAAGAAATCGATAATTTTCTCAAAAATAAATCTATTCCCGATTCAGCCGTTATAGAATTTTCTAAGTCGATTGCAAAGAATTATCCTGATGAGTACACAGACCTTCTGAAAAAAGCGCAAACATATAATAACGGACACCTTTCACTCAAAGACAAAATCGATATCCTCAAAGAATTTAGAAAAGAACTAAGCTTAAGAGGAGCAAAAGATGAGGAAATCGGCGAAATCTTTAAAAGCTTAAAAAAATATCCTGAGCACTTTAACGCCATTCTTGAAAAATTTAATGAACAAAAAGCTCAAGTTAAAAGAGATCTTAGCCGTAAAGAACAAATCGACATCCTAAAAGGTTATATCACGTCCACATTGAGAGACCAAACCTCAAATGATATCGTTCGACTTTCAGTGTTATGCAGATATGCACAAGAGCAAAAGGATGATTCTGAATCGACCGATAAAATTCGTTCCATTCTGAATAGAACAAACACATTTCTTACTAAATATCATGATAAATTAAAATCAGGTCCTGAAGGCACAAGACATAAGATTAATGAGTTACAAACCTTATATAATCAGACAAAAGCCGATTTCACACAGGTGTTAGAAGAGAGAAAGAAACCCACTCAAAAGATTGGCAAACCAAAGAGATTCTCTTTAATCAACTGGATTAAGAGTCTATTCAGTTTCTTTTTTAAATAAGTGTCTTTAATAACCTCCTTACGGGCACGTAAGGAGATGCAAGATCCTAATCGGGCATTTTCATATTGTGATAGACGGCGTCGACATCATCGAGGGCTTCTAGCCAATCGATCAATTCCATGTTCGCTTTGAAGGTCTCTTCCTCGCATTCGATAAGATTTTTGGGGATCATCTCGAGGCTTGCGCTTTCGCATTTGATCCCTTTTTCTTCGATCTTCTCTTTTACCTGATAAAGAAGCTCCGGAGGAGTGGTGATGATGAAAAGATCATCAGAAACTTCAAAATCTTCGGCTCCGGCTTCTGTGACGAGGAGAAAAAGATCGTCTTCATTGATGTTTTTTTTGAGCACTTGAATGACCCCTTTGCGGTCGAAGTTAAAAGTCACCGAACCCGGGTTTGCGATAGTCCCACCTCTTTTATTGGTGGCAATCCTCATATCAGAGGCGATGCGGTTTTTATTATCCGTCATCACATCGATAATAAGGCCAACTCCTCCATGTCCATAGAGCTCATAGGTCATCTCGATATAATCAGCCTGATCGCTACTCGTCGCCTTTTTGATATTTCTTTCGATATTTTCGTTGGGAAGATTGACCGCCTTGGCTTTTTGAATGGCAAGGCGCAGTCTGGGATTGGACTTTGGATCAGGTCCGCCCTGTTTTACGGCGCTGATGATCTCCTTGACCGCTCTTGAAAAGAGCTTACCTTTGATGGCATCTGCTTTACTCTTCCTGTGTTTGATATTTGCCCACTTACTATGGCCTGCCATGACTCCTCTCAGTTTTTTTACAGAAATTGCTGCATGAGGATCTTGGATTGATAGTGTCCATAGGCATGAAGAAAATCGGGATGGCGTCCATATTCGACAAAACCCGACCTCTCATAAAGTCGGATGGCGGGATTACCCTCATACACTTCCAGATGGAGCAGTTCGATATGAAACGTATCCTTCGCGTGCCTCTTAAGATTATCGAGAAGAATGGTTCCAATGCCTTTACCCCTATGACCCTCGCCAACTATGATAGAAAAAAGGCACTGATGTTTCAATTTTTTATAAGGCTGAAGGTAGAGATTGGCCATCCCTCGAGGAGTGCCATCGACTTCTATCGTAAGGCCCGCCTGCAATTTCGAGTAACTCACCCACACTCTGACAGCGTCATCTATCTCTCTTTCATTGATCATGGGAAACCAGCGAAGAACCCCAGGCTCCAATAGCCACTGTTTAAGTAGCGGCGCATCTTCAGGTACCATGTAACGAATGTTATAGTTCATAAATACACGTTCATTAGAATGCGAGCGAGATAGCGATCATTCTCCTTCACAAATTTTTCCTGTTTCGTGATCTCCTTAAAACCACTCTTATAAAGAAGTCGCAACCCTTCTTCATTGTCTTCCCATACATCGAGATGCATCATTTTCAGACGAAAATAGTCTTTTGCCAAATGTTTGAGGTTTTTCATGAGAGAAAACCCTATCCCTTTCTTTTGCCAGGCAGGATCCACGATGAGATAAAACATGCAGTGGTGTGCGACCTTACGATAGGGCATTAAAAAAAGAGTGCCAATCGCCACGGGAACTCCCTCAATCATGCCAGTCAGACTACAATTCCATTTGGCAAAACCGATCCAGGAAGGAATCATTTCATCGACTTCTTTCTGGTCTCCCATTGGAAAGTAGTGGAGCATCTTTTCTGAAGAGAGCCATTTGCGCAAATAGACCTCATCCTCAAAAACGGTGTATCGAATATCAAATCCTGCAGGCTCTGTCATCCAAATTCCTTAAGATAAGCCTGGATAAATCCATCGAGATCACCATCCATGACCGCTTGAATATTACCTACTTCATACTTTGTTCGGGTATCTTTGACAAGAGTATAGGGCTGGAAGACGTAGTTTCGGATTTGACTTCCCCAAGCGATCTCCTTCTTTTCTCCGCCTAAATTCTCTATGGCAGACTGCCTTTGAGACACCTCCATCTCATACAGCTTCGATTTGAGCATCTTCATGCACGTCTCTTTGTTCTGCAATTGACTACGCTCACTTTGGCAGGAAACGACGATGCCTGATGGCAGATGTGTGATGCGAACTGCAGAATCGGTCTTATTGACGTGTTGCCCTCCTGCACCTGAGGCGCGATAGGTATCCACCTTGATCTGGTCAGGTCGAACTTCGATCTGAATATCGTCTTCGATTTGAGGGATGACATCTACGGAGGCAAAGCTGGTATGGCGCTTTGCGTTGCTATCAAAGGGAGAGATTCTGACGAGGCGATGAACCCCTTTCTCAGACTTACAATACCCATAAGCAAAAGGGCCAGTAAATCGATAAGTGATGCTCTTGATCCCAGCCACATCCCCTTCGACACAGTCAATCATCTCCACTTTCCAGCCTTTCGCTGTCGCCCATCTCTGATACATGCGAGAAAGCATCAGAGCCCAATCACAGGCTTCAGTTCCGCCTGCCCCTGCATTGATCGTCAGGTAGCAGTTCTTATTGTCTAGCTCACCCGATAACATTTTACGCACTTCAAGCTCGGAAAGTAACTTATCGATCGCTTTTAACTCTTGTATGAGCTCAGCTTCTAACTCCTGATCATGAATGGCAATCGCTTCAGGCAAAAGTGTTTCCACATCCTTAAAGCGAGTGCTCAAATCATTATAGGGAAGAGTCCAAGCTTTTAAGTTATTGCTCTCGTCGATGATCTTCTTCGCATTTTCAGGCTGATCCCAGAACTGATCCTGTGCCATCAGCTCCTCGAGCTCTTGCACGCGTTTCATCTTATTCGCGATGTCAAAGATACCTCCACATGTGAAGGAGTCGGCTTTGAATACTCTTTAATAGTTCTTGTGTCTCATCATTCATCGTTCCTCCTAAGAATTATTTGTTCGGCATCTGCTAAATATTCCCAATGCCAGCTGGGATGAGAGAGGTGCTCCCTTTTTAAAAAAAGTTTCCCCTCTTTCATTGTTGCGGTCACTTTTTCATTTGGCTGTACTGTGATAGAAAGATCTTTTTCCAAAATAACATCTTCTGCAAAAAATTCCCCGTTTCCTTCGATGAAAATTTGACAAGAAGCGTGTCTTTGCACCTCTTCTTTCCAAAAGATATTAGGATGTGAAAAATCGATCCCCTGGTTTTTAACGGTGACTCTTCTCAAAGTACATTTTCCGCACTCCTCAGAATAAGTTAAAAGATTTTCATCGCGATGACCCATAATCGAAGAGGCCCTAATCTGAAGACTTCCCTGGCATTCGAGCTCTTCAATATCGAGTTCAGCAATTTCGAGTGTTAACTCAGCACCCTTCCATAGCTTCCCCCTTCTCATCTTTTGTGCAATGATCGAATAGAGAGGGCCAAGGGCGGGATGATAGGTAAAAAAACAATCAGAAAATTCAAACCCGCAGCGAAGAAGGAGGTCTTTCGCATTTTCTTGCATATCCAGAAAACAGCCCTCAGGGGTCTCTGCAAGGGAAGATCCTATCATATATTCTCTTTTGAGAGGAGCGATGGTTTTTTGGCGATGGTTAAAGGTAAGGTAAGTTTTTAATTCACACGAGGATCCTTCTGTCTCAAAATGATCAGCGATATTTTGCATGGTCGATTCGAGGCGAATCACCTCCTCTTCTCCTTTATCGCAGAGAGCCTTTCGAAAATTCACCACCATCCCTGGTAAAAAACAGTTTTCAAGCGCTTTTTCCACTTCTACCAAATCGGCAAATAAAATGTTTGTATTAGCAGGAAATTTAGAGGTGTATTCTCCCTCTTTTTCAGGGACATCTAATGCTTTAAATTTTTTTAAATCACAGTACTCCACATTTGTCAAAACGGTATGGGTGGTAGAGTTTAACTGTTTTTTTATAAGGACATTCATCCCTTCATTAGCATAGAGCGGTCGCGAGCAGGAGGCAAATCCAAATGATTTCTGATATAAAAACCCAAACCCCAAAAAGGCCAAAAGCCCATAATCTACCCCTGCAATCGGGTTATTTATCTGTCTTACGAGCGCTTTGGATCTCCCCAATTTATACAAGGAGGAAAAGATTCCGCGGTCTTTAGCGAGCCGCCAAAGAACCCCATGTCCTCCCGGCTTTAAGAGCAGCTTTAACGGAGCTTGAAGACACCATTTACCCGTTCTATCCATAGCGGGTACAAGAGGTTGCGAAAAAAGAAAAAAGGCATCTTTTTTTCTGGCAAACCAGTTGTTCTTCTCAAGGATTTTTAAAATGTGTTCATGGTTATTTTTCTCATCCGAAGTCATAAGAGCTAAAGGAGTGCAGATTTGACAAGAAAAAAGTTTGTAATACAAGTACTCTCTTGCTTGTAGGTCGATGATTAGCCTTTCCAAAAGAAGTTTTCCAGAAAAGGTGAGACCGGCGGCAGGTCTAGCATCATCGGTCGACGGGTCTCGTAACTTGAGGCGATCAGCAGCACCACCGACGGGATAGATTTCTGCAAGTTCAGGAAGCCTTTTAATCCCCTCATAGATGGCTCGATGCACTTCTTTTGATTCTTCTCTAATGTCGATGCCATCCGGGCGATGAAAAGAGATAGAAAAATCTTTCTCATTTTCAAAGCCGCCCTTCAAAATTTTCAAGACCTGTTTCTGATAACCGATAAGACCACCCACCTCACTATAAAATTCTTCAACGGTTAAAAGAGCTGTCGCCAACTCATCTAATGAAGAGGTGAATTCACAGAGATCAGGCGGAATGCTCAGGACATGCTCTCCCTGGCCCATAGCGATAAGAAGCAGAACGATCCATCTCTTTTCAAGGCTTTGTGCCTCCAACCAGGCCAAAACTTGACCACTTTTTTTTAAAAAAGAGGCCACAAAAGGGATCGCCTCTAGCGTTTTGATTTTTTCTTCCACAGAAGTTTGTAACTTCAATTCTTCCTCGAGAAAAAGAAGATTTTCGAGGTGATCTTCAAGGGAAGAAAAATTTTTATCGAGCGCAGAACTCTTCAGCATGTTACTATGGCAAATATTGAAAAGAAGGCATTAGATTGCCAGTCCTAAATGTAAAAGGCAAGGGTGATTGATGAAATTTGATACCCATAAAGAAATGATTTTTTTTGACACTAAAATCATGGATAGTTACAAATTTGTCTCTCATGAAAGGACATTTTTGCCTTGCAAATCAAGTCATATGCTTAGCCAAAAGCATTTTTTTAAAGGAGAATAGACATGAAAAATGACAAAAAAGCTTCAAAATTCATGCAACCAATGCAAGTGAGCGAAGAACTCGCCGCAATTGTTGGACGAGGACCTATGCCACGAACAGAAGTGACAAAGAAGATTTGGGCGTATATCAAAAATAATCGCCGTCAAGACCCTCACAATAAAAGAAACATCATCCCTGATGAAAAATTAGCAAAAGTATTCGGAGGCAAAAAAACACCTGTGAATATGTTTGATATGACAAAGCTCATCAGTAAACATCTCTCGTAACACAATCTATCAAGCCCCATTAAATTTTTAGTGGGGCACACATTTATGTCCATCTCGGTGATCCTCCTCGCAGGAGGCCTTGGCTCGCGAATGAAAAGCGAGACTCCCAAACAGTTCATCCCCCTTCTCGGAAAAAGATTAGTGCTCTACAGCCTTGATCTCTTTCTGACTCTTCCTGACGTTTACGAGATCGTCATCGTTTGTCCAAAAGGATTTGAAGAAATATTCCCTTCAAATACTCCGGTTCCACTTCGATTTGCAAGTCCTGGGGCAAGAAGGCAAGATTCTCTATTTAACGGTTTTTCTTCCCTCTCGCTTGACTCTTCTTTAGTCTGTATTCATGATGCGGCAAGACCTCTCATCAAAAGAGAAGATGTCGAAAAGGCGATCGCTGCCGCTCGAAAATATCAAGCTGCTGTCCTCGCCACTTCTGTCAAGATGACGATTAAAGAAGCAAATACAGAAGGGATGGTTTTGCGCACTTTAGATCGATCCACACTCTTTGAAATCCAAACTCCCCAGGTCATTACATCTGAACTCCTAAAAAAAGGACTTCAGCTTGCCTATGAAAGAGACCTCACCGTCACCGACGATGTATCGCTCGTTGAACTCTTAGGACATCCTGTGAAACTCGTCCCTGGATCTTACACTAATATCAAAATCACAACCCCTGACGATCTTCTGATCGCCGAACATCTCTTGCGAAATGAAAAAATTTAAACTTCTCATCGCTTACGATGGCACACATTATCATGGCTGGCAGACACAAAAGAATGCACGCTCCATCCAAGATCTCATCTTGAACGCTCTTATGACAGCCCTTCGCACCAAAGATCTTTCTCTGATCGGTGCTGCAAGAACGGATGCAAAAGTACATGCCCTTGGACAAGTGGCCCATTTTGAAACTGATAAACTCTTTCATTCCAAACTTCTTCTCCTTTCCTTAAACGGACTCCTTCCCACTGATATACGGATCTTGTCGATTGAAGAAGCAGATCCCACTTTCCACGCTAGATATTCTGCCAAACGAAAAATTTATCATTACCACCTTCATTTAAATAAAGCGCTCAGCCCGTTCAAAAGACTCTACTCCCACCACGTCTTATCACCCATCGACCTGGGCAAGATTGCAGAGGCTTGCCCCCTCTTTATTGGACGGCAAAACTTCTCCTCATTTGCAAATGACTCACTCATTGGAGCGGTAGCTAAAAATCCCTTCCGTCATCTCTATCGATTAGAGGTCAAAGAAGAAGAAGGTGGGGTGCGCCTTGAATTTGAGGGCGATGGATTTTTCTACAAAATGGTCCGTAATATCGTCGGTACCCTCCTCGATATCGGAAAAGGAAAAATTGACCAAGAGATGCTCCTCACCATTTTCAATGCCAAGGATCGAAGAACAGCCTCCGCTGCTGCCCCACCACAAGGCCTCTTCCTCATGCAGGTATTATATTAGACTTAAGCAGCTCTACAAATGAGGGAAAATGGGCAGATTCGACAAGAGTTGAGATGAGAATAGGCGTGACGCCGGCTGCTTTGAGAGATTCGATGCCTCTGAGGGAGTCTTCGAAGCCGATCGCTTGACCAGAAGTGATACCCAGCCTTTGTTTGGCAATGAGGTAGGGCTCAGGGTGGGGCTTTGGTTGCGTGTAATCTTCTCGTGTAACCCAATGAGGAATCGAGTCTAAAAGTGGACATTTGGCTTTGATGATTTCGATCTCTTTTTTTCTCGAATTGGTGACAACACAGCGAAGGACATTGTTCTCTTCACAGAGAGCGAGAAAGGGCTCGACGCCTGGCATGAGCTCGACCTCTTCACTTTTCAAAATATCGAGATAGGCTTTTTTTCTCTCTTCATAAAGCACCTCCCAGCTAGGCTCTTCTTCTAAAAGTGTGGGAAACTGTCGATAGGTCGCCTGTTTTAGCCCTTCTCGGGAGGTATGCGCCATCTCGCAATAGTGCTCGAATGACCAGGTACATACGCACCCTCGATCTAAACACATCTTTAAAAAAGATCGAAAATGGAGCTTCTCCGTATCGACTAGAAGACCATCGCAATCGAAGAGAAAAAGTTGAAATTCTCGAAATATACTCATAACAATTTATGCCGATGACTGGAATCGAACCAGCACCCTGTTACCAGGAGCAGATTTTGAATCTACCGCGTCTACCAATTCCGCCACATCGGCATCCTCAAAAAGGATATCCATTCCAGAGATAAAAATTAAGATTAAAATTAAATTTTATAGCTTTCAAAAAACCTTGAGTTTTAAGAAATCTTAACTAAAAATACATAAAAGTTTAAAAATTACACCGAGAAGCAAAATATCTATGGATGTGACTCTTTTTTGTCCTT
>Ga0187779_10002140_pt1 | contig 12188 bp, 9 predicted proteins | sample 1015_Q2_SP10_10__FD_132435 | JGI IMG/M metagenome (GOLD analysis project Ga0187779, IMG submission 132435) | Tropical peat soil microbial communities from peatlands in Department of Meta, Colombia - 1015_Q2_SP10_10_MG | ecosystem: Environmental > Terrestrial > Soil > Wetlands > Peat | place... | reverse complement strand
GCTTCGCTGACGATGGCGGGCCCTGCCGCCTGCGGCAGCGCCCATATCTTGCCCAAGCGCGGGTTGCCCTCCACGTCGGCTGGCAGCGCCGCATTTCCCATTCGCCTAGGGAGACCACCGTGAACGTACCGCCTTGGCGCGGGTCATTCGTCGTGCCCGGTCTACTCCCGTTGCTCGTAGCGTGCGGTGCTGACCGCTCGGCGCAACGCTACGGCTTCATCGCCCTCCTGGGGGTCGACACGATCTCGGTCGAGAGCGTAACTCGAAGGGGCAACACACTGGTGAGCGACGAGGTCGACCGATTCCCCCGCGTGCGGCAGCGACACACTCGCCTAGACCTCAACGCCGATGGGAGCATCCGTCGCCTCGCAATGGACGTGACCACGCCGAGCGAGCCATCGGGCCAACGCCTGCGTCACGTCACGGCCGATGTCACTAGAGACTCCGTCCACATCTCGAAACGCGACAGCACCGGCACGAAGAACCTCGCGTTCGCAACGGGCGGCACCATCGCCATGGCGCACTTGCCGCAGATGTACAGTCTCATCGACCTGTACTTCGCCGTCGCCCTCCAGCGTGCCTTGACAACCAAGCTCGCACCCGGCGACAGCGTGCGACTCCGTCAGTTCTACATCGACCGCGAGTTCGACAAGTTCCCGCTGCATGAGGGCTTCGTGCGCCCACTTCCTGGTCGAAGGGCCGAGCTGTGGCACGATTGGTTGGCCGGCATCGGCGAGGAGACGTACGACTCCAGCTTTCACATGCTCACGTATTCGGGCATGCGATCGACCTACAAGGTGCAGGTACACCGGCTCGCCGAGCCGCCTGACTCCGCTGCGATCGGCGCGATCGCCACGCGCTTTGCTGCGCTCGAAGCGAGCAACGGTGGCATGAAGCAGCTGAGCGTGAGAGACACGACGCGCGCCACTATCGGCAACGCTGCCTTCATGGTGGACTATGGCCGCCCACTCGCGCGTGGACGCGTGCTGCTCGGCGATGTTATTCCGTACGACTACGTGTGGCGGACTGGCGCCAACGCCGCGACGCAGTTCTCGACTTCGGTGCCAATCACGCTCGCGGGCATGCGTCTGAGCGCGGGGATGTACACGCTCTGGACGGTTCCGAGGAGGGACGGAGCCGACCTGATCGTGAACAAGCAGGTTGGGCAGTGGGGCACGATGCACGACGGCTCGCAGGATCTCGGCATGGCCGCCATGGAAGTGCGGACGGTCTCGACGCCCGTCGAGGAGTTCACCATCTCGATCGAGTCAGCGGACGCGCGTCAGGGCAGACTGGTGATGGAGTGGGGGTCGTTCCGGTGGTCGGCGCCGATTGTGGTTCGCTGAACGCACGGGATAGGGATCGCCCGGGCGGTTGGATTCTAGCCCCGAGCGGCGAGACTGATTTTGCCGAGCCGCCTACTGTCTATTTCCGGTGCGCCACCGACAACGCATAGACGGCCGAACGGAGGCTGATCAACGGGTCGTCCGACAACCCGATCCCATCGGTGAGGTTGATCGGATTGAACGCCAGCGTGCGTTGGAGAGCCGCGTTGTCGGGCGCCACGGTGGTGAGCGTGACCACACCTAACTCCACCAGCTTGCGATCGTCGGGCCAGGGCAGCGACCCATCGGATGTCTGATCCCCCGGATTGGCGAGCTGCACCAAGACTTTCAACTTCACCGGCCCCTTCTTGAGGCGCTGTGGCAGCTCGTCGAAGAGGAAGTTGGGCGGCGTCTTGGCAGCCGCGTCCGGGTCCAGGTATTTCGACCCCGCCTCCGGCACGATCTTGTAGCGCCCCGCCTGCCTAACGCCCTTGGCGTTGACGAAGATGAGCGCATTGTTCCCATACCACGTCTCGGTAGCGAAGCTCTCCGGCAACGGCTTTGTGTCGCTGACAAATTTGAGAGCGTGGGGATGGCTCCCGAGGAACTTCTCGATCGGTGTCGGGTGGGAGCTCGTGTCCTGGGTCGCGACCAGGGCGTCCAGAAAGGCGGCGAATTCCTCGCCCGTGCCCACTACGAAGCCGTTGTGCGAGTTGGCCACGATGTCTGTGTAGGCGCCGTTCGCGAGCGAGAACCGGATGGCGATCCCGCGCGGGGCCGCATTAGGGCTGTTGTCGGGGATCGTGGGAATTCCAGTCCCGTCCGAGAAGCGAACGATCACCGGCGCGCTGGGCGCCGCCAGGTGCGGCGCGCGACTCAGCGCCGTGGCGTCCTTGGCCGGCACGAACGTGCCGGTGACGATGATGCCCTTGGCGTGGGTCAATCGGTATCCCACCGGCGCGTTGAAGAGCTTGAGGAAGTCGTCGGCGATACGTTGCGGAACGCTCTTGGCTGGCGCCTGGGATGTCACCGGTGGCGCGGCAACGACCGCCGCGATCACCTGGGCGAAGGCTATCGTGCGCATCGTCATGGGCAGGGCTCGCTGGGCTGGGGTGCCGCGGCAGAGCGGCACTCCTTGTACTAACACGCCGGGAGCGATTCCGGAACCATGCGTAGGAGGCGACCGTCCTGCTCATAGGTTGCCTGCGCCGACAGGCCTCGGGGACCGGCACGTGACGGCACCGCACGCCTCGGTGCTCGGCGTTGTCAGACGCTTGCCAACGGCGGATGCCCCGAACCTCCCGGAGAGCACGCGCATCCCAGTCAACGGGCCCGGTCGACCTCCGACCGGGTTGCGGCCCCTACCCACGGGGATTCGCGACGAAATACGCCTTCGCCAATTCCTCGGCCGCCGCCCTCGCCCAGTGCTTGAGCTCTTTGTTGATGTCAGCGGTGCGGTCGACAGTGCGGATAAACCCGATCTCTATCCAGGTAATAGCCGGCATGCGGCTGCTTCCAATTTCGGAACCCAGAGAAACCATCCGCACAACGTCGAGTGTATACGTGTAGCTGTACCCGAGAAGGCGTTTGTCGGTGGTGCGGATAGGAAGCAGCGATAGCTCGAACACTACGCGGGCCGCGCCTGCTTGCGCGTCCGTCGCGACCGCCACTCCGGCCGCTCGCAGCACCTCCTCGATCGTTGTCCGCAAGGCCGTTGTGTCCAGGACGCCCGGCATCTGCTCCGGCTTGTAAGACAGACCGATGGCAACCGAAAGAGCCGGTGCGCCATCGAGGCCGTGTGACCACACAAGTCGCGACTGTTCGAGAATCGAATCGGGCACATTTGCTGCCTGCGCTGCCAGTGCCTGCGTCAGGAGAAGGCCGCCGAGCAGCGGGAGCGTCGACACGACGATGCGGGCACCGTTTCTCCTCCGGTTTCGCCCGCTGGCGCCGAAGCGATTACCCGCCGAATCCATGGTCTCGTGCCCAGAGAACAAGCTCCGTTTGGGATGAGACGCGGAGCTTCTTGTAGATGTTCGCGCGGTGCGTGGTGACGGTTCGAGGTGCGATGCCCAGCATCTCTGCTACCTGCACCGTGGGCAAGCCACGCGTCAACAGCCGCACGATCTCCGCCTCCCGGCCTGTAAGTCCGGACAGCCCAGTGGCGAGGGACTTCGCGGGGGGCCGCATGTTGAGAGCGCGCATCTGCTCACGTGCAGCTGCCAGCTCTGGGCGCGCAGAGAGGCTAACGAACACGTCGTGAGCGCGCTGCAATTGGCGTTTGGCCTCGTCCACGTCACCCAGCGTCACGAGATGCCGGGCGGCCTGACGACGAATCCTGGCTCCATCAAAGACTATCGGAACGCGCTCGACAGCGTCGGCGGCGTCAAGGATGGTGTTCACCAGCTCGCGTGTCGTCCCTTCCCGTTGCATGATGGCAAACGCTTCGCCGGCTCGCGCTAGGGCACGGCCGATCGGCGACTCGAGGCGCTCGGAGTCTCGCGCCAACCGCCGAGTGTAGGCGATCGCTTCTTCCGTCTCCTGCATCCAGAGCAAGCACTCCGCGACGAGGAGAAGCAGCCGATACACTGACCACGCCTCGTAGCCCGAGCGATCGGCGAGTGCGAGCCCCTCGAGGCCGAAGCGGAGTGCTTCGTCGTATTCCTTTCGGGAGAGGTGATAGCGTGCCATGCCCATGAACGCGCGCACCTCGGCGTGGATGTCGCGCGGACGCGGAGTGGTACCCGCCCCTGAGCGTTGCCAGGCTTCTCGCAGACAGGCCTCCGCTCGCTCGTACTCGCCCCGCTCGACGTAGAGGACGCCGATCCACACTAGCACGCGGGGGACGAGGGTGTGCTGATTCACTCGCCGAGCGAGGGCAATGGACTTCTCCCCAAGTGCGATGGCGCTGTCCCACTTCCCTACCGCGGCAAGGTATTCCACCTCGACTTCGTCGGTGCGGAGACGGAGGACCGGGGAGTTGAGCTCGTCCGCGAGACGACTGGCTTCGTCCAGATAACGGCGAGTCTCGACGCCATCGCCGGTGATGCCGCTCACGATGGCCAGAGCCCAAGCAGCGGACCACGCCAGCTCGGGCTCGCCGATCTCCAGCGCCAGCGCGCTCACGCGGGCCGCATGAGCGCGGACCTTGTCGAGCGACAATTTCCAAAGGTGGAGAATCATCAGCAGTCGGTGAGCGCGCGCTTGGAGGCCGACATCACCGAGCCGTTCGGCCAGCGCCAGCCCGGCCGTCAGCTCCTCCGACGCCTCGGCGGGGCGACCCACGGCTTCGAGGCAGCTTCCCTTGCCGAGGCGCAACTCCGCCAGCGGCGACTCCGCGCCGGCGCTCTCGGCAGCGGCGATGCCCGCGTCGTAATGCGCGAGGGCATCCTCGTGCCGCCCGCACCAGTAGCACGCCAACCCCATGTTCCGCTCGATCGTCGAGACGGATGCATGGTCGCCCGTCTGCTCCGCTTCCGTGCGAGCGCGCTCCCAGAGCAAGAGCGCGCTGGCATAGTCACCGCTTCGCTGGCGCGCCCGGGCGAGATCCTCGACCAGGCGTCGAGCAACTCGGCGCCGATCCGTCTCGGACGCGGCGATTGCAGTCCACTCCTCGGAACTTGCCGTCGCTCGTTCGAGCTGTTCCAACGCCGCCTGCAGGTAACTCGCGGCCTCGATATTCGCGTGCTTGCGCAACGCTCTGTGGCCGGCCTCAACGAGATACTTCACGGCCTTGCCGGTCAGATCGGCGCGCGCCGCCCGAGCGAAGTGGTAGGCCAGATGCTCGACCTGTGCCGGGTTCGCACCGAAGTGTCGTTCCAGTGCCTGGGCGACTGACGCGTGCAGCAACCGCTTGTTGGCGAGTCCCAGGTCGCCATAAATCGCCTCGCGGACGAGTGGGTGAGTAAAGTCGTAGATGATGTCAGCTCCGTCGGCACGCTCCTCGATCAGCCCATGCTCGCGCAGCTCATCGAGCGCGGCCGTCAGCTCGTCCGCTGAGAGGCCGCTGGCCGATCGCAAGACATCGTACGACACACGCGCGCCTATCACGGCGGCGAGCTCCGCAACCGACCGCGCCCTCTGCTTCAACGCGCGCATCCGCATCACTTGGGCGTCGCGAATGGAGGCGGGAAGTTGAAGGTCTTGCACTTCCCAGCCGAACCAGGTGCCGTCACGCTCGTATAGCTGACCGCTCCGAACGAGTGATTTGAGCGTCTCTTCGATGAAGAACGGGTTGCCCCGCGTCCAGCCATAGAGCAGCGCCGCGAATTGACGTATGGCGCGCTCCGACGCATGGAACGTCAGGCGCAGGAGCTCGTCGACCGCACTCCGCTCCAATGGCTCCAGGCGCAATGGGTGGGCCGCACCCATTGCCTGCAGCGACGAAACGGTGTCGCGCAGCGCCGCCGTCGTCGTGCGATCCCCTTCGTTGTACGTGCCCAGTATTGCAACGCGGCCGGAGGCGATCTGTCGCCCGAGAAAGTGGAGCAACTCGAGCGAGGAGGGATCGGCCCATTGCAGGTTCTCGACCACGAGGAGCAGCGGTTGGGTCGCCGCCAACTTGAGCAGCAACTGAGCCACATGCCACAAGCGGCGCGTTTTCACCTCGGCCGCCTCCCCAGCCGGTGGCCGCGCGGCACCCTCAAGGCCCAGAGCCGGGATCATTGCCGCGAGCTCTCCCATCGCCCCACGCGTCAGGACGGTGAGCTTCGCCGGATCCATCCCGCGAAGGAGGGGCGTCAAAGCATCGGCGAAGGGCGCGTACGGAACGCTGGCTTCCACTGGATACGCGCGACCGTACGCCACGAGCCAGTCGTCTCGTCGCGCGTGCTCCTCAGCCTCCTGGGCAAGGCGAGTCTTGCCGATGCCTGGGTCGCCTGACACGAAGAGCGCACCGCCGCGAGATGCTGCAGCGTTGCGCAATGTATCGACCACCAGCGCGATCTCTGGCGCGCGTCCCACCAGCGGGAAGCGGTGCGGAAAGAGCTCGAAGGGATTCATGGCCTACCCGTGTTCTTGCCGCTCCTGGGTCGCGGCGACTCCGTCCCCAGGGCATTCCTCGCGCGCAGACACGGGCGCGCCCGAACTGAACAATGCGGTGAACCCTCCTTCTCGCTCCCGCTGGGCCGAGCGACCTCTACCGTACCAATGTAGAACTCTTTGTGTCGGCCCGCAATCTGGCCGGCGCTGACTCGTCGCCCACCATCCGCGCCTGACGAGGCTCCCGGCCACCTCGTCAGGAGTGCCCACGACGTCGCGGTCATCTTGGGGGTTCTCCGGCGTCCGCGGTCACGCTCAACCCGAGACTCGTCATGTCGCGCTGAAGCTCACGGTCTCTCATGTCCGGGCGCGGCCACTGGTGGGCATCGTCGGGCACGAAGGGCCCCGAGAGCGACGCCATCCCGCCGTCGGCGATCGGGTGTCCACTCGTGTTGTCGTACTCGGCAACAATGCGATAGCAGTGACCGGCCTCAAGACGGAGTGCCTCTTCGTGGAATCCGAAGATGAAGCGTCCGACTCCTTGAACGTGGCCCGCAGCGTCGCGCTTCGCCTCCAGTCGAACGAGAACCTTGCCGCTCTCTGCGTCCTCGAGCCTCACTTCGCGCGCGTAGTCGTGCATGTGTCCTCCGGCAACGACAAGCCCGCCCGTCACCGGTTGCACGAATTCGTAACGGACCGTGGAGCGGCCGAGCGGCAGGTCGAACTGCGTTGTGCCGCCCACGGTGTTGTGGACGTCCGCGTAGAACGGAAACACCTCCGTCGGATGAACCGTCCCGCGAGGGGCCCACCGCAAAGTGAGAATTGCCCGCGCATGGTGAATGTCTCTCGCCCCGCCGTTGTGGAGCCTCAGAAAGAGGAGAAATCGCTCGCCGGTGTGCGCTGACGCTCCGATGTATCGAGGGAGGGCCACCGGCTCCGTCTCGCCACCCACCGCCAACAGCCGTTCAAACTCCCCGTACAAGAGAGCCCGACGTTCCAGGTCGACGAGGCCGATGTGATGAATCAGACGGTGCGGGAGCGGGCGGCCCTCGTCATCCAACACGTCGCCTCGCCAGCCTTGAATCCACCCATCCGCCGGCCAAGCGATCTGGAATGACACGTCCTCACCTTGATGTCCGGACATCTCCGGCATCGCAGGGAGGTCCAAGGGTCCGGCGATCAGGCGAATCTCACCGTGAGTGGAGTCGACCTCTACCCGTAGCGTCGGCAATTCGGCAACCCGACCAGGGGCGATGGCGCGGTGCTCTCCCTGCACGCTCGTGTTCTCCGGCGCGAGCTGAGCGACGACTGGCGCCGACAGACAGGCGGCGCAAGCGAAACCCACAACGAGTAGCGCGATCCGATTCTCTTGCATGGTCCCCACCTCCGTTTGAGCCTGGAGCGACGGAGGCGTGAGTCAGGCGAAGCGCCCCCGTTTCCCCGCGCATCCATGTTGCGCGCGTGGAACGAGGCAGCCCATCGAGCGGTCGACGTAGACAAGGCTGATTGTGAGCGTAGCAGTGACGTACGCGCGGTAAGCTGGCGGCGTAGACCGGTTCGGGCTTGTCCACGGCGCCCCTCTACGCCGTGTGACGTATGGAGCGGCGGGCGCTGGGCGCCTATCCTCGCCGCATCAGCGTGGTGCGAGGAGGCAGAGCATGTCGAACGGTGGCGAGTCCTTGGTCGAGCGCATCCTGGCGTCGGCTGAATGGCGCCGAGGCAGCCCGTGGAGAAGCATGCGGCAAGGCCTGGCACATCGATCGTTGCACGTCCACGTCGAGAAGCAGGTCATCCCCTTCATCGATCATTGGTACCGGCCACTCGCCGACTACTGGAACCTCGTGGCACTCGCGTACTTGCACGACATCGGGCAGCCCCTGGTGCGCTCGCCGGAGGGTCGTCGGCAGGGCGACTTGCACTCATTAGTGTCAGCGCGCGTCGCGGTATCGTTGGGTGCCCCATCCCGACTGGTAAGTGTTATCCTGCGCCACAATCGTTGCTTCGCCTACTGGCGTCGGCTCTTCGCCGGGGACGGCCAATGGCACGGCGACCGCTGGAGCTCAGCTCTCCAAGCGCGTTTTCTCCGGCACTTCGGCTTTGGCGCGGTGGACCTGACGCTCCTGGTTTTGTTTCAGCGCGCCACGAACGCATACTCGCGGCCGCCCGTGAGTCGTGAAAGCACGGATGCAGTGTACTGGTTCGAGCGGCGCCTCCTTGTTGAGGGCCTGCTGAGCGAGCTGCCAGTCGCCGCACAGGACGCGCGCTCTCCCTGGTCGAATAATGCGTAGAAATACGCTGCGCCGAGCGCACTGCTACGTTCGACGGCGTATGTTCCAGCTCTCCTCGTCAGGCGATCGTGTGTCTCACAATGATCCTCGGCGCGCCATTGAGATCGGACGATGACTCCCATCGTCGCGCTCCAAGCGAGCCCGGTCCCTGAAAGGAGACGCTATGATTTGCACCTGCACTCTCCGTGTCACCATCGCCGTGGCATTCCTTTGGTGTGCAGCGTCGGCAACGACCGCAGCGGCTCAGCGGTTGGACGACCTGGACTCCGCCGCCAGCTCGCGGCGAGGAATACTGTTGGCCGCCGCGCTTCCCAGCGCGCGCGATACCGACGCGGTCCCTCAGATTCAGCTCGGAAAGGACTACCGGAGCGAGGGCAAAGCACTGACCATCTCGTTGGTGAGCACGTTCGGGCCCCAGGTTGTCGCTGTGGCACTCGGCACCTACGGCTATGGCTCCAGCTACGGGGGCTCGGTGTCCACCGCGCAGGTCGGCGCTTTCTTCGCCCTTGCCGGAGCCGTCGTCGGACCGGCCGCCGGCTACTGGTACGCGGGCAGCCCCGACTGGAAGGTCGGTCTTGCTGTTCGAGGCGGCCTGTTGGCGGCGATTACCGCCGTCGACGCCACCACGAAGTGCAACTTCTTCTCGAACGACTGTGACGCATTGTACGCGGCGAATCTCGTGGGCAGTCTGGCGATCCTCACGTCCGAGATCATTGATCTCGCCAAAGTGAAGGGCGCCACGCGCCGGGCAAACGAGCGTCGCGCGTCACGGCTCAGCGTCACCCCTCTCGTGCTCCCGGGCAAGTCGACGCGCTTCGGTGCGTCAGCATCAGTAGCCTTCTAACCACCTGAACGTCCGGCGCCCGGCCTAACTCTCCGGACGCCGGCGTTCCGGTGGTCACGGCGGGAGTTCCACTGACGGCAATAGCTAGTGGCATCGACTCAAGCTTGATAGGAAGCCGCATCACGACTTTGGCGGGTAGGGTCTCTGAGGTCCAGTCCTAGCCGCCCGATACCTACGTCAATAAGGCCGGCGATCTACGTCAGTGTACGGAGTCCCTACCCATTCATTTGAACTACCGACCTCACGCTTGTCAGGCGGCTCGTCAGGCGCCTGAAAGACAGGCAAGATGTCTCACTTCAGAGGTGAAGCAGCGCGATCTGTCCTGGGGCATCTGGCTGTTCCTCCGCCACGGGCCGCACTTGTCGCTGGCACGCAGGCACGCTACGAGGTAACGGAGCGCGTCGCTCGGGTGCGGTGACCCGTACTGTCGAGGCAGGTTGCACCGCTCCTGGGAACAGCGACAGTTTGTGTCTGTCCGCAAGACAGGAGCGAACGATGCCCAAGACGATGGATCCACAGACACGGGTGGAAAAAGGATCGGGACGCGGCGCGACCGGGACGGCAGAACAGGCGGCGTCAAAGCTCCTGGGCAGTGAAGTTCGCGAGGGCTACGCGCAGATCGGCGACCAGCGGTTGCACTACGTCGAGGCCGGGGAGGGACCGCTCATCGTCTTGCTGCACGGCTTCCCCGAGTTCTGGTATGGCTGGCGGCTCCAGATCATGCCGCTCGCAGCGGCGGGATTCCGCGTCGTCGCGCCGGACATGCGCGGCTACAACTTGTCATCGAAGCCGGATGGCGTAGCGGCCTACGACTTCGACCATCTCACTGCCGACATCGCGGGTCTCATTCACGAACGTGGCGCCCAGTCCGCGCGCTTGGTCGGTCACGACTGGGGGGGAAGTGTCGCCTGGGCCACCGCGATGAGTCACCCGGAGGTCGTAGACCGGCTGGCCATTCTCAATGCGGCTCACCCGCGGAAGCTGTCGGAGGGACTGCATCACCCGGGGCAGCTGCGAAAATCCTGGTACTTCTTCTTTTTCGCCATCCCGGGAGTGCCTGAATCTGTCGTGCAGGCCAACGATTGGCACTTCTTCCGGCACTTCCTGAGCGATGCCCACCCGGCGTACACATCGGAGGAGATCGAGCGCTACATCGAGGCGTGGTCGCAGCCGGGAGCGGCGACCGGGATGATCAACTACTACCGGTCCTCGGTGCGAACCCCGCCGAAGCAGGCCGAGGCGGCGCTCCGGCCAATCAAGGCGCGCACGCTGGTCATCTGGGGGCAAGGTGACCGGTTTCTCGGCGAAGAGTTGGCCGAGCCCCACCACGACGACGTACCCAACCTCGATCGCGTCGAGCGCCTGCCTAACGCTTCGCATTGGGTGCATCACGACGAATCCACGCGCGTCACACAACTGCTCACAGACTTTTTCGCGCCGGCTAAGTGAGCTGGCGCGGGGAGGGATCTCTGTGAACTGGGTGGCTGGCATGGACAATATCCGCGGCTGGACGCGCACTCCGCTGAGGGAGGTCGCAACGCGATAGCGTACTTGCGCTACGACCTCGCACCATCGGCCGACCTCATCCGATGCGAATCGCCCCGCTCGAGCACAGTGGTCGAGCGGGGCGTGTTATTCGGTTCGATGGGCCTGGGTAGAGTTGAACTACCGACCTCACGCTTATCAGGCGCCTAGAGCGGCGCCCTGTTTTCCTGCAAGTTGCCGTATTTCCCTAGGATAGCGCGCTACCGGTGCCGGGGCTGCGGGGTTCTTTGCAGGAGTTTGCCGGGGTCAATCGTTCCAGCAACCGTTCCAGACCTTCGGTTTCTTGGGTACTCGGCTGGTTGGTTACTGCAACTCCCTCCCGCCACCTCGTCCGTCTCATGGTACGACAGAGATTTGCGGATCGCGCGGAATCTGGACGTGATGAAGTGGTCCGCTGCCTTGAGGAATGCTAGCCGGGCTTCTGTCGCCGCCGTTCGACAAGACGACGCGCGACCCGGGCTACATCAAGGGATACGTGCCGGGGGTGCGGGAGAACGGCGCCCAGTACACGCACGGGTCGCTCTGGGCGGTGCTCGCGACGGCCATGCGCGGCGACGGCGACCGCGCCTTCCAGCTCAAACAGATGATCAACCCGCTCACGCACGCGGGCTCGCAGCGCGACATCGAGGCCTACAAGGTGGAACCGTATGTGGTGGCGGCCGACGTCTACACGGCGGACGGCCAGCTCGGCCGCGGCGGATGGACCTGGTACACCGGATCGGCGAGCTGGATGTACCGCATCGGTTTGGAGGCGATCCTCGGCTTCACGAAGCGCGGGGACTCGCTCGTCATCCAACCATGCGTCCCCGCGCAGTGGCCGGAGTATCGAATCGAGTATCGATACGGCACGAGCGTGTACGCGATAGCCGTGCTCGACCCGGCGGGCCTGAGAGGTCGCCCGCCGGCGGTGAGCCTCGATGGTGCGGCGCTCGAGGGGAGTCGCATTCCGCTCGTGGATGACGGCGCTCGGCACGAGGTGGTGGTGAGGCCGCTGGCGAGCCAGGGGCCCCACCCACCCGGCGCCTGACGGGCGCACTCAGCCAGCGGTCACCTCAACCTGCTCGTAAACCTCCAACCGGGGGGCGCCAATGACGCCCGCCGTCGCCATCGCTTTGCCCAGCTCCGGGTTCGACGTGAACGCCTTGGCATCCTTCTCGGCGTTCCAGCCCGTCACGACGAGAACCTCGTTCGGGTCGTCCGTTGCGC
>Ga0187779_10002136_pt1 | contig 12215 bp, 10 predicted proteins | sample 1015_Q2_SP10_10__FD_132435 | JGI IMG/M metagenome (GOLD analysis project Ga0187779, IMG submission 132435) | Tropical peat soil microbial communities from peatlands in Department of Meta, Colombia - 1015_Q2_SP10_10_MG | ecosystem: Environmental > Terrestrial > Soil > Wetlands > Peat | place... | reverse complement strand
GAGCGACGCCGCGTTTTCCGTCGTGTTGAACGCCGTCACCGGCATGACGACCGAGTCACCCGGGCTGAGGAACCGGGGGAGCGCCGGAGTGATCACGACCGGGTCCGTCACCTTCATCGGTCGCTGCGCAGAACCGAAGCGATCCTGTTTATAGGCGAATGCCATCAGGCGAAGCTCCCCGCTGAATTCGGGGATATCCAGAACGACCTCCGCCTCGCCGCTGCCGCCAGTCTTCAGGATCCCCGACCAGAGGGCGAGCGGCTTGAAGCGCTGGACGGTCAGCGGGTTGGCTCTCTTGGCGAGCTCTGCGTCGCCTCCGCCGGCACTGCTTTCCTTCGGCTTTTTGGGCTCGGGAATCAGGTGTTTGAAGAAATCGTACGTGTCCGTCTCCAGCGTCTTGCGGGCATAAAAGTAGCCGTAGGGGTCGGGTGTCTTGTAGTTCTTCACCTGGCAGATCCCCTCGTCCACCGCGGCAAGCGTCACGTAGACATCCCGCTCGCCTCCCGCCTGGACGGTCACCTTCTGCTTCGTCCGGGGGCGGATTTTCTCCGGGGCGCTGATGGAGACGTCGAGGTGATTCGACTTCTTCTCGACGAACAGCGGGGCAAATCCGTGCCCGGCCAGGAGCGGGATGTCCTCTTCCTTGATCTTCCGGAACAGTACGGCGCTGACATAGACGTTCGGGAGGAATTTGTCGTCGACGGCAATCTCCATCGAGGCGGCGTTGTTCACGACATCGAGGTAGCGGTAGCTCAGGACCTTGTTGCGCTCCACGCTGACCAGCATCGTTCCGCTGAAGGGAGCCTGGAACAGGACGCGCGCCTTGTCTCCCGGAGCGTACGAGCTCTTGTCGAAGACGATCTCCACGCGTGCCTCGGGGTCCACCTCGAAGGAGGTGATGTCGGACGTCCCCCAGCTGTACGAATAGAACGCGAACTGGTTGTACCCAGAGTCGCCGTCCTTCGAGACGCGCACCAGGAATTCCCCCGAGCGAGGGGTAGTGTACGTGTAGGTCGTCGGCATCTCCTTCAGGGCCACGCGTTCGGTATGCTCGACGATCTCCTGGAGCTCGGAGACGTAGCGGAGAGCGTTCGACTGGCCGCTCTGGCGGAGAACCGAATGCCATTCGCGCCTGATCAGTTCCACCTTGGCGGTGAATCCGGTGATCGGCTTGTCGGAGGCGTCAAGCGCGACGATCTGCATCTGCTGCGGCGTGTTCGGACTGACATAATACGACCCGCCGTTCTTCACGCCGATATAGTAGTCCTTCGGATAGACGATCGTCTGAGCGATCTGGTAGACCGGACGGTTCGATTCGTCGAACACCGCGACGCGCCCCCTGCTGCGCAGGAGCCCCGTGGCGGTAAGGTTCTTTGGCATGGCGAATTCCACCGTGGCCTTCCCGGCGTCATCCGTCTTTCCGGTGTATACCTCCGGGTTGGCGGTGTAGTTCTTGGCAGCGTCATCGTAGAATCGGAAATCCGGAAATCGCTTCGAGACATACGCTATGGCGTCGAACGATCCCTCGAACTCCCAGTTCCTTCCGGCGGCCGGCGGCCCGAAGAAATTCAGGGCCAACAGGTCGTAGCGGATCTTGTCCCCTGGGCGCGCCGTCTCCTGGGATGGCTTCAGGGTCACGCGGAGCCGGTCCGGGACAAAATCCTCGACGCTCACCTTGTACGTCGCAAGGAACAGGCTGTTGCCGCTGAACAGGTCCAGCCGGTAATCGCCCGTCTGCGCCGTGGACTGCGTCTGGTAGGAAGCCTCGAACGAGCCCTGATCGTTCAGCGAAAACTGCTGCTCGGAGACGACCGTCCCCCGCGGATTGGAGATCTTCAGCTTCACGGGCATTCCCGAGGGGAGCGCCTCGGTCAGGTTCCGCACTACCCCGGAGACGAACATTTTCTCACCCGGCCGGTAGATATTCCGGTCGCCGTAGAGCATCGCGTCGTACGAGTTCGGAGAATCGCGCTTCCCGCCGACGTCGAACCGGGACGTCTCCACCCGGTAGTCTTCCAGGTTGATGAAGTTGTAGTCGTTTTCCGATTCCGCGGTGATGAGCTTGAGCGCGAAGTCTCCCGCCGTTGCTTTGAAGTTGCTGAAGCGCGCACTGCCGTCGCCTCCCGTCTTCGCCGTCCCTATCACCTGGTTGGTCGTCGAGACGAGTGTCACCGTCGCTCCGGAGATCGGCTTGTTGGTAAGCAAGCTGACGGCGAAGACCATGACCTCATCGGGGCTTCCCTTGGCGATCAGGCCGATGTCCGAGATCGAGACCAGCTTGGAGGTGGAACGCCACACCTGTGCGGGGTCGGCGATTTCGACCAGGTAGAAGCCCTTGTAGCCATTGTTCATATAGGGGCTGAGGTCAAAGTCCGTCGTGACCTCGCTGTTGGCACTCCCGCCGATGTGCAGCGTGTCGACGTGGAGCTGCCTGCCGTAGTTCCCCAGGTAGTACCGGTACTTCACGCGCGGCGTGCGCGCGCCCTCGGACTCCTCCTCGTAATAGTCGTCGTACGAGTAGTCGTACTGGCGACCGTTGTCCAGGAAGTACACGAGATTGTTCTGGAACACCTGGCTCACCCGGACAAAGAGCTTGGGCATATTGACCGTTTTGATCTCGAGCGTCCGCCGTCCGCCCATCAGCATGTAGATCCCCGAGCTCGAGCTGAAGCGGAAGGTGGGCGCAATGTTGCCGATGACGATGTCCGCGGGGTAGTCGTTTTGCGTCTTCCCGCCGAGGACCGATTCCATTCCCTTCTTGATCAGAAGGCGGAATGCGGTGCCGGGTTCGAACTTGCCTTTCAGCGTAAAGCTCAGGCCCTCGCTTTGCACGGTAAATTCCCTGACCGGGTCGATCGTCACGGAGGCCTTGACGGAGGCGGCATCGACTTCCTGCGAAGTCTGCACGCGGATCCAGCTCGTCACGCCGTCGAAGCCGACCTCGTGCCCGTAGATTTTGAGTTCTGCCAGGGGCGGCAGCGTGAATTCGAACGGGCGATCCATCCAGATATGAGTGCCGGTTTCCGTGGAGACGAATGCGTCATTGAAGCCAACGGTGATCACCCGCTGCTTTTCCAGCTGCGTGATCGTCGCGATCTCCATCGCGATCACGCGACTCTTCTCCTGGGTCATGATGCGCGCGATCTGCTGCGGGGCGCCGTCGATCAGGACCTTGATATTGTTTGATACATCCTCCGGAGTGACCATGTAGGTGAACTCCAGGTTCGCCTTGATGCCCACCTGGCGGGTCGCGCCGATCCGGTCGTAGAAGAATTCCGCCTTGATCATGGAGAAGCGCTGCGTGGCAAAGGAGAACTCCTCCTGCCCCTTGAAGGTGGCCACGTGGGCGAGAGACTTGAGGAGCGAGGTATTCAGCCTCGCACTGAACTTCGCGTCGCCAGGGAGCGGCTGGTCGGGGCTGAAGATCAGGCGCGTCGTGTCCTGCCAGACGAACTTCCCTGCGATCACCGGCGTGAATTCGATGAACGGCGTGTTCGTCCAGAGGTTCAGCGAGTCAGTCGGGACGACCCCTTTGGAAAAGGTCAGCGTGATCACCCCTTCGCGCGCCATGATCCCGGAGGGGAGATCGGAGGTGACGCGGAGAACCTGGGATTCCTGCGTCGCGCACGAGAGCGCAAGGAGCGCCAGCATGGCAGACACCAGAGCACAGCGAGCGGTATTCATGGCAGTCGCCTTCGGTAATGGTCTTTAGAGTATGAGCTTCACCTTGATATGGACGGCGGAGGCTCGTCCCCGGTCATCGACGCAGGTGACGGTGTGATCTCCTGCGGCGATCGAGATGAACAGCTTTTCCCCCGCATGTTTCTTGCCGATGTACGTTTCGTTCAAATACCAGGCATGCTCTCGCACATCGACGCCCGAGGTCGCCTGGAAGACAAGCTTCTGGCCCTTTGCGACCAGATAGTAGGTCATGTCTTCGGAGGGGCTTACGATCGTGGGCCCGTCTCCGGTGAAGAGCCGCGAGCAGAGCGGATTATGCGGCGGGAGCACCTGGTAGGCCACGCCTGTCTTTCGCCAGAAGTCGACCAGTTCCGCGGGGTAGTCAGCCGAGGTGATCGTACGGAAGGGCCGGTCCCCGACGCATGAGACGCAGTAGGACATCTTCCCGTCGGGCGAGACCAGAGCCTCGCGGCAGATGTCGCATGTCGTCTGCGAGCTGTGCGACACCGAGCAGATATCGTCGATCAGGTGCTCACAGCGCGGGCCCGGAACCAGGCCGCTCCGCGCGCAGACGAGGCGGCCCCGTATATCCTTCGGCTGGGGCAGAATCGCCTTTTGCGCGCCGGAGGAAATCGTGTTGAAAATGTCGATGAGCAGCGGGGCCGCGGACCGACTCCCGACAAGTTCCGGACTGCCTTTCTGGTCCACGTTGCCGATCCACACACCGACGGTGTGCTCCGCCGAGTAACCGATGGACCACGCGTCCCTTCGGCCATAACTTGTTCCTGTTTTGAATGCGACGGCAGGAAGGTTGAGCGCGTAATCAAAATTGTTGGGGAGGTCCGGCCTGTCCAGACTCCGCAGAATCTCCGTGACCATCCAGGCGCTGGATGGCGAGAAGATCCGCTGTCCGTCCCGGCCCGGAACATCCGAGCGGTAGCTCAGCGGAAGATACTCACCCCCGTTTGGGAAAGCGGCGTAGGCGGCAACCAGCTCCTCCAGCGTCACCCCGCATCCTCCGAGGATCATGCTCAGGCCCAGGCGCGGCCTCTGGGTGCGCAGGGAGGCAAAGCCGGCACTGGAGGTAAAATCGAGGAACGCGTCCAGCCCAGCGCTCTTCAGCATGCGGACCATGGGAACATTGAGCGACCTGCGGAGCGCATCATCCGCGTAGACAGAGCCGGAATAGGTGCCGTCGTAATTCTCCGCGATGAACCCTTCGGCGTCGTAGGGGGTATCGAGCAGGCACGTCCGCGGGGTCAGCCTCCCCCGCTCCATTTCCATCGCATAGAGCAGAGGCTTGAGCGTTGACCCGGGCGAGCGCAACGCGCGCACGGCATCCACCTGTCCTGAGGCGGAGGCATCGTCAAATGCCTCCGATCCGGCGTACGCGATCACCTCGCGCGAGGAGTTGCGGACGACCAGGACAGCCCCGTTTTGCACGCCGTGCTGCTTCCAGCTTCGCATATGGTTCGAGAGGAGGTTCTCAACGACGGACTGGACCGCAAGATCGAGGGAGCTGCGGACGACTGCTTGCTGGGGGTACATCTCGTGCACGCGCAGTGCGAAGTGCGGGGCGCGCACTCCGAGTGCCCGTCGCGAGGCCCTCGCGGGCGTGCTCCAGATGACGGCTGAATCCACAGGAGTAAACAGGCCTTCGCGGATCCACTGCGAGGCCTCACGCGTGCGTTCCTGGTACAGCCGGTCGGGGCTCCGGTCCGGTTGCAACCTGTTGGGGTCCCCCGGGATGAGGATGAGATCGAAGAGCTGAGCGATGTTGAGGCGCTCAAGAGACGTCTGATAGTAGAGAAGCGAGGCGGACTTCAGGCCTTCGATATTGCCTCCGAGCGGGGCGATCGAGAGATAGATTTCCAGGAGCTCTCGTTTGGAGTATTTCATCTCAAGCTGGATCGCCCGAAACATCTCCACGAGCTTGTTGAGGTAGGTGCGTTGTTTGGGTTCGAGCATCCGGGCGATCTGCATGGTGATCGTCGAAGCCCCCGAGACGCGGCGGCCGGCGCGCGCGTTTTGAATGAACGCCCGCACAAGGGCCACAGGGTTGACGCCGATATGATAGTAGAACCAGCGGTCTTCGCGGCGGATAAGGATATCCTTCAAGCGCTCTGGGATTTCCTCGGGGGATGTGCGGATTCGCCAGACGCCGTCGGGAGCGAGGAAGGCTTGCAGGATGCGCCCTTCGCGGTCCTCGACAACGAGCGAATAAGGCTTCAGCGGCGGAAGGGGAAAAACGGCACAGAGTAGCGCGAAGAGCCCGAGCGCGGCTCCCGCGAAGAGGCACAGGCGGATGAGGATGCGTCGGGGGTGCGCCATAGTGAGCCAGGAAAAGGACGCGAATGCGACCGGCGTCATCACGGGAGGAGGTTTTGACGCAAACGCCGCTCAGACTGCAGTGTCGCGAGAATATAGAGAAGCGCTTCTGTGAAATCAAGACTGCATCATGCATTTCAAATCAGCGAAATTGCCATAATTCAAACCAGCTTCCGTTGCTCAATCACGCGACGATGTGTCTTCGTGTTTTGCTGCTTGCGATTGGAGACGCGTTTCCGTAGGATTTGAGAAGAGAGGATTTCTGAGAGACCGCTATGAAACAGCAGTGTCACATCGCCTTCGTTTATGGTAGCTGGCTGATTCTCATTTGCGGCCTGGTGTACTTTCTCATGCAGGGCAATTACGTCCAGGCGGTCCTCTGGCCGTGCTTCATCGCGCTCTTCCTCTGGCTTTACGTGAAATACTTTCCCTCCCTCTCACGCTTCATGGGATACGGGAGTGTCTCGGACAAATCCGCGGAAAACGTTCAGCCGACAAAGACCGATGTAATGCTGTACACGGGCGTCGGCTGCCCGTTTTGCCCCCTGGTGAAGAAGCGGCTCGTCGAGCTGCAGTCGCGCATGGGATTCGACCTGCGCGAAACGGACGTGACGCTGAAACCCGATCTCCTCATTTCCAAAGGCATACGGGCGCTTCCGGTGATCGAGGTCGGTAAAGCGCGCTGGGTCGGGAACGGCACCAGCGAGGATCTCGCCTCATTCATCCGGCTGAATGCCGCATCCTGATCGAGGCCCTACGTCGGGGGAGAGGAGCGGGGCTGCGACGACGGACTTCACGCAAACGCGGATTGAGTTCATTCACCACGGAGGACAAGCTCATGAAATGGTATCACTTTGTCGCCTGCTTTTTTGCAGGGATGTTCCTCGCCAACACGGTCCCGCATTTCGTGCACGGAGTTTCCGGCGACAGTTTCCCGAGCCCATTTGCAAGTCCGCCGGGCAAGGGCCTCTCATCGAGCACCGTCAACGTCCTCTGGGGCTTGAGCAATCTCGTGATCGGGTATATTCTTCTCAGAACCGGCCGGGTCACTTCGGCCAATACGTGGAACTTGCTAACGCTCTTTGCCGGGATTTTGTGCATGAGCATCATGCTCAGCCTCACGTTCGCGGAGAGAATGCACTAGTCGCATTGTTGCACAAGTCTCCACGGCGCGCAGAGGCCTGGCAATCGTCGAAGGCATATTGGGGCGGGCGGCGCAACGTGCGCCGGCTCTCCCAGGAGCGTGCCAATGAACGCCCGGATCGCCATTTCGGCGCTTCTCATATGCGCTGCTGCGGGGTGCTCCGATTTTGGATCTCCTGTTCCTACCGGAAACCCGCCGTGGCTGGATCAGCTGATCCTGCAATTTGCGAGCGCGCCCGTCGGCAGTCCTCCGCGCACGATCTGGAAGTACCACTTCAATGGGCAGACCGTCTATTATATACCGCCCCAGTGCTGCGATCAGTTCAGTATATTGTACGACTCCACCGGGACGGTCCTCTGCGCTCCTGACGGGGGTTTCACAGGAGCCGGAGACGGGCGTTGCCCCGATTTCTTCCAGAAGCGTACAGACGAGACCCTCGTGTGGATGGATCCCCGCCATGTGATTCGGTAGCACCGCTCTCTGCCCCGGCACGGCGGCCCCATGAAACCGGTTCAGGAGCATTTACGTATTATCGCGGGAGGGGCCTGGCGCCCATAGTTCGACAGGGCATAGCCTTCGGCCAGTGAAAAGGCAAGCCCTGCGCATTCGGCAACATCCAGCGGCGTTTCTAGGTACCTTGCGCAAATGTTCTTTCCCAAAAAGAACACCTGCTCAGTTCAGCCACTGATAAGTTCGAGAGGGCCGAGTTGAAAACGTATATCGCGCTCCTTCGCGGCGTAAACGTCGGAGGGCAGAAGATGGTCGCGATGTCGGATCTTCGCGACATGATTGCGAAGCTGGGATTTCAGGAGCCGCGCTCAATTCTTCAGAGCGGCAATCTCCTCTTCCGCACGGGCGCGCGGACGCCTGGACAGCTGGAACGCGAGCTGGAGGCCGAGGCGGCGAAACGATTGGGGCTTGAGACGGAGTTTTTCGTTCGATCCTCTGATGAGTGGGAGGCGATCGTCGCGCACAATCCCTTCCGAAAGGAAGCTGAAAGCGCCCCCGGTTATCTTGTCTTGATGTGCATGAAGTCAGCGCCGAAGCCGAAGGATGTCAAAGCGCTTGAGGATTCGAACCCGGGGAGGGAGCGTATCCGGGCACTCGGCACTCATGCGTATATCGTATATCCTGACGGTCAGGGGCGCTCGAAGCTGACGAATGCGCTGATCGACAAAAAGCTCGGAACACGCTGTACCGCGCGCAATTGGAACACCGTGCTCAAGCTCCGTGATCTGGCGGCGGGCTGAGGCAAGTCTTACCCTTCTTGCACAAGGGCCGGGGCAGGAGCAAACGCGCTCGGTGTGAGATCGCGCCTGCAAAATGCAAAGTTCGGGAGGTCCCATGCATTCGATAGCTCAACAACTCAGTCAAACGATCGAGGCTGCCCGGGTGCGCTTGTTGTCGATACCGGACGCCGAGGCGGGCGCGAAGCCGTATGCTGACAAGTGGTCGCTTAAGGAGACGCTGGGTCACCTCATCGACTCGGCGGCGAACAACCACCAGCGCATCGTCCGCATGCAGGAGAAGGCCGACATCGGTCTCTTCGAATACGAGCAGATGCACTGGGTCAATTCCCAGCATTATCAGCAGGAGGCCTGGCCGCAGGTGGTGGAGCTGTGGTACCGGTACAACGCCCACCTTGCGTTTATTATCGACCGGGTCGATCCCCGCTCGCTTGGCAACACATGCGACATCGGATATGCGAAACCCGCCACGCTGACCTTCGTGATCGAGGATTATCTGCGCCACCTGAATCACCACCTGGATCAGATCTTCGGCGGCGCCGATCCGCGCACGCGTCAGACGTGGGAGATGAGGGTTCCTTAGGCTCTAGTGCAAGACTCCGCCGCAGTGGCGGTCCGCTCTTTCGTTCTCTGTCAGCTTGCCGAGTCGACCCGGCTGAATGGGCCGCAAGAGGAGCCCTGCGAAGGCGGCAACATCTCAGCCCCCTCTTTCCTACCCCCGCTTCCGATTCTATTCGGCTTCACCATGCACACAACGCATCACACACTACCTTCGAAAGGATCCAAACAGATGCAGGCACACATACTTACGGGCTGCGGTATTCTTTTGCTGGCAGCCACAATCAGCACGTCCGAGCGATGCCAGGCGCAGGAAAAACGCGCCGCGCCGCCGGATCGCGATTCCGTTCTTGTGGCAGCGCGCGACATCATGGGGCAGCAGAAATACTGCGCGCTGATCACCGTCGATTCCACCGGAGGGCCCCACGCCCGGACGATGAACCCGTTCCCGCCGGAAGAGGATATGACGGTGTGGATCGCCACCAACAGCCGCAGCCGCAAAGCACATGAGATCGAGAAGAACCCCCGCGTGTGCCTGTATTACGCCAACCACGGCCAGGCCACCGGATATGTCGCTATCACCGGCAAAGCTGTCCTCGTTGACGATATGGCTGAGAAGAAGAAGCGAAAGCGCGATTACTGGGATCAGGCTTTCCCCGACTGGAAATATCTCCTCCTGATCAAGGTCATCCCGGAGCGGATCGAAGTCATAAACTACAAGCATGGAATGCTGAACGATCCGCTCACCTGGAGCGCGCCATCTGTCCTTATGTCCAAGCCCTGAATGGAAGAAAGGAGATACGCCCCCCCGATCCCAATACAGGTGATCCGGGGGGTGATCTTTTTGCTCCCCAGTGTGTTGTTCTGCAAGACGGGAGTAGATTCTCGCGGAGCCCGATATGGAAAAGCCCGATTTCACCGGGACCTGGAAATTCAACCGCCAGAGGAGCCAGCTTGAGATTCCTCCTCCGGATTCGACGATTTTCGTCATTGATCACCAGGAACCCATCTTCCGTCTCGAGCGGACTCACACGACCGGAGGACTCATCGACCGCATGCAACTTGAGCTGAAGGCGGGCGAGGGACCATCCACCCAGATGCATGGGGACATCGAGATTCGCGCGAGGCTTTACTGGGAGGGTGATGAGCTGGTGTGTGAATCGGTCCTCACACGGGGCAAGGACCAGGGATTGAACATCGTCCGCTACCGGCTGAGCGATCAGGGCCGAACTTTTCTTGCCGAAGAGACGCTGAAGCTCGGCTCCGACTCTCACAAAAACGTCTGGGTGTTCGACCGGCAATAAGAGGTCGGCTCTCGTGTCAAGCACCAAGACACGGACCTGCCTCTGACAACCCAAAAGAAGAGGACATGATGGATCTTTTGAGCGATATCATCTCACACCAGTTCGGGGCGTCGATCGACATGATCGAGCACGCGATCGATTCCTGCCCGGAGGCCCTTTGGAGCGACCGGACGCAAAACCCTGAGTATTGGTACGTTACCTTCCACACGCTCTTCTGGCTCGATCTTTATATTGGCGGCACCGTCCAGGGATTTACACCCCCCGCGCCCTTTTCGCTCGACGAGCTTGATCCCGCCGGCATCATTCCTAGCGAGCCCTATAGCAAGCAACAGCTTAGAGATTATCTCAGTCATTGCCGAAAGAAGCTTCGCCAGTCTCTTGAGTCGCTCACCCCTGAAAAGGCAGGTGAGCGCTGCATGGTCGAGTGGATAGACGCCAGTTATTCGGAGCTTCTTCTGTACACGATGCGGCACGTGCAGCACCATGCAGGGCAGCTGAACCTCATTTTGAGGCAGAAGACAAATTCTGCGCCGAGATGGGTCCGCCGGAGCACGTAGAGGGAACTATTTCGCGTTTCCCGCCTTACCCGCCTGGCAGATAGGCACTGCGGACCCCCCTATTGCCGAACGGCGCCCCAGAGTGATCATTTTGAAACGCCAGGACAGGCTAAAAAAGCGGCCGGTCCGCCCCCCTACTCCCCTCCAGACAAACCTTCAAGGGCGTTGCTTTGGGGAAGGACTTGAGTATATTGTTCGGCAGCGTGAAGGCGACGCACCTGCAAGCGGAGGACTCATTCTATAGAGTGCCGGTCACTGCGCGGAAGGATTGCTGCAAACACCTGCTGAACGACCTCCTGATCTTTTTCCGTATCCGGGAATATTTTGCGCGAAATCCACTGTTCTAACAATAGGGAGGATAGAAAGCCATGCTCATCGGTGCGCACTCAATAATCTATAGCACGCAACCAGAGGCAGACCGGAAATTCCTTCGCGACGTGCTCAAGCTTTCTCACGTGGATGTTGGCGAAGGGTGGCTGATATTCGGATTGCCACCGGGGGAAGTCGCGGTCCATCCGTCGGAATCGGGAAACGCGCATGAGCTCTACCTCATGTGCGACGACATTCGCGCCTTCGCCTCCGAGCTGCAGAAGCACGGGGTAACCTGCAGCGATGTCCAGGACCAAAGTTGGGGACTCCTGACGCATCTGACTCTTCCAGGGGGCGGCCGACTCGGGGTTTACGAGCCGCGGCACGCGCGGCCAAAAGTCCTGTCCGCACAGGCTCGATCCCGAAAGAAGGCAAAGAGGGCTCGAAAACCTGCCGCCCGAAGGAAAAAGGTGCGCAAAGTGGCAAGACGTGCGAAGCGCCGTTAAACGGCCTGGCATTTTTCGGCAACTCGTTCGGGGCCAAAGATCTCTCACCGTTGAGTTGCTTTGAAGAGATCTCAGCAGTGGAGCCGGCGTTAGGTTATCTACTGCCGATCCTTCTTCACGCAATGCTGAGTCAACAGGAGAGCCGTCTATGAGCCAGAGGAACTTATCGCTCTTCGGACTTTTGATCGGCGTTGCATCCATCGTAACGCTCTTGCTGCGCCATTCTCTCTTCGCCATCGATCTCTTTGCGCAAGCCGTCCAGGTCCTCTCCTTCTCGCTTATGGTGTGGGCTCGCGTCACATTCGGCCGGCGTAGCTTTCATGCAAGCGCGTTACCGACGGAGGGAGGGCTTGTCACTACAGGGCCGTACAGGTATATTCGGCATCCGATCTACACGTCGATCATCTGCTTTGTCTGGGCGGGCGTCCTTTCAAACTGTACGCCAACGGCTCTCGCGCTCGGAGCCCTCTTGACGGCCGGGATGCTCATGCGAATAGTGGCGGAAGAGCGCCTCGTGCGCGTTCGCTATCCGGAGTACGGCCAGTATGCAGAGCGAACCAAACGGATCATCCCTTACATTT
>Ga0187779_10002135_pt1 | contig 12224 bp, 10 predicted proteins | sample 1015_Q2_SP10_10__FD_132435 | JGI IMG/M metagenome (GOLD analysis project Ga0187779, IMG submission 132435) | Tropical peat soil microbial communities from peatlands in Department of Meta, Colombia - 1015_Q2_SP10_10_MG | ecosystem: Environmental > Terrestrial > Soil > Wetlands > Peat | place... | reverse complement strand
GGGCAGGAGCGTGTGGTTGGTATAAGCGAGGGTGCGCCGGGTGAGGCTCCACGCCTCGTCCCAGCTCAAGCCCGCGTCGTCAAGCAGAATCCGCATCAGCTCCGGCACGGCCAGAGTGGGGTGGGTGTCGTTGAGCTGGATTGCCACCTTCTCCGGCAGCGTGCGCCAGTCGGCGTTGGACGAGCGGAACCTCCGCACCAGGTCGGCAAGCGAGCACGCAACGAGGAAGTACTCCTGCAGGAATCGGAGCGCCTGTCCTCGAAGGGTGGTGTCATCCGGATACAGCACGCGCGTCAGCGTTTCGGCGGCGAGCGTCTCGGCGAACGCGGCGACGAACTCGCCGCCGCTGAAGCGCTTGAAGTCGAAGTAGTCGGGCGCCACTGCGCCCCACAGCCGCAGCGTGTTCACCGTCTTCCCGCCGTAGCCGACCACCGGCCGATCGAAGGGAACGCCGATGAGAGTGGACGGCAGGTTGGCGACGAGCTGAAAGCGGCCCTCGCGCATGGCGAACGAGCACCCGAGCTTCACCTCGGTGCACTCGTCCGGGCGTGCCACCTCCCACGGGTCAGGGCGGCGCAGCCAGTTGTCCGGACGTTCTTCCTGCCAACCGTCGCGGATCGATTGCCGGAAGATGCCGTACTCGTAGCGCAGTCCGTAGCCCATCGCCGGAAGCTGCAGGGTGGCCATGGAATCGAGGAAGCACGCCGCGAGTCGCCCCAGCCCGCCGTTGCCGAGCCCGGCGTCAGGCTCCTGGTCGAGGATGCGCACCGCGTCGAGATGCCTGCTCTCCACCGCGTGTTGCGCGATCGGGTCGAGCAGCATGTTGGTCACGTTGTTGGCGAGCGACCGGCCGATCAGAAACTCCATGGAGAGGTAATAGATGCGCTTCGGGTTCTCGCGCCGATAGGTTTCCTCCGTGAGGACCCAGCGCTGAGACAGCACGTCGCGTACCGAGCGCGCGAACGCTTCGAATTGCTCGCGTGCGTTGGCCGTCTCGGGATCGACGACGTTGTCGAACAGCAGATGGCGGCCATACAACCCGTCGGTCCCGGTGAACTGAACGTGGCCGCAACCGTACTGCTTGAGAAGGTCCGTCGAAGCGGCGGCCGTGCCTGTTTCCGCGATACTGCTCGTCGCCGCTTTTTGGTCCACTGACATAGCTGCCGCCTCCTTTACGCCGTGGCGTGCCGCGTATCATTCCCGAAGCGGATCATCGGCTCCGCCACGCCGTGTTCGCGTCCGAGGGCGCTCAGACTATGTCGGCGAACACCTTGGACTTGCCGAACGATTGCGGCCCCATAGTCCGAATCGACGATAGAAGGTTTGTCGACCAGGGTATGGCAATCTGGACACGGATTCGTCAGTGCCATCGTACCCCTTAGCTCGGCCTTAAGGGACACGAAAAGAAACGGGTTCGTTTCTGCAATCCTTTGACCTATTTGGCGCGCCCGGCAAGATCTGAACCCATGACCCCTTCGTTCGTAGCCCGAACCAGGTATTCTAAACATCTGTTTGCATCGACCACTTACGCCTGCGGCGGCCCTCGCACCTCTTCTGTACTGCGTATCGCGCGCCACTGAGGCGGACAGGAATCGTCCAATGGGCATCATCGCAGCGCGCTTGAACCGCATCAAAGCGTCTCCCAGCTCGATGGCCGGGCAGCGGGCGCGCGCGCTGCGTGCCGCGGGACGCGACATCATCGGGTTGACCTACGGCGAACCGGATTTCGACACACCGCCGAACGTGTGCGACGCGGTCGTGCGGGCGATGGCTGCGTCGAAGACGAAATACACGGATGTCGGCGGCACGCCCGAACTCAAGGCGGCGATCATCGAGAAGTTTCGACGCGACAACGGCCTCGCCTACGCGCCCGACGAGGTCATCGTCGGGACCGGCGGCAAGCAAATCATCTTCAACGCGCTGATGTGCACGCTCGAAGCAGGAAGTGAGGTGATCGTGCCCGCGCCTTACTGGGTCTCCTATCCGGATATCACCCTGCTTGCCGAGGGGTGTCCCGTCGTGGTCCCCTGCCGCCCCGAGGACGGTTTCAAGTTGCGTCCCGAGGTGCTGGACGAGGCGATCACGTCCAGAACCCGGTGGCTGGTGCTCAACGCACCGAACAATCCTACCGGCGCGACGTACACGCGCGACGAATTGCGGCTGATCGCGGACGTACTTCTGCGCCACCCACACGTGTGGGTCATGAGCGACGACATCTATGAGCACATCCTGTACGACGGCCGGCGCTTCTTCACGATCGCACAGGTCGAGCCGGCACTCAAGGAGCGCACGCTGACCGTCAACGGTGTGTCCAAGGCGTACGCCATGACGGGATGGCGCATCGGCTACGGCGGAGCTCCGGCGGAACTCGTCAAGGCGATGAGCAAGCTGCAGTCGCAAAGCACGTCAAACCCCTGCTCTATCAGCCAGGCGGCGGCGCAGGAAGCTCTGACCGGCCCGCAGGATGTGGTCGCTGAACGTACCCGCATCTTTCAAGCGCGCCGCGACATGGTGGTGTCGGCGGTGAATCAGATTCCGGGCCTGCGCTGCCGCTCGCCGGAAGGCGCGTTCTACGTCTATGCGTCATGCGCCGACGCCATAGGCAAGAAGACGCCTGACAGGAAGGTCGTTGCAAGCGACGCCGATTTCGTGATGTACCTGCTGGAATCGCACGATCTCGCGCTACTGCAGGGCGAGGCGTATGGGCTGTCGCCGTTCGTCAGGATTTCCTTCGCGACGTCGATGCAAACGCTCGAAGCGGGGTGCCGGCGCCTGCAGATCGCTTGCGAAGCCCTGCGCTGATTCAGCGCCGGATGGCCACCTTCCTGGTTGACGCGACATCCCGGCCCCGCTGATTGAGGTCGCACCGGGCGCGGCGGGATTGCCAAGCAATGGCTCGCTACGCGATCAACTGCCGCACAAGCGCGATGAACTGATCGACCTCCGCCTGCGTCCCGTCGAAACGGGTGACCAGGCGGATGACGCCGCCGCGGCGCCGTGCGAAGCGCACCCCAGCCGCCGCCAACGCTTCGATGGCCCGATCGGCCATCGCGACAAATACGAGATTGGCCTCGACCGGCGCGATCAGGCGCACGCCCGGGATCGCGGCCAGCCCACGACCGAGTCGCGATGCAAGTTCGTTCGCATGAGAGGCGAGACGCAGAAACAGGCTGCTGTCGACGTACGCGATGAGCTGTGCAGCAGGGAAGCGCATCTTCGACCAAGTCTGGCCCGCCTGCCGCAACCGATACGACAATGGCTCCGCGAGGTCCCGGTTGAACACGACGATGGCATCCGCTCCCATCGCGCCGTTCTTCGTGGCACCGAACGAGAGGATATCCACGCCCGAGCGCCACGTCATCTCGGCCGCGCTGCATCCGAGCGTCACCATCGCGTTGGCAAATCGCGCACCGTCCATGTGGAACCGGATGCCGGCGTCGCGCGCGCTTGCGCCGATGGCGGCGATCTCGTCCCGGCGATACACCGTGCCGAGCTCGCTCGGTTGCGTGATCGACACGGCGTCCGGCTGCGGCCGGTTGCGGATGCCACGCTCAGCGCGCTGCAGCGCCGCTGCGAGAGTTCGCGGCTCCAGCTTGCCATCGGCGCCGGGAAGCGCGATAAGCTTGGCTCCGCCGGAAAACGCTTCCGTCGCGCCACCTTCGGACGTGTGGATATGCGCTTCCTCGTGGCAATAGATCGCTCCATACGGACGAGCACAGGTGGCAAGAGACAAGGCGTTCGCAGCCGTACCGGTGGACACCGGAAACACCATCACCTCGGTCTCGAAAAGTTCGGAGAACTCACGGTTCAGCAAGGCGCTATATTCGTCGTCGCCATAGGAGGCGGCCTGCCCGTAATTGGCGGCATCGAGCGCGCGCAGGATCTCGGGTGCGACGGTCGCGACGTTGTCGCTGCGAAAAGCTAGCGAAACGGTCCCGGGATTGGTATTCACGTCAGCACTCCTCTCGGCCGCTACAAGATCGTGGCGCCCTCGCGGCGCAGACGCCGCTGGATGACCAGCAATGGCGCGGCCGTGAAAAAGATCAGGATCGCCGCGGCGGCCGACGCCGAGCCCGCTCCTTCGCCGCCTTCCAGGAAGTGGTACATCCGCACAGTCATCGTCGACCAGCGGCTGCTGTAGAGCACAATGGTCGAGCTAAGTTCCGAGGCGGCTGTGATCCAGACCAGGATCATGCCTCCGATCAACCCGCTCGCCATAAGCGGCACGGTCAACGTCGCAAACGTTCGCAGAGGCGACACGCCGAGGTTGATCGAGGCTTCCTCGAGGCTAGGCTCGATCTGGTGCACGATTGCCGACGATGAGCGGATGCAGAAGGGTAATTTGCGCACGACGTAGGCGATCACCAGAATCAACCACCCCCCCGTCAAGGTCAGCAAGCCGCTGTTGAACGCAATGATCAGCCCGATTCCGAGCACGGTGCCGGAGACCGCGAAGGGGGCCATGCCGATCATGTCGAGCCCCGCCGAAAGCGGGCCCCGATGGCGCGTGACCACGTAGCCGATGGGCGCGCCCACGACCGTTGCGACGATGGCTGCAAGCGTGGCCACGAACAGCGTGTTGTACAGCGGGCGGAACGAGCCTTCTAGCAGCATCGAATAGTTGCTCAGCCCGAGCTGCCACGTGAGCACCGGCCCGCGAAAACTCAAGAACGAGATGAACAGGACGGCGATGAACGGCAGCAGCGACAGTATCACGATGCCCCAACTGAATCCCGTGGCGATCGCGCGCCAGCCGGGCGACAGCGGCAAGGGCGACGGTGCAGTGCGGGCATCGGTCGCGAACCGGCGCTTGTTAAGGTAGCGGCGCTGCACCAGCAGCACGATCGCCGTGCTGGCGATCAGAAGCACGCTAAGCGCGCCAGCTGCCGCAGGATTGTTGTCGGCTTCGCCGGCGAAGAGCTTGAAGATATCCACCGCCAGGAAAGGGCGATCCTCCGCCAGCACGACCGGGACCCCGAAATTCTCCAGAGCTTCGATGAACACGAGCAGTGCGCCCGCCAGCACTGCCGGCATTGCCATTGGCAACAGCACTGTTCGGAAGGCGTGCAGCCGCGAGCCGCCGAGATTGCGCGCTGCCTCCTCGATCGAGATATCCATCGCCCTGAACCCCGCAACGGCGGGCATCAGCACATACGGATACAGCGTCAAGAAAAAGACGATCGTGATGCCTGTGAGCCCATAGATGGGCCCGATCGTCATGCCTAGGGCGCGCAAGCCTGTGGTGACCACGCCAGCATGCCCGAAGAGCAGCACCAGCGCATAAGCCGCAACGAACGATGGCAGCACCAGCGGCAATGTGGCAAGCGTCAACAGCACTGTCTTGCCCGGCACGTCGACGCGTGCCAGACAGAACGCGAGTGGCGTGCCGATCAGCGTGGCGCCCACCGTCGCGCCGGTCGCTGCGAGCAGGCTATTGAAAATGCCGTTGAGGTAGTATTTGCTCGCGAAAATCTGGACATAGTTCCCGAGTGTAAGCGCTCCGGTCCCATTTACCCTGAGACTCGCATCGAGAACGAGGCTGAGCGGATATAGAAGGAACAGCAGCAGAAGGGCCAACGCACCAAAGACGATCGTGTAGCGGAACGCCTTCATGCTTCCGGATAAACGATGATCTGCGCCGGATCGTAGGCGAACGCCAGTTCGGCGCCCGCAGCAACCGCGACAGGCAGGCTGCCGAGTGTCGAGACGCGAATCTGCGTGCCGTCGGGCAGCGCCGCATGCAGCCGCTGGATCTGACCGAGGAACTCACGCAATACGAGCTTCGCTTGCAGCACCGGACGGTCGGAAGCGTTCGCGAGCCGCAGGGCTTCCGGCCGGATTGACACGAACAGCTTCTGTCCGGCCTTAGCCACGTGCCCATCGATCGAGATGGTGGTTCCGCACGACGCGACCTCGGTCCTGTGGCCATCGAACGTACCGGCGATGCCCGGCAGCATGTTTGCACCGCCCAGGAACTCGGCGACGAAGGCCGTCCGTGGCCGTTGATAGATTTCCTCCGGCGATCCGACCTGCTCGATTTTGCCGGAGCGCAGGATCGCGATCCGGTCCGAGATCGCCAGCGCTTCCTCCTGATCATGTGTCACGTAGATCGTCGTGAGACCAAGCGCTTGCTGCAACTGGCGGATCTCCACCCGCATCTGAGTTCGCAGCTGCGCGTCCAGATTGGACAACGGTTCGTCGAACAACAGCACTGCGGGTTCGATGACGAGTACGCGAGCGATCGCGACGCGCTGCAATTGACCGCCGGATAGCTGATGTGGCCAGCGCGATCCGTAACCGGCGAGGCGCACCCGCGCCAACGCCTTATCGACCCGCGCCGCGATGTCGGCCGGCTTGATCTTGCGAGCGCGCAGACCATAGGCGACATTGTCGGCAACGCTGAGATTGGGAAAGATTGCATAGTTCTGAAACACCATCCCCGTGTTGCGACGATGCGCTGGCAAGGTGTCTATGCGTTTGTCGTCGAACCATATACGGCCCGCTTCGACATCCGCAAAGCCGGCGATCATTCGCAGCAACGTGGTCTTGCCGCATCCGGACGGACCGAGAAGGGTGAACAACGCGCCCTCCTCGATCGTCGCTGAAACGTTGTCGACAGCGCGTACGGCGCCGAAAGTGCGACTGACACTGTCGAGACGGATCGTCGTCATCGAAACACGAAACTGCGCATGGCGCAGTTCAGCGCCGCTCGTCTCCGCGCCGTAGTGGACGACGCTGCAGTGTTCAGCGCGTGTCCTGGATGACGGACTTGATGCGGCTGAGCGTCGCGCTGCGTGCCTCGTCCCACTTCACGTCGTTGTAAGGCAGCACCTTGATCTTGGAGAGCGGCGGAATATCCCCGGCTACTGTCGAAAGGTCGACGTCCTGGCGGGCGGGGCGGCGGAAGGTGAGCTTGAGCAACATTTCCTGTGTCGATTTGCTGGCGAGAAAATCGATCAGCGCGCGTGCGGCATCCTGATCGGGCGCACCTTTGATTATGGCAGCCCCTTCCGCGAGTGCCACGGTTCCTTCGGTCGGATAGCCGACCTTGACCGGTGCGCCGTTGTGCGCCCACAGGTAGCCGGCATACTCGAGCGAGATGCCCAACGGATACTCGCCGCTGCCGTTGCCCTCGAACACGAGGGTCGATCGGTTGAGCACCTTGGTATTGGCGATCAGCGCGGAAAGCTTGTTCCACGCGGCGTCATTCTCACCCCAGTAGCCAAGCAGGCCCGTCGCGATGGCATAGGAAAAGCCGGAATTCGCCGGGTCGGTATAGGCGATCTTGCCCTTCCACTTTGCATCCAGGAGATCCTGCCAGGTCCTCGGACCGCTCGCGGCATCGATAGCCTTGGTATTCTGGTTGATGGTCACTACCTGCAGATTGGTACCGATCCAGAGATTGGTCGGATCGCGATATTCCGCCGGCACGGCGTCGCTGCCCTTCACCGCGTACGGTTGAAAGAACTTGCTGTTCTGCTTGAGCAGCGCAGAACTAACACCCCAGACGACGTCACCTTGCGGATTCGCCGCCTCGGACCCAATGCGACGAAAAAGCACGCCCGATCCGGTCGACACGACGTTGACGGTGATGCCCGTCTGCTTCTTCAAGTCGTCGGCAACGAGCTTGTTGACCGTGTCGTCATTGGCTGAATAAAGCACCACCTGCGTATCCGCCATTGCAGGCATTGATCCCGCCGCCACTGTGAACAGTAACAGCGCCGCCGTATGTCTCATCATCTACCTCCTGGCGCGCCTCTGGGTTATCCTAGGTGACGCGGCGCGCGATGCCGAGCCAACGCAGATGGGAGCATCCGCATGAGTGGTTTGAAGCACGCCCGGTTCGTCACTCGCGGATTATCGCATTCTGCCCGATGCCGTGTCTGCGCCAAGGCTCTGCCAATCTGAAATTGATCCCATGTGAGGGTCTGTTGATACGGAACGACTGCCAACTCGCTGAACCGCCTGCGGCCGCCCGCGCAAACATGGAGCTGCGGCATGGTGCCTGAAGACACGGCGGCGCGTGCCGACGAATCCTGGGACGAGACCGTCGCCCGGGTGCTGAAGGTGAACGCGATCAGGTTGATCACCTATGTGCCCGATCGAGCACTGGCGCCGTTGATCGCACGGCTGCACGCAGACGACTATTTCACGGTCATTGCTCCGGCCCGCGAGGAGGAGGCAGTCGGCATCGTGGCCGGTGCTTACATGGGCGGTCTGCGCGGCATTGTGCTCATGCAGACCAGCGGTTTTGCGACGCTCCCGAACGTGCTGGCGTCGCTCGCGCTGCCCGGCCAGATCCCGCTGCTGATGATGATCTCGGAGCGGGGCACACTGGGAGACTTCCAGCTCGGGCAGGCCATGGTGTGCCGCATCATGCGGCCGGTCCTCGAGACCTTGGGCATCGAGCACCACGTGATTGCGCGGCGCGAGGATGTGGAGTTCATCGTCGATCGCATGATCAAGCAGGCGTATGCCACTCAGGCTGCAGCCGAAGCTGCGTGACGACGAAGCGGTTGTGGGCGGCATCGGTAACACCCACTTCGACCTTTGGGCGAGTGGTCAGCGCCCGCAGAATTACTACATGCTGGGCAGCATGGGGCTGGCGGCGCCGATCGCGCTCGGCGTCGCGCTCGCGCAGCCCGCGCGCCGCGTGTTCGCACTCGAAGGCGACGGCTCACTGCTCATGCAGCTCGGTGCCCTTGGCACGATTGCCGCCGTCAGGCCGAAAAATCTCGCCGTCATCGTGTTCGACAACGGCCTGTATCAGATCACCGGAGCGCAGCCCGCGCTCACGGCCAAGGGCGTTGACCTCGTGGCGATGGCGAGAGGCGCCGGCCTGGCCCATTGTGCTTGGGCGACCGACGAGGCGCACTTCGAGGCGCTGATCGACACCGCGCTCGCCGGCGCGGGGCCGCTCTTCATCGGCACCCGGACGGATAACCAGCCGCCTGCCGGAGTAACGGAGCGCGATGCCGCCCGGATACGTATCCGCTTCATGGACAGCCTGCAGGTCGCGCCTCGCGCCAGCGCGCAAACCGATGAGCGGTGACGTGATGGGGCAGCTGTTGATCGGTGGCGCGTGGGTTGACGGCGCGTCTACCGAGGCGCTGACCGACAAATACGCTGGTGTCCGCTACGGCGAAATGGCCGTCGCGTCGGCCGAACAGGTTGCATCGGCGGTGACGGGCGCGGTACAGGGTCAGCTGCACTCGAATCTGACGCCGTACCAGCGCTTCAAGATCCTCTCCGTTGCGGCGCGCATAATCGAAAGCCGTCTCGAGTCGCTGATCGTACTGATGCAGCACGAGGCGGGCTTCACGCGCGCCGACAGCGAGAACGAAGTTCGGCGCTGCGTGCAGACGCTCGAGCTCTGCGCCGAGGAAGCGAAACGCCTGAACGGAGACATGGTGCCGATGCAGGCGGGAGACGGCGTTCGCGATCGCATCGGTTTCACGATGCGCGTGGCGCGCGGCGTCGTGTGTGCGATCACGCCGTTCAATGCGCCGCTGAACGTGCTGGCGCACAAGGTCGGCCCCGCGCTGGCGGGCGGCAATGCGGTGGTAATGAAGCCATCGGAGTTTACTCCCTTGACGGCGGCGGAGCTGTGCACAGCGCTGATCGAAGCGGGACTTCCCGCCGACCTGCTTGCGCCGCTGCATGGAGACGGCGCCGCGATCGGGCGGCAGCTCCTCGCAGACCAACGCATCGCTTTCTACGCATTCACCGGCAGCACGCGTGTGGGCAGGGAGATACAGCAGGCGGCGGGGTTGCGCCGCATCCAACTGGAACTGGGCAGCATCGCGAGCACCATTGTCTGCCACGACGCCGACATCGACATGGCCGTGCCCAAGATCGTGAACGCCGCCTTCCGCAAGGCCGGCCAAGTATGCACGTCGGTGCAGCGGCTTTTCGTCGACAGGCGGATCGCGAGCGAATGCGTGCCCAAGCTCGTAACCGCCGCGCGGGCGATGAAGTTCGGCGACCCGGCCGACCCAGCGACGGTGATCGGCCCGATGATCAGCCTGAAGCACGCGATGCGTGCCGAATCGTGGGTGGCCGAAGCGGTAGCCGCGGGTGCCAAAGTCCTGGTTGGCGGCACGCGTAAAGGTGCCTTGGTAGCGCCCACGGTGCTTACCCGCGTTACCGATGACATGAAAGTCTCCTGCGAGGAAATTTGCGCCGGTCGTCTCTGTCGTGGAATTCGACAGTGTCGATGAAGCCGTCGCGCGCGCGCGAACGCGACTCCCTTCGGACTCGCTGCCGGCTTGTTCACCTCGAACCTGCATACCGCCTTTCGCGCTGCACGTGCACTGCGCTTCGGCGGCGTTCACATCAACGAGGCCTCGAGCTCCCGCGTCGATGCCATGCCCTTCGGCGGCGTCAAAGACAGCGGCTTCGGCTGGGAGGGACCCGCGTACGCGATCCGCGAGATGACCGAAGAGCGGCTGGTGACGGTGGCCTTCTGACTCTCCGGTTTGCGGCCTGCTGGCGTTACTTGCCGTACTCGGCAATCACCTTCGAAGCCGCGCGGAAACTGTCGACCGCCGCCGGCACTCCGCAGTAGATGGCGCTCTGCAGCAGCACTTCCGCGATCTGCTGCTGCGTCAGCCCATTGTTGAGGGCACCACGCACGTGGGTCTCCACTTCGTGCGTGCGGCCGAGGGCCGTGAGCATCGCGAGATTGATCATGCTGCGCTCCTTGCGGGTGAGCGTCTCGCGCCCCCAGCCGGCGCCCCAGCAGTACTCGTTCAGCAGCTCCTGCATCGGGCGGTTGAAGTCCGTGGCGTTGTTCATTGCCGCGTCGACGTATTTGTCACCCAACACCGCGCGGCGAATCGCAAAGCCGCGTTCCCTCAACTCCTTTCGGCTATCGCTGCTCATCGTTCGAGTCTCCATTGATCAGTGCGTTGTCAAACGCCGTATCCTACCCGGAACTAGTGGCCCAAGTGATTACGTCGATGACAACGGCCGCATCCTCGTCAGATGCCGTATGCTGTAATGCGATGAGCTCGATCGATCCACGGACTCTGCCCGAATTTGCGGACCCGGCGGCTCTCATCCGCCTCCACGCGCAGCGCTCACCTTCGCGGCGGGCACTCGTGCTCGGCGAGCAAGTGCTCGATTACGCTGGACTCGATGCGTTGATGGATCGGGTCGCGGGTGCGCTGCAGCGCGACGGACTCGAACCCGGTGATGTCATTGCGCTATGCGCGGCCACGTCGATCCAGTACGGGCCAGTGTTCCTCGGCGCGCTGCGGGCGGGCATTGCGGTCGCGCCTCTCGTGCCTGGCAATACGGCTGCCGCGACGCAAAGCATGCTCGAAAACTCGGGCGCCAGGCTGCTGTTCACCGATGCTTCAGCCGACCTCGGGCAAGGCGGTCCACCGCGCATCACGCTCGATCACTCGACCGACGGGCGTCCGTTCGATGCATGGCTCACCGGTGCACCGCCACCACGGGCGCCGACGATCGATCCGCAATGGTTTTTCAACATAATCTACTCGTCCGGAACCACCGGCGAGCCGAAGGGCATCGTACAGTCGCATGCGATGCGCTGGGCGTACGCCAAGCGTGCCGCGCGCTTCGGCTATGGGTCCGAGGCCGTGGCGTTAATCTCCACGCCGCTGTACTCCAATACAACGCTGGTTGTCTTCTTCCCGGTGCTCGCATTCGGCGGCACGGTGGTGCTGATGCGCAAGTTCGACGTGGGCGCTTATCTGGAGCTGGCGCAGACGCACCGCGTTACGCACACGATGCTGGTGCCCGTGCAATATCAACGGCTGCTCGGCGATCCCGGGTTCGATCGCTTCGACCTGTCGACCTTTCGCTATAAATTCTCGACTAGTGCACCGTTCCCCGCCGCAACGAAGACCGAGGCGCTGCGGCGCTGGCCGGGCGCGCTGGTCGAGTTTTATGGCACAACGGAAGGCGGCGGCAGTTGCGTGCTCGAGGCGCACCTCTATCCGCACAAGTTGCACACCGTGGGTCGGCCCGCGCCCGGCAGCGACATCCGAGTGATCGACGAGACCGACCGCGAGGTGGCACCCGGCGAAGCGGGCGAGGTGGTCGGCCACTCGCCGAGCATGATGGTCGGCTACCACAAGCGGCCCGATGCCACGCGCGCGGCCGAATGGTTCGACGCGGAAGGCAGGCGATTCATCCGTAGCGGCGATGTCGGCCGGTTCGATGTCGACGGATTCCTTACCCTCATCGACCGTCGC
>Ga0187779_10002133_pt1 | contig 12225 bp, 9 predicted proteins | sample 1015_Q2_SP10_10__FD_132435 | JGI IMG/M metagenome (GOLD analysis project Ga0187779, IMG submission 132435) | Tropical peat soil microbial communities from peatlands in Department of Meta, Colombia - 1015_Q2_SP10_10_MG | ecosystem: Environmental > Terrestrial > Soil > Wetlands > Peat | place... | reverse complement strand
TCGAATGGCAAGGCTCGGATTATGTAATCGGGTGTCAAGAGCGGAACCTGACAAAGAGTTGGTACAGGACTTTTTGGATGCGTAAACGCGGGCCGAGACAATGTATGCCATCGTCTTGCGAAGAGGCGGAACCCTCTCGAAAGTAAGACACTCATGAATAAAACGGGATAGAAGTGGGGCGCGATTTTGAGGAAGGATTTCCCGCCGTGTTCGTTGATCAATCAAAAAGATTGAAGAAGGTCGATGAACTCCCGCAATTTCTTCTTCCCGTACTCTTCCATTTCAATAAATTCTATCCCAACATCATAGCGTCGCGGTATCTTTCCGGATATTTCAGAACAATAGGCAACTCTCCCAAGAAATTGCACCTGCTCCTTGTCTTCAGGGAAGGACAGTTCCATATGGAACCCGTTGTCCACCTCCAACTTCATGTCTGTCTCGATTAGCATTCCGCCCAGGCTTATCATCTTCACGGTGTAGTCCTTGTGATAGCCCAGAATGGTAGCCTTTTCTGGCTCAACGATGTTTACCCTGAGCCCTTTCAGGCGTACCCTGAATTTTTTCTCGGAGAGATTGGACTCGATAAAGTCAACAAGCTCATTTCCCTTGTAAGTGAAAACATCTCTAAACTGAATTCCCACTTCATAATGCGGCACCATTTCGCCCCGCTCATTCCTTTTGAGCTCAGTCATTTTTTCCCACACAACAATACCAGGGACCGAAATAATGCTCTCTTCGGACTCGATTTTCAACGTGTACTCCGCCCCCATGTTGAGTTTTTCACTCAAGCTGAGTGCCGCGCCGCCAAAACTTATGTTCAGGACCCTGACCTCGGTAGAAAAAAGCATCTTGCAATGGATGTCCATTCCCTCAATGATGAATCTCCTGTGTTTCCGTCTCTCCTCCATGGAGAATTACCCCTCTGCTCCTTTTAGCGAATTCACCTTACGCCTGTCCTGGTGTCCTTCTAAGGATACCAAAAATGAGGAGGAAAAAGAAGGGCTACTACGTGGAAGGAGTAACAGAATTTCTTTGTCAATTCCAGGCCAGATGCCTTATAATTTATGTCATGGAACTTCTGCGAGAGGTACGCTGGCAGGACATCTTGGACATTGTCTTTGTGGCAATGATCCTATACCGCGTCCTCGTGATGATAAAAGGCACCAAGGCAGCCCAGATGCTCATAGGACTTGGTCTTTTGCTCATCGCTTCTCTCCTGTCAAGCTATCTTGAGTTATACACGGTGAACTGGATAATACAAAGCCTGTGGGCCCAGATCGTCATCGTCCTCATTATACTGTTTCAGCCCGAGATCCGGAGGGCGCTCGCACAAATGGGTGAAGCAAGGTTTCTCAGCGCCTTCACCCCTGCGGAAGAGTTGAAGTCCTTGGATGAAATCGTGAAGGCAGCAGTCGCCCTCGCAAACAGAAAAATGGGCGCGCTCATTGTTATAGAAAGGGATACCAGCCTGAAGGATTTTGTTGAGATGGGGACGCTCCTGGACGCAAAAGTTTCCAAGGATATACTCCTGAGTATATTTCATCCCTCGTCTCCCATTCATGATGGGGCAGTGGTAATCCATGGCAACAGAATTCTTGCTGCGGGCTGCTTCCTGCCGATTGCATTAAGTGCCGAGGTGAGCAGGGCCTTTGGCACACGCCACCGCGCGGGGATCGGTCTTACCGAGGAAACGGACGCTATCGCGATCATCGTATCAGAAGAGACAGGAGCGATCTCGATGGCTGCGGCAGGAAAGTTGCAGACACAGATTGATATGGAGAACTTGAGAAACAGGTTGACCGATATTTTTACCACTGCTGACCGGAAGAAAATTGCAAAAAAATCTGGCAGACTGAAGGAAACTCTGTGATAAGAAAACTTTTTTGGGAAAATCTTGCCTTGAAGGCCGCTGCCGTGGTTCTCGCCGTCATTCTCTGGGTCTTTGTGACATCGAAGGGACAAACAGAAATGTCCCTCAGTGTCCCTATTGAATATGCGAATATCCCGCCGGGGCTCGAGATATCAAAACGCACCGTGACCGATGCACAAATTGTGGTCAGAGCCCACGAGAGTCTCAGCAAGCACATAAGACAGGAAAATGTCAGGGTCTTTGTAAATGTGGGCAGGGCAAAGCAAGGTGAAGAGATATTCTCCCTCAGGCAGGACGAGGTGAAAGTGCCCTATGGTGCAACGGTTACTAAGATTGAGCCATCAACCGTAAAGGTCGTGTTTGAGGAAACGGTCTCAAAGAAAGTCTCAATAAAACCTGAGGTGATAGGAGAGCCTGAGCAGGGTTATTCTGTGAAGCGCATAGAGGTCAAACCGGAAGAAGTGGTCATTGAAGGGGCGAAATCAGAGGTGAGGAAAGTGGGAGTGCTAAGGACGGAGCCCGTTGACATTTCCGGGTTGACGGAGGATTTGGTGCAGGAAGTGAAGCTCGAGGGAAAAAACGGGAACATAAGGACAAAAATTGACAAGGTGAATGTGCGGATCAGGATAGTGCGGAGGTCTAAATGAGGCTTTTTGGAACAGATGGCATCAGGGGAAGAACGAATAGTCCTCCCATGACTCCCGAGAATGTGCTCAGGATAGGCATGGCGGCGGCAAGGGTGCTCAGGAAGGAACACGGGAGAAACATGGTCGTCATTGGGAAGGATACTAGGCTTTCAGGGTATATGATCGAGAGTGCGCTCACATCCGGCATATGTTCGATGGGCATGGATGTTATCCTTACGGGGCCTCTTCCTACGCCGGGTATAGCCTTTCTCACAAGGGCGCTGCGGCTGGATGCCGGGATCGTGATTTCCGCATCCCATAACCCTTTTGAAGACAATGGGATAAAATTTTTCTCCTCAGAAGGGTTCAAACTCCCAGACGAACAGGAAGGGGAGATCGAGAGACTCGTGACAAACGGTCACCTTGGATCCCGAAGACCATCGGGTTCTAGTATAGGGAAGGCGCATAGGCTGGAGGATGCAACGGGAAGGTACATAGAGTACATTAAATCCACGATCCCACGGGGAAGCACACTGGAAGGACTGAGGGTGGTCGTCGACACGGCAAACGGTGCGGCATACAAAGTCACCCCGTGGGTTCTCAGGGAACTCGGAGCTGAAGTCATCACGATCCACGATATGCCCAATGGAGTCAACATAAACGCGGGGTGTGGCTCTCTTCACTTGGAGGGCCTCTGCAAAGCGGTGAAACTTCATAAGGCTCATGCCGGGATTGCCCACGATGGAGACGGGGATAGGACGCTCATGTGTGACGAAAGAGGGGGCTTGGTGGACGGCGACATGATACTGGGGATATGGGCAGTGCAGTTGAAGAAGGAAGGCGTGCTCAGGAACGATGCTATTGTTTCTACCGTGATGTCCAATTTTGGCCTCGAGCATTTTTTGTCGGAACGCGGCATTCAGGTGGTGCGGACAAGGGTTGGAGACAGATTTGTGACAGAGGAAATGCTCCAGGGTGGTTACTGCCTTGGTGGCGAACCATCAGGACATGTCATATCCCTCGATTACAACACCACGGGGGACGGTCCGATAACCGCACTCCATGTCCTCTATACGATGAAGAAGGAAAATGCCTTGCTTTCGGAACTTGTGGCAAATATCAGACTTTATCCCCAAGTCATGATCAACGTGCCCCTGCAGGACAAGGGGCATTCAAGAACGCGAAGGGCTACAAAGACTGCGGGGATCGACTACAAATCTCATCCGATGGTTGTTCAAGCGATAAGGGATGCTGAGAAGCGTCTCAAGGGAAGGGGGAGACTTCTTGTAAGGCCTTCGGGAACTGAACACAAAATAAGAGTCATGGTGGAGGCTGACAAAAAGAATCTCGCTAATACACTTGCCCGCGGAATCGCAGACGCAATACAAAAAGCTATGCCTATGTGATGTTTTCTGATGTTCTCCCTTATGGGGCATGTGTCATGCCAGTGGTATGGGGGTAACGCTGCTGTTATTCATCACTTCCTCCAATGCATTTCTGCCACATACGCAAGGTTTCCTGCAAAACTGAAATTTCGGGGGCGTGCCTGATTGCTCTGGGTCAGATCATGGGCATTCAATAGATATGCGAGGGAATATGTGCCTCACAAAAGAAGAGCAAGTCTTGAATTTCTGGATCGAGTGGCAACGGGAGCAACTCCCCGGGTAGCTAAAAAAGGCACGGAGGAAGCCAATTGAGCAGATGCAGGCTAACGTGCAAGGGAATAAGGGAATACTGATGTGCCTGGACAAAAGATCTGCTTTCTATTGACAAATGTTCCCTTGAGTATTAGCTTATATCCAGAGAGCAGCCGAAATTCATCCAAAGGATGAGTGCGGGGGACCCGGTATTCGGGGCGTATTCCCTTACGGATAGGGCACTTCCAAGCCCGAGCCCGTCAGCTAACCCCGTAGGCATGTGGAAGGGCAAGAGGAAGAAATTAAGGCCGCTGCTTTGCCAGCGGTTTTTTTATCCATTTGATAATTTGAAGAAACAACGTGAAAGGGTAAATCCATGTCTCTCAAAAGCGTTCTTATTGGAACTCCTATCGAAAGTATCAAAGAAGAACATCACCGGCTTCCAAAAACAATGGGACTCGCGGTTTTCTCATCGGATGCCCTTTCCTCCGTGGCTTACGGTCCTGAGGAAATACTTTTTGCGCTCATCGTTGGCGGTACGGCTCTTCTTCATTACTCCATGCCCATTGCGATCGGCATCGTCGCACTTATCGCGATAGTTTCTACGTCGTATTTTCAGACCATCCATGCATACCCCTCAGGTGGAGGGGCCTATATCGTTGCTAAAGAGAACCTTGGCACCTATCCAGGTCTTATTGCAGGGGCAGCGCTGCTGATTGATTATGTTTTGACCGTCGCTGTTAGTATCTCTTCCGGTATAGCGGCGATCACCTCAGCATTCCCAAGCCTTCGAAGCCAGACGGTTACGATGTGTCTTCTTGCGATCCTTTTCATTATGATTGTCAATCTCAGGGGAGTGAAGGAGTCTGGAAAGGTATTTTCAATACCAGTTTATTTGTTTATTGGAAGCCTGTTATTCCTGATAGTGGTTAGTTTCACAAAATTTTTTTCGCTTCCTCGTCTCCCATTACCAGAACTTAGTGATGCGACTCCAAGCGTATTCCCCCTGTTTATCATTTTGAGGGCATTCGCATCTGGCTGTGCCACTCTTACGGGAATTGAGGCTGTATCCAACGGCGTTCGCGCGTTTAAGGCTCCTGAGGCAAAGAATGCAGGGATTACTCTCATATGGATGGCGGTGATATTGGGCGTGCTTACCATGGGCATCGCTTTTTTTGCCGACCAATATCACATCTTGCCTAATGAAAATGAGACTGTGCTTTCCCAGCTCTCAAGGGCAGTATTTTCAAAGGGAGCTATTTATTATACTATCCAGTTTTCAACTTCTCTTATACTGATTCTTGCTGCAAATACCTCATTCGCTGACTTCCCTCGACTTTCCTCTATCATGGCCGCCGACCGTTATCTGCCAAGACAGTTGAGTAACCGCGGGGACAGGCTAGTATTCTCAAACGGCATCTTAATACTTGGCCTTCTTTCGATATTGCTTATCGTGCTCTTTGGGGGAGATACTCACACTCTTATCCCCCTTTACGCAGTGGGCGTTTTTACTGCATTCACTCTTTCTCAGGCGGGGATGGTCAGGCATTGGGTCAAAGATAAGGAAGCAGGATGGCGCAAGGGTATGGTCATAAACGGCGTGGGGACTCTCACGACGGCGATCGTCCTCATTATCATTGCAGTGGAGAAGTTTACGCACGGTGCATGGATAGTGCTGATCGCTATCCCGTGTCTTGTGATATTAACCAAAAAAATAAACCAGCATTATCTCTCTGTCGCACAACAGCTCTCGGTGGAATACTGCATAACGGAAGACAGCGAGTTCAAGCATCATTCAGTAATCATTCCCATCTCGGGGATACAGCAAGCGGTAATCGCTGCCGTCAAATATGCAAAGGCCCTATCTAATGATGTGGTTGCGGTTTATGTGTGCCTTGACCCTATTGAGACGGCCAAAATACAGGCGAAATGGGATAAATACTGTATGGGCGTTTCGCTTGTGATTCTCGACTCGCCTTATCGTTCAATAGTGGAACCGCTCATGGACTATGTGGCGGAGGTGCGGAATAGATATGCGGACGGGGTCATTACTATAGTCTTGCCTGAGTTTGTACCGTCAAGATGGTGGCATCATCTCCTGCATAACCAGACCGCGCTTTTTATAAAGGGGATTGTATTGTTCAAAAAGGGAGTAGTGTCCACGAGCGTGCCATTCCATCTGAAGGGGTGAAGGTATTAAGGTCGCCCCGCGTCTATGCCAACCCCCACGTCCAGAAACCCTGATGGTGATGGACTGAGAGAGATCGCCAACTATCCCGAGATCGCACAAAAGATCCCTGCAGAGAAGAGTCTTGTCATTGCCATGCCGTGAAGTTTACAGACTTGTTGCGAGTTCATTTTGGATTAGCGAGACAGTCGTTTATTTAACATAGGTGACGGGTGCGGATCTTACACCGTTACCACTCAGCGCATTGACACTTCTGCGCGGATTACTCTGTGGCAATTCTCTGGTAAATTGTGTTATCTATATAAACTGGACACAGGGACATCATGCACCAGAGAAAAGAGTTTATCTCCATCATTATCCCCGCTTACAATGAGTCATCGCGTATTTTCCCTTCTCTGGCAAGGCTGGACGAGTACCTAGGCATGAATTTTGGGGGTTTTGAACTGATCGTGGTGAATGACGGGAGTTCGGACAGCACTGAAGATGTCGTATCGCGTGCGAAGAAAGAGATGCCATCAATCAGGTACTTAGGGTATAAAAAAAACAGGGGTAAGGGATATGCGATCAGGCAAGGGGTCGTGAACTCAACGGGCGACATAATCCTCATTTCTGACGCCGACCTCTCGACACCGATAGAAGAGCTGGAGAAACTCCTTGTTCCTTATGATTATGGCTATCCCGTGGTAATCGGATCCAGGGGATTGGAAGGCAGTAATATCGTGGTACGGCAAACGTGGTGGCGGGAATCCATGGGCAAGGCATTCAACAGGATTGTCAGGATATTTCTCTTGAGAGAATTCAAAGATACCCAGTGCGGATTTAAGCTGTTCCATGGTGGCATAGGGAGGAAACTCTTCAGGGAGACCATAATTGATCGGTTCGCATACGATGTCGAAGTCCTTTATCTTGCGACGAAGGCGGGCTACAAGGTGAAGGAAGTTCCCGTTACGTGGCTGAATTCACCCGCGTCGACGGTGCGACCCGTAAAAGATTCTCTTCGGATGGCGAGAGACCTCGTAAGAATCAGATTTCAGAAGAATAAGCTGGGAACGCGTTGACGATGCATTAAGATGAGTGAAGGGATATTTCTCAATGACTGATCGGCAATTGCTCCTCCGGCAGCTTCCAGTCACGCGGGCATGCTCTGCGAAATGATATTTTACAACAAAGAGGGGCAGAATGAGAAAGGCTTTTGGATTCATTGGGATATTCCATGCATTCTGTTTAAACTTGCCCCACTTGAGGTATACTATTACACCTTGGCAGGATGTCAGCCAGCGCTTGGAGCAGTGCGCCATCGGCTCATCCGGCTAAAATACCCATAGACTATGAAGACACGGGCAACAGCGGAGAAGGTGAAAGCATCTCGGCACTCGATGTTAAACAATCATTTTGTAGTAATAAGGCAGATACAGGCGTTTCATGTCCATTAAGCCGTATGACGTGTGCATCATCGGAGGGTTGGGCCACGTTGGGCTGCCTTTGGGCATTTCCTTTGCCGAAGCGGGGAAAAGGGTAGTCCTTCACGATATAAATCAGAATGCTATCAATATGGTTTCTCAGGGCAAGATGCCCTTCATTGAAGAAGGCGCCGAGGACGCACTCAAGGATGTCCTCGGGAAAACCCTTTTTATCTCGTCGGAGAAAAGAGTAATTTCGGATAGCTATTATGTCGTGATCGTGATAGGCACGCCGGTAGATGAGCATCTTAATCCCAAATTTACGATTTTTAAGAAGTTCTTTGATGAGATAATCGATTTTCTGGAGGACGATCAGCATATCATACTGAGAAGTACTGTCTATCCCGGTTCAACAGAGAGAATACAACAATACTTGAAATCGAGGGGCAAGCTGACAAAGGTCTCCTTCTGTCCTGAGCGAATAGCACAGGGGAAGGCCATGGAAGAGTTGCGTGCATTACCTCAGATTATATCTTCTTTTGATGAAAACTCCATTGCTGAGGTCAAGGAACTCTTCTTATCCCTTACTGATGATATTGTGGTTCTAACTCCTGTTGAGGCAGAATTAGCGAAGCTTTTCACCAATGTTTGGCGCTACATTCAGTTTGCCATTTCAAACCAGTTCTATCAAATAGCAACTGAGCAGGGTCTGGATTTCTACAAAATCTATGATGCGATTACCTACAAATATCCACGGGCGCAGAGCTTCCCCAAGGCGGGATTTGCGGCAGGCCCCTGCTTGTTCAAAGACACAATGCAGTTGGCCGCACACAGCAACAACAGTTTTTTCCTTGGACATGCGGCGATGTTGATCAACGAGGGACTGCCGAACGTCATAGTGCAGCGGCTGAAAGAAAAATATTCCCTTAAGAACAAAACAGTGGGAGTTCTCGGCATGGCATTTAAGGCCAACAACGATGATGTCAGAGAGTCTCTGTCATACAAGCTAAAGAAACTTCTCGAGATTGAGGCAAGGAAGGTCTTGTGTTCTGATGTCTATGTCCAGGAAAAGGATTTTGTGATTCCGCAAGCTCTTGTGCGAGAATCGGACATCGTGATCCTCGCAACCCCGCATAAGGAGTATAGTGCTCTTGATTTCGAGGGTAAGATAGTGGTCGATATCTGGAACTTTTACGGAAGGGGGGGATTGTTTTGAGGATTCTGGTTACCGGCTCGGCCGGTTTTATTGCGGGCTACGTGATTGACGAGTTCCTCAATCATGGTCATGAAGTGATTGGCATTGATAACTTCTCCAAATATGGCAAGATCGAAAAGAGCTATGACCATCATCCCCGATTCCGGTTCATTGAAGGCGACGTGAAGAATGCCGGCCTTCTTAAAGAGGCACTAGAAGACTGTGACCATCTAGTTGCCGGCGCAGCGATAATAGGGGGCATTTCCCTGTTCCATGAATATGCATATGACCTTCTTGCCGAAAACGAAAGGATCATCTCCTCCACCTTCGACGCCGCAATTTGGGCATTCAAAGAGAGGAAATTGAAGAGGATAAGCGTGATGTCGTCCTCGATGGTCTTCGAGAGCACTTCCACGTATCCCACTCCTGAAGGCGAGCAGTTAAAATGTCCGCCTCCGTTGTCGACCTATGGCTTTCAAAAACTGTCATGCGAATACTTTGCAAAGGGAGCATGGGAACAGTATAAATTGCCATTCACAATTATAAGGCCCTTCAATTGTATTGGTATAGGCGAGAAAAGAGCCCTTAGCGACAAGGAGATACTGTCAGGCAACGTAAAACTTGCAATGAGCCATGTCGTTCCCGACCTCGTCCAGAAAGTTCTCAAGGGACAGGACCCGCTGCACATTTTGGGAAAGGGGACGCAAGTGCGTCATTATACTTACGGAGGCGATCTTGCAGAGGGCATTCGATTCTGCGTCGAGAGCGAAAAGGCGCTCAATGAAGATTTTAACCTTTCGACACCGGTGTCTACTACGGTATTGGAATTGGCTCAACTTATCTGGAAGAAGATTAATGGGGATAGACCTTTTGCGTATGTGTCAGATGCTCCTTTTCAATATGATGTCCAAAAAAGGGTTCCCAATGTTGAAAAGGCTAAACGGGTTCTCGGATTTGAAGCCAAGACTGCACTTGGCGATGCGCTGGACGAAATTATCCCCTGGGTTAAGCAGCAGATTGAATTCGGCGGGATATAATTTTTATGAAGGCAGTTCCACTCGGCATCATCATCCCCGTACACAATGAAGCGGAAAACATACATAGAACTCTGGCTGCGATTCGGGAAAACATAACGACCCCCCATAAGATATATATCGTCTATGATTTTGAAGAAGACAATACCCTTCCGGTCGCTAAGAGATTTCTTGGAAAAGGAGTGGATCTTGAGTTTATTAAAAACCCGAAGCAGGGAGTGGTGAATGCTATAAAAATGGGGTTGAGGCAGGCGCAACAGGACTATCTCTTGGTAACGATGGCTGATATGTCCGATGATTATACCGTCGTGGATCATATGTGCAGCCTTATGGACGAAGGATATGATGTGGTGTGTGGTTCAAGATATATGAAAGGAGGGAAACAGGTTGGTGGTCCGCTGCTTAAGAAAACAATTTCACGATTGGCGGACGTCAGTTTGAGGTTTGTTGCGGGGTTGCCCACGCATGATGCCACGAATAGTTTCAAGCTCTATCGGAGAAGCGTCCTCGATACAATGGAAAGCGAAAGCGATGGGGGGTTTGAAATTGGGATGGAAATTGTGGTAAAAGCACACTTTTCGGGATTTAGGGTTGCCCAAGTTCCGTGTGTCTGGATGAACAGGGAGAAAGGCAAATCGAGATTCAAGATTATTAAATGGGCGCCGAAATATCTTAGGTGGTATCTTTACGCCATAAGGTATAGATTTAAATCCTCAGGCCAAATAACGGCTGAAAAATAGAGGCTGGGATTAACACGATCCACGTTTCTTTCTATTGTTAGTCCAGCAATTTGTCGCGTGCTATTCTGAGGCGGATTTTGCTAGAATAATTTATCCTAACTCTGTACAAAGCTAATGACATGGCGGACGTAATAAACAACCCATTAGTTTCCATAGTCGTCAGGACGAAAGACAGGCCTAAGCTCCTGCAAAGGGCGTTGCGGAGCATCGCGAATCAGGATTACCGGCCTATCGAGGTCGTACTTGTGAATGACGGTGGCCGTGATCTCCCCGTTGACGATATGGAGGCAATACTTGGAGACGTTACCCTGAACTATCTGAGACTCGAGAAGAACATGGGAAGGGCCCATGCGGGAAACGTGGGCATAGAGAGCGCAAAGGGAAAGTATGTTGGCTTTCTGGATGACGATGACGAACTTTACCCCATTCATGTGGTTACACTCGTCTCGTTTCTTGAGCAGAGCGATTATAGGGTCGCATACACCGATTCCCTTATGGTCTACAAGGAGTATAACCCTCTCACCCGCGAACTCAACCATGAGGTGAGAAGCGAGGTGACATTCTCATACGATTTCAATTACGACAGGCTCGTCTTCGAAAATTACATCCCCTTCATGTGTCTGCTCTTCGCAAGGGAGCCGATCGCTGCCTCAGGTGGATTCGACGGATCTTTCGAGCTGTACGAGGATTGGGATTTGCTGATAAGGATAGGCGAACAATGTCCTTTCTACCATATCAAACGGGTGACGGCCAATTACAACCAGTGGAGCGTTGATTATCAGATATCCCAGGCGAACAGAGACCCCCTTTTCCTGCGGCGTGCATACCTGGAGGTTCTGTCCCGGCATCTCGATAAAGTCACGCCGAACAGAATCCATGACTATATGTCGGCTTTCGTTTACACAAGAAATGTGCTGAAAGACCGGACAAGGGAGACCGAGGCTTGCAGGTCCCTCATTGAACAAGGCGACGCTCAGATCAACGCACTTCATTCAGAATTACGGGAAAAGGACATACAGGCGGAAGGTCTGCTCGGTGAACTAAAAGAAAAAGGGGGACAGCTGGAGGGTCTATCCAATGAATTAACGGAGAAGGACTCCCGGATCGAAACCCTTGGCATGGCGCTGAAGGAGAAGGAATCCCAGATGGAGGGACTTTATGAGGAAATGAAGGAAAGAGGTCCCCGGGTAGAGCATCTCCACAATGAACTGAAGGAAAAGGACTCTCGGATCGATGCGCTTAACGCCGCTATCGGAGAGAAAGATTCCGAACTGGATGTCCTCAATGCGGAAATGCGCGAGAGGAATCAGCAGATTGATTCTCTGCTCGATGCTATCAGAGAGAAGGATTGCACACTGGAGTCACTCACATCAGGGGTCTTAGCGAAAGATGCAACCATCATGATCCTGCAAAGCACTCTCCAGAACAGGGAAGAGCTAGTAAAGGCAATGAAAGAAACCAAGGGGTGGAGGGCTCTAGAGAAATATCGGAGGATAAGGGATCGCATCTTTCTCCCGACTTTTGTGAGTAAGGGG
>Ga0187779_10002132_pt1 | contig 12226 bp, 13 predicted proteins | sample 1015_Q2_SP10_10__FD_132435 | JGI IMG/M metagenome (GOLD analysis project Ga0187779, IMG submission 132435) | Tropical peat soil microbial communities from peatlands in Department of Meta, Colombia - 1015_Q2_SP10_10_MG | ecosystem: Environmental > Terrestrial > Soil > Wetlands > Peat | place... | reverse complement strand
TTCTGGTCATCGGACATAGCTCACCGAGTCCATTTTCGTGTTTCCGGTGTCAATACCATCACCCGAATAGGGGGATGCGCAACCCTTGCAACGCTTCGACGATCCATCGCTACCGGTGAGCCGAGAGATTGGGGTCCGCGATGGAAGCTGGCGATCGAGGTAGTTACGAGGATGGGTCCCCGGCCGGGGCGGACCCGACCGAGCCGGATGACGTCGTGAGCGCGCCGGCGCCCGACGCCGCCGCGGCGGCGCAGGCGGCGAAGATCTCGCGCCGCCGGTTGATCGGCGTGGATGTGCTGATTGGCGTGACCACGGTGCTGTTGGTCGTCGGGATCTTCGCCACGTGGGCCAATCGCCTCCTGTTCAGCCCCGACAACTGGTCGAATACCAGTACCCAGCTGCTCCAGGACGCCAACGTGCGCTCCACCACGGCCAACTACCTGGTCGATCAGCTCTACGCGAACGTCGACGTCGCGGGACTTATCAAGCAGGGCCTACCGACCCAACTGCAGGGGCTTGCCGCGCCGGCGGCCGGCGCGCTGCGCAACGCCGCCGTCCAGGGTGCGGAGTTGGCGCTGAGCCGTCCTCGGGTCCAGCAGCTTTGGTCGCAGGCCAACCGCGCCGCCGACCAGACTTTCATCGACATCGTGAACGGCCGCAAGGGCGCGGTCGGGGTCAACCAGGGCGTGGTCACGCTCGACCTCGCCTCGATCCTCAACAACATCGCCTCCCGTCTCGGGCTGCCGTCGGATATCGCGTCGAAGCTCCCGCCCAGCGTCGCGAACCTGGTCATCTTCAAGTCCAATCAGCTCAAGTACGTCCAGAACGGCGGCAAGGCGGTCAAGGGGCTGGCCTTGTGGCTGACGATCTTCGTGCCGCTTCTGTATGCGCTGGCGCTGTTCCTGGCCAAGGGTCATCGGCGGCGCACGCTGATGACGATCGGCTTTGCCGGAATCTTCGCCGGCGTCCTAGTCATCCTCGGGCGCTCGATCCTCCAGGGACAGGTCGCGAACTCGCTCACCAGCGACGCGTCGCTGCAGGTGACGATCCGGCACGTCTACAACATCAGCACGGCGATCCTCCAGGACGTCGCCGGCGGGGTCGTCTTCATGGGAATCCTGCTGATCGTCGCCGCATGGTTCGCGGGCCCGGCCCGCCCCGCGTTCGTCGCACGCCGGGCGATCTCTCCGTTCCTGCGCGAGCAGACCCTCGCAACCTACGGGATCACGCTCGGGATCCTGGTCCTCTTGTTCATCTGGGACCCGATCCACGCCACCGGGACGCCGATCGGGATTCTGGTGTTCACCGTGCTCGGGTTGTTCGGCACGTACCTCCTGATCCAGCAAACCGCAGGGGAGTTTCCCGACGCTCGCTCGGGGGCAGCGACGCAGGCGATCCGCGCACGTGTTCAGGGCGTCCGCGAACGCCGACAGAAGTCACACGCATCCTCGCCTCCCACGAGTGCGACCACGACCGCCGAGCAGCTCACCCAGCTCGCCGACCTCCGCGATCGCGGCGCGATCAGCCCCGCTGAGTACGAATCGGCAAAAGAGAAGCTTCTCAATGCCTAGACCCCGCCAGACTGTCGAGACCCTCGCCGCGCTCGTGCTGTGCACCGGCGCCGTCGCCGCTTGTGGCGGCAGCAGCAAGCCGTCGTACTGCTCCGCCGTCAGCAACCTCGAGAGCTCGATCAAGGCCCTGCCGAGCACGAACATCGTGCAGAACGGGCTCAGCGGGCTTGAGTCCGCCATGACCAAGGTCCAATCCGATGCCCAGACCGCGGTCAATGACGCCAAGAGCGACTTCCCGACCGAGACCAGCGCACTCAAGAGCTCGATCCAGACGCTGGCGACGACCGTGAAGACGGCTGTCAGCACGCCCACCCCGGCGACGATCGCACAGATACCCGCTCAGGTGTCAGCCGCCGCCACTGCGATCACGAACTTCCAGAGCGCGACCAAGTCGAAGTGCGGCTAAGGCGCCGCCGACCATCCCACTAAGGCGCCGCCGTCAGGCGCCGCCGACCGTCCTACTAAGGGTCGGTCAGAGCCCGGTCTGCGCGGCGACCCGGCCGGACTTGACCGCCTCGGCGAGCGCGGCGTAGTCGGCGTCGTTCTGGTCCGCGTAGGCCTTCGAGAAGTCGAGGATCGCCCGGTCGAACACGTTGCCGGCGCCGAGGTAGGACGCGATCGCGATGCGGTCGCCGCTGCGAGCGTGCGCTCGCGCGAGCGTCCAGCCGCACAGCCTGCCGTACGCGGCCATCCCCGCTGGAACCATCTGCTCGATCTCGGCCGAGCCCTTCCAGTCCTTGAGCTGTCGCCCGTAGAAGTCGCGCGCGACTCCGTCCAGGCCCGCCTTGACGTGGATCCAGCCGAGGAAGATGTCGCTCGCCGCCTGCATCATGCGCTGACCGACCACCACCCGCTGGCCGTGGTTCTTGTACGCGCTCTTGCCGACGTGCTCCTCGAGCACCGATTCCTCGGCCTCCTTCATCTGGAGGAACAGCGGATCGCTGCCGTCACGACCGAAGAACAGGCCGATCCACGCCCGCGTGCCGACGCTGCCGACGCCGACGACCTTCCGCGCGAAGTCCATCAGCTCGAACTCCTCGAGCAGCTTGCGCCGGTCGTGCTCCAGCGACTGGCGATAGACCCGGATCAAGCCGTGCAGCCATTCGTACGCCTCCTGCTGCTCGTCGCCGGGAAGGAGCACCCTGAGCGGCACGATCAGCGGCGACTGGTCGACGATCTCGGCCTTGCCGTTGACCCGCTGCGTGAGCTTCGAGAACGCGGACATGCTGTCCCGCGTGTGCGCCTTGGCCAGCGCCGCCTCTGTCCGCTTGACCTGAGCCGACTTGAACTGCGACCTGAACTCCTGAAGGACCGACTCGATCTCCATGTGCGCGTACCAGACCTCGAGATTGCCCATCCCGGCGAACATGCGCATCGCTGTGCGGTATTCGTTGACCGTGTCCAGCACGATCTTGTCCTGGTCCTTAGCGGCGAATCCGTTGTCGCGCGCGCCGATGATCATGCTCGCGGCCAAGCGCTTGACGTCCCACTCCCACGGTCCGGGGAGCGTCTCGTCGAAGTCGTTGATGTCGAACACGAGCCTGCGCTCGGGCGACGCGAACACGCCGAAGTTCGAGAGATGAGCGTCGCCGCAACACTGCACGTTCAGGCCCGAGCGCGGCGACCCCGCGAGGTCGGAGGCCATGATCTTGGCCGCGCCGCGATAGAACGTGAACGGCGAGACGAGCATCCGTCCGTAGCGGATCGGGACGAGCTCGGGCACGCGCGTGCGCGCCTGGTCCTCGAGCAGATCGACCGGATCCGGCCGATCGTGCGGCGCCTCGTACTCGGCGTGGCGAGACCGTGGAACCTCGGCGCGCGCCGCCTTGCCGCGCGCGATCCGCTCGTCGACGGTGAGATGAACGACGACCTTTGGTTTGGTCGTCAGCGCAGAAGTAGCCATGACTGGTGATCCTGTCACACCCCCGGCACCGTCCATCATCCGATGCGGATGAAACCCGGCTCATCCTCCGTTACGGATGATGTGGCGAATCTCGCCGGCATCGATAGTCACGATGGTCGATGCTGAGCAGCGATTCATATGGCGAGAAGCTGACCTGGAGCCCGCAGGCGCCCCGCTACAACATCGTGCACGTACTGGTCTCGTGGTTCGTGGCCGGCGTGGCGGTGTTCGTGGCCGCGGCGATCGTCCCGCACGTGAGCGTCGGCAGCTTCGCGGACGCGATGGCGGCGGCGGTGCTGATAGCGGCCCTGAACGCGGTGCTTCCACCGGTGGTGGCGGCACTGCGCCTGCCGTTCACGCTCGCGCTCGGGTTCGTGGTCGTGCTCGTGCTCGACGCGCTGATGCTGGTGCTCGCATCGCACATCACCACGAGGACGATCAGGGTCGACTCGTTCGGCTGGGCGTTGCTCGCATCGGTCGTGATCGCCGCGACGATGCTCGTGCTCGAGGTGATCTTCGGCGCCAACGACGACGACACGTACTCGCTGCGGGTGATCCGGCGGATCGCGCGCCGCCAGGGGGGAGCGCTCCGCACCGACACCCCGGGGATTCTGTTCCTGGAGATCGACGGCCTCGCCCGGCCCGTCCTGCAGCGAGCGATCCGCGACGGCAACGCGCCCCAGATGGCGAGTTGGATCGAGCGCGGTACGCACCACCTCGACGAATGGGAGCCGGACCTGAGCTCGCAGACCGGCGCGAGCCAGGCCGGGATACTCCTCGGCTCCAACGAGGACATCCCCGCGTTCCGTTGGGTCGAGAAGGCCACGGGACGGGTGATGACGTGCTCCTCGCCCGAGGACTGTGCCGAGATCGAGCGGCGGCTCGCGAACGGCAACGGGCTGCTCACCCATGACGGCGCGAGTCGCGGGAACCTGTTCTCGGGCGAAGCCGACGCGATGATCCTCACCGTCAGCCAGATGGGCGCCGAGAAGAAGGCCAACCCCGGCTACCGCGCGTTCCTGGCCAACGGGTTCAACGTCACCCGGCTGCTGGTCCTGTTCTTGTGGGAGGCGGTGCTCGAGAAGCTGGCGGCGATCCGGCAGAAGCGACGCAAGGTGTGGCCTCGCGGCCACCGCGGCGGCCGGTATCCGTTCCTGCGCGCCGCACTGTGCGTCGGCGTGCGCGATCTGATCGTGTTCGGGGTACTCACCGACATGATGCGCGGTCGCGCCGCCGTGTACGCGACGTTCTCGAGCTACGACGAGGTCGCCCATCACTCGGGACTCGAGCGTCCCGACACGCTCGAGGCGCTGCGCAAGCTCGACCAGCAGTTCGGACGGATCGAGCGCGCCCGCCGGTTCGCGCCCCGCCCGTACGAGATCGTCGTGCTGGCCGACCACGGCCAGACCCAGGGGGCGACGTTCAAGCAGCGCAACGGCTACGACCTGCGCGAGTTCGTCGAGCGTTCGATCGCGAGTGGAGAGGTCGCGCGGCTTACGACCGGGGATGAGAACGATGCGGCGGTCGGTCATGCCGTCGCCGAAGCCACCGGAAACGTCGAGGGCAAGCCGAGCGGCGAGATCGGCGAGGACGACGTGATCGTGCTCGCGTCGGGAAACCTCGGCCTGATCTATCTGATGGACACCCCCCGTCGGCTGTCGAAGGAGGAGATCGACGAGCGTCATCCACGGCTGCTCGGCGCCCTGCGCAACCATCCGCACATCGGTTTCCTGCTCGTCCGCTCGGACGCGCGCGGGCCTGTCGTGTTGGGCGCGCGCGGTACCCGCTATTTGGCCGACGACGCGGTCGAGGGCGAGGATCCTCTGGCGCCGTTCGGGCCCAACGCCGCAGCCCACCTGCGGCGGACGGACGGGTTCGAGCACGTCGCCGACATCATGGTGAACAGCTTCTACGACGCGGACGTCGAGCAGAGCTGCGCGTTCGAGGAGTTGATCTCGTTCCACGGAGGACTCGGCGGACCGCAGACCCAGCCGTTCATCCTCCATCCGGTGACGCTGCCGATGCCCGCCGAGCGAGTCATCGGCGCCGCCGCGGTCCACCACCTGCTGCTCGGATGGCGAGGATCGCTACAGAACAAGCGACTCGGGACGCCGCCCGCAGACTCGTCGACTGCTCAGAGTCCGCCGGCGGCGTCCCACAGCCGTAGTGACGGTTAGGAAGAAACGCCAGCCTGCTCGGGGGTCGGCGGCTGCAGCGCCTCCTGGAGCTTCTTGGTGTCCTCGTCGGACAGCGAGGTCCTGATCACGGTCCCACCGTACTGCTGGAGCGCGGCGATCGCCTTGTCGGGGGTGACTTGGTCGATCACCATGAACAGCGCCGAGGTGCCCGGCTTCAGGTACTCGCGCACCTGCTCCTGAAATGCCTTGTCGATGCCCTTCGACCCGAAGTGGCCGAACAGCGCTCCCATCCCGGCGCCCAGGGCGAGCCCGGCGAACGGGATGAAGAACAGCAGGCCGAACAGGAGCCCCCAGAAGCCGCCCCACCACGCGCCGGCGCCGGCCGATGCGCCACCGTGCGAGGTCTGCACGTGGTACTTGCCCTCGAGATCACGCGAGATCGCCGCGACCTGCTCGGCCTGGATGATCAGGTCAGCCTCGAGCTCCCTGACGGTGGCTCTGGCCTGCTCGGCGGTCCCTTGATCGGGGTACGCAATCGCAACAAGCGTTGCCATATACGTGCATCTCCTTTCGGATGGGGATGCTGTCCCGGCTGCGGCCGGGCCAGACGCGACGTGCTCGCGCCGGCCAAGCATCCGAACCTCCGCGACCCCGGTCATCACCCGAAAGGGATGAGCGACGCGCGCCGGCGGCGCTAGCTACGCCCGATCCGCCGGTCGCCTCGACCTCACCGGACCGGCGCTGCGTCGCCCGGACCGCCGTGGATCAGCAGGCTCGTCAACACCCCAATCGTCCGCCACGGCTGGTCGGGTTCGAGCGCGGACGGGGAGGCGCCGGGATGCTGGGGCGCGATCCGGACCCGCAGCGCGCCCGGACGGATCTGGAAGCGCAGCGGTGGATCCAGGTGCATCGCCTCGCCGTCGATCCCGGCCGCCACCGCTGAGCCCGCGGCGATCTCGAACGTCGGGGTGGTCCACTGCTCCATGCCCAGCTTCCGCCGGACCGTGCCGTCGGCGCCCGATTGGGTCGGGGCGAGGACCGTGACGCCGAGGACCGCTCGGTCGAGCCGCGGCCGCGTCCCGGACCCCAGGACCCGGCCGAGGCGATAGGCGTTGTTGGAGATGAGGATCGCCACCGCGGACTGTTCGCCGTCCGGGCTGTCCCAGAGCAGATCGGGCGGCTTGGCGTCCGGCCCGACGGAGTCCGGAACCGTCTCCAGCAGCGTGTGCAGCTTCGCGCCGCGGTATCCGGGCTGCTGCACGGCCTCTGCATACAGACCCAGCGAGACGTTGTTGACGAACACGCGCCCGTTGACCTCGGCGAGGTCGACGCGCCGTTCGCCGCCGTTGACGAACGCGTCCAGAGCACCGACCACGTCGTCTCGGTCGACGCCGAGGTCGAGGGCGAAGTGATTGCGCGTGCCCGCCGGTATGCATGCATACGGGAGGTCGAGCTCGGCCGCGATCATCGCGACGATCGCCTGCGACCCGTCTCCGCCAGCCATCGCCAGGGCGTCGGCGCCCTCTTCCACGGCGTGGCGGACCAGCTGCTCGAGATCCTCGCCGCGCCGGAGCTCGATCGGTTCGATGCCGCGCCGGCGGGCCTCGTCGGCCAGGTGAAACCGCTCGGCCTTCCCGCCGCCCGAGAGCGGGTTGTAGAACAGGACAGGCCGGGCCGGCCGTTGCGCCGGCGGGAGATGTGCGTGAGCGACGAAGGCCTCGCGGGCCGCCCCGAGCGCGGCGATGATCGCCACGACCACGATCGCATCCTCGAGCACGCGGGCCTGGAGGACGACGAGCGCGACCGCGCCGGCGAGAAACAGCGCCGCGGCCGCGAGGCCGGCGATGCGCGCCGCGCCGCGGCGGGAGATGCCGAGCCACGCGCAACAGACGGCGAGGATCATGCAGGCCAGCACCACCAGACCGCTCGGGAAGTGAGCGATCGTGGCATCGACCGCGAGCACTATCGCCCCCAGGCCGAGCGCCAGCGCGGCGGCCGCCCACAGCCTCCGGACGGTCATTCCCGAGCCCTCCGCGAGCCGACAGCGTCGCGTTCTGGAGCGGCACCCACAGCGATGATTCTCGTCCGCGGCCGCAATCCGTTCATCACCTGATTGGGGTGAGGTCAGGTGGGTTCCCGGCCGGGGTGCGGACCTCTCCTCGCACAGGCAGGAGCGCACCATTGCCCACCCCCGTGGGCGGTGCCATCGTGAAAGCGTAAGGACGGGCGGTTCGTGACCCGTCAGGACAAAAACCGGAGGACTGCAATGTCTGTTGGCGCATCACCCCAGGCGACAAGGGGAGCCGCCGGGTACGAGGGTTATGCCGACGCGGACCGCGGCTACGGCTGGGTGACGTTCGCGGGCGTGCTGTTGCTGATGCTCGGAACCCTCAACGTGATCGAGGGGATCGCCGCGATCGGCAACTCACACTTCTTCGCCAACGTCCAGCACTACATCTTCGCCAACCTGAAGACGTGGGGTTGGATCGTGCTCTGCATCGGCGTGCTCCAGCTCGCTGTCGGCCTTGGCGTGTTCGTCAAGAACCAGCTCGCTCGGTGGGCCGGCGTGGTCGTGCTCGCGGCGAATGCGATTGCCCAGATGCTGATGATCCCCGCGTATCCGTTCTGGTCGCTTGCGCTGTTCACGCTGAACATCCTCGCGATCTACGGGCTCGTCGCCTACGGCCAGCGAATCGGCCAGGCCTGAGGCGCCGCCGTCAGGCGCCGCCAACCGTCCAATCGACCGCCTGCCGCCGGCTCGGCGCGGGTGACCCCGCGCCGGGCCGGCTCGCCATCACCCGTTTCGGGCGACGCGACGTCCGGCGCAGGCCACACAATCGTGGTCTCGTGTCCACGCCCTCGCCTTCCACGCGCCTCGTCGATCACGACCGCACCCGGGCGCTCCGGCTGCTGACGCTCGAGTTCGGCTCGCGGGCCGAGTTCGACGACCCGCGGCTCGCCTACCGACGGCTGTTCTCCGAGATCTTCGGGACGTTCCTGCTGCTGCTGGCCGCCGCCGGCGGCGGGATCCTCCACGCCAAGGGACAGATCAGCCTCGCAGCGGCGGTCGTCGCGCCCGGCCTGACGGTGATGGCGATCATCCTGTTCATGGGGGCGGTGTCGGGCGCTCACCTGAACCCCGTGGTCTCGCTCGCGTTCGCCCTGCGCAACGACTTCCCACCGCGGCGCTTCCTCGGCTACCTCGCCGCTCAACTGGTCGGCGCCGCGCTGGCGTGTCTGTTCCTGCTCGCCGTGTTCGGCAATGTCGAGCACCTGGGTGCGACCCTCCCGGGTCCGGGCTACGACGACTGGCAGGCGCTGCTGATGGAGATCGCCCTGACCGCCGGGCTCGTCAGCGTGATCCTCGGCACCGCTTCGGCCGCGCAGAACGTCGGCACGATCGGCGCGCTCGGCGTCGGCGGCTACATCGCGCTGGCCGGGCTGTGGGCGGCGCCGGTGAGCGGGGCGTCGATGAACCCGGCGCGCTCGTTCGGGCCCGCGCTTGTCAGCGGCGATTGGAGCAGTTACTGGGTGTACGTGCTCGGACCGCTGGCCGGGGCGCTGATCGCGGTCGCGTTCGCCGTGATCCTCCGGGGCCCGGGCGGCGATCCGCTCTCACGCGCGGCCGGCTCGGGCAAGCTCGAGTAGCGCCGGGGAGGCTCGTCATCCCGACGGGATGAGGCCAGAGCGCACCTGCCGGCGCCGGACGACGGCCGCCTGGCGCCGGCCTCAAGCCGGACGCAGTAGCCGCCGATTCCGTGGGGGAACCACGGGGTAGGCTCGGACGACATGCACGACGAAGGACTTCTCGAGGATTATGGAATGACGGTGCCGGGACCTGCCCGGCCCGCGCAGCCCCGTCTCGTCCTCCTCGCCGCCCTGCTGACGGCGCTGATCAGCGCCGGCGTCTGCGTCGGCGCGATCCTGGCTCCGGCACCGGCCGTCGCGATCCCGCTGGTCGTGGCGATCTGCGTCGGGTGCCCGATGTTCGCCGGCTGGGAAGTCCCGAACGCGCTCGCCGCGCTCCGCGCCAGGCGCGCGCGCAAGGCGCTGGCCAGGCTCCGCCGGAGCCTCGACCGGCTGCCCGAGACCGAGCACCCGCTCGGCTTCTGATCGAGCCGGGGACCAAGCACCCGCTTCTGATCGGGCCATGGATACGCACCCGCTCGGCGCCGGACCCGCCCCGTCACCGCTCATCACCTGTTCGGGATGATGCACCTGTCCTGACCGCGCTCGAACCTCATTACCGTGCCGGCCCTCGCGATCGCGGTGGTCTTGATCGCGGCGCCTGACTCGCTCAACCCGTCGCTGATCGTCGCCGCCGTGTTCCTCACGCTCGGTGCCAACCCGATCCGGCGGTCGCTCGTGTTCGCGATCACCGCGTTCGCGGTGACGCTTGCCGGCGGGCTGGCGATCGCTCTGGGCCTGGGCGATCTGATCCTGTCGCTGCTGCCGAAGCTGTCACGCACCGTCAAGTACGACGTGACCACGGCCGTCGGCTCGGCGGTGCTCATGGGCGCCGGTATTGCCGGTGTCGAGCTGCTGACCGCGTTCCCCTACTTCGCCGCGATCGCGATGGTGGTGGGCGCGTCGGTGTCGGGCGCAGGCAAGGTGTTCCTGCTCATCCTCTACAACGTTGTCTACGTCCTGCCGCTGATCGGGATCGTCGTCGTCCGCGCGACCATGGGAGACAAGGGCGCAGAGCTGCTCGTCCCGGTCAGCGACTGGATCGAGACGCACTGGCCGGGTCGTCGCGGCTCCGGTCGCAGGCGTGGTCGGGGCCGCGCTCACCGTGTACGGGATTGTGCAGCTGGTGAGCTAAGGGCCCTAACGTGGCCGCCGGGGCGGCGCGGGCGGGCCCGGGTAAGTCGGGTCATCCGGACCGGCGGGCGGGTAATTCGGGTCGTCGGGCCCGGGACCCCGATATGTCCGGTCGTCCGTCCCGCGGTAACCCGGGCCGTACGGCCCGGCGCCGGCACCGGACTGAGCGCGGCTGCCGCTACCGCGCCCGAGCTGGAAGATCGCGACCCCGACGCCCACCGCCCCGAGCCCGATCAGCACCCACACCCACCACGCCACGCCGCTGCTCGACTTGCTGGCGGTGGGCGTGGTCCCGCTGACCACGCTGGTCGTGTTGTTCCTGATCGTCTCCGTCTGAGTGAACGACTTCGTCGACGTCTCGGTCGTGGTCTTTGGGGGCTCGGTGATCGTCGTCGATACCGTCGTGGTGACAGCCGTAGTCGTAGGCGTCGTGGAGGTGGTCGTCGTCTGCGCCGACGCGGGGACCGACCAGGCCACCAGCGCCCCGGCAACGAGCACGATCGTCACTGCGACCGCGAGCTTGCGGACCGGCTTCACGACCGCGAGCGTCGCAGCCCGCGACGGCGGGGGCAACACGGCGAACATGCGTGCCGCCGGGAAGCCTGCACCACCGTTTCGGCGCCGGTCTGGACGCGCGTGGCCGTGACTGCAAGAGTTGCAGTACATCCGATGACTACCGAGACCGCAGAGACTCGATCGGGTTGGGCCGCACTGTTCCGCGACGCGTTCAACCAGTCGCGCAACGCGATGGTGCTGCTCGACGACGACCGGCGTCACGTCGAAGTCAACGGAGCCTACGCGCAGCTGCTCGGATACCGGCCCAGCGACCTGATCGGACGGCCGGTCCGCGAGCTGCGGGCCGACCATTCAGCCGTACCGGAGGATGAATGGCAAGCGGCCCTACGCCAGAAACAGTTCACCGGCACGATCGAGCTGTTGCGCGCCGACAGCGTTCCTGTGACGGTGGAGTTCGCGGGTCATCCGGAGATCGTGACGGGCCGGCAGCTCGTGCTGTTCGTGGCCTTGAGAGCCGCCCGCAGCGGACGGCTCCGCGACGACGACCCCCAGGCGACGGCCCGCGCAGACCTGTCGCAGCGGGAGCTCGAGGTGGTGAAGCTCCTCGCGGAGGGCTACAGCGGGCCGGAGGTCGCCGACGAGCTGCAGATAGCGCACAACACCGTTCGCACCCACACGCGCAACGCGATGACCAAGATGAGTGCACGCTCGCGCGCGCAGCTCGTCGCGAAGGCGCTGGCCGAGTGCGTCTACTGGTAGACGAGCCGTCTCTCATCCCATTCGGGCGATGCCGCCGCCGCCGTCGACCGGGACGATGCGACCAGCGCGATCATGAGCGAAGCCCGCGATCTACTACGCCGCCTGGCGGCACACGATGAGCGCTCGCTACGGACGGCGATGTCGCCGACGCCGGAGTTCGACCACGGCTCGGCGCTGATCAAGCCGGCGCTCGACCGGCGGACCCGGGTTCTCGTTCGCCTCGCGGCACTGATCGCGGTCGGCGCCTGCACCGAGTCGCTGCGCTGGGCGGTCGAGCTCGCATCCACGACCGGCGCCGACGATGACGCGCTGGCGGCGGTGCTCATCGCCACCGGATCCGCGGCGGGCTCGGCGCGGCTCGTCGAGAGCGCACCGCGGCTCGCGCTCGCGCTGGGGTTCGATCCGATCGGCGGCGACTAAGGCGCCGCCGTCAGGCGCCGCCGACCACCCCACTAAGGCGCCGCCGTCAGGCGCCGCCGACCACCCCACTAAGGCGCCGCCGTCAGGCGCCGCCGACC
>Ga0187779_10002129_pt1 | contig 12236 bp, 12 predicted proteins | sample 1015_Q2_SP10_10__FD_132435 | JGI IMG/M metagenome (GOLD analysis project Ga0187779, IMG submission 132435) | Tropical peat soil microbial communities from peatlands in Department of Meta, Colombia - 1015_Q2_SP10_10_MG | ecosystem: Environmental > Terrestrial > Soil > Wetlands > Peat | place... | reverse complement strand
AAACAGTTTTGCTAAGAAAGGGAGGAATTCTTGAAACAGCATCTGGCTTTAACCTTGAAGCAAAAAAATTTGCCTTATTTCCCACATACGAACATCAGGAAAATGCATCGCTAAAATCCCAATACTTTGTGTATCTTGCAGATGCAAGAGAGAACATGCCAAAGAACGGCTATAACAGAATCACATCTATTGCAGAAGTAATCGAGGAGAAAGATATGACATCAATGGAAAAGATAGAAGAACTCTCTCCATTTCACATCTGGAGCGACAACTACATGGTAGAAAGGATGAACTGGATGCCAGAAAAACCGATGAAGGCTGTCTTTCTTAAGGTCTTTACAATTTCCTCAACGGAGATTCCTGTTTTACCTGATTATCAGGGATGCAAATCTTGGATAGAATTAAATGTAAATATAGAAACTGGAAAACCAGTTTTGAGTGAGGCAGAGCTTCAACAAAAATTATCAGAATTTAGGAGAATAGTAAATTGAAATACAGAACACTAGGAAAAAGTGGAATTAAAGTTTCAGAGATAGGATTTGGAGCATGGACTCTGGGTCTTGACTGGTGGGGCAAAAAAATCGAAGATGATGAGGCAAAGAAATTACTCAAACATGCATATGACTTGGGGATTAATTATTTTGAGACTGGAGATATCTATGGTAGAGGTAAAAGCGAGAAACTGATAGGCGAGGTATTTGCTGGTATGAGAAATGATGTAGTAATATCAACAAAATATGGTTATGACATTTATGGAAATGAACAGATAGGCCACAAGGAGCTACCCCAAAAGTTTACACCAGAATTTACCGAATTTGCATTACAAAAAAGTCTAGAACGACTACAAACTGACTACGTCGATGTTTATGGCCTTCACAACCCCAAGATCCAGACAATTAGAGACAAAAAGGTAATTGAATATCTCGATAAAAAAGTAAGAGAGGGTAAAATTAAGAGCTATCAAGTTGCACTTGGTCCTGCGATAGGATGGACAGAAGAGGGATTGGAAGCAATGGAGAAGACAAACGCAACCGCAGTTCAGACGGTATATAATATTCTAGAACAGCATCCTGGAAACATACTGATCGAACAAGGTGAAAAGCATAACGTAGGGATACTAGTAAGAGTACCTGATGCCTCGGGGATCCTTACTGGAAAGGTAACCGCTGACACAAAAATAAGTGAAAAAGACCATCGTTCAGTAAGAAGTGGTGATTGGGTAAAACAATCGTTACAAAAAGTCGAGCAACTAATGCCAATTGCAAAGCGAAATGGTCTCAACATAACCGAACTTGCAATAAAGTATATTCTGTCTCATAGGGGAGTATCTTCAGTTCTACCAACGGTAGTATCAGAGGAAGAGGTATCAATGTTCTCACAGATGACAGACGGCAAATACTTGAATGATTCTGATAAAAAACAAGTAATCGAACTATTCAATCAATGGCCATCTTACGAAATTAAAGCATCTGTCCAAACAGCATAATCTGGTCTTACAGTCACACAGTAATTGGTTCTTCTATCTTAAAGTCATGTTCGACGAAATATTCAACCCGTGTCTTCTTGAACTCACGCGAACTAAATAATATCTTATAATCATGGACACTAATCTGGTCTTCAATCTGTTTTGCAATTACTTGGGCATCATCATTTGATTTACAGTGGACCATTGAAAATACGTTGTAGGGCCAATCTGGGTATACAGGTCTCTGATAGCAATGGCTTACTTGCGGGAATGCACCTAGCTTAGCACCTACCTCCTCTATCCTTTCTTCGGGGACCTTCCACACTATCATCCCATTTGCTAAAAATCCTACCTCTCTATGACGTAAGATGGCTGCAAATCTTCGCATAACTCCAATCTCTTCGTAATATCTTGCCTTTTCAAAAAGTTCTTCTTCGGTAATGCCAAGTCTTTGAGCTGCCTTTAAGAATGGTCTTTCGGTTATCTCAAGATCTTTTTGTAACTCGCGGATGTAATTCTTGTCATCATCAGTTGCAACAAATTTTACATCACGAATCTTTTTCTTCTCCTCGGTTGGTTTTACTTCGGCTTTTTTGTCTTCTACCATCTCTAATTTTACACCAATCTTGAAGAGCTTTATTGTAGGAAGCATTCTAACTTTGTTGATGCCTTGTAATTTTGAAAACTTGTCAATCTCGGTTTTAAGATCAGATCCAGGCGGGACAGCCAAAGTAAACCATAGATTGTATTCGTGATTTCTTTCGTAATTGTGGCTTACACCAGGATGTCTGTTAATTTGATTTGCAATTTGATCAAGTTTGTCAGGAGAAATTGCCATTGCAACAAGTGCACTCTTGTATCCTAGTCTTCTAGTGTCAAATATTGCAGAAAGTTGTCTGATTATTCCGGCTTGTTTTAGTGTACGTAATCTCTGCATCATCTCATCATCTGTGATTGAAAACTTTTTGGCAATCTCAGAGTATGGTTTTGGAACAAGAGGAAATGTCCATTGAATCTCGTTTAGAATCTCCTTGTCTAGATTGTCCATTGATACCAAAAACGATCCTGTTTGCGATTAAAAATGTTACCTAAATTTCCATGGAATCTATAAATATCAAACAAAGACAGCGAGATCCATTGATTGTAGACCTCAATCTGAAAGGAAACCTAGCAATTGTTGTAGGAGGAGGAAATGAGGGACTCAAAAAGGTCAATGCATTACTGACTCAAGATTGCAAGATTCTTGTCATAAGTGATTCAACTAATAGAGAGATTGAAAAATATGTAAAACAAAAAAAGATAGAGTTTAAAAAAATTAAACTACAAAATGCAGACTTTTTGAAAAAATACAAACCATTCATGGTGCTCGCAACAACTGACGATCGTAATCTGAACCGAAAGATTGTTGACCAAGCAAAAAAAATGCGATGCTATGCTTATGCTGCAGATGACCCAGAAGTATCTGACTTTGCCTTTGGTTCTGTCATAAATATACAAGATACAGTTCAGATCGCAGTCTCGACAGGTGGACGAAGCCCAGCAATGGCAAGACAATTACGCATACAGGCTGAAAAAGTATTCAAAAAACTAATCAAAAAGGAGGATATCTATCAAATCAAACTACAAGACTTTGCACGAAGGCAGGCAAAAACTAGACTAGATACGTTTCCTCAACGCAAAAAATTCCTCTATAGTGTCATGAATGACAATCATGTTAAACAATTAATAGCTGACGGAAATTTAAAAAAAGCACAGAAAAGAGTGATCGAGATGTTAGGTGACTATGCCAAATAGTATAATCAATGCAAGAATAACTTTTAGGAAATCGCCAATTCACATGCTTGAAAGGTTTACATTTCGAGATATCAATTCCGCATACGACTCTTTCATTAAGCACTCTGGACTCAAAGAATGTGTTTTATTACAAACTTGCAACAGGGTAGAATTATTTGGATGTGGTGATGATGCAGATATTGAAAGGATCAAAAAAACATGGGCGTCGGTATCTGGTCTTGAAGAGAATGCCTTCAAGGAAAATCTTGAGATAAGTCAAGGAACGGAAGCCTATCAGCATCTTCTAAAGCTAACCTCGGGTCTTGATTCTCTTGTTGTAGGTGAAGAACAAATACTTGGTCAGGTAAAAGAATCGATTAGTGAAGCGCGTGAATTGAAGGCATCAGGAACAAATCTGAATACTCTATTTGATAAAGCAATCCGTGTTGGAACAAGAGTAAGGCAAGCTACTGGGATTGGCCGTGGGAGTATATCAATTGGTTCTATGGCAGTAAAACTAGCGGAAGAAAACATTGATGATCTAAAATCAAAACACATTCTTTTGATTGGGACAGGAGAGGCTGCAAGTCTTGTGGCAAAATCGCTTAAGAAAAGAGGTATTGATTTTATTGTAACGAGTAGGACCTTTGAGCGCTCCAAATCATTTGTAGAGACCTCGGGGGGAAGACCTGTTAAATTTGAAGATGCGATTGTAAACTTCAAAACAGTTGACGTGCTTTTTGTTGCAACAATTGCTCCTTATTTCTTGGTAACATATGACAGAGTAAATGAAGCAATGGAGTATAGAAAAAATGGCATGCTGATAATGGATCTTTCAAACCCTAGGACCGTCGATGAAAAAGTAGCAACAATCAAGAAAATAAAAATGATGAATCTGGATCAAATTGCTGAAATGGTTGATAAAAACATGAGAACAAGAATGGGAGTTGTGTCTTCAGCAGAGAAAATAATTAATGAGGAGCTCCCCGTAGTGGAAGCAGCGATGAAGAGATTGGAAGTAGAACCTATAGTAAAGAATGTCTTCAAAGAGATTGATAGTGCACGTATAAAAGAACTAAAAAAAGCGCTACAAATGCTTGGTGAAACAGATGAGCAGAAAATACGAATAATTGACCAGCTCACACAAGCTATAGTAGAAGACATCATATCTACTCCTATGAACAATCTGAGAAAGGCATCTGAACAAGGTGATTCGGAAATTCTCCGAACTGTTATGAAGCTATTTGATTATAAAACCAAAGAGTAACAAATTATATTGCTAGAAAATTCTTATTTCAATAATGTCCTATCCTAACCTTAGACTTCGCCGACTACGAAAAACAAACAAAATTCGTGAACTACTCGAAGAGGTAAGACTATCACCAAAGGATTTAATCTGTCCAATATTTGTCCAAGAAGATCTAAAATCCAAAATTCAAGGAGAATCAATGCCCGGTTTTGAGAGGCTTACATTAAGTGATGTTGTCAACGAGGTAAATTCCATTGCAGAACTAAAAATACCAGCAGTCATGATCTTTGGAATTCCATCAAACAAGGATGAAAAAGGTACTTCAGCTTTTTCAAATGATGGAATAGTGCAAAAAACAATTTCTGATATTAGGAAAAATCTTGGTAATGATATTGCAATAATGTCTGATGTTTGTTTATGTCAGTATACCTCTGCAGGACATTGTGGACTGGTCAAAGGGAACCAGATTGACAATGACTCTAGTCTTGAAACCTTGGGGAAAATAGCCGTTAGCCAAGCCCAAGCTGGTGCAGATGTAGTGTCACCTTCTGCAATGATGGATGGCCAGGTCAAGGCAATTAGACATGCACTTGATAATGCAGGTTTTACGGATGTCGCAATAATGTCTCACTCTGCAAAACACAGATCTTCACTTTATTCTCCTTTCAAGGATATGGCTCATTCTGCTCCAACATTTGGAGATAGAAAGACCTACCAGCTTCCATACACAAACCCAAAAGAGGCTATGCGTGAAGTAGAGACCGATATTGCAGAAGGAGTGGATATTGTCATGATAAAACCCGCATTGGCATATCTTGACTTGATTGCTATGACTCGCGAGAGATTTAACGTACCCATTTCTGCATATAGTGTATCTGGAGAGTATGCTTTGGTAAAAGCTGCTGCAATGCAAGGTTGGATAGACGAAAAAGAAGTGACATTAGAGATTCTAACTGCAATCAAGCGGGCTGGAGCCGACATGATAGTAACATATTTCTCAAAGATTGCTGCAAAAGCCCTTAGTGAAAAATGAGAGACGACGAAGGCTTTGAGATTGATCGTGCTTTTGATTTACTGCCGCATGTTATAGGCGCAAGTTGGGCAACCGTCTGGTTCAGGGTAAACAAGATAAGAAGACCAACCAATGAAGAATTTCGAAATAAGGTTGTCGAATATTACAAAATGCTAGATCCAATAATTAATGTCTATTCTCAGAATGAAGATTTCAAAGAGATGACCGAACACATCAGAAACAGACATCATCAAGAAATAGAACGAATCCTTGCAGGCAAAAATGATGAGATTGAAAAAAGATTCAAACGATATGTCGATTATCGCTAGATTTCACGTTCAAGTTGTTTAAGAAATTGTTTCATGATCTTAATTCTTCGTCTTGCCTCTATCTTTGCAGTCTTTGTATTCATCTTTTTATCTAATAACAACAGTTTTTTGTAAAAGTGATCAATTGTCCACTTGGAATCATCTGGATACCGTGAAACGCAAAAAGGATCTTGAATATTATAAAATGATCTTCCTTCAGCTCCGCCAACTGCAAATGCTCTTGCTATGCCAACTGATCCTATCGCATCAAGTCTATCTGCATCCTGTAATACTTTTCCCTCTAACGTTTTAGGAACCACACCTTTTGAAAAGCTATGTTCATTGATGGCATCTGAGATTATCTTAATTTCATTACTTCCATAGTTATGTCTTTGAAGTATTTTCTTTGCCTCTTTTGCACTTTCCGAAGATGAATTTTTGGACCTAGGATCTGATTTTTTATAAGAAACAATATCATGTAGTAATGCTGCAGTAAGAACAATCTTCATGTCTGCGCCTTCTTTTTTCGCAATTTGCTCAGCATTCCTGTAAACCCTCATAATGTGTTCAAAGTCATGCGCGGGATCGTGTTTTTCAATTCTTTTTCTTATCTCTATTTTTAATTTTTCAAATGTTTGTGCCTTTGACATACGACCTAAATCTTGGTTGTAGTGTCATGGTCATAAACTAGTTGTGACCAGTATTTTTGAATGAAAAATTAGATGAAAAGTTTTAAAATTTTTTAATTTTAACAACATTTTCCAAAAACGGAATCTATTGTTCAAAATATTTATAAATTAAAAACACGTATTGAATATATGAGCGCCAAAGCATGGAAGTGTTACAGATGCAATCTTGTATTTTCTGATGAATATCATGCCGGTTTACACCAAGACCTATCAAAGCATCCGGTCCGAGAGATTAGTACGATAAGAGCATAAAATACACAATAATCTTATTGTGGGATATCGCCGAATACTCTACATGTCATATTCTAATCTCTCCAAAATGAATTTTGAAGTCTCCAATGAACAAAAAGCATTCCTTGAACAAGTAGATAGTACATGCAGATCAATTAGAGAATATGAGACCAAATGTTACCTGGAAGAAAAAGTAAATGATAGAATAGTTCCAGATTTTAGTAAAATTGGGATGCTTGGGTGTCCCATATCAACAAAATATGGGGGTTTGGGATATGATATTCTAACATACGCATTTGCTCTTGAGCGAATAGGAAGAGAAGGGAACTCAATGCGCACTTTTTTCTCTGTTCATATTTCCATTGGACAATTAGTTCTTCAAAATTGGGCTGATGAGGATCAAAAACGTCAGTATCTTCCAAGTACTACTGGAGGGAGAAGTTTAATGGCATTTGCACTTACGGAACCAAATGCAGGAAGTGATCCTGCTTCGATGGAAACAAAATTTGAAGAAACCAATGATGGTTTTCTTTTGAAAGGAAAAAAACATTGGGTAGGTAATGGAACAATTGCAAAAGTAATGACAACCTATGCAAAAGGACCTGATGGTAGAATTTCAGCGTTTATAGTTGATACCGATTCTAAAGGATTTCATGCAGAAGAGATGAAGAATAAGATGGGTCTCTTAAGTATAAAAAATGCAGAGATCTCGTTTGAAAATTGTTTTGTACCAAAAAGGAATCTACTTGGAACAAAAGGAAAAGGATTGAGCATTGCTTATAGTGCATTGATAGATGGAAGATTAAGTGTTGCAGCAGGAGCTGTTGGAGTGATGAAAGATTGTCTTGAGGAATCAATCAGATATTCACAAAAAAGGGAACAGCATGGATCAGCTCTAGCAAAAAAACAGCTAATACAGGAACATCTCTCAAGCATGATAGTAAACATCGAGAGTTCAAGATGGTTGGTATATCGTGCAGCTATGGCAAGGCAAAAGCTTCAAGATTATGTCGAGGGGCTAAAGGATAAGGACGCTCGTTGGCAGGAACGACTGAACAGGGACGACAAGGAATATTCCATATTGAGAAGAAAGGCAGATAGGCTTGCGGCAATTGCTAAATTACATACTTCTAATGCTGCTTTTGAATGTGCTAATAGAGCAGTTCAAATTTTTGGTTCATTTGGATACCAAAAGACTAACAGAGTTGCAAGGCACTTTTTGGATTCTAGAGCAATTATAATTTATGAAGGTGCAAATGAAGTACTAAAGTTAAAGATAGCCTCTCTTGAGCTTGGAGAAAAGTACCAAGCTTATTAGTGAAGCAAAACCTTATTCATTAATTCCAATCCTTCTTCAATCTGCTCCTTTGTGATTACAAGTGGTGGTATAATTCTCAATGATTTTTGTCCAGCGCCAAGAGTAAGAAGACCATTTTTGAACAATTCTACAATCTTTTTTTCTCGACGGGTTCTTGTATCAAACTCTAATCCTATCATTAGGCCCAAACCCCTGACATCAATAACTCCATTTTTACCCACAATTTCTTGTAGTCCTTTCTTTAGCATGTTTCCCATACGAGTTGCATTTTCTAAAAGATTGTCTTGTTTTATTACATCAATTATCCTTGCACCAATGGCCATGTCTATTCTACTTCCACCTCCCCAAGTGCTTGATAACGCAGAACGTTCACTTGGCTCCAATTTTTTATCATACATTGTTGCACCAATCTGTAATGCCTTGGCAGCACTCATAATGTCAGGTATCACATCATAATGCTCAAAAGCCCACCATTTACCTGTGTGGCCAACTCCTGACTGTACCTCATCCAAAATAAGAGGTACACCGTACTGTTTTGAATATTTCCTCAAATTTTTAATAAATTTTCTACTAGCAACATTATAACCACCTTCTCCTTGAACTACTTCACTTAAAATAAATGCAATTTTATTTTCTTTGAGCAGGGATTCAACAGCATTAATCTCTTCATCGTTATCTTTTGTACAAAATTTTATGCGCTTAACTGAGAATTCAGGAAAATTATATTTTTGAACCGGTCTGCTGGAAGTGAAAGTAAGTGCACCCAATGTTCTACCATGGAATGCTCCTGCACATGAAATCCCTGGAAGTGGACCCATTCTCCGGTAAGCTATTTTTATTGCGTTTTCTACTGCCTCTGCTCCGCTATTGATGAAAAATGTTTTAAAATTATGTGGGATTATAGATGAAATCTTTTCTGCAAGGTCGGCATGTTCTTTGGAGTAAAAGTCTTGACCTGCAATTTTGTGTGTACCATTGGTAGAATATTCCGCCAAGACCTCCAATATGGCAGGGTGTGAATATCCTAAAGGGCAAGCGCCAATGTTAGAAGTAAAATCAAGAAACTGGTTGCCGTCTAGATCTTCGATGACACAGTCATGACCATTTGCAATTACAAGAGAATACATGAAGGTAGAATCGTAGGCATGTTTTTTCATTTTATCAATGACCCGCTTTGCATTTGGCCCAGGTATCTTTCGATTCATGGTTGACTTCATATTATAAACAATGGAAAAATTTTCTAATAAATACTCGTATAATCCTCTATGGGAGAAAATCATAGAGGATTTGATGAACTTACTCGTAAACAGCGGCAAAGAAAAGCAAAGAAAGTAAGAAAAATGCAGAGGGAGGGATTTGAACCCCCGAACCCCTAAGGGAAAGGATGTCCCATGCCAAGATCTTGAGTCCTTCTCGGTTGGCCGGGCTTCGATACCTCTGCAAGGTGAGATTCAAACACTGAATATATAACTGAAACCGTAATCTGCAGATTTTAACAGCTAAAACTTATTGTCACTTACCAATTTTTCTGATATTGCTGGCATGGTATAGAAAAATTCATCCTCAAAGGCAAAATCTTGTTTCCCCTGTCTTCTCAAGGCTTCAAAATACTTCATACATTCTGCGTAGAATTGATTTGACTGACCTGACATGACATATCATTTCAAAAGAGAGGTTTGATTTGATATGTAAGAAATTTTAGACATTGTTATTGTCTTTTTTTAAGGATTAATTTGCTCTGGCTTGTCTTGAATGCCTAACCAACCATATCCTTTTTGTTCTAATTCATCCGCAAGTTCTTTTGGCCCTTCTTTGATAACCTTGCCTTGTGCCATCACATGTACAAAGTCAAGTTTGTCTAAGAACTTGAGAATTCTCACATAGTGCGTAATCACTATCACTGTTGCATCTTTTCTTGAAACTTGACTTATAGCTTTAGCGACAGCTTGAACTGCATCAATATCCAAACCAGAGTCAGGTTCGTCAAGAATTGAAATTTTTGGTTGTAATACTGCCATTTGCAAAACTTCTGATCTCTTTTTTTCACCACCCGAAAATCCTTCATTGAGATATCTTGAAAGAAAATCTTGTTTGAGTCCTACTTGATCAAGATTCTTTTTTAAATAATTTTGAAATTCTCTGACAGTTAAAAAGACTTCGCGATTTTGATCTCCTAGGGATTTGCTTAGTGCGTTGTAAGCTGTTCTTAGAAAGTGTGAGTATCCAACACCTGAAACTTCTGTTGGATATTGAAATGCTAAAAATAATCCCTTCTTTGCCCTTTCATCAGCTGAAAGCGATAAAATACTTTGACCATCAAGCAAGATATCGCCTTTGGTAACCTCGTATTTTGGATGACCAAGAATTGTATATGCAAGGGTACTTTTTCCAGAACCATTTGGTCCCATTATTGCATGAACTTCACCAGGACCTGTTTTGAGATTTACTCCTTTGAGAATTTCTTTTCCATCTCTTGTAACATGTAAATCCTTAATCTCTAATACTGCCATGCATGATTACAACATCGTTTTCGATATATAATCTAATGAAAAATTAGATGAAGCTAATGCTTATTCTATAATATTAGAATGAGGGCTTTTTATTTTGGTTTAAGGCGTAGCAAAATTTGGTCTGCAATCCTTCGCATTTCTGAATCTGATCCTGCACTACACAATTTTGTAAGGTCAGTAGTTGTCACAATTCCTACTAACCTGTTTTCTTGAACTACGGGAACTTTGTGAATTCTTCTTAGTTTCATAAGCTCAGCTAATTCCCATGCTGATTCATCTGGATTGATTACAATTAGGGGAGAAGACATTACTTCTTTTATGGGAACAGAAAATGATTTTCCTTCCGCAGCTATTCTTCTAACAAAATCTCTTTCTGTTACAATCCCTACTGCAATGTTTTTTTCCATGACAACTACACAACCAACACCTGCATCACTCATTAACTTGGCAGCATCCTTGATGGAAACAGATGAATCTGCAGTAATTACCTGATTTTTCATGAGGTTTCTAACTAATTCTGTCACATGGTTTGTTCGTATATCCTACTTAAAAACGTGGAATTTGATTGTCAGTAATGATAATCTGTGTCTTTCGATAGAATATCATCATTATTTCTTAAGAAATAAACAAAAAGAGGGGGTTTTAGTTTCTGACTAATGCTGGTCGAAGGGTAATTTTGATCTTGTAGGCAGTCAGGATTTCCTTACATCTATTTCGTATCGTTACTTCTGTAATTCCTGCCACGCTTGAGACGTCTCTCTGCAGTATGCTCTGTCCAAGAAGAGTTGAGGCTATGTATAGATATGCAGCAGCAAGACCATTCGGAGCCTTACCATCTGCAATTTCATGATTTTCTGTCTTTTCAGCTATCTCGGCAGCGAGTCTCTCTACACGTACTTCAAGTTTTGCAAGATTTGCAATTTTTGAGATGTATTTTTCAAGGGTTACTACGGGCGCTGTTTTTGAACCAAGTTCCATTACGAGTGTTCTATAGTACTTTGCCGTTAGTTTTACATTCATTTTTTCGTCTTTTGTACTTCCAGTAGCAGCGCATATTTCATCTAGCGATCTTACAACATCACATTGCTTACATGCCATGTAAATTGTTGCAGCTGACATACAAGCAACAGATTTTCCTTTTGCTTCTGCTTGGCCTTCAAAATTTCTGTATATCATTGATGCACTCTCTGTTACATTCTTTGGCAGTGATAGTGATTGACATGTCTCTCCGATCTTGGATAAAATATTTGCTAGTCGTCTTTCCCTGGGCGATGCTACCCTGATTCTTGTCTGCCATTTGCGTAGATTGTACATCTGATTTGCAATGTCGCTTGAAATTGTTTTTCCGCTAAAGTCTTTGGTTCCGAGGGCTATCTCAGTCCTAATTCCCAAGTCATGTTGTGAATAAGTTGTTTGGCCTGTTGCCCTTGCTGATTTCATCTTGTCTTCTAGATTTGTTGCCCTTGATTCTGGTCCGTAATCTGACATCTGTTCCATTGCGACCAAGCCACAGCCAGAACAAATTTTTTCTCCACTATGAATGTCGTCAATCAATGCTGAACGACATTCTGGACAATGTGTTTGAAGTTCTGTTATGGTCATTTTCTTCTTCCTTTGAATCTTTTTGGTTTCATTGCAGAAGTTTCTTCGACGATGTAAACTTGTTTTCCAATATGTTTTT
>Ga0187779_10002128_pt1 | contig 12236 bp, 8 predicted proteins | sample 1015_Q2_SP10_10__FD_132435 | JGI IMG/M metagenome (GOLD analysis project Ga0187779, IMG submission 132435) | Tropical peat soil microbial communities from peatlands in Department of Meta, Colombia - 1015_Q2_SP10_10_MG | ecosystem: Environmental > Terrestrial > Soil > Wetlands > Peat | place... | reverse complement strand
GTGGGGACATTCATCGACCCCAAGAACGTTATGCATGGCTACGTCCGGAATCCGGACGGCAGCTTCATCATCATCGATGATCCCGCTGCTGCCACAACTGGAAAGCATGCATTGGGAACCAGTGTTAACCACATCAATTCAGCGGGTGCCATTGTCGGGGTTTACTTTGACGCTTCCGGTTCGAGACACGGCTTCGCACGAGAATGACAACTCAGGTACCGTCGAAGAAGTGCTGGCAATTGTGAGCTTCAAGGATGCAGGCTCGTTAAGGGAAAGCAGAACAAGACCACCACGGCCACACAGCGAGGGGTGGAAAAGTATTTGGGAAAGATGGGACTCATACAGAAACTCCTCTGACGCTTACTGAACAAGATGCGTGTCAGCGGCCCGGATCGGGCACATTCGTGGCGGGCGTCCTATCTCTGGTTTAGCTCGAAGTCAACAATTTTGATTGCGCCCCTGCACTGTCTATCGTGGAAAGCCCGTCAGTTTGAGGCGCGACAAAACAACTCGGAGCATCGTATGTCCGGCCGCACAATCTGATCTCAGTTCAGCTTCCCAACCACCCGCTCCGCAGCCTGAAGAATCGTCCCGTCCTTGGCAACCGCAGCCAGTGTATTGATGTCCTGGTGCAGCGGGCGGTCTTCGTCCAGCTTCTTCACGTGCTCGCGAATGACTTCGTACGCGGCCAGCGAGGCTGGTGAAGGCCTGACCGGATAACGCAGGTCGAAGGCCTGTGCTGCGGCCATCATCTCTATCGCGATCACATACCATGCGTTCTCGATGATCTGGCGGGTCTTGATCGCGGTCGTCATTCCCATTGAAACAAAGTCTTCCTGATCCGCAGCAGCCGGTATGGAACCGGTGGCCGCCGGATGGCTCAAGACCCGATTCTCGCAGACCAGCGCGCCCGCGGTGTACTGCGACAGCATCAGCCCAGAGAACATTCCTGCGCCTCTAGTAAGAAACGCCGGAAGCCCCATGGACAAATGCGGATTCATCAACCGATTGAGCCTGCGTTCAGAAAGCGCGGCCACTGCAGTCACCGACATCCCTGCGAGTTCCAGCGCGAAAGCCATCGGAGTGCCCTGGAAATTCGCACCGGTCAGAACTAAGTCTTCGTCCGGGAAAAACGTGGGATTGTCGGCGGCGTGATTGAGCTCGATTTCCAGCATGTACCGCGCCCACTTGAACGCTTCGCGCGCGGCTCCAACCACCTGCGGGCTGGAACGGAGCGAGTAAGCGTCCTGAACCTTCTTTCCGGGCAGCTTCAGAAGCTCCGAACCTTCGGTCAACCGCCGAATATTCTCCGCGCACTCCTGCGCACCGGGATACCCACGCACCAGATGAATGCGAGGATCGTAAGCCTTCATATTGGCGTTGAGTGCCTCGAGGCTCATGGCCAGCGCCACCTCCTGCGTCCTCAGCCAACGCTCCACATCGTAAAGTTCGAGGCAGCCCATCCCGGTGATGAAGTTCGACCCATTAATCGCAGCGAGTCCGTCGCGTTCGCGGAAGACGATAGTGGGAATGCCGGCGGCCTCCATTCCCTGCTTCGCCGGCAGGCGTCTGCCTTCGTAAAAGACCTCGCCCTCGCCCATGAGGGTGAGCGCCATCTGCGCCATGGGCGACAGGTCTCCGCAGGCTCCCACCGACCCCTTCTGGCAAACCACCGGGGTTACACCTTTGTTGAGCATCTCCATCTGTGTGTTGACGATTTCCAGCCGGATGCCGGAATGCCCCCAGCAATGCGTGTTCAGGCGGGAAAGCATCGCAGCGCGAACATTTTCCTCGGCGCACGGCTCCCCGCAGCCTGCGGCATGAGAATAGAGCAGATACTTCTGGAATTTCTCGACCTGTTCCGGGGTCAGCACAACCTCCGACAGCTCGCCGATGCCGGTATTCACCCCGTACATAATCTCGCGAGATTGGATTTTTCGATCGAGCAAGCCACGACACTGGTTAATACGCGCAATCGCATCAGGATGAAACTCGACGAGCTTGCGGCCGCGAGCAACGGCCACCACATCCTCTATCGTGAGCGAATGCCCATTGAGGACTGTCCTTGTTTTGACCTCTTGCGGCGACCCAACTTCCAGTACTGGTGTCATAGCCTACCCTCGGGGGCACACGAATTCTGCCCTGGAAATCAGGTTAATTGCATGAAAAATGATAGGGTAGGACTGAGGTCACGGGAGCAGGTGATGCGGCACCGGCGGGGTCGGGACTGGAGAAGGAATAAATCCCTTCCCACATGCCTGCCCTCGTTGCTTTGATGTCAACCGCGATTATTGACTAGCCAAAACCCTCAGTTTCAGTCACGATTGACATTGCCCCATACTTTTGCCATATTGCCAAAGCGGTTAGAACTGGTGCGGATGCTGTTCGCAAAACAAAGAATGCCCATAAGTTCAGCAGCGGAACACAACATATGAACGAAGGTGATTTCTTAGTCCATTCTCGGAGTTTGCCACCGCAACAGGCCGGCGAGCTTCTTCATCTTCCTCGCCAGGAGGCCCGCTGGGAGTGGATGAGTTTCTTTGTCCGGCGATTGCACCCGGCAGAGGTCTACCGCGCCCGCACGGAACATGAAGAAGCCGCGTTTGTCATTCTGGGTGGAACTTGTCGCGCCGATTGGGGGCAGGGAGAACATCACATCGGAAAGCGCCGGGATGTTTTTGATGGTTTTCCGTATGCACTTTATCTGCCACCCGGCAACCAGGTGACTTTCACCGCAGAATCAGTCTGTGAAATCGCCGAATGCCGGGTGCCTTCGGAAGCCCAGCTGATGCCGAAGTTAATTACGCCTGCCGAAGTGGCCAGCAGCCTGCGAGGCGGCGGAAATGTATCGCGCCAGATCGTCGACGTGATCACCCCGGCATTTCCTGCGGACAAGCTGATGGTGATCGAGGTCTACACCCCCGGTGGAAACTGGTCCAGTTACCCGCCACACAAACATGACGTGCACAATCCACCGGCCGAGGTTGACCTGGACGAGATCTACTACTACCGGATTCGCGAGCAGGAAGGATTTGCGTTCCAGCACCTGTACTCAGGACAGAATTCGGGTGAGCGGCCGCTGCGGACTAAGGACGGTGATGTGGTTCTGGTTCGCAGCGGCTACCATCCCGTGGTCGCAGGGCCGGGATATAACGTGTACTACCTGAATTGCCTTGCGGGATCGTCCCGAGCGTTGGCGGTAACGGAAGACCCACGCCATGTCTGGATTCGTTCCACCTGGAAGGAAACTGACCCTCGCTTGCCTATGGTTCGTGGATGAGCTCGTCTGGATGGACATCTCGGCTTGTTGCTAATCGCTTAGAAAGATCGTGGTCCGGTCAGCTGCCCCGGCTCGCGTCCCCGAGCGGACAGGTCTGCCGACATCTTCTTACAAGAGCTGAAATCTAATGACCAAACGCCTGACCATGGCGCAAGCCATCGTCTCGTTCCTCAAGAAGCAGTACACCGAGCGGGACGGAAAACGACAGCGCTTCTTCGAAGGCTGCCTGGGGATTTTCGGACATGGGAACGTGGCCGGGATCGGTCAGGCCCTCGAGCAGGATCCGGAGCTGCCCTACTACCTCTTCCGCAATGAACAGGCGATGGTGCATACGGCGGCTGCCTTCGCCAGACAAAGCAATCGACTGCGTTCTCTCGTCTGCACCAGTTCGATCGGCCCTGGCGCGACCAACATGGTTACCGGCGCGGCCGTGGCGACGGTCAACCGCGTGCCGGTCTTGCTCCTGCCCGGGGACATTTTCGCACGCCGCAATGTAGCGCCGGTGCTGCAGCAATTGGAATCTGCTACGAGTCAGGATATTTCCGTCAACGATTGCTTCAAGCCGGTAGCCCGTTACTGGGATCGCATTCAGCGGCCGGAACAGATTTTGACTGCACTGCCAGCGGCTATGCGGACCCTGACTTCTCCGTCGGAGACCGGCGCGGTTGTACTCGGTCTGCCGCAGGACGTGCAAGCCGAGGCCTTTGATTACCCCGAAAATTTCTTCGAGGAGCGAGTTTGGACGATTAGCCGTGCCAGGTGCGACAGCGAGCGCCTGGCCAAGGCCTCCTCCTGGATTCGATCTGCTCAACAACCCCTGATCATAGCGGGTGGCGGAGTGATTTATTCCGAAGCAACACTGGCATTGCAGGAATTCGCATCCCAGACGGGAATTCCCGTGGTGGAGACGCAAGCGGGAAAAGGTTCGCTGTGCTTCGATCATCCTCGGGCTCTTGGCGCAATGGGCGTCACCGGCACGCCCGGCGCCAACATCCTGGCGCGCGAAGCCGATTTGATCATCGGTGTCGGAACCCGCTATACGGACTTCACTACCGCATCCCAGACTGCCTTCCAGAATCCCGCAGTTCGCTTTATTAATATCAATGTGAGTGAGTTCGACGCCGGAAAGCAGGCGGCTTTGCCGCTGGTCGGCGACGCGCGTGTAACGCTGCAGGAACTGGCAAAGTCGCTCCAGGGATTCCGCGTTTCCCAAGCCTACGCAGCGCGACTGCAATCGCTGCACGAAGCGTGGGACAAAGAAGTCGATCGAATCTACAACCTGGGCTGGGGTCCTCCAATCAGCCAGGGAGAAGTCATCGGCGTTGTCAACCAGGTTTCTGAGGCCCGAGACGTCATGGTTTGCGCCGCCGGCAGCCTTCCCGGAGATCTCCACAAGCTGTGGCGGACTCGCGACCCCAAGGGTTATCACGTCGAGTACGGCTACTCCTGCATGGGTTATGAAATCAGCGGCGGGCTGGGGGTCAAGATGGCGGCGCCGGACCGCGAGGTGTACGTTCTCGTGGGCGATGGCTCCTACCTGATGATGGCGCAGGAGATCGTCACTTCCCTCCAGGAAGGCTACAAGCTGAACATTGTCGTGCTCGATAACCACGGGTTCTCCAGCATCGGCGGCCTGACCCGAGCGTGCGGTAATGAGGGGATGGGCACGGAGTATCGCTACCGCAGCAATGGAAAGCTGCGCGGAGATTTGATCCCCGTCGATTTTGTAGCGAACGCAAAAAGCCTGGGAGCTCACGCGGTTCGGGCTCAGACCCGCGAAGAGCTGCGGCAAGCCCTGCTCGATGCGAGGAAAAGCAAACAAACTTCGGTGGTTGTCATCGAGACGGCGTACGCGCAGCGGGTGCCGGGCTACGAATCGTGGTGGGATGTGCCCGTGGCGGAAGTATCCGAGGTCGAATCAGTGCGGGCGGCTCGGACGAGGTATGTCGAAGCCCGGAAAAAAGAAAGGGGTTTCTAGCGGGTTTGCAGGTTTTTCCAAATCAACAACAGCCTATCGTGCAATCAACCTCCGAAGCGCCGGCTGCTTCCACCCCACGCTTAAAGCGTGTTCTCGGTCTCTGGGACCTCATCTATTACGGCATCATTCTGATTTCACCGATCGCCGCTGTCCCCATGTTCGGCGAGGCGCAGGTTCTCTCCAAGGGACATGCGGTTACGACTCTGCTAGCCGCGATGGTGGCTATGACCGCAACCGCGGTGAGCTTCGGGCGTATGGCCACCGTCTATCCTTCCGCGGGGTCCGTTTACACCTATGTAAGCCGCGGCTTCAACGCTCAGATTGGCTTCATTGTTGGCTGGGCAATGTTCCTGGAGTATCTCATTCAGCCCATGCAGAACAGCCTCTATGCCGCTCTGACGATCCAGCGGCTGCTGCCGCAGGTGCCACTTGCGGTGCTCTCGGCCGCAGCCGTCGGATTCATGACCTGGCTGTGCTGGTTAGGAATTCGTACCACGGCACGGACGAACCAGATCCTGCTCGCGTTCATGTCGGCAATCATGGCGGTGTTTCTCTTCGAAGCTTTTCGCTATGTTGTGGTCCACCAACACTGGCAGGGGCTGGTTTCGACGCAGCCCCTGTATGATCCCAGGACCTTCAGCGTGCGGGCGATCGCCGCAGGCACGGCGCTCGCCGCCACTACCTATATCGGGTTCGATGGGGTCAGCATTCTCGCGGAGGAGGTTCACAATCCGCGGCGAAACGTCCTGCTGGCATCGGTCCTGGTGTGCATTTTTACCGGACTTTTCGCCGGGCTCCAAGTCTACCTGGCGCAACGTGTATGGTCAGACTATCGCACGCTGGCCAATCCGGAAACGGCGTTCATGGATGTTGCCCGAGTCGTGGGCGGCTATCATTTGTTCGCCGCATTCGGCGCCGTCCTGCTGGTATCCAGTCTGGCTTGTGGGCTGGCTGGACACCTCGGAGCTGTCCGCTTGCTCTACGGAATGGGACGCGACAATCTGCTTCCGCGCAAGGTGTTTGGTCACCTCAACGCAGAACGGGGCAATCCAACCTACAATGTAGCGATCGTTGGAATACTGGCGTACGTTGGCACTCTGACTCTCGGCTGGGAACGGGCGGTTGAAATTCTGAATTTCGGTGCGCTGCTGGCCTTTATGGCGGTAAATCTGGCGGCCCTTCGTCATTTTGGGCTGGGACAAGAGCCAGGACGACAACGGAATCTGCTGCTCGATGTTGTCGCTCCTGCCCTGGGCTTTCTGTTTTGCCTGGTGATTTTTCTGGGTCTGCAGGGATCGACCCTGGCGGCGGGAGCGATCTGGTTGGTGGTCGGCGGGGCGTACGTGGCTTTGAGGAAGGGCCTGCGCACTCAGCCGGTGGTCATCGACTTCAGCGAGTCCTGATGATCCTCAGTCGGCTACCTGCTCCGCCGGATTGCGGCCAGCAGCGTGCTCGCCCTGTTGGCTGCGCGACACGTGCATGGCGAATCCGCAGGACTCGCGAATCCTCAACTCGGGTTGCAGCTTCTTAACGACCGCCTTGCTGGCGTCCCCCATAATTCGCCGAATAAGTAACTCAGCGGCTTCGCTACCCAATTGATGTTTGGGCAGTTCTACCGTCGTCAGTCTGGGATGAAAGATACCCAGCCACGGATAGTCATCAAAACTCACCAGACCGAAGTCTTCCGGGCATCGCAAACCCATCTCCTCGGCGGCTTTCAGCAGTCCGATGGTCATCAGGTAGTTCGCCACGTAGATCCCGTCAGGCCGGCGAGAAAGAAGGGCGTGTCCAGCGCGAAAACCAGACTCAATGCGGTAGTCCCCCTCGATCACCAGATCGGGTTCATAAGTAAGGTTCTTCGCCTTCAGGGCGTCGTGGAAACCCTGCCAGCGCGCCATGGCATTGCTGATCTTCAAAGGGCCGCAGATGAGCCCGATGCGGCGTCGGCCGGCTCGGGCCAGATGACTCACCGCATCGTACGCGCCCTGCCAGTCGTCCGTGATCACCGCATCTTTGGTCAGCTTCGGGTAGGTGCGCATAACCAGCACGAAGGGAACGTTGACCTCCTTCACCATCTTGCGCAGGGGAGGGCGGAAATCACCCGCCGCCTTGGTCAGCAGGATTCCATCGACCCGTTTGGAGAGCAGCAGCTCAACCGCGCTCTCCTCTTTGTCCACCCGGTCGTCGCTGTTACACAGCAGCAGGTTGTAACCATGCCTCTGCGCGGCGTCCTCAGCGCCCCGGACCACCATCGGGAAAAAGGGGTTGCCAATATCCGGCACGATCATGCCAATCGTGTGGGTGCGCTGCTTGGCCAGGCTTCGGGCTATCAGATTCGGGCGATAGTTCAGCTTGCGAATCACGACCTCAACCCGATCGCGGAGCTTTTTCCTTACATGACTCTTGTTGTTCACGACCGCGGACACCGTAAAAACAGACACACCTGCTTCGCGCGCGACGTCATAAATGCTCGCCGCCTTCGAAGTCTTCGTCCGATTCCCTTTTGGCGCTGCAGACATAACTTTCGGCCGGACAGAAACGCTTAGATTGCTCTTAGTCCTTTCCTTTGATTTTCGTATCTGACGGCTACCGGTTTCTGCTCCTTAGCAGACTGATAGATCGCCCGGAGGATGATCATATCGCGATGACCCTGCATTCCATCAGCAGCGACCGGCGGCCCACCCTGAATCGCGGCTGCGAAAGCGTCGATCTGGGGCGCGAATTCATCAACCGTCTTGAACTTTCGCTCGAGCCGGCGTCCCGCGATTTTCCCCATCACCCACCGCTCTTCCTCGAAAGGAAACGCCGGCGACAGCGAAACCCACCCTTTCGTCCCTTGAATGTAGATGAACGACGATGGCGCTGCAGCATACGTCGAGCAACCTTGCACCAGCAGTCCGCCGGGGAAATGCAAGCGAAAGCAGACCCCTTCTTCCACGTCGCGAAAGCGACTCGCGTCACCGCGCCACGCATATGCGTCGACTTCGACGGGATCTTCCTCGACCAGCCAACGGCTGGTATTCACGCAGTAAATGCCCAAGTCCATCATCGGCCCGCCACCGGCCAATTGCGGGTCAAACAGCCACACCGGACAGGAGGGTGGCATGGGCAACTCGCTAAAGGCGGTGTGTATCGCGTCAATTCGTCCAAGATCGCCGCTCTGAACCAACTTTTTCAGATACAGGCTGCTCGGTTCGAAGTATTTTCGGTATGCAGTCATCAGCAAAACGCCTGCCTTGCGGCAGGTCTCGACCATCTCGAAGGATTGTTCCGCCGTGGCGGCCAGCGGTTTTTCGCACAACACGTGCTTCCCTGCCCGCGCAGCCCGTACGGTGAACTCCCGATGCAGGCCGGGAGGCGTAGCTACATAAATCGCGGCGATGTCAGGATTCGCCAGGCATGCATCGTATTCTTCGTTGCTATAGAGAGCGCTGGCGCCGAATTCCCTGGCGAGGCTCTCGGCTTTTTTCTTGTCGCGGCTGACCAGGGCTACAAGTCTTGCTTTCTTGCACCGGGAGAACGCAGGCAAGATTGAGCTCTGCGCGATGGCGCCGAGGCCGATCACTGCATACCCGACTTTTTTTACTTTGTTCAAAACAATCTTTCTTGTACAGCCGTGACTAATGCACTAGCTCTCGCGGTCTGCGCGGCTCAACCCCTGGTTGCGAATTGCCTTGTGTTCCAATCCGCGAAGCTCTTCAATGTTGTCGAGCACTTTGTGGATGGCATTGGCGATCGCGTCCGTGTCTTGGTTGCCACCAAGGAATAACTGATGCGGAAACCAAACCGCCTCGTGATAGGCGGCTCGCTCGGCTTCCGGACACGAGTACATGTTCCGGAGATCGAGCGGCTTTTCCCGTCCCCAACTCAACGCCGGAAAATCAGCCGGATCCACCGGGAAAAGCGAGCTCTTATATACCGGCTCATAGAACAGACCATCGCAAGGAATGCCTTCCAGCTGCAACGCAGCCACAAACGCCGCACGGGGAATGCCGTTGGCCTTGTCGGAGAAATACTTGAGAACGTAACCATACGGAGCGAGACGCGTAATCCGAGGCTCAGGTGGCAAAAAGCCGATTGCCGGCGTGTTTTTCAATTTGGTTTCGAGACGCTTCATGTTTCGCTCGCGGACCTTTGCCTGCTTGGGCAACCGTTCGAGCTGCGCATACAACACAGCAGCTTGGAATTCGCCGAGCCGGTAGTTGAATCCGATGATCCGGTGATGATACTTATCGGTCAAGCTGGCGCGCCCGGCGTTGATGTAGCTCTGAACCAACTCCATATACTCCAAATTGTTGGTGATAACGGCCCCGCCTTCTCCGGAGGTGATGAGCTTGCTCGACTGGAAGCTGAACGCTCCCAAATCTCCCATCGAACCCGCCCCTTTCCCCTTCCACATGCCGCCGTGAGCATGAGCGCAGTCCTCGATGACTTTGAGATTGTGTTTGGCGGCGATGCGAAGGATTTCGTCCATATCGGCGAAGCGCATTCCCAAATGAACGGGTAGAATCGCTTTGGTTCGCGGGGTAATAGCCTTCTCGATCTGCCGCCAGTCCATGCAGTAGGTGTTGGGATCAACGTCGACGAAAACCGGAACCGCATTCAGCAGAAGCACCGGGCCGACAGTTCCTTCCCAGGTGTAGGCAGGCGCCAGCACTTCATCACCTGGACGGATGCCGATGGCTTTCAGCGCCGCCTGAATCGCCACCGTTCCCGTGTTTACGCACTGGCCGTACTTTGCGGTATGCAGCTTGGCGAACCCATTGGCAAACTTCACCGCATACTTGCCGGGAAAAGGCTGGCCGCCCCATTTGGAGCTGTTCAGCACGTCCTTTAACGCGGCAGATTCCTGCTTCATTCCCATCGGCCACTCGGTAAACGGAGTCTTTCGGAGCGGCTTACCGCCGGTAATCGCGAGCTTTCCCACACGTGCCTCCAGTCAGAAATTTGACATCCGGTTAATTGGATCGACGACCCTCATATTCAGGGCGCAGTGTCTGGGTTGGGAATCAGAAAATCTCTCACTAAGCCATCGAGATCGTGGCATGCGGCGACGAACTGCCGAAGAGTGCGGCGAGTCGGCCCGAACGAATCGAATTCTTCGATCGATAATCCGTCTTCGGTGTAGGCGCGCCCAAAGTCCGCGAACTTTCGCGACAACTCGTCCACGATCTTCGGATCGATCGGCTGGTCGATCCGCGGACGTACCTCGATATCGCTGGCGTTGAAACGAACCTGCCACGAGTAGGGCGGCGAAATAACAATCTCGCCCCCAATCAGCTCGCTCCAGTGCATGTGGTTACGGAACGCCGCCGAGAGCAGGCGTATCCGGTAACCCCGTTTGCGGAAGATCTGGTAGGTCTTCTTGAATACCGCGACGCCTGCCCATTCCAGGTATCCCGGGTCAATGGCCACGTTGTCTTTCTCGATCAGAACCTTCAGCCAGTCATCGAGGCGGCCAACCATGATGGTACAGACCGGTCCCATGCTTGCGATTTCCTTGCCTTCGCGTTCGCGCCGGGTGAGGCCGCGTTCCACCGCCTCCGCCACCGCTATGCACTGCGGCAGGCTGAAGCAAACCGTGGCGTTGATACTGATGCCGCGGTAGGTGGCCTCCTCGATGGCGGGAATTCCAGCCCTGGTAACCGGAATCTTTACGATCATGTTGGGGGCGATCCGGCTGAATTGTTCCGCCTGCTCCACGATGGCTCGACTGTCACGGAAAAAGCGCGGGTCGGTTTGTATGGAAAGGCGGCCATTCCTGCCGCGATGCGCATCAAACACCGGCTTGAGCAGAGCAGCAGCTCTCGTGGAAACTTCTTGAACCAGTTGCCAGGCGATTTCGCCCTCGGTAGCCGTGGGCCGCTCGTCGATCAACGCGTAGATCCGTTCTTTCCAGAGGCTCATCTCCTTCTTAAGAACTCCCAGCACGATGACAGGATTGCAGGTTGCGCCCACGGCCCCATGTTCGATCGAGTAGGTAAGTTCCTGGATAGAGGCGGAGTCATTCCACAGGCAAGTGGGCGTAGTCTGAGTCATTTCGTGGAGTGGGCTTTTGTAGGCAGCCACAGTTGCTCGAGTCATGAACTCCTCCGGTCAGACAGCTTTCGTCTTAAGCTCGGTAAGATCAACACCGCCGCTACGAGAGTCAGCCTGCTGGAGGGTGACCTCGCACGGTTTTCCCCGCAAGTGTGAATTCTCAGCGGCAACAGCGATCGCCAATGCCTTCAGGCCGTCATCACCCGTAACACGCGGTGGGCGATCGTTCAGCATGTTGTGAACGAAGTCGCGAACCTCTGCCAGGTAGGCATCTGCGAACCTGGTGAGGAAGTGGTCAGCCAGGGTCCGCGTTCCGCCGTTAGCAGTCAGAAAGGTAGCCGGCGTCTGCGCCAGGCTGCCGACAAAAATCGAGCCTCTCGATCCCACGATCTCGGTTCGCACGTCGTATCCGTAGATCGCTTGCACGTAGGATTCAACATTGCCAATCGCACCCCGGAAATATTTCATGTTGACCACGCTTGCCACGACATCGTGGTACTGCGCAACCTCGGGGCGGATGGCCACTGTCGTGTAGGCCTGGACTTCAGTGACCTCATCCCGCACCAGCCAGCGGGCCAGGTCGAAATCGTGAATTGTGTTGTTGTAGAACAACATCCCGTTCACGTTCGACTGGTAGGCGGCCAGCGGGGGAACGTCCTTGTCGCGGCCGATCGACTTAAACACGACGGGTTCGCCGATTTCACCGGCTTCGATGCGCTTCATCGCCGCCGCATAGGCAGGGTCATAGCGGCGCATAAGGCCGATTTGCAGGCGGACACCTGCCTTTGCTACCGCGTCCAAAGCGGCATAGGCGTCGGCGAGGTTTACTGCAAGCGGTTTCTCACAGAGGATATCCTTACCTGCAGCCGCTGCGGCGCAGATCGCTTTCGCATGAAACTTGTCAGGAGTGGCGATCACCACGGCATCGAGATCGCGGTG
>Ga0187779_10002127_pt1 | contig 12237 bp, 14 predicted proteins | sample 1015_Q2_SP10_10__FD_132435 | JGI IMG/M metagenome (GOLD analysis project Ga0187779, IMG submission 132435) | Tropical peat soil microbial communities from peatlands in Department of Meta, Colombia - 1015_Q2_SP10_10_MG | ecosystem: Environmental > Terrestrial > Soil > Wetlands > Peat | place... | reverse complement strand
TGAGATTTGTGTCGACAAGTCTGGTCGACAAGAACACCTCGAGAGACTTAGAGACGCTCCGCTTTTTGTAGAATTCGAATTGCAAAGAGCAGATGGACGAACTCTTTGGGTCAGAGACTATCCAAAAGCTTCACTGGACTCAAACGGAAGCATCAATCACATCGATGGCGTATGCGTACAGACACAGGGAATCGACGCTATAATGCGCGATCTAACCGAACACAAGCGACTACGAAACATGAAGGACCACTTTATAGTCGCTGTAACGCATGAACTTCGAACGCCGCTCGTGTCAATCAAAGGGTATGTAGATCATATCATCGCTAAAGAACCAGATCTCTCGAACAGTCTGAAATCAAAGATTGAAGTTGTGAAGCGAAACACTGACAGGCTTCTCCAGCTAACTGATGACCTACTTAACGTTCAAAACATGGAGTCCGGCCGATTGGAATTCAAGTTTGAGACATTAAATCTTCAAGAAGTACTTTCACAATGCAGCGATGAGATTCAACCATTACTAAAGGACAAGAACCAAGAAATCAGACTCGAGGTTCCCGGAAACCCAGTACTCATCGTATGCGATCGACTTCGACTAAACGAGGTCTTGATGAATGTACTAAGCAACGCGAACAAATTCACGTCCAACGGAGGAAGCATAATCATACGAGTGGAGGAAGATCCTGCCACTGTGACCATTTCAGTCACCGATAATGGTATCGGTATCGATAAGAAAGACCTGAAACGAGTTTTCGAACCTTTCGCGGCAATTGAGAAACCTACCTACATCAAAGGGAGTGGACTTGGCTTAAGCCTCGCAAAGAAGTTGATTGAAGCGCAACAGGGGAAGATTTGGGCAACGTCTTTAGGTAAAGGACAAGGAGCCACTTTCGCATTTACGCTTCCGAAATCAAAAGAGGAGCTTGCAACGATCCATGGATAAACTGATGATCGTCGACGATGAATCCGATATCATAAGTCTTCTCAAATTGGTCCTTGAAGCGGAAGGATATCAGGTAGTACCAGCCCGGAACGGAGACGAAGCGATACAGCTGGCAGGACTTGAGGCTCCTGACCTGATCCTACTCGATCTAATGATGCCCGGAAAGAGTGGTCTGGAGACTTGCAGATATCTCAAGGGACAACAAAAAACAAAGAACACGCCAGTGATTGTATTCAGCGCACTTGGTAGGGACATTGACAAGAAGCTAACTGCCGAAGCTGGTGCCAATGCGCATCTAACTAAACCATTCCATAACATCGGGCTCATCACTGAAATCAAGAGGTGTTTGGGCGAGGCAAGAGGATGGAAGTTTTCAAAACAGTTGGAAATTGAACACAGCAAGCTCGGAGGCAGGAAAATTCTTCTCGAATTTGATCCGCGCACGGACTACGAAAGACTTGTCAGAGATTTCGCATTGGAATGTGCATTCCTTGGAGAAACAGTGATCATCATAACACAGAAGGGGAGCAACATTCGCCAAGCTCTTGATGGAGATCCGGGCATCAAATTCATGGATTTAGAGCGCGCTCCTGAACTGCTGCCAATCCTAAAGGAGAATTCCGAAGGGCCACTCAGCCTAGTCATTGACAGTCTTACTGACCTCGCTATGACCGATGAGCCCAAGAAATTATACAAGTTCATCCAATCCGCCATGGAGATTCTGGATGATCCGCGAATAACCGCAGTATTCCTCCTGAATCCGTCCGCTCATGATCCCAAGGACATTGCAAGCGTTCGCGGAGCCTTTACAAACCAACTAGGGTACGGAAGAGAGGGGGTCACAATTGCAAGGTTCGGATAATCGAAGCTTCGGATCTTGTACTGTGGAGAATTATTGACATGGAAGACCCAATAGATCCACCTTCCCTTGTCGGGCTAGTTGAATCCAAAGGAGTTACTATTGATAAGAAAGATGTGGATCGATTACTGTTAGACGCGCTCGACGAGGTTCTTGACGACCTGCTCGGAAGACATGTTCGCGAAACATTTTATGATCACATGGAGAGAAAATACTACATCGGACGAGACGACGTACCCAGACGCCTCGGTGATTTCCTTCTAATTCTAGAACGCACATTTGGGAAGAGCGGCAGAACTATTGAACGAACGCTCGCCCGACGATTATGCACGAAACTTGGATAACTCGCAATTTTTCACATTTCCGAAACCATTTCGGTCCACTTCGCGGCCAACTCGTCTCTTCTAGGCTTGTAGACTTTCTGGAAGAAACCGTTCTGCGAAAGAAGAACCTCTTTAGGATATTGACGTACAATTTGAAGTGCCTCCCGCCAGGCGATGGAGTAGGCACCGACGAATCTTTTCATGATTTGGTACTGGTAGTTGCTTTCAGTTTGAGTGGATTCGCCAATTTTGAAATAGAGCTGACCGCCCGTTTTTGACCGATATGCCATTTCATTACCCAGAAAATAAGTGGCTCTTTTCTTCTCAGTAGTTTGCTTAGAAATTTCCGCGCGGCGGCTCGACACTATTTTTCCTTTGAATCCGCGTTTTGCTGCAGCATAGAATATCGCTCTATTCAATCCCCAGCTCTTTGCTTCTATCAATGGAAGACCAAGTTGCTTTGCTCTCGCAGCTTGAAGTATGGCCATCACTTGAAAGCGTCCTATCTTCATGAGTCAATGACCTGTTGGCGGATTGAAAGGTGATGTTGATACTTCGGTTTTTCGTCAACTCTCTCAAGCAAGGAAGACTTCAAAGCCAGGAATAGCCGTGGCACTCGTCGATGCATTCAATGAGCGGATTGCTTTTTCTTGACGGTTGTCATGAATTCGCTGAGAGGAAGGGCGGGTAACGTGGTGAGCAGGATCGTACCCCGTGAGCCTAATTCGATAGAGACTTTTGCTATAGCCTTATTGTCAGGAGCTTCGACAATACTCACGAAATCATATGGTCCAAGTGTAGCGTATTGCGCGATTACTTTCGCTCCGTAGGTCTCAACTTCCTTGTTCACTTCTTGAATACGTTTAGGGTTCGATTTTATTGTTCTTCGACCAAGCGAGGTCAATTTCGAGAGCATTATGTAAACTGCCAAATTACATCGATTAGTAGTAGCTAAGAATGAAGAATTAGGGGCTTTCCATTGCAAGCCCATCCTATAGTATTGGGCTTTGAAACTGGTCAGAATTGTCGGTTGATACTACTTGGTGGACAATCAGGTCTAACCAACGCGGCACCTGGGTTGAAGGATGAGAGGATTCATTCTCTCCTAGTGACTAGCACTAGGTGCCCTTGCAGTAGGTAGAAACTCTCTGTGTCCTTCGCGGAGTTGACTCCTAGAAAGACTGCTCCGTTCTTAGCCAGGCTGATTCCCGTATTTTCAACATCATCGGTCTTAATGGTTAGGACGTCCGTCTTAACAGGCCGATCGAGTATCTGCTTCACCCTAACTTTCTCCTGATAATATTCACTCTGGATTGATTCTATAAGACTATGTACACATATGCAGCAAAATGGTAACACTCTCACCTTAGAACGTACATTACCGGTGCCGGCTCCTCCCAACGTCCTCTAGGAGTGCAAATCCGTATATTGTCAGTATTTCAGGCTGCATAACAAGAGCTGATCATTATCTATTCTCGCATCGAAGTAAGTTACGATAAGATACTGATCGCTGGCACGGCGAGATGGTAGATTGTGTCTTATTGCAACTCCTATTTGCGGGCATATTCCTTCTCGAGTGCAGAAACGTACTTGTCCCAGACTATGTTAGTTTGCTTCAGATCCTGAGCCTTAGTTGGGGCTTTTGGCACTTTGTAGTGCTCTTCGAAGGTCATATCAAGACGTGTTTTATGCGGACCTAGTCTGGTCAACACGTAGTCGCCAGCTTCATCATCCTCGTCGCCGATGAAATCTAGGTGCCAAGCCGTTTGGGGATACAATGTAACTACGTTTACCGCACTCCTCGATCTTCTTTCGCTTCTGTATAGAGAAAGGTAAATTACGCGACAGTTTGTCTTCAGTAAAATTCTTCGCTTTGCTTTTGATCCTGATATTTTCGGATCACTTTCTCTATAGTCTGTGCACCATTCGTAGACGAATCGACTAGGGGCGTTAATGATCTTCGAGACACTGACCGTATGACTCTCAGTATACTTTACGATTTTCAATATTCATCAGCTCATAATCCGAGTGGTTCTCATATTTATCATTCAGCAACCAAAGCTGGAAAATGAAGATTTCATTGTAAGATTGAGCAGTTAAGAGAACCAGGCCTGAACTTCTTAACCCGGTCCTAATCCATCCTCGAAAACATCATCGGGGACAGATCTGTGATTAAAGCGCACGTCAACAGTATTGAGACGATGAGACGATTCATCGAAGACTGTAACCTGAACCCCGCTGAAAAGTATATTGTGAAACCCAATTGGTTCTTTCAAGGAATCGGATTCTACACAGACGTTAGAACATTACAGTTACTCTTGGAGTGTCTAGATAAAGTGACAGTCATAGAGTCTTACACATTTCAGCGGAACGACGGCACGAGACCTATCACTCCTACGAATGGGAAAGAGAATTGGAATTGGATAAGAGGACAAGATAGGCAGTTTCTGCGCACCACAGGATTTGACGAATTATTCAAGGAATATGATGTTGAATATGTGAACCTAACGGAGGAAGTTTGGTCAGACCGTATTGCAAATTCGAACAATGTGCGAAAGTCGGTTGAAGAGTCATTTAGTCCTGTAATTGGGAAAGAGCTTTACGATCAAGTTCCTGAATGCATTTACGCAATGCGCGGTCGGAGATTGCTATCGTTTGCAAAATTGAAACAACAAAGGGCGAACCGTGTGAGTGCCACGCTCAAGAACATCTTTGGCAATATCATTAACCCAAATCGCATGGGGTGGCACGGTAACACGGGTTCTGATTTAGCTAGAAGCATCGTCGACGTGAACAAAGTGTATGCCAGCCTCTTCGAGATCTCGGGAGTGTGCGAAGCAATTTTTACCGCCGTAAAGTACAGGAAGGAAGGAAAGTATCCGGTGCCCTGGGGGTTCCGGTACGATCTCACTGAGAATCTAGGACTTGCATTTTACGGAGATCGACTTGTAGATGTAGATGCATATCTAGCTCAATCATGTGGTATAGATCCAACTAGGGTGGAGCATATCCGTCTGGCTGCGGAGGAATTCGGGTCATGGGAGTCCAGTCTGATCGAGGATGCCAAAGCACACCCGATAATGTTCACATGATTAGGCTAGAGGTCTGATGAACGCAGCTATTGTTTCTGGTTCAGTTTTCTCAGTTCGAGGAGAATCTCTCTGAGGAGCGCAAGAACGAGTCGCCTATAGTTAATTGTGCTCGCGAGTCGGGCCCATTTGCGTGAATCATTTTCTGGTATGTACTTATCCAGCTCCTTCAAAATGTCCTCTTCTCTTGCAGGATCACTCAAAATACTCTCTCCGAGATTGATCATCGCCAGTTCGGTTTAGCATACTAGGACCATCCCCACCGAAATTGCGCATCCAACCGAGTCAGGATCCACGTCGCGAATTCCGATCGGATAAATGTCCCAACCAACTTTAGTCGCGAGGTTGTATACATCAATTCCCACGCCTTCCATAGATGGGCGGGATTTCAGTGGAAACCGACATCTACCGCTGTCCAGAAATTGACAAATTTGCCCCCCGCAAAGCGCAGTCTTACATCCTCCTGCCGCGAATCCGGTGGCAAAGTAATAACCATCATTGAATGCCAGACCCTCGATTACGCTCGCAATCTCGTGACTCTTCCTCTGATGTGCAATATGCGCGGTATGCCATTGTTCATCGTCGACAAAGTCGCTCTTCGGTTTCACATCAATCTTGAAAAGAATGGCGCTTTTGTATTTCCTTAGGACCTTGCGCATCTCGTCAGGCGTTAACGTATATGGCGGACAATTTGCACTTTCTCCATACAGATGACATCTTGGCACAGCACATTTCAATCGGACTCTTTCATCAACGACGACCTTAGATGCGGACACAATCTTTGCATCACTTGCTCCTAGCTCCAAAGCCTTCAGTCTGTACTTTTCAGAATCCATCCGCACGCTTCTGACTGAGGGGATAAGAGCAATCTTTCTTGTCGGTAATTTTCTGGCCTTAACCATGAAATAACGAACCACACAGAACCCAGCTCGTTCTGCTCACTATTAGCGGACTCGGCTGAAATTCAATTAGAAAAAAAGCACTTGAGATGTTTATGCTAAAGCGGCGTTCCTCGTTGGTATGCGTTCTTTCATAAGCATCGACGCGAAATCTCTGCCCGAAGCTTATCGGCAATTGTACATTCGGATGGGGGAAGAAGGAAAGTGGGGTCAGAAAGAAAGCTACGCAGTTGGTAGGAACTTCGACAAAATATTGGAATGTGAATCTCGCGTAACAATTTCCAACGTTCTCCAAGAGCCCATGATTAGCAGGGCCTTTCCAGGTTTGAAAGACTTGCCAACATACGTCAGTGATGTATTGTTAGGAACAAAGGATCACATCATTGGAGCTGGTTATGATTACACTTACCACGATAGAATTTTTCATCGAGTAGGGGGACCTGGCGGTCAAATTGCGTATGTCATCAGAAAATTGAAAGAAAGTCCATACTCCAACAGGGCCCAGATTACCACGTGGATTCCTGAATTGGATTCAAAGATAGATGGTCCACCATGCTTTCAGAGAGGCTGGTTCAAGGTCGAAGATGGAACGCTACATTTTGAAACCGACTGGCGAAGCAGAGAATTCGTGTATGCATGGTACGAGAATATTATAGGAATGACAGCCCTAGCCATGCTGGTGCGAGATTGTCTAAGAGAATACTCTGGCATACAATTGTCAGATGAAATCGCTTACTTGGACAAATGTAACTCACTGCACGTCTACGAAAGAGACTATGACGATTTCAAGAGAACCCTATCGAAACTCAAACAAGATGAGGGAACCGCGTGGGTCTCAACAGATCCCAAATCGGTGGCCATGTTCCAGAGAAGAGAACTCTTCTCGGCTGTTAAGGTGGCTAAGGAAAGTATTTTCGATCCAGTATTCAAGAAATAGCCTACGCCCTCTCAGTTCGAAAGTGGTAGCGCTCGGGAGAAGGCAGGCTTGCGATTTAGCCTACCATTTCGGTTATTTTCTTTGCTATTTCGCCCTCAACGTGGCGTGTCCACAGCATCTCAGGAACATCGACAGCTAGGAATAACCACGAGAGTAACAAAGTTTCCACGGCAGCTACAGCAAGGTTTTGGATCCATTTGCCGATACCGATATGAACGGAAAAGTCATTTGGTTCCCCAGAAATCGTTATGGTAAAACACCTATCGGCCGTTATGATGTCGCGAAGAATTCCAGCTTTCTGAGCTTGGATTACGGTCCCTAGAGGTGGCGTCGTTGATTGCACTTTGTACCCGTCATTCCGCAAGTATTCCATAACTTGCTGCGCGAATTGACTCAGATCCTTATTCTTTCCCTGAAAGTGCATCACTTTCTCTGATACCATTTAAATCACCACAAAATAGAATGTTCAAGCAGTATTAATCGTTTACATTTTACCCACTGAAGGCTAATGGCAATTTCAAATTGATAGGAGTGCATATGCGATTTCTTATTTACAAGAACTTCACTCTCCCAGAACTAGTGTCTTCGAGATTGAGTTGGATATGCACGTCGTGCGGTTCGACAGCGAAGACTAATAGGCGGAAATGTCGAAATTGTGGAAGTTTACGCTGGAAACCTTACCCTACGAGAGATTCAACAGAAGTTCACGACCGGACAAGACTCCTTAACCCAAGAGGGTTTCTCCTCGCAAATCCTGGAAAACAAGCGTCGAATGCAAATTGCGAGGGAATCGAGTGTGGAAAATGTCACACTATAGTTTACCCATCCGACAAAGAGTTTGATCTGTCCTCCTTCAAAACGGCATTGAAAGAGCACTATGCAGCCTCACCTGGCTGCGCAGACTAGCAGCTCGGTAAGTTTGCTGTCATACTCAACCGAAAGCCGTCTAGTTGTTGGCTAGGTGACTGGGGTGGGAGGGGAATTCGACTTGCGCTCAGTATTAATGCAAGATCCTCTATACTTATCATTGGTCAGTTTTGTCGGATGACAACGTTGACCGCGTCCAATCGATTATGGTTAGCCCCGTTGATGCCGTGGGCCCCACAGCTCTCGTAGAACATGCCCTACGCAGAATGGTTGAAAGTAACGTAGGCTGTATACTGATCGTTGAAAATGAGAGATTGCTGGGAATAATCACAGAACGCGATATTTCAAGAAGCATTATTAGGAATCCTGAGAATCTGAAACGACCCGTACGCGGAATGATGTCGAGTCCAGTGATTTTCCTATCTCCAATAGCGCCGATCAGTGAAGCAATGGAAACAATGCTCAGCTACGGAATCCGCAGACTTCCCATAGTTAAGGATGGGAAGCTTGTCGGCATCGTTACGGAGCGCGATCTGCTTCACTGGATTGTTAAGATCGCTAACGAGCCAAGAATTCCTGCTGAGATTCAGGAAATTTTGAAGCATTCACTTGCGTCCAAGATGCCCGCTTAGATTACTGTGGATTAGAAATGTCTGGAGGAGTACGTGTAGGGTTAACAAGCCATAGCGGACCAGGATCCGATCCTCTCGTTGATGGGACCAAGATTCTGAGCTGAGAGTCCTTCGCATCCTATTTATGCAGTAACCTTTAGTGTTCTTATCCGTGGTAATGCCCGATGACTCTGACTGACCTACAAATCATTCAGGAACTTCGAAAATTCGACACAGCAACAATCTGCAATGTTGTCGCAACCTATTCCGAAAGCGACATCTGCCTGAAACTCTACGACGCGTGGGATGGAGAATACTACACCGATACATCCATCCACTGCATCTATCCCGAGCTCGGGCCACTATGCGGATACGCAGCTACTGCTTGGTACTCTGATAAGAAACCAGAACACACGAAACTTGACCCTTGGATACTCTCCGACCACCTCAATACTACATCGAAACCTGTCATTCTAGTAGCAAAGCAGACATGCTCCGAAGGATTACTCAAAAGATCCGGCCTTTTCGGTGGCATGATGACCGCCGAATTCAAGGCCTTCGGAACTGTCGGCGTTGTAACCGATGGCCCAATGAGAGACTACGTTGAGATCCGAGAGCAAAACGTTCAGTATCTCGCAACCGGATTCACATCAGGCCATGGAGACATACAACTTAGAGGCGCCAACATTCCCGTCACAGTCGCTGGAATGACAGTCAGGCCAGGCGACATCGTTCACATGGACCAATGCGGAGCTTGCAAGTTCCCTGCAGACAAACTCGCCAAAGTCCTAGAATATGCAACTGAACTACTCCGACGTGAATCAAATGAGAAGAGAACGTTTCAAGACTCAACTTTCACTCTGGAGAAATGGAAGAAAATGCGCTCAAGAGAACAGATTCCGTAAAGAAGAATAACCGATACACATTCGAAGCGAGATTATGACGAATCCAGTTAAGGACAAGCTGAAGGCAGGCAAACCGTCAGTTGGAACTTGGATTTGCATGGGCAACCCAGATGTGTCAGAACAATTATCCATGCTTGGATTCGACTGGTTAACCTTCGACTTAGAACACGGATCGATGACTATACCCGACCTCCAGAGAATGATGCAGTCAATGAGTAGCTCTGAATGTGTACCACTCGCCAGAGTCCCTGTCAATGAACCAGTCTATTTCAAATGGGCTCTAGATGCCGGTGCACGTGGAGTCGTTATCCCCTATGTTAACTCCAGACAAGAAGCAGAAGATGCCGTGCGAGCTTGCAAGTATCCACCAGAAGGTGCCAGAGGATGTGGACCCAGAAGAGCGTCGCGATACTACTCATCATTAACAGATTACGTGAAAAACGCGAACGATGATGTTCTCACAGTCATCATGATCGAAACACAAACGGCTTTAGACAATATAGATGAGATTTTAGCCGTTCCAGGTATTGATGCAGTATTCGTTGGACCTACTGATCTCTCTCTCAGTCTAGGTGTCTTTCAGCAGACCGATCATCCGAAATTCAAATCAGCAATCCAAAGAATCTTGGAGGCGTGCGGTAAACATGGGGTTGCCCCTGGAATGCACTGCAACGAGAACAACATCAACGACGCGCTATCGATTGGGTTCAAGTTTTGCTGTCTGAACTACGACGACGCCTTCTTGACAATGGGAGCTCGAATAAGCCTTCAAAAGGTCAGAGGTTGGACCCACACATAGATTTAATCGATAATCTCTTCAAGATTCAGGTAACCATTTCAGTCAGCACCGATGCTCACTAATCTCGATTTCACATGGGACTGAAGATCTTCACAGTAGACGCGTTTACTGACAAACCGTTCTCAGGCAATCCAGCGGGTGTCTGTATGCTCTCAGAAGAACGAGAAGAACTCTGGATGCAATCAGTTGCCCGCGAAATGAATCTCTCAGAAACTGCCTTCCTCAAGAAACGTGATAATGGTTACATTCTTAGATGGTTTACTCCCAAAGTTGAAGTCGACCTTTGTGGACATGCAACCCTCGCTAGCGCACACGTTCTATTTGAGAAAGGATACTTAAAACGAGAAGAACAAGCCAGATTTCACACCAGAAGCGGCCTCCTAACTGCAACAAACAAAGAGAACTGGATAGAATTAGATTTTCCAAAACAGTCAGTAACACCAACCACACCTCCAGTCGGACTCAACGAATCCCTAGGAGTGAAACCGAGATTCGTCGGCAAAAATGCTCTCTACCATTATGTTGAGGTAGATTCCGAGGAAACTGTTCGCGGCTTGAAACCAAACTTCGTACAATTACGTTCTGTTCAAGTCAATGGAGTCGCCGTAACATCCAGAGCTACCACTTCGGGATTCGATTTTGTATCGCGATTCTTCGCACCCGCGTTTGGCATCGACGAAGATCCTGTAACAGGTTCGTCCCATTGTGGTTTGGGGCCTTATTGGGAGGAGCGACTGCGAAAAAGTGAGCTATTAGCATACCAAGCTTCAGCTCGTGGTGGAATAATTCGTGTACGTGTAGAATCAGAAAGAGTATTTCTGAGTGGAAAAGCAATCACCATACTCCAAGGAGAGTCCTGCACGTAAATACGATCGATGCGCTGATGCTCTCCTATCTGTACATGCTCAACCGACTTGAATATGACACTAAATTGACTGTAAAATATATCTGGCCCCTTGACGGGTTGAATATCAAACTGGAAACGAGCAGTAGGGTCAGATCATGGCATCGCGGGAAATGAAGCAACTAATCCACAACGGAGTGCTCATTCCCGATGCTTACAAACTACAAGGCTTCACCATAACCTACCGCGGAAAATCCATCATCCTAAATCCATTACAGGAAGAAATGGCGGTTAAGTTCGCGCAAAAGTTTGGCACCCCCTACGTCGAGGACGCAGCTTTCCGATCCAACTTCATGAAAGCGTTCGCTAACACTCTGGGACTCAAAGAGAAGATTACGATCGAAGATTTCGATTGGACACCGATAACAAAATGGATTGAATCTGAAAGAAACCGAAAAGCGAACATGCCTAAAGACGAAAAGAAACAGTTGGCCGCAGAAAGGAAGAAGATCCGTGAAGAACGGAAAGAACGCTACGGATGGGCAACCGTAGACGGATCCAGAATGGAAATCGCAAGCTACATGGTAGAACCCCCAGGAATCTTCATGGGACGGGGTAAACACCCAGACCGAGGAAAATGGAAACCTGCCATTGAGACTAGAGATGTTACGCTCAACCTTAGCCCTGACGCGCCTACGCCACCCGGGGAATGGGCTGGTAGAGAATGGCGCCCGGGAGAACTATGGATAGCTAGATGGACTGATAAGCTCAATCGCAAAGTGAAGTACGTATGGTTCCATGATGCCACACCAATGAAACAGGAACGCGTACAGGAGAAATTCGATCTCGCGTTAGCACTCGAATCGAAAGTGGACCAAATCCGCGCGCATATTCAACAGAACCTGACAGCTGATGATGTTAAGCGAAGAAAGGTCGCGACAGTAGCCTATCTGATTGACGTCTTCAACATTCGTGTCGGCGATGAAGAGGAAACCGAAAGCGGAACCGTCGGCGCAACAAGCCTCAAACGAGAACACATTCGCCTAGCACACAGCAGTCCTCCAAAAATCCGCTTGCATTTCCTCGGCAAAGACTCCATACTCTTCGAACGAGAACAGGAAGTTTCAGAGGCAGCTTACCATAATTTGCAGGAGTTCATTTCCG
>Ga0187779_10002126_pt1 | contig 12237 bp, 11 predicted proteins | sample 1015_Q2_SP10_10__FD_132435 | JGI IMG/M metagenome (GOLD analysis project Ga0187779, IMG submission 132435) | Tropical peat soil microbial communities from peatlands in Department of Meta, Colombia - 1015_Q2_SP10_10_MG | ecosystem: Environmental > Terrestrial > Soil > Wetlands > Peat | place... | reverse complement strand
GGGTATTTGTAACCGATAAGATCCGAGACGCCTTTTCTCAGAAAGTACCTGTCGATCTTTTGTAGAATGTAAATCATTGAAAAGCCCACCGCGAACCATCCGAGAAAGTTCGAGAGAGGGACGCCAAAATAGACGCCTTGTTCGGGGTAGCCGTAGATTCGGCCGAGAAACCAGCGATCTCCTCGTAAGGCGAGGGGGTCGATAATGATGTCGAGGTAGACGAACAGCAGCGCACCGAGAAATCTGACCTGCAGGGATTTCCTTATTTTTTTCGTCTCAAGGACGTATACTATCCATCTCGAGCGGCTCAACGGCGAGAGGACCAGAAGAGCCAGAGAATAGCTGGCATAAGCAAGAAAGACGTAACTAATCGAGTCCATAAGTGGAACGCCGAGGACCCAGATTTCTTTTCCCATTGTACCGTTCAGATAGTAATAGTGCCCGTAAGGAAAGCCGTTGTGAATGGACGAGAATTCTGACAGCCATGCGATAGCGTATCCCGCTATACCGAAGAGAAGAGCCCTCTTCAGGCCAAGGTGCAGCGAGCATCCGGCGAGGTAGACGGCAAGGAATACGAACACGTAAGGCCTGAGGAGGAGCGTATCGAGGAGAAGCATACCTACGAACTCCTTAGGGCTTTCCCAGATTCCAGACGGCAAGTCTGACGAAGTCCTTCAGATTGGAAAAGGCGATTCTCTGCACGGTCGCTTCATAGCCGCTATGGACCATGCAATTCCGGCACCGTGGATCTGTTCCGGCCTCATACAGGTCCCAGGGGGTCTTTTCCATCAATTCGCTGAACGACGGATAATAGGCGTCGGTGATGAGATAGCAGGGGGATTTCCATCCCAGCGGATTGCGTGTTGGATTGCCCCAGGGTGTGCAGCGCAAGTGCCTGTTCCCTTTCAGAAAGTCGATGTAGAGGGGGGAGTTTATGAATGGGAATTTCTTAAAAAAATCCATCTGCCCAAATTTTTCCTTCACTTCCTCTCTGCTGAGAAAGATGTCGTTTTCGACCCGTTCGTAACTGAAGGCGGGGGACATGAGGATACCGTCTACCCGCAGGTCTTTGAGGGTTTCGAACAATCGCTTCAGCTCTCCAATATCGGAGTTCTTGTACACCGACGTATTGGTGCTTACGCGGAAACCCTTTTGCTTCGCCAATTTGATCGAAGCGATCGCCTTTTTGAACGTTCCGGGCTGGCCAGTGATACGGTCATGCATCTCTACCATGCCGTCCAGATGAATATTGAGCGTCAACCTCGGGTGGGGTATGAAGTCCTCGATAAAGTTGCCTGTAAGAAGGCCATTCGAACAGAGGTAGACGTGCCGTTTGAGCCGGAGGAGCTCCTGCACGAGGAGCTTCAAATCTTTGTATAAAAGCGGTTCGCCTCCCGTAATTGTCACGACCGGAGCGCGTGATTCCATGGCAGCTTCGATGCACTGGCTGAGAGCGAGGTCTTCGGTGTTCTCATGATCGTACAGCCGAATCCTATCACAGCCAGCGCACGCGAGGTTGCACCGGTGCGTCGGTTCAAGCATGAGGACGAGCGGGAACCTTTTGACGCCCATAAGGGCGTTTCTCGCGAAAAATGCTGTTAACGATGTATACAAGCTAATGGGAAAACGCATGGCGACCTCTCGATAGTTTGAATGGACCGATCCCGACCGCATTCTGCTCGCGGAGATCATCTTCCGGTGCCTGATATGCGGTCTGACGGGGCACTATGGCAATTCCCCTGTTGCGAAGTCCCTTCCTATTACGACTCCATCCACTCGTTGCCGAGTTTTCTGTCTTTCTGATTTTTCGTGGTAGAAACCGACCTCGTTCTTGTCTCCATCAAGAGGTCCTCGCCCTTATATAACCGTTGAGTTCGAACCACCGTATCGCTTTCTCTATTGCACCCTCGACGGGACTCTGGGGGAGATTTAATTCTTTGATCGCCTTTGTGCAATCGAAAAACATATACGTATTCGCCATCTTCACCCCGGTAAGCGGGATTATGGGTTGCTTGCCGGTTATCCATGTGGACAAGGCTTCGTTGACGTAAGCAGCCATGAGAACCGGCAGATAGGGAAGCCGCACAGACGGGGCCTTTTTCCCGGTCATGCGCGCAAGGATGGCAAAAAATTCTTTCAGTGTGATATTTCGATTGCCGAGTATGTACCGCTGTCCGACCGCTCCCTGCTGTGCTGCAAGCGCGTGGCCGGCCGCCACGTCTTCAACGTCGACAAAATTCAGGCCCGTATCAACGTATGCCGGAATCCTTCCGTTCATAAAATCAACGATGATCTTTCCTGTTGGAGTGGGCTTTCTATCGAAAGGACCGATTGGGGTAGACGGGTTTACGATAACGGCAGGAAGGCCCTGCTCGATATAACGCCTTACCTCGCCCTCAGCCAGGAATTTGGATCTCTTATAGTGACCGATCATCTTCCGGATATCGGATGACGATTCCTCGTTCGAGAGCCTTCCATCCTCGCTAGTGGCCAGGACGCCTACGGTGCTGGTATACACGACCTTTTCGACTGCATACATCAGGGCCGCGCGCATGATGTTTTTGGTCCCCTGCACATTGATCGCGTACATAACGGAAGGGTCGGGAACCCACAGCCGGTAATCCGCCGCAATGTGATACAGGTGCCGACAATCTTTGAGGGCTTCCCGGCAGGCGTCGAAATCTCTGATGTCGCCTTTGACCGGCACCACGCCCAAGATCTTGAGAGCGGGCGCAGAAGACTCATCGCGTACTAAGGCCTTCACATGAAAGCCCTTCTCGATCAGGTGTTTTGCAACGTGAAAACCGATAAAGCCAGTTGCACCGGTTACAAGGACCTTTATCAATCGACCGCCTCATTCCCGATCGCGGAGAGATACTTGCCGAGAGCCATAAGAGGAAAGCAATTCCGATAATTATGATACCGGAGGTAGAAGTACTTCGGAAAGCCCGTGCCCGTAAACTCTTTTTCGTCCCACGTGCCATCAGCCCGTTGCCTTTTGAGCAGGAATATTACTCCGTTCATGACTTCTGTGCAGCCTGCTTCTCCCGCAGCGATCAGCGCCAGAATAGTCCAAGCGGTCTGTGAGGGGGTGCTGCGCTCCGTGCAGACGTTTGAAGGAGATTGACAGTAGGATTCACAACTCTCACCCCATCCCCCGTCTCCGTTTTGCTTCGATTTGAGCCACTGCACCGCCCTTCGAATGTAGGGGCTCGACATGTCTTCTCCTACAGCTTTCAGCCCCGCCAGGACAGTATTCGTTCCGTAGAGGTGATTGACACCCCACCGTCCCCACCAGGAGCCTTCCTTCTCCTGGGCAAGCTTGAGAAATTCCATCGCGCGCATGACCACGTCGTTTGAGGTGCCGTATTGCATCGAGCCGAGAAGCTCGAGTACCCTCCCGGTCAGGTCGGGGGTGCTGGGGTCTATCATGGCCTCCAGATCCCCGAAGAGAAGCTGGTTCAGGATCATCTTGTCATTGTCCACGTCAAATGCGCCCCATCCACCGTCTTTTCCTTGCATCCCCAGGACCCAGCGCAGTCCCCGAGATAGGTTCTCCTGCGTGACGGTATCCCCATACCTGCATTTGGTGAGAAGTAAAAGAACGACGGCGGAGTCGTCCACATCCGGGTACCAGCTGTTCTCGAATTCGAATGCCCAGCCGCCGGGTTCGAGGAGGGGCCTTTTTATGCTCCAATCGCCACGCTGGAATATTTGTTTTGAAGCAAGCCAGGCACATGCCTTTTTCAGGGATGGATGGTATTTATCCATTCCCGCGTAGAGCATTGCAAGGGATGTGAGCGCGGTGTCCCATACCGGGGAAATGCATGATTGAAGAACAAGCTCATGGTCGCGTTCGATGGTAAATCTCTTCAGCGCTTCAAGCCCTTTTCGTATTGGCTCCGAGGAGTTTGGATACCCCATCGCAGAAAGGGCGAGGACCGAATTGATCATGGCGGGCTGTATGCCTCCCCAATCTCCGGTCGGTTCCTGGTGGTCGAGGATCCATTGTTCGGTCCTCTGGAGCGCTTTCTTTCTAAAAGGTTTTACCGGCAGGCGCTCGTATACCTTGACGAGCCTGTCAATGACGGTACCAATCCTTTTCCATGAGAAGTTCGGCAGCTTGCCGGACGTGATCGGCGGCACCCTGTCCGGCTCCTTGTACAATTCCCGCAGCGTCATGCCCGGGCTCAATTTCCTCACAGGTTTGTACGCGCAGATCATTGCCAGAGGCACGAACGTGGATCTCGCCCAGCTCGAGAAGTTGTAGATGTTCAGAGGAAACCAGACGGGGAATATATTAAGTTCGAGGGGTATGGAAGGGATCGCCCGCCAGTCGTAGAGGCCGAAAAGCGCGAGATATATTTTTGTGAATACTCTCGATGCCTCCACGCCGCCCTCCCGTAAGATGAATTCCCGGGCATTCCGCAGCGGCTCATCGTCGGCAGAGAAGCCTGCGAGTTTCAAGGCGACATACGCTTCAACGGTGGTGCTGAGATCGCCTCTTCCCCCATAGAACAGCGGCCACGTTCCGTCAACCTGCTGGTTTTTAAGAATGTTGTTAACGATCTTCTTATCTCGTGCTTCGTCCCCCAGCCCCAGGAAATGAAGGAGCATCAGGTATTCCGATATCATGGTGACGTTAGATTCCAGCTCATCCCACCAGTACCCATCTGGGTGTTGACGGTCGAGGTAATAGGACAGCGTTTTCTTCACGGCGTCCGATACAGGTCCGACGTACAATAAGGGTTCCGGGAAAAGGTGGCGTTTATTCTCCTCTATGCCAGGCAGTACGCCGGCCTTATCAGCCGAGCTATGCCGGTAATCCGAGTTTGTTTCGATTATGGACAACCTCTTCATTGTTTCCTCTCCCCGCATTGCCGTCTTTTCGAGGCGAAGCGTCTTTATGCGTAAAACGGCGGGAATGGCGGTCAGCGTCAGTCTATGATCGGCCCGCGATCCCTGGTGAATTCGTAGTGAGGAGGCCCGGGAAGCGAATGATCGGCCGACCGCGACTTACCGCCGAGCGCTACAAGCGCGATGCCTATCACAATGACAAATGTCCCCGCCCAGCGATACCAAGAGACATCTTCCTTGAGGAAAAACCTTGCCAGCAGCGCGGCGAACAGGTACGATACCGCGGTCAACGGCAAGACGAAACTAAGGTCCGCCCATGAGAGGGCGGCGAGATAGAGAAAAAAGAAAATGCCCAGAAAGACGACCCCAAGAAATACGTAGGGATTTCGGACCACCGAAGAGAAGAGGACGAGCCAGTGGGACGGCTCAGCAAGGTTCATCGCCCCGTACCGCCTCATACCGAAACTAAGGAGTGACTCGCCGACTGCCGCAGAGAGTGCTGCTATCATAACAATGATATACGTTTTCATACGATCTCCCTCATGCCATCCGGAACCGCCGCATCTATGGAAAGTTCCCGGTATCCCGCAAGGACCGCGCTGCGGGCATCGAGCGCGGCGCGCGCTGCGGCAGAGGTCAAGGCTTCCAGTTCATGCCGTCCTGCCGCCGTTGCAGTATCGGGATGCGTGAAAATTTCCAGGGAGCCGGTGGCCCGTTTGAAAATGTGCAGAAGGTACCGCTCATCGCACTGCCCGGTTCGCGCCAACCCGTACACTTTAGGGATTGAATTCAGCCCGTGCGCACGCGCCTTTCTTCCATGCATTCTCCCGAGGATCGCAAAAACCGCCCATTCGAGGAAGGGCATGGCACCACGTGCGGGGGAGGGAAATCGGAGCAGGGAGCGCAAGGGCTCACGGGGTATTCGGACCCATCGAATCCCCCGCCGTGATGCGTGTCCGCAAAGCAGTTCGAATACCGTAGGATGCATGTGGAGGTGGTGATGCCCATCTATGTGTGTCGGACGGACCCCTGCCTTTTCCAGACGATCGAACTGCGCCTCGATCTCACGGTCGATCTGGCCCAGAAGACCGGACCGACGGTATTTCATCCAGGCCCTTGAAGGGCTTTTTTCGAAACGACCGCAGGAATTTGCGAGACCGGGTATTTCGGAAGAAGGCAGAACGGCTCTTCCGTCACAAAGGGTCACATGGAGCCCGATGGAGAGGCCCCTGCGCTTCTGAGCTATCTCCACAGCTTCTTCGAAGGCGGACCCTCCGGCCATGAGGCTCGCCGCAGTAAGTATTCCCCGGTCGTGCGCTTCGGCAATGGCGAGGTTCACCGATGAGGAACTGCCGAAATCATCGGCAACGATGACGGCGTATTTTTTGCGGCAATGCGTCATTACGACTGAACCACTTCTTTTCGCTTTGCCATGAACGAGAAAAACTCTGCCCCTTCCCGCACGCGGCGGACGAATAAATGCCGGTCACGAAGCATTTCTTTCAATATCCTCAGGATCGGACTGGGCCTGAGATAGAAGCGGCGGTAGAAGCGCTCAACCGACTCAAAAATATATTCCCGGGAAAGGCCAACGTAAGAAACGGCGGCGTTCTGGATCCCGTCTTTCAACAAATGCTCACCTGTCCGCACGATCCAGCCCTCTTTTATTCCTTGCGCATACATCTCGGTCCCGGGATAGGGGGCGACAAGAGAGACCTGGATGCTATAAGGGTCGAGTTCCAGCGCATACCGAAGTGTCTCTTCAATAGATTCTTTCGTTTCACCCGGCAACCCCAATATAAAGGCGCCATGGACGAGAATGCCCAATTCCTTTGCGGACTTCATAAATTCGCGGGCCTGGGCGGGAACGATCCCCTTTTTCATGATGTCGAGTATTTTCCTGTTGCCCGATTCGAACCCTACGGTCAGCAAGCGCAAACCGCTTTCTTTCATTACCCTGAGTGTTTCCCTATTGACATTTGCCCGCGCGTTGCACGACCACGTTATCCCCAGCGGTCTTATTTTCCGAGCAAGCAGTTCCGCCCTTTCCGTATCCTGAGTCAACGTATCATCGTCAAAGAAAAACTCCTTGACCTGGGGGAACAGTCGGCGGGCAAGGACCATTTCTTCATATACGTTTTCCACGCTTCTCACCCGGTAGGCGTGTCCCGAGATCGTCTGGGGCCAAAGGCAGTATGTGCACCGCGAACGACACCCGCGGCCGGTATAGAGAGAAACATACGGATGGAGCAAATAGCCGTTGTAATAGTTTTCGATGGTGAGGTCCCGCGCGTAGATCTTGCTCACGAAGGGAAGTGCATCAAGATCCTGGAGGAACGGCCTATCAGGTGTGCGCACCAGGCCACCGTTTGAGCGGAAGACAATTCCCCTTACGCGATGCATCGGGACCCCGTCAGCGATTTCCGCCAGCGTATAATCGTACTCTGCTGTGGTGACGAAATCGATGGCTTCCGACATCGCCATGGTTTCCATGGGGAGCACCATGGGGTGAGGACCGACTAGTCCGATCCGGGCATGAGGATATTGTTTCTTCAACGCCTCGGCGAGCCCGACATCATGAGAAACGGTCGGCGTACTGGTGCTCATGGCTATCAAGTCGTACCCATGCGCGAGACGGATCACGTCATCCTTGCTTAAACCATCGGCAGGAGCGTCAATGAGGCGGCTTTCCGGAATGAGGCCGGCCGGATATGCCAGCCAGATAGGATACCAGAAGGAGCGAATTTCACGCCGCGCCTGATATCGAGAACCGGCCCCACCGTCAATCCCTGCGTACGATGGCGGGTTGAGAAGCAGTGTTCGCATGGTCATTTCCCGTAGATTTAGGAAGTCCGGATGGAGTAGCCGTTTCGCTACGGTCCCCCGCAGGAATCCTCAAGTAAGATACTCTAAGGAGACGCGTTCAGGAAAGAAGTTACTATGAAGCATTCTCCTCGCAGAATAAATATTCACCGCTCATAAGCTCCCTTGCGAGAAAGCCGCGATGCAGAATCCCTTTGCCATCATTAAACCTTACCTGCCTCGACGACAACAGTGTCCATTTCCAAGACAGTGATGAGCTGCTCCTTCTTTTCTCCGTGAGAAGGAGTGCTTGCCCCTTCGAAGTGGAATACCATGTACCATGGATGGGATTGTCTCGCAACCGGCGGGGTTTTCCGCTTGCAACGATGGCAAATACCGAATTTAACGTAATAATAGCAATGAAGCTTGAAAAAGTCAATGAGATGAACATATTTGCCACCCAGCAGTACCCCAGGCTGCTCGCCGTTATCGTTATCAAAATTGCGGTCAGATCACGCTCGGAGATATCTGCACTTATTCAGTCAATCTTGATCAAAAAGGCCCGTCACGGATCGTGTGAAGCGCCATGATGTTGGCGAGTGAACGTGACAGGCGGCAAGGTCGAAAGCATTATTGCACCGACTCACTTCGGTCGGCCACGGATCTTCCTGATTTGTTGGGAGCTCCCTGCGAACATAGCTGTTCTTCAGAATGGATAGCCCAGACCGACAAATACCGCAGCTCCTTCATTACCGAAACCAATGTCCACCCTGCCGACAATGTTAGGACGGACAACGGCACGGAAGCCGACGCCGGGATTGATCTTGATATCGTCGCGTCGTACCTTGCCGGGCGATGCCATGACCCCGCCGCAATCTAAGAAAGGTGCCACCTCCCAGTCCGTCATTACGTCGAACATCGGCCAGCGAAAGACTCTTATTCGCTCTTCGAGGTTGAGAAGTAGCGATGTTGAATCGATAAAACGGTTACGACCGTATCCGCGCAGGGTGGTCTCCCCACCGAGGACGCTTCGTTCAAGGAAGGGGACATCGCTGCCGGGAGTCTGGTTGAAGGAAGCCCGAAAAATCGTGATCCAGCGCGCGTCTTCGGCCGGCGCATAGCCCTTCATCTCGGCCTGATAATGAGCAAAGCTGGCACTGCTGCCGAAGTCCTTCGCGCTTACTTCGGCCGACGTCTTGGCGTAAAACCCGGAAGTCGGCATGTCGGGGAAGTCGAGGGTACTGTAGACAACACCGATTTTCTGCGCATGCACGGTAAAGCCGTTGATGCCGGGCACTTCGGCTTCGGTGAACATATCACCGATGAAGGGGACCGACAGCACGGCTCCCTGCACAATAGCTACCCGTCTGAAACGGTCGTCCACAACGAGCTGGAGATTTTCGGCGACTCTATACGCAAGCGACAGAGTGATGCCCGTCTCCCTGTCGCCAAAGTTTGTTTCATTCGACGGGAGACTGTTGGGCCCGAAGCCGAAGAAACGCGCGGAGCCATCAGTAAAAATGCCTATAAAAGAGTGCCCCTCCAGCTTGCCGCCGAACAGCGACCGGTCAACATAATTGAACTCGTAGTCCTCGTTAACCCGGGTAGACTTGGAGATGTTAAATTCCCCCCTCTGGACGGACGACGGATAGAAGGCGCCGTAGAGGGACGTAGATACGCCGAAGTACCGGTTGTAATTCACCTGCGGGGCAAGAAGCATGCTAACTTCGTCATTTTTATTGTGGAGAAGGAAGGCAACCAGGGCACCCCAGGAGAGCCCTTCATTAGGACTCGCCGCGATGACCGGGAGTGGAACGGTGACCATTTTTACCTGTTCGCCCATGGTATCGTTGGCCAGGGGGTACGGGAGCTTTTGCACAATGGTGGTGCAGGAAAACAGACATAAGGATATTGTCAGCATCAACAACGGGACTGAGTATCGCATAGTTTGTGTGCAAAAATGATGGTTTTGGCTGCGGTTACTTCGGTTCGCGGAGCTTTCCATCTTTCAAAATAAGATACGCGTTGCCCCGCCAACTGACTTTTCGGCCCGAGAAGCTCCAAGCCCAGATACCGAAGCCGAGGATATCTTTGAACGGCAAGAGCACAAGCCATTTCAGCCATTGCCGCGAGCGGATGACCTTTCTGTGCAGTACATACGCAAGGAGGTACCGTATCATGACAGTAGATCCGAGTACGGACAGCGAGAGGGTGGTCGGTCCCGCTGCGATCAGGAACAGGAGAGAAAAGAGAACCATATGCGTAATGCCATATCCGGCAAAACCTTTCGGCCTCGATGCCCGGTAGGTGCGGGCCCACCGGAGCTGATGCCTGCAGTAATCAGCGACGCTCATGGGACCCGCAACGTTTTCGATGACAAAACGGGACAGGACGATCGAGTACCCCCGTTTCCATAGCCGGTTGCCGAGCTCGTAGTCATCTGCAAGAAAGTCGCCGAGTTCGGCAAAGCCGCCAATTTCCTCCAGTGCCTGCTTCGAGAGCACCAGAGATGCCCCTAATCCGAAGGTAACACCTTCGAGTCGCCGGGCCACAAGCACGGACGGAATGAAATCGAGCGCGATCGTCAAGGACTCCAGCGCCGTGCCAATCGATTCGGGGTTCGAGATCTTATAAAGAGACGTGACCAGGCCAACGTTTCGGGCGCTGAAGTATTCCTCCATGCTTCTCCTGAGATAGGATCGGTCCACTCTCATGTCGCTGTCGCTGATTGCCAGCATGGAATACCGGGCTGACTCCGCCAGCCCTGCGAGATTCGAAACTTTCCGGTTAACGCCTGAACAGTCTGAACTGATGACCATACGGACGCTGCAGTCTGTAAGGGAAGCAAGCATCCCTTTGACCTGCGGAATAGCGTTATCGGCCGGATCAGAAAATCCGAGGAGGACCTCATATTCAGGATAATCCTGTTCACAAAAGGTTCTGAGATTTTCCGAGAATCCTGGGTCGATGCCCTTGAGCGGTTTGATGATCGATACGGCGATGTGATGCGGATCGGTGATGTCGTTTCTTTCCTTCTCAAAAAAATCCAATACGCAATAGAGTGAGAAAAGATGATACCCGCCCGCACAGAGGAGAAGCAGGATAAGGATTGCCGGTATCGTGTCGCTCATGACCATATCGCTTTGTATCCTCGCCGTAGACCGTCAGGGAGATAAACGTAGACCCCCTCTTGCGCGTTCATGAGAATCTATGGTACTATGATAGAAGTAAAAATCAAGTCCTTATTATGAGAATGACTCGCCGTAATCTGGTCCCTGTTATACTAAGACTATACTACAAAATTGAGATAACAAGATTCGTCCCGGCGCAAAATCTGCTCGATGGGAGTAAAGAGATGGTTCCGGAACCTATCACGTCACCCTCGGACATTAAAAACAGCCATTCATGAATTGCATGAACTTTCTCCGCAAAACTCCGGCAGAAAGTAAACATAACCCGGGTGTCGCACAATTGGGGTCATCATGATCGTGGCGCTCTTTGCGGCATTTCCGCAGGAATTAAAGCACATACATAGATACCGCGCATCGGATCAAACTTCGAAGCCCCGCCCTTTCCTCTTGCATAGAAAGCATTCTCCGTCGTGTGACGTCATCGCCATACAGACCGGCATCGGCGCTGCGAATGTGGAAAGTGCATTCCGGGGCGTTCTCCAGAAGTGCTTCCCCGACATCGTTCTGTCAGTGGGGTTTGGCGGCGCCGTGTACGAGCAAGCCGAAATCGGGGATATTGTGTGGTCTTCCGGCTCCTATCTCATCAGGGGAGCCGCAACGCAGCAGCACGAATATCTCTCGGAAGATGATGTCCCTGATTCCACCTTTGGGAGACGACTGGGAGAAATGCTCAATGAGAGGATCGTTGCTCGGGAGGGACGAATTGTCACCCTTTCTGCAATGATGGCAAAATCGAAAATAAGCAAGCTGATTCCCGGCGACTTCTCCTTCCCCGTATGCGACATGGAAACGTTCTACCTCGCACGTCTCTCGCATCAGAATCGCGTGCCCTTTCTCGCAGTACGCTCGATCTCCGACCGGCTCGATGAAGATATTCCACCGGAGCTTCTTGCAGTATCGGACCGGACAGGCCAGTACCATTTTTCAAGGGCTTTCGGCCTTCTTCTTACAAAGCCTGAGCTTATCCCGGCAAGCATAAGACTCGGAAGAAACGCCGCAAGGGCTTCTAAGAGCCTGGGTAAGGCCGTGGACTCGCTGGTGGAGATTTTGGTGACCTGTATACCTCGGGAATGAGGCGGCTGAAAAAATCCCTTGCGGCGTAAACCTTCGTCATGCCCGGTAAGATGGGCATCCGGCCAAAGCATGAAAAATCCATATTGCCGCTTTTGCAGGAGTAACAACGGCAGACGAATTGGGAAAGACCTGTTGACCTTCTTGCCTTGCGCGGCAAGGATGCAAAGAAATAGGGTATCTGCCCGTATCCGCATCTGGCTTCTCTGCCTCGCGCTCGGCGCTGTGAAGGAGGTTGATGAAGTCAGACGCTCTTGCCAAGATCACCAGAAAATGTCGCCTTGTGGCTCTGCGCGTACGCGCTTGTTGTCTTCCT
>Ga0187779_10002125_pt1 | contig 12238 bp, 11 predicted proteins | sample 1015_Q2_SP10_10__FD_132435 | JGI IMG/M metagenome (GOLD analysis project Ga0187779, IMG submission 132435) | Tropical peat soil microbial communities from peatlands in Department of Meta, Colombia - 1015_Q2_SP10_10_MG | ecosystem: Environmental > Terrestrial > Soil > Wetlands > Peat | place... | reverse complement strand
TTTCGACGGAGCTCGCTCGGAGCATACGCGAAGCGCTGAGCGCGCCGCGCCACGTGGCCTACTCGATGCCGCGACGCAATCGCTTTCTCGGGCGATGGCTCAAGCACGGCGAGGGATACCCGGACTGGAACGTGCGGCTGTTCCATCGCGGCCACGCGCGCTGGAGCGACGACGTCGTTCACGAGCATGTGCTCGCGGACGGGCCCGTCGGAAAGCTCGCGGGAGACCTTCTTCACGCTTCCGGCGAGTCGCTCGAAGCGTATCTCGCCAAGCAAAACCGCTACACGACGCTGCAGGCCGAGACCCTGCACGCCCGGGGCGAGCGCTTTTCGGCGCTGCGGCTCGTGTTCTCTCCGTTGCTCCGCTTCCTGCGCTTCTACGTGCTGCGCGGCGGCTTTCTCGACGGCACGGCGGGACTCGTGCATATCGTCATCGGCTGCTTCAACAGCTTCTGCAAGTACGCAAAGCTGCGCGCGCTCGAGCGGGCGGAGCGCGCGCGGTGAAGGTGCTGGTCACCGGGGCCGCCGGATTCATCGGCATGCATCTCGCGCTTCGGCTTGGCCGCGACGGGGTCGAGGTCGCCGGGGTCGACAGCTTCGACCCGTACTACGACGTGCAACTCAAGCGCGCGCGAGCGGCGAGACTCGAAGCGGCCGGCGTGCGCTGCGAGGCGCTCGACCTGGCGGATCCCCCGGCGACGGCGCGGCGCTTCGCAGAAGGCCGCTACACGCACGTGGTGCATCTCGCGGCGCAGCCCGGCGTGCGCTATTCGCTGGTGAACCCTGGCGCCTATCTCAGGAACAACGTCGATGCTTTCGGCACCGTGCTCGAGGGCTGCCGCCACAACGGGGTCGGGCACCTCGTGTACGCATCGAGCTCGAGCGTGTACGGAGCCAATCACGTGCTGCCGTTCTCCGAAGACCAGAACGTCGACCACCCGGTGAGCGTCTACGCCGCGACCAAGCGAGCGGACGAGTTGCTCGCTCACAGCTACAGCCATCTCTACCGGCTGCCGGCGACGGGACTGCGCTTCTTCACCGTGTACGGCCCGTGGGGGCGGCCCGACATGGCGCCCACGCTGTTCGCCAAAGCGATCCTCGCCGGAACGCCGATCAAGGTCTTCAACTTCGGTCGCATGCAGCGCGATTTCACCTACGTGGACGACATCGTCGAGGGGATCGTGCGTACGCTCGCCCGGCCTCCAGCGGACGGCGGCGCCAGTGCTCCGCACGCCGTCTACAACATCGGCAACCACACCGCAGTCGAGCTCGAAACATTCATCGGCTGCCTTGAGCGCCTGCTTGGCCGCCGCGCCGTCAAGGAATACCTGCCGATGCAGGCGGGCGACGTTCCCGCGACCTTCGCGTCGGTCGAGCGGCTGGCGGCGGCGACCGGCTTCGAGCCGACGACGCCGCTCGCCGAAGGGCTGGCCCGCTTCGTCGAGTGGTTCCGCGAGTACTACGGCACGGCGTGATAGAATCCGCGCCCCGCTCGAGCCGACAACCCATGGCCCACGCTTCTTCGGCGGTTCCCGCCCTGCGCCGGATGGAGGGTGCATGATCCTGGTCACCGGCGGCGCCGGGTTCATCGGCTCCAACTTCGTCCTCGATTGGCTGGGTGGGACCGACGAGCCTGTCGTCAACCTCGACAAGCTCACCTACGCCGGCAACCTCGCCAACCTCGCTTCGCTCAGGGACGACGCGCGTCACGTGTTCGCGCACGGCGACATCGCCGACCGTGGCCTCGTTGAGCGGCTGCTCGAGGCGCACCGGCCTCGGGCGATCATCAATTTCGCCGCCGAGAGCCACGTCGATCGCTCGATCCACGGGCCGGCTCCTTTCATCGAGACCAACGTCGTCGGAACCTTTGCGCTGCTCGACGCTGCGCGCTTGTTCTTCGCGGCGCTTGCACCGCGGGAGCAAGCGGCGTTTCGATTCCTGCACGTTTCGACCGACGAAGTCTACGGCTCGCTGGGCCCGGCAGCCGCGCCCTTCTCGGAGGCCACCGCGTACGCTCCGAACAGCCCCTACGCGGCGTCGAAAGCGGCGGCGGACCATTTGGCGCGTGCCTATCATCACACCTACGGCCTGCCGGTGCTCACGACCAACTGCTCGAACAACTATGGGCCTCGGCAGTTTCCCGAAAAGTTGATACCGCTAATGATCCACAATGCGCTCGCCGGCAAGGCGCTGCCGGTCTACGGCGACGGAGGCAATGTTCGCGACTGGCTCTACGTCGGCGATCACTGCGCGGCGATACGCGCGGTACTCGAGCGCGGCCGCCCGGGCGAGACGTACAACATCGGCGGCAACGCGGAGCGGACCAACCTCGACGTCGTGCGCACCCTGTGCCGCATCCTGAGCGAGCTCGAGCCGGGTCGTGACTACGCGGCGCAGATCGCTTTCGTCAAGGATCGTCCGGGTCACGATCGGCGCTACGCGATCGACGCCACCAGGATAAGAGCCGAGCTCGGCTGGACGCCTCGGGAAAGCTTCGAATCGGGTCTCGAGCGCACGGTGCGCTGGTACGTCGACAATGCAAGCTGGCTCGCGGACGTCACCAGCGGCGAATATCTGAAGTGGACGGCGCTCAACTACCCTGCGGAGGCAACGTCGTGAGCGAGCGCCGCGGCATCATTCTCGCCGGCGGCTCCGGCACCAGGCTCTACCCCGTCACGCAAGTGCTGTCCAAGCAGCTGCTGCCGGTGTACGACAAACCGATGATCTACTACCCGCTCTCGACGCTGATGCTCGCGGGAATCCGGGAGATTCTGGTGATCTCGACGCCCGCCGACACGCCTCGCTTCGCGGAGCTCCTCGGCGACGGTGCCCGCTGGGGCATCCATTTGAGCTATGCCGTGCAGCCGTCTCCGGGAGGGCTGGCTCAGGCGTTCCTCGTCGGCCGCAGTTTCCTGGGAAACGGCGCTTCGGCACTCGTGCTCGGCGACAACATCTTCTACGGGCACGACTTCCAGCCGATGCTCTCTCGCGCGCACCAGCGCAGCTCGGGCGCGACCGTGTTCGCCTATCCCGTCGCCGATCCGGAGCGCTATGGCGTTGCCGAGTTCGATGGCTCGGGACGCGTCATCAGCATCGAGGAGAAGCCGGCGCGGCCCAAATCGCGCTACGCCGTCACCGGGCTGTACTTCTACGATCAGCGCGTCGTCGATATCGCGGCTTCGCTCAGGCCGTCGGCGCGCGGCGAGCTCGAGATCACCGACGTCAACAAGGCGTACCTCGGCACCCGCGAGCTTGCCGTGGAGGTGATGGGCCGCGGCATGGCCTGGCTCGACACGGGGACGCACGAGTCGCTCCTCGAGGCCGCGCAGTACATCGCCACCATCGAGCGCCGGCAGGGCCTGAAGGTGGCCTGTCCCGAGGAAATAGCTTATCGACTCGGGTACATCGACGGCTCCGCGCTCGAAGCGCTCGGGGAGCAAATGGCGCACAATGCCTACGGCCGCTACCTCCTCGCGCTGCTGCGCGAACCCGCGGTGCGATGAAGGTCACCCCGACTGACCTTCCCGACGTCGTGCTGATCGAGCCGCAGGTGTTCGCCGACGATCGCGGGTTCTTCTTCGAGAGCTACAACCGGCGTGCGCTCGCCGAAGCGGGGCTCGCCGGCGAGTTCGTGCAGGACAATCATTCGCGTTCGAAGCGTGGCGTGCTGCGCGGGTTGCATTACCAGATCGAGCACGCGCAGGGAAAACTCGTGCGCGTAACCTCCGGCGAGGTTTTCGACGTGGCGGTCGACATCCGTCGAAGCTCGCCGATGTTCGGCCGCTGGACGGGGATGGTGCTCTCGGCAGAGAACAAGCGCATGCTGTGGATCCCGCCGGGGTTCGCCCACGGCTTCCTGGTCACCTCCGAAACCGCGGAGTTTCTCTACAAGACCACCGACTACTGGTATCCCGAGTTCGAGCGCACGCTGCTGTGGAATGATCCCGCTCTCGGCGTCGAGTGGCCGCTGGTTGGCGCGCCGACGGTGCACCCGAAGGACGCGGCGGGGCGGCCGCTGGCGCTCGCCGACGTCTATCCGTGAGCCGGCCAACCATCCTGCTCACCGGTTCGGGGGGGCAGCTGGGGTTCGAGCTCGCGAGGTCACTTGCCGCGCGCGGCAATGTCATCGCCTGCGACCGTGCGACCCTTGATCTTTCCGACGCTCAGGCTCTGGTCGCGACGGTGCGCCGAGTTCGTCCGCAACTGATCGTCAACGCGGCCGCCTACACTGCGGTCGACCGAGCCGAGAGCGAACCGGAACGCGCGCACGCGGTCAACGCGGTCGCGCCGGGAATCCTTGCCGAAGAGGCGCGTCGGTCGGGCGCGCTGCTCGTCCACTATTCGACCGACTACGTTTTCGACGGAACCGCCGACGTGCCGTATGCCGAAGACGCTCCCACCGCGCCGCTCAACGTCTACGGCGAGAGCAAGCTCGCGGGAGAGCGGGCGATTGCAGCGGCGCGCGCGGCGAGCGTGATCCTGCGAACGAGCTGGGTGTACGGCTTGCGCGGGTCGAATTTTCTGTTGACGATCCGCAGGCTGGCGGCCGAGCGCGACGAGCTCAGGGTCGTCGCCGATCAGGTCGGCGTTCCCAATTGGACCCGCGCTATCGCGCAGGCGACCGCAGAGCTGGTCGGCCGCGGCCTGGCCGCGCTCGCCGAACGCGCCGGGGTCTACCACATGAGCGCGACCGGAAGCGCGAGCTGGTTCGACTTCGCTCGCGCAATCACCGGCGACGCGCCGCGTCCGCGCGTGGTTCCGATCGCGACCGCGGACTACCCGACTCCGGCACGCCGTCCGGCGTACGCCGTGCTCGCGACGGGCAAGCTCGAGCGCACGTTCGGGATCACGCTTGGGCACTGGCGCGAGACACTCGCCGCCTGCCTTGCGAGCGAAGGTTGAGCGCTTGGCGACGCCGGCCTTGGCAACGGGCTTGAGGCGGCGTCAGAACTTGAGGCGGCAGATCGCGCGCTCGCCGATCGAGATCGCTGCGCCCGCGCCGGCCAGGATGATGGCGTTCATCCCGAAGGCGACCCCCTCGAGCTGAGCGTTGTGCCGGTAGAGGGCCAGCGTTGGGAGGGGCTCGATCCCCACCTCGGCGGTCAACTGGTCGGTCGTGGTGATCTGGCACCGGATACACGGCTTGACCAGCTTCAAGGCGATGCGGCCCACGTGCACCTGATCGATGTGATCCTCGTCGTAGGCTTGAATGCCCGACAGCACGAGATTGGGCCGGAAGCGGTTCATCGGCAGCGGGTTCGCGAGGCGGCCGTTGAGATCGACGAGCGAGGCTTCCGACAGAACGAGCAACGGATATCCGTCGGCAAAGCCGGTGTGTGCTCCGCTGCCTCCTGCATACGCGGCGTTGCACAGGCGGCGAATTTTGGGATCGAAGCGCACCAGGCGCGCAGCACGACCCAACCACGCGGAGAGCCACTCCGCGACGCGGTCGCCCTGGTCGATCGCCGGAACGACGTCGCGCCACACGGTGACGCTGCGTGTCGGTCCGGGCGCGTCCAGTGCCATCGCCAGCGGAGCCGCCCCGGGCGCGCCCAGTTCCAGCTCGCTCGCCGATAACGCAACCGAGATGAGGGCAAGCCTGGGGACTTCGCGCTGGGTAAGAAAGCGTCCGTCGGCGTCGACGATCATCCATTCGCGATCGTGTTCGAGACCGCGTTCGCCGATCAGCGTCCGGTGAACCGCGATGCCGCGACAGCTCTTGATCGGATAGACGTAGAGGGCACCAACCGATGCTTCAAGGCTGGAATCGGTGCCGGCTGAAGTCGGCCCGGCCGCCGCGTGCACGGTCGCTCGTTTCGCCTGCGGTCAGTGAAGGCCGGCGGCGTATTGGGCGACCGCCTGCATCTCGCCGTCGCTCATGCGCATCGCGACCTGCGCCATCACCTTGCCATTGATGTCGGTGCCATCCTTGTCGTTACCGCGCTCGCCGGCCTTGAACGCCTTGAGTTGGGCGTACGTATAGTCGGAGTACTGGCCGCTCAGCCGCGGGTAACGCGAGGGAATCCCGACACCGGTCGGGGCGTGACACGCCGAACATGCAGGTAGCCCGCTTGCAGCGTTGCCGCCTCGGTAGATCCTTTGTCCGGCCAGCACGAGGTTGCGGTCCTTCGCCGCGGAACCCTTGGGCTTCTGCTGCGCGAAGTACGCGCCGAGCGCACGCATGTCTTCGGGCGTCAGCGTTGCCACCATGCCCGCCATCACCGCACTGCTGCGCACGCCGCTCTTGAAGTGCTCGAGCTGCAGGGTGATATACTGCGCCGGCTGCCCGGCGAGGTTGGGGTTGGCCGGAGTCGCACTGTTACCGTCCGTTCCGTGGCATGCGGCGCAGACCTGGCTGACGATCTGCTGCGCTTTCGGCAGATCGGGCTTGGCGGCGCTTTCGGCCGAGGCCGCGCCGCTCACAGCAACGACAAACAAGCTCGCAGCCAGCCACAACGCGTATCGCATTTTCGGCCGATCTCCCTGATTCCGGCGGCGCCTAAATCGGCACCCGCGTTCACGACCGGCGCCCAAAGGTCATGCGGCGACAGCCACACAAGCGGCGTATTGTACCGAAACAGGCGAGCGAAACGGAACGCGGCTCGCTCGAGCCGGCGCGGCTTCTGCATCGCGCCGAATTCCTCACGACGGCAGCGGATTGGCGGCAGCTGCCGCCCGGGCGGGCACCGGAGATCGCGTTCGCAGGCCGCTCCAACGCTGGCAAGTCGTCGGCGATCAACGCGCTGACACAGCGCGCGGGACTCGCGTTCGCGAGCAAGACGCCGGGGCGCACCCGACATATCAATTTCTTTCGCTTGCGTTCAGGCGCGCTGCTGGTGGATCTTCCTGGCTACGGCTATGCGCGAGTGCCGGAGAGCATGCGGCGCCACTGGCAGCACTTTCTTGCGCGCTATCTCGCCGAGCGCGCGCAGCTCGTCGGCCTGGTCTTGATCATGGACGCACGGCATCCGCTGACCGCGCTCGATCGGCAGACGCTGGAATGGCTTCTGCCCGCCGGACTTCCGGTGCATGTCCTGCTTGCCAAGAGTGACAAACTCGGCCGGTCCGAGCAGAGTCGTGCGCTGGAGGAGCTGCGCAGCGCCGTGGCCCGGGAATTCCCGCGGGCGCAGATCAGCCTGCAGCTGTTTTCGGCGACCCGTAACGAGGGCGTCGCCGAGGCACAAGCAGTCATCGCCGCCTGGCTGGCCGCGGTCGATCAGCGTTCACAAAAAGAAGGGCCCCCATGTCAAGGGGAGTGACAGGGGGGCCGAAGAACGCCCCGCAGCCGGTGCTGTTACGCGACCGCGGGGCACCCGCTCAGGGAGGGAAGCGGGAGACGTCAACACGTCTGGCAATGAGACCGGCTGGCACCCGGCGAGTTCCACAACCTGGCAGCTTCGCCTCGTCTGGGTGTCTTGGAGGTTGCCCGCCGGCAACCGCCCGAGCTAGGATGACCCCATGAACTTCGCAGGAAAGTTCCCGGAGCGGCGACAACGGCGCATGCGCCGGGACGATTTCTCCCGCCGCCTGATGCGCGAGCACAGGCTCGCCGCCGACGACCTGATCTATCCGGCGTTCGTGCAGGAAGGAACCTCCCCCGAAGAGGCAATCCCCTCGATGCCGGGCGTTTCCCGGATGAGCATCGACCGGCTGCTGCGAGAAGCCGAGCGATGCCAGGAGCTCGGAGTGCCCGCGATAGTCCTGTTTCCGGTGATTCCGCCGGAGCAAAAATCGCTCGATGCTGCCGCGGCGTGGGATGCCAAGGGCCTGGTTCAACGGACGGTGCGTGCGCTGAAGAGCCGATTCCCGTCGCTCGGCGTCGTCACCGATGTCGCACTCGATCCCTACACCAGCCATGGCCAGGACGGACTGATCGATGCGTCCGGCTACGTGGTCAACGACGAGACGGTTGCCGCGCTGACGCGCCAGGCGCTCAGCCACGCCGAGGCGGGTGCGGACGTGGTGGCGCCCTCCGACATGATGGACGGACGGATCCGCGCGCTGCGCCAGGCGCTGGACCGTGCCGGCTTCGACAAGCCGCGCATTCTCGCCTACTCCGCCAAGTACGCTTCGAGCTTCTACGGGCCGTTTCGCGACGCCGTGGGCTCGGCGGCGAATCTCGGCGGAGGCGGCAAGCACACCTACCAGATGGACCCCGCAAACAGCAACGAAGCGCTGTGGGAGACCTATCTCGACCTCGAAGAAGGTGCGGATATGGTGATGGTGAAGCCGGGGCTGCCATACCTCGACATCGTGCGACGGGTGAAGGACACCTTCGGAGTGCCGACGGCTGTCTACCAGGTGAGCGGGGAATACGCCATGCTGAAAGCTGCCGGCGGGCGCGGCTGGCTCGACGAGCGGGCCTGCGCGATGGAGGCTCTCATGGCGTTCAAGCGCGCCGGAGCGGATGCGATCCTGACCTACTACGCGCTGAGCGCAGCCGCTTGGCTCAGGGAGTAGAAGGACGTCAGGCTTCGCCGGAGGAGACCACGGCGTCGAGGACGCTTCGCAGTTCGGTGAGCGTCATGCGCTGATCTTCGTCGCGGCGGGGTCGATTGCGCCTCTGCTGGGCAGTGAGAATGACGAGCCGCACGGCGTCGGCGCCGCGTCCGACCAGAAGTTGGTCGGGAGTCACCTGTCCGGCCTGGGCCGGGGAGTAGTCGATTCCCGCGTTGATCAGCGCAAGCTCCACGGACTTGGCATCGTCCGCCTCGAGTTCCACGCGGACTTCGCTGTGCTCGGTCGCCCACCCTGCCGCCACAGCTCCCACAAGGACCGGATTCCACTTCGTTAGCCCCTCCATCCAGCGCAGGGCGGAGCGCCGCTTTCTACGCAGGTCCTTGGCGTGCGCGGCCGCCCGGAACAGACTGTTGTAATCACGCAACGCCTGCTCGATCTCGTCGTTCCCGGGAAGGGACTCCCTGTCGCCCAAGCCCAGCTCGCGGCACGCCTTGCGCTTCGCCATCGACCAATCGGCGAGGCCGTGCTCGGCAATCAGCCGGGCCGCAACCTGGGCAATGCGGGTGCGATTGCGCTGGCTCCTGGGGGATTCGATTCGGGCCATCGGCCAGGGCCTAAAACAGCTGATTGCGGACTTCACGCGGCGCCACTTGGCCGGCAGGGGATACCGTTTCCTCGCGCTGCCGGGGCGGGAACTCGAGATAGAAATACTCGGAGATGCCCATGCGCTCATCGCTTTCGCGCAAACCGGTTTCGGGATTGATGCGGGCCACGATGACGCCTTCAGGCTGCACGAGCGGGACCTCGGGGGTTCCCTTCAGCACCTTGGCCATGAACGCCATCCAGATCGGGAGCGCCGCAACCGCGCCCGTTTCGTTGTTCCCGAGCGACTTCGGCTGATCGAATCCGATCCAGGCAACGGCGACCATGGCGGCGTTGAAGCCGCAAAACCAGGCGTCGACGTTCTCGTTGGTGGTCCCGGTCTTCCCGGCGAGGTCCTGCCGGCCGAGCTGCATGGCTCGGGCGGCGGTTCCTCCGCGGACGACATCGCGCAGCATCGTGGTCATGATAAAGGCGTTGCGAGGGTCGATGACGCGCTCGGCGCCCTGTCCCGCGACTGCCGGTTCGGCTTTGGAGAGCACGTTGCCGCGGCTGTCCACGACGCGGTCGATGAGGAAGGGAGTCACGCGATAGCCTCCGTTGGCGAACACGGCGTACGCGGCGACCATCTGCAGTGGAGAAGCCGCTCCCGCGCCCAGTCCCATGGGAAGGTAGGGCGGGTGCAGCTTCGGATCGAAGCCGAAGCGCGTGATGTAATCCTGTGCGTAGTGGGTGCCGATCGCCTGGGTAACGCGCACCGTCACCAGGTTTTTGGATTTCATGAGCGCGGTGCGCAGGCGCATCGGCCCCTCGAACTTGCCGTCGTAGTTCTTCGGCTCCCACGGCTCGCTCCCGGTTTGCGAGGCGTCGAAGTACAGCGGCGCATCGTTGATCACGGTTGCCGGGCTGAAGCCCTTCTCGAGCGCGGCCGAGTAGATGAAAGGCTTGAAGCTCGATCCAGGCTGGCGCAACGCCTGGGTTACGTGGTTGAACTTGTTGCGATCGAAGTCGAAACCTCCGACCAGCGATAGGATCGCGCCATTGTCCGGCCGCATCGATATGAGCGCCGACTCGACCTGGGGCAACTGCGCGATTTGCCACTGTCCCTTGTCGTCTCGGCTCACCCGGATGACGGAGCCGCGCCTGAGCCTGGTCCCGGACGGCGCCTTGTCTCCCAGCGTGCGGGCGGCGAACTTGAGGCCCTCGCCGGCGACGGTGACGGTCTCGCCATCGCTGCGCACGGCCCTGACGCCGGCAGCAGTTGCCTCCAGTACAATCGCCGCGAGCAGATTGTCGCTGTCGGCCACGTCCTGAAATGCCCGATCGAGCGCCGCTTCGAGCTCCGACGCATCGTCCGGAAGCACGACGAGCCCCTCGGCGCCGCGGTAGCCGTGGCGCCGGTCATACTCGATCGCTCCACGCCTCATGGCGGCATAGGCCGCGTCCTGGTCCGGCTTGCGCACCGTGGTGTAGACCGTCAGCCCGCGCGTATAGCTATCCTCCCCGTAGGTTTCGACGATCGCCTGGCGCGCCATCTCGGCGACGAATTCGGCGTGGGCGGACGTATCCCGCTGCGTGGGGCGCACGATCAGCGTTTCATCCAGCGCCCGATTGAGCTGGGTGTCGGTAATGAAATGCAGCTCGTGCATGCGGCGCAACACGTACAGTTGGCGACCGCGAGCCCGCTTCGGATTCGCCACCGGGTTGTAGGCCGATGGCGCCTTGGGAAGTCCGGCCAGCATGGCGGCCTCGGCGACGTCGATCTGGGAAAGCGGCTTGCCAAAGTAGATCTGGGACGCCGCCGCGAAGCCGTAGGCCCGTTGGCCGAGGAAGATCTGATTGACGTACAGCTCCAGGATTTCGTCTTTCGATAAGTTCGCTTCGATCTTATAGGCAAGCAGTACCTCGCGCAGCTTGCGAGTAAGTGTTCGCTCACGTGTCAAAAAGAAGTTCCGGGCCACCTGCATGGTGATTGTGCCGGCTCCTTGTTGTGTACCACTGGTGACATTGGCCAGGGCGGCGCGAAGCACGGAGAGATAGTCGACCCCACCATGCTGGTAAAAGCGCTCGTCCTCCGCCGCGAGGATGGCCTGACGCATGACCTGCGGGACGTCGGCGATCTTGACCAGTGCCCTGCGCTCCTCCCCGAATTCGGCCAGCAGGTCCCCCTCGGCGGAGAGGATGCGCAGGGGGATCTTCGGCTGGTAGTCGGTCAGGGTCTCCAGCGACGGAAGCGTCGGATAAAGCAGGGCCAGGACGAAGGCCCCAAGCAGGCCGCCGACCAGCGCCAAGCCGCAGAGCACCGACCCGAGGTAGATCAACCAGCGCTTTAGCATGGGTGCATGAAAGTTATTGAGGGCGGGCAGGTGGACTCGGCGCAATATGGGGGGTTAGCTTCAAAAATAAACTTGAAAAAAACGGTTTTACATGGTTTATACTTCTGCCACGGTTTAATCTAGTTTATATGCAGAGCGCCGGCACCCCATGCTCAAGGAAAAACTGGATTCAGCGTTTGCGTTCCTGCAAACCAAGTCGCCGCCACTGATCGGGGTGGACATCAGCTCATCGGCTCTGAAGCTCGTCGAGCTTTCCGAAGCCGGCAAGGGCGCCTATCGCCTGGAGCGCTATGCCATCGAGCCGCTGCCCAGGGACGTGGTGAGCGACGGCAACATCGCCAATCTCGACCAGGTCAGCGAGGCGCTGCGCCGCGCCCACAAGCGTATCGGCACCCGCAATCGTAACATCGCTATGGCTTTGCCGACGGCGATGGTCATCACCAAGAAGATCATCGTGCCGACCGGGCAGACCGAGGAGGAGCTCGAGTTGCAGGTCGAGGCCGAGGCGAACCAGTACATCCCGTTCGCGCTTGACGAAGTCAACCTCGATTTCCAGATCCTCGGCCCGGCGCTCAACAATCCCGACGAGGTGGAAGTGCTCATCGCCGCGTCGCGCAAGGAAAAGGTGGACGATCGGGTTGCCATCGCTGATGCGGCCGGACTCAAACCGCGGGTGATGGATGTCGAATCCTACGCCACCGAGGAAGCCTTCGTCATGATATCGCCGTCGCTGCCGGCAAGCGGCCGCGACCAGAACATCGCTCTGGTGGATGTCGGGGCGCATGTCATGCACTTCTACGTTCTGCGAAACAACCAGATACTGTTCTCCCGCGACCAGGCGTT
>Ga0187779_10002123_pt1 | contig 12246 bp, 10 predicted proteins | sample 1015_Q2_SP10_10__FD_132435 | JGI IMG/M metagenome (GOLD analysis project Ga0187779, IMG submission 132435) | Tropical peat soil microbial communities from peatlands in Department of Meta, Colombia - 1015_Q2_SP10_10_MG | ecosystem: Environmental > Terrestrial > Soil > Wetlands > Peat | place... | reverse complement strand
CTCGGTGAGCGCTTCGTCTGGACGGCGATCGCGCTAGTCGCGTATCTGGTCATGGCGACAACGCCGCTCTACGGTTTCTCGGGGGTTGGGCAGAACGATCAGCTTGCATTCCTCAGGGTGGTGTTCGCTTCGACCCAGGGTACCCTGATGGAGCTCGGCATCGGTCCGATCGTGACGTCGGGCCTGATCCTGCAGCTGCTGGTCGGAAGCGACATCATCAAGCTCGACATGGGCGATTCGGCAGACAGAGCCGTGTTCGGCTCGGCGACGAAGTTCCTTACGATGATAGTCATCGTCGGGGAGTCGCTCGCCTACATCTACGGTGGCGCCCTTGGCGCCCTGGGCCAGACGCAGGCGCTGGTGGTGTTCGTTCAGCTCTTCATAGCGAGCGTACTCGTCCTCCTGCTGGACGAGCTCATCCAGAAGGGGTGGGGGATAGGGAGCGGCGTGTCCCTCTTCATCCTGGCCGGCGTCTGCCAGACGGTCCTGTGGTACACTTTCGCGCCCATACCCTTCCAGGTGAGCTCGGGCGTGCAGGCCTACTTCGGGTTCATCCCCTACACGATCAGCGCCTTCTTCACGAACACCCTGCCGAGCATAATCGTCAGGGACTTCAAGTATCCGAGCCTCCTGACGTTCTCGCTCACCATAGTGATGCTGCTCGTGCTCATCTATATCGAGGGCATCAGGGTCGAGTTGCCGATCACGTCGATAAAGTACAGGGGATTCCAGGGTGTGTACCCCATCAAGCTCCTGTACGTCTCTAACATCCCGGTCATCCTTGTGTCCGCCCTGGGCGCCAACATCACCTTCTTCTCGAGGATACTCAACAACTACTTCGGCACAAATCCTCCCTGGTGGATGAAATATATCGCTGTATTCCCTGTGTCCACCAACTCAACAACCACGAGCTCCTACCCAATCAATGGGATAACGTACTACATGACCGCGCCGCAGGGGGTCAACCAGACCATAGCGGACCCGGTGCATTCGGTGATCTATCTGCTCTACCTGGTCGGGATGGCGGTCCTCTTCGCCCGTCTCTGGGTAGAGATAGGCGGGCTGAACCCGAGGGCTGTCGCCAAGAACCTGATGGACGCCGACGTCCAGGTCCCCGGCTTCAGGAGGACCGGGCTTTCTATCGAGCAGATGCTCAACAGGTACATCCCAACACTCACAATAATAGGAGGCATACTCATTGGCCTCGTAGCCGGAGTCTCTGACCTGTTCGGCGTCTTCGGCACCGGCATAGGCATCCTGCTTATGGTCGACATCATCCTCCAGTACTATCAGATGCTGCTCAAGGAGCAGGTGGAAGAGGTATCCCCGGCCCTGGCAGGGCTCATCGGAGCTGCCTAGGGCGTGCCCCTTCGCGTAATCGTAGTGGGAATCCCGGGCGTTGGTAAGACGACGGTGGTGCAGGGTGTCGTCTCTGGTCTCCCGGGAGCGAGGCTCGTCACATTCGGAACCCTGATGTTCGAGGCTGCCAAGTCGCTGAAGTGGGTCAGGGACAGGGACGAAATGAGGAGGATGCCGGTGGACAGGCAGAAGAGGCTCCAGAGGATGGCGGCCACACGCATCGCCAGAATGAAGGGGAAAGCCATCCTGGTGGACACCCACCTCTTCATCCGGACGCCAGAAGGATTCTGGCCAGGCCTCCCGTTCGAGGTAGTCCGAGCGATGAAGCCCACCCATCTGGTTCTTGTCACCGCCGACCCTGAGGAGATCGCGAAGAGGAGGTCAGCGGATCCCACCAGGGCCAGGGATGAGGTCACAGTGGAGGGCCTGAAAGAAGAGCTCGACATAGCGCGGGGATTCCTCACCGTCTCTTCCACGCTCACGGGCGCCCCCATGCTGATGGTCCGAAACGAACAGGGAAGGGCGGCGGAGGTCTCGAGGACCCTAGTCAGGATGCTGGAGCAGGCCAGGGAGTGATGGCCACCAAGAACAAGTCCGCCCCATCGGGCGGAGGGTCGCGCACCCTGAACTACATCATCCTTGTCGTCATCGCGGTCCTCGTATTCTACGTCCTCGTCCTCCCGGCCTTCACGCCGAAGGGCGCACCGACCACCTCCACGACCACCGGGGGAAGCTCCCCGACAGGTACAATCTCCCTCACCCCGTCGACAGACATCTCGGGCACCATGGTCACGATCAACGGGCAGGCTCTCCCCAAGAACGCCAACGTAACCGTGATGTTCGACTCCACGCTCTTCCGGCAGACTCAGCTCAACGGAACCTGCAGCACTGACCAGACGGGCGCCCTCAGCGGCTGCGACTTCTGGGTCCCCCAGAAGACTGCTGAAGGCACGCACACGGTGGTTGTGAGGGTGGGATCGGACAACCTCACCGCCGGCTTCACAGTCCCTGCCTACGAGCCTCCGTTGTCCACAGTGGTTGTCACCCTGACCTCGCTCGGCCTGGGTTTTGTTACGCAGATGGTAACCAGGACTGTGGTCGACCTCGACAAGGAGAGGAAGATGAGGGCTGAAGTCAACGCCTTCAACAAGGAGAAGCGCGAAGCGACGCTGGCCAAGGACCAGGTGAAGCTGGACAAGCTGAAGAAGCGGGAGCTCGCGATGCGGCAGGAGCAGGCGAAGGTGTCAACCGCCAGGCTCAAGGTCACCGGGATTACCTTCGTCCCGCTGCTCCTCGTCTACTACCTGATGGCCACCTTCCTCGGGGGGTATGGAGTGATAGTGGCGTTCACCCCGATCCCCATTCCGGTCATAGCGGCCTCGACCCTGATCCCTGGCACCTACGAGGTAAGCCTCTTCTGGTGGTACTTCCTCAGCTCCTTCACCTTCTCGACCATGCTGAGCAGGCTGCTCCACACGACGACCTAGGTTGCTGCGATGAAGGCGATAATCATCTCCGGGATGCCTGCGGTCGGAAAGACGTCAGTCTCGAAGCAGGTGGCAGCGGCGATGAAGATTCCCATGGTGGGCGGAGGGGACGTGCTCAAGGAGATGGCCGTTGAAGAGGGGTACTCGCCGGGCGGGGAGGACTGGTGGGACAGAGGGGAAGGCATGAAGTTCCTCAGGCAGAGGAAGAAGTCCTCGGACTTCGACAAGGAGGTGGACGCCCGCCTGATACAGAAGGCAAGGCAGGGAGACGTCGTGATAACGAGCTACCCTGTCCCATGGCTCACCAGAGACGGGCTGAAGGTCTGGCTGGCAGGGAGCGTGAAGAGCAGGGCGGCACGGATGGCCAAGAGGGACGGCCTCCCCGTTTCGGACTGCCTGAAGGTGCTGTCCGTCAGAGACGAGGAGAACTACAAGCTCTACAGGAAGATCTACGGCATCGAGTTCGGCCGGGACCTGAAGCCCTTCGACCTGATCGTCGAGACCGATGGCATCGCCCAGGAAAAAGTGGCTCAGATGGTCATCGAATACCTGAGGGCTCGAAGTGACTGACGTGGCGCCCCGGAAGATGGTGGTACTGGACGAGGAGCCCACCGACCCCAAACACGGCTGGGTTCCGCGCGAGCGCCCAGTCGAAGCGATGCTCGAATACGGCCTTGTCCCGCTGGACAAACCACGGGGACCCACGAGCCACGAGGTGGTCGCGTGGACGAAGAAGCTTCTCGGCGTCGACAAGGCAGGGCACAGCGGCACCCTCGACCCACCAGTGTCAGGGCTCCTGCCCATAGGGCTAGGCCAATCGACCAGGGCCCTCAGCCTGCTGCTCATGTTCCCGAAGGAGTACAGGGGTGTGATGCGGCTGCACTCCTCGGTGCCCAGGAAGCAGCTCGACGCAACGGTCAAGGAATTCACCGCGGAGATCTTCCAGCGGCCCCCCCAGCGTTCGTCCGTCAGCAGGCAGACGAGGAGCAGGACCATCTACGAGCTGGAGCTTTCCGAATCCCAAGGGAACCTGAACCTGTTCCGGGTACTCTGTCAGTCGGGGACCTACATTCGCAAGCTGGTCTACGACATCGGCGAGGTGCTGGGCGTGGGCGCGACAATGGTGGAGCTGCGCAGGACAAAGGTCGGGCCCCTGACAGAGGAGAGGGGACTGGTGACCTTGCACCAACTCAACGATGCGACCTTTCGCCTCAAGGAAGGGGACCAGTCCCCGCTGAGGAAGCTTGTGCTCCCCATCGAAGATTCGTTGGGGGACCTAGGGAGGATAGCAATCAGAGACTCGGCAGTCGACGCCATCTGCCACGGCGCGCGCCTCGGCATGCCCGGGGTCCTCGCAGTCTCCGAAGGGGTCATGAAAGACGACGCAGTTGCTCTGATGAGCCCAAAGGGCGAACTCGTTGCGATAGGCAAGGCACTCCTCTCGACAGAAGAGATGCGCGGCCTTCGGAAGGGACTGGCGTCGACGACGGAAAGGGTGGTAATGAAAGCGGGCACCTACCCGCGCATGTGGAAGAGCCACCCAAAGCAGGCGCAGCCCCCGACGCAAGAGACCGAGCGCGAAGCCTAGCCCTCGCCCCAGTCTCAGCCCGGCTGATCGGTTCGGCAGGTCGGGGGTGTTGAGGTTTTAAACCGCCACTTGACGCCCAGCGAACGCCGGGATCGCCTAATCTGGTAGGGCGCAGCAGGGAACCTGCGTACGCCTGGAAACACTCCAAACTGGCGAGCCTGTCTCGCGAAAGCGGGTTCTGGGTTCAAAGCCCTCTCCCAAGGAGAGGGGGAAAGTCCCAGTCCCGGCGCCAGATCATCCCCCCGGGTTCGATGGGCCTCCGGCTCCTCATCCGGAAAGCGATGCGACGATTCGCCTCGCCGACGATTCAGGCGACATGCGGGAGCTGTCCACGCGTATGGCGAGCCTGGGGGCCTCCAGCATATCGAACATCGCTTTCACTCTGTCGGGAGGGACGACCGCGTGCCTGGCCGAGTTCCTCGCCAGGGCTGTCTCAAGCCCGCAACTGACCCACACGGTGTAAGCCCTCTCGCAGTAGCTGCCCAGCCGTCTCCTGGCCTCCTCTCGGTATTCCTCCTTCAGGAACGTCCCGTCGAGGACGGTAAGATACCCCGCCTTCAGCGCCTCCCTTGCGATTGCGAAGCAGGAGTCGTAGACGAATCTCGACTCCTCAGGGGCGAAGCTGGGGTGGCTGATCATCTTCCTCACGCCATCCGTCTCAATGCGGATTGAGTGTTCGAAGGAGCCAACGACGAGCTCGGCTATCGTCGTCTTTCCGCTCCCAGGGACGCCGCAGAAGAGCGCGAGTTTCCCCTTCATCTGGCACGGCCATCCCCCGCCGCATTTCTTATAAAGCCAGGGAACAAGTCGAAGTCAAGTGAAGGATTCCGTCCCCGGCCGCAGGGTCGGCCTCACTTCTGACGACGTCCTCCTGGTCCCAAAGGTCGGGGTCCTGCGCCCCCGAAAGGGCCGCTCTGGCGGGGGTACCGTCCCGGACCTGAGAGCGGAGGGGGAGCCCATCGGGACTGGTTCGGCGGGGTGCAAAGGTCTCCCGACAGTCGTCCGGAGGTCCCTCTGATTTGCCTAACCTCTCGGCCGTCGGCCTGCAGTGGGGGGACGAAGGCAAGGGGAAGATAGTCGACTACCTCGCCGGGGGGTTCGACGCGGTTGCGAGATTCAACGGGGGGAGCAACGCAGGGCACACGGTCGTCATAGGATCCCGACGGCACACCTTCCACCTCCTGCCGTCGGGCGCCCTAAAGGGGAAAGAGCTGCTGATAGGCGCTGGGGTTGCCGTCGACCCGGTCATACTCGAGGAGGAACTGGCCCTGCTCCCCGACGAAGTGAAAGGCCACCTGACTGTGGACGCGAGGTGCAGCCTCGTCTCCTCCCAAGACAAGGAGCTCGACGGGGTCCTTGAGGGGATGAGGGGCACCGCTCCCATAGGAACAACGAAGAGGGGAATCGGACCTTCCTACGCTCTCAGGGCGCTACGGCTTTCGCCGAGGGTCTCTGATCTAGCAGGAGAGTTCGACTTCACCCCCCTCTCCGGGTTTTATCAGAGGTTGGCCGTCGATCCCGCCGGGTTGAAAGCCTGGGCCGGCGACTCGATGAGGGTCCTCGACGGGCTCGTTGGTGACGTAGGAGGAAGGGTGGTCGAAATCGACGAGGGGGGAGGTTCAGTCCTCTTCGAAGGCTCGCAGGGAACCCTCCTGGACCTGCTTCACGGTTCCTATCCCTATGTGACCAGCACCCACACCACAGCCGGCTACATCCCCGCGGGTCTCGGCATCCCTCCTTCCCTGGCGGGAAGGTCTCTGGGCGTCTCAAAAGCGTACACCACCCGGGTAGGCGGCGGACCGTTCCCCACCGAGGTAAGCGGGGCGCTTGCAGAAAGGCTGAGGTCCGTGGGGAACGAGTACGGCGCCACCACGGGGCGACCTCGCAGGGTCGGCTGGCTGGACCTCGTGGCCCTGAAGTACGCGGTGAAGCTGAACGGGGCTTCAGAGCTCGCGATATCCAAGGTCGACGTCCTCTCCCGGCTGGGGGAGTTCAGGGTCTGCGTGGCGTACAGCCAGGACGGGTCGGAGACCTCCGAATTCCAGCGCGCACTGAGCCGCCTCGACCAGGTCGAGCCTGTCTACGAAACCCCCTTCCCAGTCGGCGATCTGAGTTTTGCCCGCGGCCCATCGCGGGACGGGAGGAAGCTCATTGACTACCTTGAGGAGCAGCTGAAGACCAAGGTCAGGCTTGTTTCCTACGGAGAAGAGAGGTCGATGACGGTTGAGCTATGACGCCATCTCCCCAGTAGACGGCCGGTACAGGCCCGAAGCTGAGCCCCTCTCGCGCTACTTCTCCGAGAGGGCTCTGACCGTCGAGAGGGTGAAGGTCGAAACAGGCTACCTCAAGTTCCTGGTGGACCTCGGCGTCGCCCCCAGGGCGAGGGTACCCGAGATTAAGCCCGACATGGATGAGATCAAGCGAGAGGAAGGAAGGTTGGGGCACGACGTCAAGGCTGTGGAGGTCTATGTCAGGAGGTGCCTTGAGCGATCGAAGGCAAGGGCTCTGGCACCCTACGTCCATCTGGCGCTTACGAGCGAGGACACCAACAGCCTCGCCTTCGCCTCGCTCCTGAGGAAGGCGAAGGACGGCGTGCTCGCGCCCGCCTACGCTTCTCTGGCGGTTCAGCTTGCGGGCATCGCATCGAGGGAGGCCAGCACGGTGATGACTGCGCGGACCCATGGCAGGCCGGCTGTCCCTACCACCTTCGGGAAGGAGATGGCGGTGTTCGCTGTCCGGCTCGCGGAGAGGGTGGCGAATCTCGCGAGCCTCGCTCCCCAGGCAAAGTTCTCAGGGGCCGTCGGAACCTATGCGTCGTTCCGTCTCCTCGGGAAGTTCGACTGGCCCGCAGAGCTCGCGGGGTACGTGAGGAGGTTCGGCGTCGAGCCCACGACCTACTCCACCCAGGTCGTTCCTGGCGAGAGGCTCGCAGACATCCTGCACTGCGCGATAACCATCAACCAGCTCATGGTCTCCCTGTCCAGGGACCTCTGGACCTACCAGACACTTGGCTTCGTCCGCTTCCTCCGGCCCGGGAAGGTGAGCTCGTCGACCATGCCCCAGAAGGTGAACCCTGTCGACCTGGAGAACGCAGAAGGGCAGGCCGAGGTCTCCACTGCGCTACTCACGCTCCAGGCCTACAGGTTGCAGCAGACCCGGCTGCAGAGGGACCTTTCAGACTCTGTGGTGCGGAGGACGGTGGGCCAGGCCCTGGCCCACTCTTTGGTGGCGTGCAAGCGGCTGCGGTCGTCTCTCTCGGCGATGGAAGTGGACCGCCGGTCGATGAAGGAGGATCTGGGGCAGCATCCGGAGATATTCGCCGAACGGGAGCAGATCCTGTCCAGGCTGTCTGGGGAAGTGGACGGCTACGAGAGGGTCAAGTCCGCGGTCGAAAAGGGGACCTTCAGCCCCAGCATGCCGGAAGACGGCTACCTCGGATACGCTGCTGACCTGGCCAGGGGCTCCCCTTCCGCGGTCAGAAGGCGGCTGGGCAAGACGCTCCTGCGAGGCGCGAACAAGCCGGCCTCTAGTTCCTGAACACCCAAGACAGGTCCGGCGGGTCGGCCCTTCGGCTCACCTTCTCGTTCAGGGCATGGGCCACGAGGGGCAACGCCAGTGTGATGTCGGCGTAGAGCGTTGCCTTTTTTGCGTCTGACGCAATCTTCCCCCAGCTGATGGCCTCTTCCAGGGTGCACCCTGACAGCCCTCCCCACTGTGGGCTGTCTGCCGTGATCTGAATGGCGAATTCGTGCGGCGTCTCTTCCTCCCCTCCCTTGGCCAGGGACTTGATTATCGTCGAAAGCTGAATCGTGTCCTTGGGGACGCCTCCGCCGAGGTACACCACCCCTGTCCGCTTCGTCTTCTCCGCTATCTGGGCCAGCTCCTCCATGTCCTTGCTCTGATCCAGCCTAATCAGCTTCCCCCTTTCCCGCTTCAGCAGGCTGAGGGCAACTCCGTACCCGCTGTCTATCAACCCAGGGGAGTAGATCGGGACCTTAGCCCTGTGCGCAGCGGCGACTATGCTGTCTATCCCCTTCCTCGAAAGGAACTCACCGAATCCGTACAGGAACTCCCTGGTGGAATACACCTTCTCGGGGTCGAGGGTGTCGGCGTACCTGTAGATGGTCCTCTCCAGCTTCCTGTACTGCATCTCGTCCGCATAGACGTCATAGAACCTGTCTATCTTCAGCCTGAGCAGCTGGTAGTCGTCGGCCAGCCAGGTCCCCTGATAGTAGTGGTATCCCAACGCCTCAAGTATGTCCTCGGAAATGTTGGCTCCTGTGCTCACGACCACGTCGACATACCTGTTCTCTACAAGCCAGCGGACGATCTTCCATTGCCCCGTCGTGCTGAGTGACCCCGTCAAGCCCAGGAAGACGGTCAGGCCCTTGGCCTTCGCCATTTCCGACCAGATTCTCGCTACCTCCCCCAGCTTCTTGCCCTGGAAGCCGGTCTGAGACATCTCGTCCAGGAGAGCGGATACGCTCTTCTTTTCAACCTCTATGGTGGAGACTGGTTTCGATAGGACTTCCTTCCTTGATACCACGCGGGGGCGTCGGCGGATTCACTTAATTGTCTTGTGAGCACCGGCCGGGAATCCGCGGCCCGCCTACTTTACGGTGACCGACTTCGCGAGGTTCCTCGGATAGTCGGGGTCGTTTCGCTTCGCGACGCTCATGTGATAGGCGAGCAGCTGCAGAGGGATCGCCTCGACAATGGGCGTGAACTTGGGCTGCACCTTCGGCACGCGGATGTAGTGCCTGTACACCGCATCCTTCTCGTCCGAGATGCCGATCACGTCCGCACCCCGTGCCCTGAGCTCCTCGGCGTTCGAGAGCGAATCGGCGTGGGCCTCCCCGCTGGCATTCAGAACCACGACGGGCGTTCCCTTCTCTATCAGGGCGATGGTCCCGTGCTTGAGCTCGCTCGCCGGCATCCCCTCTGCGTGGATGTAGGAGAGCTCCTTCAGCTTCAGCGCCCCCTCCATTGCCACGGGACTCTGATACCCCCTGGCGACGAAGTAAAAGTCTGGCATTTCCCTGTATTTGTCTACGAGTTTCCTGACCTGCTCTTCGCACTTCAGCGTCTCCGCGACGGCCTCCGACAGCTCCTTGAAACCGTTGGACTTCCTCTTGCCGAGCACTGCGTCCACCACCATGTTCGCCACCACCACCTGGGCTGTGAAGCTCTTGGTCGCGGCCACCCCGACCTCGGGCCCGCAGTTGAGGAGCAGGACGCCGTCGCTCTCTCTCGCGAGCGTCGACCCTGCCGCGTTGACTATGGAATAGACCCGGGCGCCCAGTCTCTTCGCCTCCTTCACGGCCTCCATCACGTCCGCGGTCTCTCCGCTCTGAGAAAACGCGATGACCACAGATTCCTTGCCCAGAAATCCCGCATGCTCCCTGAGCTCCCCGGCTACTACCGTGTCGACCCTGATCTTCGCCTCCTTGTTCAGCCTGAACTTCATCAGCAGGCCGGCGTGGTACGACGTCCCCGAGGCCGTGATGTAGAGGGACTTCGCGTTCCTTATCGCCTTGGCAAACCGCTCGACCATGGCCGGCTCTTGGACGGACGCGCTGAGCACCGTCCTCGGCTGCTCGTTGATCTCCTTCAGCGTGTAGTGGGCGAAGTCGCTCTTGGAGATGTCCGAAAGCTCCCAGGCGACCTGGGTCGGCTTCCGCCTCACCTCGCGTCCGTCTGGCCCGATGATCCTTGCCCTGTCATTTGTGAGCTCGACGGCCTCGAAATTGTCGAGGAAGATTGTCCTGTCGGTCTGTCCGATGAAAGCCAGCACATCGCTGGCCAGGAACATCTTCCCCTGCCCCACCCCCACGATCAGCGGGGCATCCCTGCGGGCACCGACCATGACATCGGGCCTGTCCTGGAACATGACCGCGATGGCGTACTGCCCCTTCAGCTTCTTCGTGGCCGCCATGGTCGCCTTCAAGGGGTCGTGGGCCCGACCGTATTCTGTCTCTATCAGATGGGCGATCACCTCGGTGTCCGTCTCGCTCTTGAACCTGTGACCCCCGGCTGAGAGCCCCTTCTTGAGCGGGACGTAGTTCTCTATTATTCCGTTGTGGATGACAGCGACAAGCTCCCTGCAGGAGGCGTGAGGATGCGCGTTCGCTTCGGTCACCCCGCCGTGAGTCGCCCACCTCGTGTGTGCCATTCCGATGTTGCCCTTCAGGCTAGACAGGCTCTTCCGCTGTTCGATTTCGCTCACGCGCCCGACCCCCTTCCTTACGGCCAGCGAACCGCCGGAGATGGTCGCCATGCCCGCAGAATCGTACCCCCTGTACTCCACCCGCCTTAGCCCCTCAAGGAGAAGGCTCGCGACTGGCTCTTCGGCCACGCACCCGACGATGCCGCACATCTGTTTTGCGAGTCCCCTCGGAGCTCTTTAAACCCCGCAAAACATTTCGCTCTACCATGCATACGTTGCGTTGCATGGACCTGCTTTGGAGCTGCCCGGGCCCAGACCACCATGCAAAACTGTTTATGTAGGGTAAGACGAGCCCGAGGCACATGGCGAAGGAGAAGATCCTCTTCGACCCGAAGTCCGAAGCGGGCCTGGCGAAGCGCGTCTTGGTCTCGGACAAGCCCGAGGGCTTCAGGCCGGCGTCGGGAAAGATAGGTCAAAAGCTGCTCCTTCTGCTCTCGTCGGGGCCGAAGTACCCCGCCGAGATGGCCCGGGCGCTCGGCACCCACCACCAGACCGTCTACTATCACATCGGACGCCTCGAGAGGGCGGGGCTGATCACCAGGGTGAGGAGCGAGCAGATACGGGGCGGCGAGGCGAACCTCTTCGCCCTCGCGTCGGACGGCTACGCCGTGGAGTTCCCCGTCAGGGGGGAGCAGATGCCGACGCTGAAGTCGTCGGGCAGGTCAAGGGCGCTTGGGCGGTTCTTCAAGGAGTTCATTGACTCGGGAGAGTTCGACGGGTGGCTGGTGGTCGGGTCCCCCCTTCAGCACGGGGAGGCAGGCACCCAGGCCAGGGACGGACACTACGCGGTGCAGCTGGGGTTCGCCTTGGGCCAGTTCGTCACGCTCCCTTCGAAGTTCCCTGTGAAGCTGGACGTCGACCTCCGGGCCGAGAAGCTGATGGCGTCGAACCTCGTCGTTGTCGGAGGTCCCCGAACCAACGTGGTGGCTGAGGAACTCAACCGGCACCTCCCCGTCCGATTCAGTCAGGGTGGCTTCTGGAGCACCATAGTGGACGAGGCCGGCAGGAGCTACGGCTCTGAGCTCGACTGCATCGTGGAGAAGGTGAAGAACCCGTGGGACCCGTCCAAGACCTGCGTGCTTGCTGCAGGCCTTACGGGCGCGGGGACGAAGGCAGCGATAATAGGAATGTGCAACTCCGCGGAGGCCGTATTTCAGAAATACAGGTCAGGAGACTTCGCGGCCATCCTCCGAGGAGAAGATAGGGACGGCGACGGCAAGGTGGACTCTGTGGAGATCCTGAAGCAGCTGTAAGCTCTAGGCCCTTCTTCCTCTGCGGCCGCCCTTCTTCCTGGTCGTGTCGTGCGGAATGGGGGTCGCGTCCTCTATGCGGCCTATCCTGAAGCCTGCCCTGGCTATGGCGCGGATGGCAGCCTGGGCGCCCGGACCTGGCGTCCTCGGGCCGGTCCCTCCCACCGCCCTCACCTTGATGTGGACGGCGGTGATTCCCTTGGACTTCGCCACGTCGGATGCGGCCGATGCGCTTCTCATTGCTGCGTAGGGGGACGACTCGAACCTGTCTGCCTTTACGTGCCTCCCTCCAGAGGAGAAGGCGATCGTTTCGGCCCCGGTCAGGTCAGTGATGTG
>Ga0187779_10002122_pt1 | contig 12251 bp, 16 predicted proteins | sample 1015_Q2_SP10_10__FD_132435 | JGI IMG/M metagenome (GOLD analysis project Ga0187779, IMG submission 132435) | Tropical peat soil microbial communities from peatlands in Department of Meta, Colombia - 1015_Q2_SP10_10_MG | ecosystem: Environmental > Terrestrial > Soil > Wetlands > Peat | place... | reverse complement strand
GGTGAGCGTGTCGATGACACCGGACCCGTCGAACATCCTGACGCGGACGAGCAGCATCGCCCGGGCGCCGAGCACTCCCTGGCGCGCCGGTCCGGCGGCCGCGCCGAGCTCAACCGCGACGCGTTCGTGATCGACGAGGCGCACAGCAGCGTCGACCTCGAGAAGCACCGCGGCGACTCCCGGCTCGAGGACCTCGACCTCGGCGACGCAGCATAGGCCGCGACCACCCCTTGCCCGAGGCACGAGCGCCGAGGGCAAGGGGTTCCCCTCTTCTGTTGATAGTTGAGTGGTCAAGCACGCCGCCTGACGACCGACCGGAGCTCGGGCGCGTGCGGTCACGCGCGCGTACTGATGCACCCACGGTGTCTCTTCGGTACCCCGACCCCGCACGCACGAGCACCGCGCCCCCGACCCCCAGGGGACGCTCGCCTCGTGCACCCCGAGCGTCGCCGGTCGGGGCCGCGACCAGCCGGGGCCTTGACCGAATTGGAGCCGCTTGACCCCGCCCTTTCGGGCGGGTCAAGGCGATAAGCGCTGGTGGTGTGGGAGACCAAGCTTGCGGTCGCCGTCCGGGCGCACGCCTACATTCGCGAGCGTGGTTATCCATCGCGCCTACCGTCACAAGGTCGCGTTCACTCCCGAGCAGGAGAGCTTGGCCCGGCGTATCGCGGGGTGCTGCCGGCTCATCTACACCTCTGGTCTTGAGCAGCGCAAGTCGGGCGCGGCGACCGACCGGGGGATTGACTACAAGGCGCACACGTACTATCTGCCCGAGGCGAAGGCGGCCGAGGGGAACCGGCAGCGGCACCCCGGGCGAAGCGTCGCTACGAGGAGCACCTGGACCCGGACGCCGCGCGTCGCGCCAGGTTTGAACAAGCGCTCGTCGCTGTACGGGATCTGGCGGCGCGAGTCGGTCAGACAGTCGTGACCAGGAGCCCGCTGCTGCTGAGGTCACTCTCGAGAACGAAGTTGAACCCCTATTCGTCGAGTTTCTCGGACTCAGCGGGACATGGCTCCGTGTCATTTCCCGTATCGGCCCGTGGCTCTCGGACGACCAGCTGCGAGTGTGCCTCGATTGGGCCGAGCAGCTGCCCGACCCGGCGCACAGGCGGCTGGTCACGCAAGCGTTGTTCCTCCCCTGCCTGAGGCATTGATGCGCGAGGCACTCGTCAGCTGGTCATCTCACCCTCATGGGAGCTTCGTGCGATGGCTAGCCGGCATGCCGCAGAGCATCTCGCCCGACCTCATCGAAACGATGATGGTGCTCCAGCACGACATCCCCGAGCCTCGCGAACGCGCGAAGGCGGCATTTGCCCTGATCGCACATCTGGATCGGCAGCGAGAATCACGTGCGGTGAGCGAGTATATGGATGCCGTATTGGTCCACGGCGATAGTCCCGATCCGCAGGACTGGCATGAGTTGACACACTACCTTGACAGCCAGCCAGCCGGCCTCCGTGCAAGTGAGCCATTGGGGAGCCCTCCTCCGGACATGCTCGCGTTACCCCCGCTCAGTCGTGTATAAGCGGCTGGCTGACTTCGGTCCGTTGATCCGAGACCTCGGAGGTCCACCCGCCATCGACACGGTGGTCCAGGCGGTCGTCGAGGTCGGGCAATGGTTTGCCTAGCGGTGGCGATCCACTAGCCGGCGGCCGCACACCGACCGGCGGCCCCGAACCGGTCGGGGCGCGTAACCTGGCCCCATCGCGTCGCCGCTCAAGCACGAGCAGCACGATGTAGTCGCCTACCCGGGATATCAGGATGAGGTATGTCAGAGACTCTGACAGCACCAAAGCGACGGAGTTGACGAGGGGCCCTCGTTCATAGAGGCGAGGACGAGGGATAGGGAGCTGGACGCCGGCTTACCTCCTTTGACGTCGTGGCGAGCAGCCTCCCCGCGTGTTGACCAAGGCTTGGCGAGCCGTTGGTCGGATGAGCCACCGATATATGAGGGAGCCGCGAGGTCGACGACAGGCGGCGACTCGGTTGGGTCACCTTCGAACACGGTCAGCGTCACGTCGAATGGGAAGCCGGCGCGCCTGTCGCGCTCTTCCTTCCCGGCAGCGGTCGCCGCACCTCGCGTTCAGCGCAACCCCGCCGGCGTGATGACCCGAACCTGCGTGTGTTCCCGTCCGGCGGTGGCTGCCATCGCATACCATATCTGCCTATCTCTATCCTTCCGCTCTCCGAAGCTGGCAGGCCTTCACCTCCGTAAGTCCGCGGACTGCAAGAAATCCCTACTAGGTTGTCTGTGGCTGCATGGGCATAGCGTTTCGGTGAGCTTCGCCAAATACGTGGTTACTACGGTTGTTCGCGCTTTCAGAAGCTGAGACGGTGCGGCGACCATGAGACGTCGGGTGGGATGGACGTCGATTTGGTTACCGCAACGCGTCATCGAACAGGCGGCAAAATGATCGGAGCTTCCCCGGGCCGATCTGGTGGTCCGGCGACTGGTTTGTGGTTGTTCACGTCTCTTGGGTTGCGGCTGGCCCGTGGCGTGGCGATTGCGCTACTCGCGCTGCTTGCCGTGGGCTCAGGGGCCGCATCCGCTCGTGCCCCGGTCAGCCCAGTGGAGCGCTTGATCTCCAAATGCCCATCGCGCGCGCAAGTTGCGGCCATCAATGCGAAGCTCGCGATCGCCTTTGAAAGCGACCCAAGCGTCGGCACCCTCGTCTGCCGTGCGTCGAACCGATCTGTCAACCTGACGCGGCTTCAGGAGCGTGTCTACCAGGCTCTACTAGTCATGAAGGCGATGCGGTTCTCGCGCCCGCTTCCATGGACGAACCAGAATCTCTACACGTGGTTCGTCACGACCGTTCACGGGATTCGCTTTCGCGGCGACATACCCTTGAGCTTCTGCTGTGAGCCGGCAAATGTGATCGATATCCTCGTCTCACCGACTTCCGCCGAGCTCCTCACGAACCGATGGCTAGATCCTCAATCAGGCGTAGGCTTGGAAGACCTCGTCGCTTTGCTTGTGCACGAGGCACGGCACAACAACGGCAAGCCGCACACGTGCGGCGCCGACGACCAGACCCTCAGCGAACTCGGTGCATGGGGAGTCCAGTACTACCTCGAGCTCTGGGAGGCGCTGTACTCCGGATCCTTCTTGACGTCTCCCGACCAGTATCCGTCGTTCTATCGTGACCACGCGCTCGGCAATGCCGAGTCGCTCCTGACACGATTCTGCACGCTCCCGACATCCGACCTTTCTCTTGAGATTAAGCCGCCCTTGCCTAATCGAGCTCGCCGTGGTAAGCCGATCACGTACACTTACACGGCCCGGAATGCTGGCCCGGATGCGGCCGACAACGTGTTTGTCTACACCCCAGTGCCGATCGGCACGCGATTTGTGCGCGCGACACCGGGCCGGGGCTCATGCTCCCACACCGGCAGCGGCCCTGTCGCCTGCGCGCTTGGCCGGATCGCGACCGGTGCGACCGTGAGCGTGAGGCTCACGCTCACGGTCGATAGAGCGATCCAGGAACCGGTAATCACGAACCAAGAGTCATCGCAGGCTACTGGGGCGTACGTGACCAGCCCAGAACGTGATCCGAACTCGACAAACAACGCCGCGACCTTCTCTACACCGGTGAGCGCGCGCGCGAGGAGATAGCAAATCCGCCCGCGCTCGAGCTCATACAGAGCCCTGGCCGGCGTCGGCAGCGACGTCGGCGGTCTGGGCTCGGGCGGCCGACGTCGACGGTAGACGGTCGCCATCGACGCGCCTAGGGCGGTGGCGGTGAAGGTCGCGATCCTCGATGACTGGTTGGACACCCTGCGCACGCTGGCGTGCTTTCAGAAGTTGGCGGGCCATGAGGTCACCGTCTTCACCGATCATGTGCAGGACACCGAGGTCCTCGCCGAGCGGCTTTGGTGCTTCGACGCGCTGATCCTCATCCGCGAACGGACCGAGATCCGCACACCGCTGTTGGACCGCCTCCCGAACTTGCGCTTGATCAGCCAGCGCAGCGCCTATCCGCACATCGACATCGAAACGTGTCCGCGACTTGGGGTGACGGTGTGCTCGAACCTCCACGCCGACAGCCCCTCCTACGCGGCGGCCGAGTTGACGTGGGCGCTCGTACTCGCCGCGATGCGCCAGATCCCACAGCAGGTCGCGTCGCTGAAGGCTGGGGATTGGCAAGCGGGGGTCGGCAGCTCGCTGACCGGAAAGACGCTGGGCGTCTACGGTTACGGGCGGATCGGGAAGCTCGTGGCCGGCTATGGCGCCGCGTTCGGGATGAACGTGCTCGTCTGGGCGCGGCCGGTTCGTCGACACCAGCCGCGTCGGACTGGTCGAACCAGGGGCACTCCTCATGGCACTGCAAGCGGGCCGACCGGGAATGGCCGCCGTGGACGTGTTCGAGGACGAGCCGGTGCGCGACCCAACGCATCCGCTGCTCAACATGTACGTTGTGGTGCACCCCGCACATCGGATACGTCACCCGCGAGGTATGGGAGATGCAGTTCTCCGACATCTTCGATCAGATCAATGCCTACGCAGCAGGCCAGCCGATCAACGTCGTCAACCCGGAGGTGCTCGCAGCATGAGCCTCGCGGCCGACCCGTGTGACACCCTGATCCGCGAGCTGCTCGAGTGGATCGGCCCCAGCCCGCGGCCGTACGCCGAGACGCTCGAGGCGTGGAGGACGTTATGTCCACGACTGCCCGCGTGGAAGGAGGCCAACGACCGAGGGGTCGTCGTGCGGCATCGCGCGCCGGTACGCCCCACACTTGAGGAGGCGTCGTTGAGGCCGGCGAGTGGCCTGATCCGTGGCGGTCGCGAGGCGGCGTGGCTTTGATCGTGGCGACGGAAGCGAGGATTGACTGTGCGACATATATCGGGCCAACTTGACGGGCGTTGCCTCTGCGGAAGCGTGAGCTACCGTTGCGATGGCGAGCCATTGATGACGCTCGTCTGCCACTGCGAGGACTGCCAGCGACAGACAGGCTCGTCCTTCTCGATCCTCGTCGGCGTGCCGCGCGCAGCGCTCCAAGTTGACGGCGACACGCTGGCCACGTACTTGACGGTGGGGGCCGATACAGGTGAGGAGCGTAGGCGCCAGTTCTGCTCGAAGTGCGGCTCGCCCGTCGTCACGCTGTTGGCCGAGCAGCCCGACCTCGCGGTCATAAAGGCGGGAACGCTCAACGACCGGTCGTGGTTGTCGCCGACCCTCGAGATTTGGTGCGACTCGGCTCAGCCGTGGCTTGCGCCGATCGAGAACGGGAGGCGGCGCGCGCGTGGCCTACCGGCCTGACTCGAGCCGGTGCGCGCGGGGACGCTCGTTACTCTGCGCGCGGAGCCCGGGCCAACTTGCTGCCGCCGGCGCACGCGGCCACGGGGCGGCGATGGCGCGCTGTAGGACCACACGCGAAGAAAGAGGTTGGGGGATGATCGACGTCACCATCGAGACCGAGATCGAACGCCCACACTCCGGCCGAGGTGTCGCATACGTCACCGATCCGACCAAGCTCGCCCCCTGGCCAACGACCACTGTCTCCGCGGTGCCCGAGACGGACGGTCCGCTGCGTGTGGGGTCCCGAGTCCGGGAAGTGCATCGAGCACCCGGCGGCAAGAAGATCGAGGAGCTCGTCGAGGTGGCCGAGTACGAACCCGATCGCGTGTTGGGACTGCGCAATATCGAGGGACCGCCTGTGGGCGGTCGCATCACGCTCGAGCCGACCGAGCGAGGCACCCGCTTTCGGTTCCGGGTTCACGGGCAGCCAACCGAGCGACGCGCCTCGTCGAACCGCTCCTCCGGTTCATCCTCAATCGCAACTTCCAACACTTCTGTGCGACGCTCAAACGCGTTCTCGAGCACGCCACGGTCGAGCCCTGACACCGTGCGCGTGGGCCGCGGAGCTCTGACGGGCGCGCAATGAGCACACCCTGGGACGCGCGGACATACGACGTGTCGAGCACGCCGCAACAGGCGTGGGCGGAGGACGTGCTGTCGCGACTTCACGGGATCCCACCCAACGCGACGATCCTCGACGTCGGCTGCGGTACCGGGCGCGTGACGGAATCGCTGCTTGCGCTCGTCCCGGCCGGACGCGTGCTGGCGATCGACGCCTCGCTCGACATGGTGGAGCTCGCCCGTGCGCGACTCGAGGACCGAGCGGACGTGTGGTGCCAGGACGTGCTCGAGCTCGAGCTTGCCGAGCCGGTCGATGTGATCGTGTCGACCGCCGCGCTGCACTGGGTGACCGACCACGAGCGCCTGTGGCAGCGGTTGGCGGCAGCGCTGCGCCCCGCAGGAATCCTCGAAGCTCAATGTGGAGGAGCCGGGAACATCGCTCGCGTCCGCGATGTCATCGAAGCCGTCGCCCGGGACACCGCGCCGGAACTCGTCGGCTGGTCGCCATGGGAGTTCGCCAGCCCCGAAGACACCGAGCGACGCCTGCATCACGCAGGGTTCGGCTCGATCCATTGCTGGCTGCAAGAACGGCCGACCTACCCGCAGGACGTGGGCCCGTTCGTCCGAACCTCGATCCTCGCCGCACACCTCGCACGCCTCCCGGAGGAACGACGTGAGCAGTTCGCGGCCGATGTGGTCGCAGACGTGAGCCTGCCGCTGGACTACGTGCGCCTCAACGTCTCCGCAATCCGCAACCCAGCCTGACATCGAAAAGCCACCTGCGCCGCCTCCCACTCACACGGGTGGACCCATATACCAGCTCCGAGCACCGCGGTTCTGCCGTCTCCCGCCTGCCGTCTCGTGCCCGAGTATCGGGCGGTGCCCTCGACGTATCCACCTGACATCTGCAGTCCACCTTAAGCTGGGTCGGGGGTTGGCCAGAACCCCATCGACTCCTCGACCTCACCCGCGCTCGCATCCCGCCAGGAGCTCCTAAGGAATCTGCAGCTGGGGGCACGCGGCGTGGCGACAGTGGGGAAGTGACGTTGGCGCCGAGGCAGACCGCTGAAATCGTTCCTATCCAGAATTCTCCAGGCCAGCATTGCGTTGCCGGCACAGGCTCGCCCTCGTCGCGCAAGGCTCCGCTCGGAGCGATCCTCTGTCCAGATCGATTTGGTTGCGATCAGGGACCGAACCCGCCAAGATGCGGAGCGTGGGGCAGTTGCGAGTCGATCGCCAGACCGTTGATCTAGGCGCGTATACAGACCTCGTCGTCATCTACCTCGGGATGCGGGTCAACCGTCCGCGCGGCCTGATGCGTTTGATCGGATTCGGCCCGCAGATCGACAAATCGTGGCGGGCCCGGCCGGACGGCCTGCTTCTGCACGAGAACGTGATCTGGTCGCTGGTTCCGCCGCACCTCGGGATGCGCCAGTACTGGCGCGACCTCGACAGCCTGGAGCGCTGGACGCGGTCCGAGCCGCATCGCATCTGGTGGAAGGAGTTCCTTAGGGACTCCGGCGGCACCGGCTTCTGGCACGAGGCTTACTTCATGAGGGGCGGCATCGATGCGATCTACGACGACGTGTCCTCGCCGCTGGGGCTAGCTCGGTTCGCTCCGGTGCAACCGGCACGGGGAGCGATGTTCTCGGCCCGCCAACGCGCTGGGCGCGACGACATCCCACCGCCCGAGCCGGTGATCGCTGAACCCGCCTACTACGCCGATTGATTCGGCAACTTCAAGACGTTTCGCGGCGCATGCGGCAGCAACTTGCGCAGCTGCTGCTCCTGAGCAAACGCGGCCGATGGATCTCCTCGCCTCTGCATACACGAACCACGGGCCATGGTCGGCGAGCGCCGCGGCGAGGCTCCTGCTGCTGTCGAAGCGGGCAGTCCGCCGAGCTCGCGGTGGACCTTTGATACCGGAAGTGTCTCGCGCACGCGGTAGCGTCGAGTGATCGTGGTCCACGCTATGCGCGCTGCTCTCAGCGATTCCCGGACGGGAGACGTCGTTGGCTCGTTATGAAGACCAAGTCCTCGCGCTGCTCGACGATCACGGCGGCCGGCTTCTCGCGCGGATCCGGAGCGCCGATGGGCCCTGGAGCGAGGTCCAACTCATCGAGTTCGTCTCCGAGCATGGCTTGGAGAGCTTTCAGCAGGACCCCCGGCGCCTCGCGCTGTCGGCATTGCGCGACGAGTCGATCGCCTCGACCACCATCGTGACGGGCGAGCGCGTCGACTGACGCCGGTCAGACCGGTTCTCGCCTCTCCGGACTTCTACACAGGATCTACAGCCCGCTGGAGCGGCAGTGCCCGGCTGGTTCTGCGGCGGCGACGATGCGGAAGCACTGGGTCGCTGCCGTCGATGTCGTCGCCGGCTCGCGAGCCGCGTCGCAAGGCGATACGGTGCGTCCGTGCGGCAGAGTCATGCGCCGTTCGCGGTGTTCAACCGCACCGCCAATCCGATCGTGAAGGCCGTGCTCAGCTCGCCTCTTCATCCGGTGCTGAGTCGTGATCTGGCGCTGATCACGGTCACGGGACGTCGCACCGGTCGCCGCTACACATTGCCGGTCGGCTACAACCAAGACGGGGATCGGGTACGCGTCAACGTCGGGTGGCCAGAGCGGAAGAGCTGGTGGCGCAACCTCATAGATGGGGGCCGGGTGGAGATGCGGATCCGAGGCCAGCGCCGCGCTGGCCACGCGCGGGTTCGTGGTGACGAGCGAACCGGCGTAACCGTCGAGGTCCAGTTCGATCCGGCCCTCGTCGCCTGACCCACTTCGCACGGCAAACGAGCGCTCGACGCCCGCTTGCCCAGCGCGCAGCTCGATGGCGAGGGCGATATCCGCACGACTTCTGGATTCGCGAACAGCCGGGCACGAGGGCGCCGGTCCTAGTGCGAGGTTGCACTTCTCCTTCCGGGCCCTCGACGCGCGGGAGCCGAAGCGCGTCCGGCGCGGCCGCAGGGGCGACATGGAGGCCGATAACGGTTGAGCACCGAGGGCTGGCAACCGCCATCTCGAGCCGACAAGTCGGTCGGCTAGGGACGAGCCGGCAGTGCGTCAATTATGAACAGGCGCGCGGGCTCGCTGCCATGGTTGCGCCCGCGGTGCGCAGGCGCGGCCGGAAGCCGAAACGCCTGCCGCGCCGCGATCCGCATTTCCGGGGAGCCGTCCTGGAACTCGTATCGAATCTCGCCGTTGAGAACGTGGCCCGAGTGCGGGCTGTCGCACCACTCGGTCCGTCCGGCTCCCGGCGCGTACTCGACAAGCGCCCAGCGGACACCGTCGATGACTTGCTCGATATCACGGACGTCCGGGTCGTGCTCCGCTGGGGCTCCGTCGAAGGACACCACGCGAGGCGAGGGAGGATCCGAGCTCATTCGCGACCAAGCTTACGCGACCCACTGTGGCCCGGCCCTGGCTTCTGCTCGTGGTCAGCGAGCTGCCTTAGCGGCAGTCCATGGGGAAAGTTCTCGTGCGGTCGGGTAAGCCGGACACCTCGCGGTGTCCGGCTCCCCTCAGCACCGGACGTGCCCGTTTCCGAGCATCCGGCTCAAGCAAGCCCCGCAGCCACGCCTCCCACTGTGACGGGGTTTGTGGCCGGTCGTCGAAGGACCGGAAGGAGAAGTCCAACGTCGCTCAAGGACCGGCGCTTTCATGGCGGGTGTTCGTGGATGCAGAAGCGAGGAGATCGATCGGTCGCGTTGCTGTTGGTGCTCAAGGTCAGCGTTTGCAGGCGTCGGTGCCGCATCCTCGGCGCGAGACATGAGTCGGGCCCGGGCTTGGGATGATGATTGCCTCGCGGGAGGCAACCCGTTCCGCGTTCGCCGCGCCGACGGCTTGCAGCCCGCCGGTTACCGGTCACGGCCGCCCACGCCGCACACGAGTCGGCATATCGTTCAGGGCTCGGCATGAGAGGAGGCGGCTGGTGGCGATCCTGATCGTTGGCGCGACTGGAGCGCTTGGGCGAGACGTCGTCGAGGCGGCGTTGCGGGATGGCCATGACACCGGGGCGCTGGTCCGCGATCCCGCCCGCGCCGGGCTGCCGGAGGCGGTCGAGCTGGTGGCCGGCGACGTGCTTGACCCTTCGTCGCTTCGCGCTGCCGTGGACGGGCGCGAGGCGGTGATCTGCGCGCTTGGGACTCCGAGCCCCCGGCGGGCGAGCACGCTGCTCCAAGACGGGACGCGGAATCTGGTGGTCGCGATGGAGCAGGCCGGGGTGCGGCGGCTGGTGTGCGTCACGCTGCTCGGGACCGGCACGAGCCGCGCGAACGCGTCGCTCATCTATCGGCAGGTGGTTCTGCGCGCACTCGCGCCAATGCTGGCCGACAAACAGGCGCAGGAGAACGTGGTTCGCTCCAGCGAGCTGGACTGGACGCTCGTGCGTCCGCCCCGATTCACCGGCCGGAAACCCGGCGGTGAGCTGCGCGTCATTGCCGAGGGCCAGCCCGGCCGCGTCGGCCACGTTGTCCGCGCCGACCTCGCTGGCTTTCTGCTCGACTGCGCGACCGAGAACCGACACGGCCGCAAAGCGGTGGCAGTCGGCTCATCCGCCACCGCGCCTGAGTCGATGAACCTCCGCCCGCGCGTGGCCGTGCTGCTGTCCGGGCTGCTGACCGGCAGCGAGCTGACCTCGTGGGGGATCGTCCACCCCACGCTGTGGAAGCTCGAGCACGCTGAGCAAGTCCGCGCGGAGAAACTGGTGTACCGCCGCTTCGCCACCATCGACCCGTTCCTGCAGACCGCGACGATCGCGGCGTGCTTCGCCGTGGCCCAAGGCCTGCGGGGTCGTGACCGAGCGCTCGCGCTCGCCGCCGGCGCCAGCTACTCGATCATGCTCGCGACCACCCTAATCGGCAACATGCCGATCAACCTGCGCGTGTTTGGCTGGGACGAAACCCACGGCGACCCCGAGCAATGGCGCACTCTGCGCCGCCGCTGGGACCGACTCCACACCGCCAGAATCGCCCTCGACACCGCAGGGTTCGCGCTTATCACCACCGCCACCGTCCAACCCACGGTTTGAGCGCGGCGACGCCGGTCCGCTCGCGTACCTGACGAACACAAGCTCTCAAGAGAAGCGATTCGGGCCGCCTACGGCGTGTGCCTTCGGAACGATCTCAGCGGTCTCACTCGGCGCCAACGTCATTTCCCTTCGTCGCCGCCGGGGCACGATCGATCGGCTTCGGCTTCGGGATGCTTCGGACCTGGAGGAGAAGTTCGACCCCGGGGGCCCGGCGTTGGCCGCGCAGCTCGTAGTGCGTGCAAGCAGGTCTTTCAGACGGTTTGAGATGGTTGCTGCGTCTGCCCAAAGCGGTAGCGAGGCATTTCTCCACGAGCACGGTCCGCGGCGCGCGGTGGACGCATAACCTCGAGGACATGATCACTGAACTGGCAACGGAGCGCCTGCTCTTGCGCGGGCTCCGCGCTGACGACCTCGACGCTTACGCTCGGATGTACGCTCTGATGCCTTTGGTAGGGGTCCCGCGGTGGGTTGGTGTCGTCGCCGGTCCGACCGTAGTGGGTGTGATTGTCGATCTTTGGTGGCGCCGGACGCGGCCGCCGTCCGCGGATCGCGCGTGGTCGATGTTGGCCAGATGCCTATACCGCCGCCCCCCATCGTCGTCCTAGCGGGTGGCACTCGACTTCGCCGACCACCACGATCTCGTGAGGTTGGTTGGCTGCTTGACAGGCGCTCCTGGGGGCGTGGCTTTGCGACAGAGGCCGGGGGCGCCGCGATCGATTACGCGTTCCGCGTGCTCGGCGCCGAGAAGGTGATCAGCCTCATCCGACCCGAAAATCACGCATCCATCCGGGTCGCCCAGCGCCTGGGCGAGAGCTATCAGGGCACAGTCGAAATAGCCGGTGCACTCGCCTCTGTCTATGCCGTGCGCCGATTCCACCCTGGGGGCCTTACTGCTCAGGACACGCTGCTCGGTTGAATCGCTTTGGAGGAGGCGGTCGCCACTCCCAGCCGCTTCTGCAATGTCGCCCACCCAGGTCTGCGGCTCGAGCTTCCGCTCCAGTCGCCGTCACGGCGCGACCATGCGGTGATCCTCACGCTGTTGCGCTTGCGGTTGCGCGCCGCCGAGGTGGCGGCGCTGACGCTCGATGGCACCGATCGGCGCCGCCCGATCCGGATGTGATGCGTTTCCTGGAGGACGGCCGTCCGCTGGATCGTGCTGCGGCGTTCAGGTCCATGGCGATGCATCTCAAAGCGACTCAACCGAGCAGCTTGTCCTGAGCAGTAAGGCCCCCGGGGTGGAATCGGCGCACGGCATAGACAGAGGCGAGTGCACCGGCTATTTCGGAGGCTCCGGGGATGATCGTAGGTGACTTCGACCTCAGGTTGTGGGCCTGAGCAGGCCTTTTGCACTGGTGAGCGAGC
>Ga0187779_10002120_pt1 | contig 12253 bp, 10 predicted proteins | sample 1015_Q2_SP10_10__FD_132435 | JGI IMG/M metagenome (GOLD analysis project Ga0187779, IMG submission 132435) | Tropical peat soil microbial communities from peatlands in Department of Meta, Colombia - 1015_Q2_SP10_10_MG | ecosystem: Environmental > Terrestrial > Soil > Wetlands > Peat | place... | reverse complement strand
GTAATTCTGAGCGACCACATGCGCTATCGATGCGTCGTAATCCCCATTGGGGTAGCAAAAGAAATCCACGGGCCTCTTGAGCCGTCGCTGCAGCCATTGCTTGCTTTCCTTGATTTGGTACTGTATCTCCTCAGAGGGAATCCTCGTCAACAGCTGATGATGGACCGTATGGGAACCGATGGTGATTAATTTGGGATCCATTGACTGAAGTTCGTCCCAGCTCATTGTGTCATACAAGTCATGCTGGCGCTTGGTCGTCTTGTAGTCAGGCGTCAAGGAGCGGATGAAATGCTCGGACCTTATACGACGGTCATTGTCCATCGTTTTCATGAGCTCGATTATTGTCTCGACCACACCGCTGCCGTTGTTGCCCTTCCTCTCCTGTTCGCCAATCCCCAGCTGTTCGCAGATTTGGTTCAGCCTGTTCAGGTGGCATCCCAGGAGCCTTTGCTCCATTTCATATGCCCATTGCCATGTTCGCGATTCAATGAGGCCCGGGCAGACGAAGAAGGTGGCAGGCAATTCATATCGGAGAAGAATCGGATATGCAATGGTATAATTATTTCGTAATCCGTCGTCAAAAGTCAATATGATTTCCGAATTAAAATTTCGGACGGCATCACCGGCTATCGTTAAAGCTTCTTGCAGGGGAATTACGTTAAAATTCCTCCTGAGATACTTCATCTGCGACTCGAAGATGTCCACCGGGCAATCAGTCCCTCCGACCCCGTGGAACATGACTACTCGCGCAGCCGGAGTTCCGAGCGTTCGATATCGGGATACGCCGGATATGAATGACAGATAATGCACACCCGGCGCTACCGTACGTTTTATGGTATCAAGTGCGGAATTTGACACTTTAACATCACCGTGCGAGTTTCGCAAGCAGAATCAACAATTCCTGCGCCACAGCCTGCTGCCCGAGTTCGTTGAGGTGGCCGCCGTCATCAGTATATTCGGCCGCGAGAGAGTAGTAGGTCGTCCCGCTCTTCGTGAATGCCGATCTCGAACCGTCGGGAAGGGTTGATTCTGCCTGCGCGATGTCAAACAGGGGTTCTTTTCCCCCATACTCTTTCCGCAGCATGTCGTTGAACCGATTCCGCTTGATGTTATTGTCTTCCTTCCCCAAGGCAGCCTTAATGAGGCTCCGCACGGTCGTTTTAGATTCGGTTAGAGGCACCGTTGTGTGTATGAACTGGATGCGGGGATATCGTTTCTTCAATTGCCCCATGGTTTCTTTATACTCGATGAATGCTTTGTCAATGTCGCTGTAAGCATTTATGTCCAAATAGCAAAACTTGAAAAAAGCAATATCCGCCTTGGCACCGATTCCTTTTTCCATATACTCGGTAAAAGCCTGCATTTTCGAGTGAGGATCTCCGTTTTCACCTATGCTGGTATGAGCAAACACTGCCCCGTTCAGCTCCGTAGCACCTTTGATTTCCACAATATGGAGTTTAAGACCGGGCACCTGCTCTTCGATCTTCTTCATGCCGTCTACGATGTTATAGCCGACCGACTGATGACCGAAAAAGATCCTCTTCTCGGCCAGCTTTTGCCATTGCGAATTCGGGATAGATTTGACTGATGCGAGAGAGATTGCTTCCTGGGACATGGCACCTCCTTTGTGGGAGCTTAACGACAGTATGAGCACGCAAACGACGCAGGCAAGATTCAGAATATTTTTTTTATCCATGGCAGGCACCTTCTGTCAGAACATTATCCTCTCGGTGCAGATCGCCCACTTTTCCCGCGTGAACACACAGGCGCCTTGATCATTTCGCACAGCAGCGCGCTGGTTTTTCTTTTGTCCCTTTCGCGCAACAGGGGATGGATGGGGATGGTAAACAGGCAATCTGCCATCTCGGCGGCGGCGGGATAAGTCTGGCCGACAAAGCTTTCCTTTATCTCATCAATCATGTTGATCGGCGTAGGATACATGCGACTGATACCCAATCCCTGAGCGGCCGCAGCCGATATGATGTTGTCTCGCGCCTCCCGGGTGTTTGCCAGGATGGGAAAACGGAGCGATGCTTTTATTGAGCTCATCCCCTGTTGCACGCTGCCGCTCGCAACACCGCACGTCCCAATGGCATTACGGTAGTATTCCGCATTCTCTGCACGTGTCCGATTATACGCAGCCAGTCTGTTTCTCCAGTTCCGCATCATGCCTGCCTTCATTCCCGATAGACGTTGCACGGGAAAATCACGGTAAAAAATGGTCTCTCCGAGCTTCAAAAAAGGGAGCCCTGCGGGAAGCCAGTAAAGCGAAGGATGGATGAAAAGCGCCATGAAAATTGCCTTCACGAACTCCGTGACGTCTTCAAAGAGCCTCGGTTCCTCGATCTGTCCGTATATTTTTTCTAGCACTGAGGCGATGCCATCTGAGTTCGTGACCAGAATGCCGCCGGACCCGCAGGTTATGTTTTTCCCTCTCCCCAGGCTGTAAAAACCCGCATCGGCGATCGTCCCGATGAGCCGCTCATTGCACGTGCAACCCATTGCCTGCGCCGCATCCTCCACAACAGAGGCTCCTCGCTCCTTGCAGATCTCGATAATTTTCGAAATGTCCGAAGGGATCCCGAACAGATTCCCCGAAATGACGCACAGCGTGTCATCATCCACGACACGGTGCAGACGCTGGTAGTCATAGTCATAACGAACTCGGTCGACATCGCACAGGGCGACCTCGAGCCCCGCTTTTACGATCGCCGACGGCACTGAGAAACAGGTGTAGGCCGGGATAACAACCCGTCGCCTGCCTGGCGAGAGGGATTTCAGTGCAAGGAGGATCATCGTAAGCGCCGCTTTTCCCGATGAAACGAGATAAACGTGTTTCACGCCGAAGTAATCCTTCAGCTCTTGCTTAAGGTCCTGGCTGCAGTGTCCGGGCTTCATGAGGCCTCGTAGGCCATTGAGGAGGTCCGTCATTTTGAGAGGCGCCGCGGCCGGTGGTAAGGTACGTCGCATTTTCATAGCGTACGAAGCTTTCCAGAAGACTCCGTGATCTCTCGTCTATGAGAGATAAAAAACAATCACCGTGGAAAGAAGAATCTAAGGAAGATTCTTGACGATAGAAGGACCGATCAGCCTCGTCACACTGACGGGCAGCCGCTTCCAGATATTGATCGCAAGACGATATTTTGGATTCCGGGGATTCAACTCTGGCAGTTTCTGCCCATTTTTCATCCAATAGTGCCAATAAAGTTGGACCGGCTTCGCCCCCCATTGTTCCTTAAAGCGGAACGTCCCCTCGCCCGGTGTAGAGCGGCCGAAGTCGAAGGATCGGTAACCCTTCTCGCATCCCGTGCTGAGCACGGTCCAATACAAGAGCATGTTGGGGCTGTGGCGATTAAATTGCCTGAGGGACGACGCCCACGGGATCTCCAGCGTGTCCTTGAACCCGACCAGAAATCCGGCGGCCGCAGGCTGCCCATCTTTCGTGCTTACAGTGCAGATCCATGACGATTCAGGAAAGGCTCGCAGGATACACCTGAAAAATTCCTTGGAGTAGACCGGTGTTCCGAGGTCCCTCATGTTGACCGAGAAAACCCTGTAAAAATTCTCGAGGAGTTCTTCCCGCCCCAGCACTGCGGACATCCCCTCCTTGATGGGTCGCTGCACCTGGCTTCGCAGCTTCGACGGGAAGGATTCCCAGAGGGCGCCCGGGGTCGGCGGCATGGGCAGGGACATGGAGACTTTGGATGTCTTCACCTGCCAGCCGATATCTATTGGCATGTTCTGTCGAAGCTCAATGTGTTGCACTCCGTTTTCCTTCGCGCACCTGATGGCGCCCTCGGCGAGTTGCGCGCCGATTTCCGCGCTGTCAACGCAGAGGCCGCCATAGTTGAAATAGGGCAGGGAGACCGCAAAATTGCCGAAGAGCTGGCTTTTTAACTGTACCAGCGGAAGGATCCCGTTGATTGATCCGCGTCCATCCTCGGAAAAGAGATACCAGGTCTTGTGGCCGAAACTCTGTTCGATGACGTCCTTCCAGCCAGTCAGGTGATAACACCGTGCGTCATGCGATCGCATGACATAGTCATCCCATGCTTGTTTATCTTTTTTTTCATAATATCGGATCGTCATGGTCTTTATCCCTCGGTACTTCAACGGTCCGTGGCACACGGGATCCCGATGAGCGTCCCTACCGCAAGAGGACCTTTGCTGTATACTTCAGAAATTTTTCGGCTACCAGGAGGAGCGATACGACGTTTTTTTTGTAGTAGGAAAGCGTGACGGAGGTACGCCCCTGGTCGGTCCAATGGAACTTATACGGTTCGATCCCCTTCAGAAAGTCGTAGATGGCAACGCCCTCCTCAATTGCCCTGCTTAAACACATGCCGACCAATATATTCCCGAGGCTGATGTGAGGGTGGTACTCTTTATCCACTGCCATGAGGTACATGCCCAGAGTGTCCTGGTGCCTCAAATGAAGCAGTCCGGCGATCAACTTTCCGTTAGAAGAGAGCAGATCGACGCGCAATGGCTGCTCGCTGCCGCACCGTGTCGCATAGGTTGAAAGGAAAGACCGGAGGGACTTGTCATGGTATTGGTTCTTCGTTTCGTAGAGCGTGCAAAAAGCGCCGAACGCTTCGCCGAGGCGCTCTCCGGTGAAAATTTCATGCTGGAGTTCTCCTTCATTCCTGAGGAGCTTGAGATGACGTCGGTACTGCTGTCGACGGTTTGCAGAATAAACGGAAAACAAGTCTTCGCCTTTCTTGGGGAGTACAACGGTCGGGCAGAACGAGCAAGGGCGGATTTCCGCATATTTTCCGGCATCCTCGATGGTATTCAGAAAATACAGGAGGAACAGGGAATTCGAGGGCAGGTCTTCGAGCACGCAAGAGTCCCATCGGTCCCGGGCTTCTGCGAGGAGAAATTCATGCAAAAAGCTCGAGACCTTCTGCTCCTGACCTTTTTTGATGATCACGTCGAGATAGTCGGATCCCGCCTCCGGCGCCCCGAGAAACCGGACCTGTTTAACGGTCAAGGCTCCACGCCGAAGATGCTGGATGTACCACGGTGCAATGCCGACGAGCTCATCGTCCCGGTAGACCATGACGATAAAGAGGGCTCTCTCCGTGCCCAGGAAGTTCTCCCCCCAGGAGAAAAGCCATTCCCAGGTCAGAAATATCGTGTTTGCGACCGACTGGCCGAGCAACCCGTTCCAGGCGGCGCGCGTCTCTGCCCACTGGTCCTTAGAATCGATCAGGACCACTCGATAATCATTCATGGCGTCCCGTCGCGGTTCCGGCAGCCTCGTCCACAATCAGCCCCGCGGGTTCGTGTTCCGGGGGAGGGAAATTCTCCGGAATGCGGAAAATTTCGGAGATCGGCTTAAATTTGAATTCCTTCATGCATTCTGCCAGCTTCTGCTCCGTGGTCCCAAGGTTGACATAATGTCTGAACTTGGTAAAAAGGCTGCCGTTTAGCCTGGGCTGGTCCACATCGATCTCCCATGGATGAATATAAATCACTGCGGTTTTTTTTTCAATCTCATTGATACGTCTGATGATCGCTTTCGTCAAAGGCAGCGGATAGAGCCTGAAATAGCCGCCTCCCGCTGCCGGGATGTTCTGTCCGAGAAGCGTAAAGGTTGTGGGCGGAATTTCCATGATGGCACCGGCCCGGGTTTTGATCGTATGGAAAAACCGTTGGGCTCCGGGGACGCCATAGCGGTCGTGGTGAATCGGATAGATGCTCGAGTCGTACCGGAATCCCTCCTCGAGCAGGATGTCCAGGGCCCAGAACGTCTCTTTGACGATGGAGTAACTTGTAGCCCGATATCCCTTGACGGGCATGCCCGTGATATCTTCCACTGCCCTTTTGGCTCTCCGGATGTCTGCCCGGAACTCATCGTGGGACAAATCGTATATGAGCCGGTGGTTATAGCCGTGACTCGCGATCTCGTGCCCGGCGGCCTGTATGTCTTTCACCAGTGCCGGATAGTTTTCTGCGACCCAGCCCAGGACAAAGAACGTTCCTTTCACGCCAAATCGCGCAAAAAGCTCCAGGATCCTGTGCGTATTCCGCTCAACCCGGCACTCATAGCGGGGCCAGTCCTCGAACTTGATCCCGGCGGCAAATGCGGAGACCATGAAATAGTCTTCCACGTCGACGGTGAGCGCATTCCAGATCGTATCAGTGCCTCCAAGCCCCGGCTCGGTGATCCCCGTTTCTGACATCAGCGCGCCAGTCTTTCCTGCGCCGCACAGACCAGATTGTCGTCTTGCTTCGCATAAATTTTTTGGTAGCCTTCTTCCCGCGTCATGACCCCTTCCCTCACCATGTTGGCGATCTCCCATACATAGGGATGAAAATGATAGCGTTTCACGTGAAGGTCGTTCGCATATGCGTTCAGCAGACAGTTACTTGAATTGCTGTCCGTGTCCTTCGGAGATACCCACCCGAATTTCTGGATGTCTCGTATGATCATCTCTTCGTTGTAGAACTCCCATGCCATGGGATGAACATTATAGGGAAAGAGCTCCGGATTTGCATAGTGTCTCTCGTTGAGGAAATATGCCTCAATCTCCCCGCCGGCCACTTCGCGGAGGGGGCCCAGGATCGCCTGCTGGGCTACCCGGACGAGCGAGGGATTATTCTTCATGATTGATGCTTCCACCGGCGCCTGGCCGGGGGACCATCCGAACGCGATCATCGGGATGTCCTGTTCCACGGCCATTTTCAGGCACAGCGACTTCACGAGGCCGATGCAGGAGGTGCAGATGGTGCTTGCCCGCTCCAGGGTCTTTTTGGCATACAGCTCCTGTACCGCTGCCGTCGAAAAGATCTTTTTCAAAAGATCCCAACGAGGCTTGAAGAAGACAAAATCGATGCCGAGGTTATCCGTCACGTTCTTGATGTTCGTGATCGCCGCCGGGGAAACGAAGCCGTTGTCGAGGCTCATTGCCAACACCCTCAGCTTATACTTATTCCTGAGCAGGCTCATGGTATAGGTTGAGTCTTTGCCGCCGCTGTATGCCATGAGGACGTCATAGGTGCGCTGACCGGCGCGGCCGGGCTGATGCACTACCTGATTCACCAGCTCGTGAAATCTCTGTTCATACTCCCTCTTCGTATCCGCGAGCCGGCCTTTCTTCCTGACGAACTGCTGGCAATGGCTACACAGTCCATCGGCATTCAAGCTGATCCCGGGAAAGGTGTCCGGTAATATGCACTGAGAGCAGATTTTCATGGTTAACTCCATTGCTCTAGCGTACTGCTTCGCCCGCCAGATTCTTTTCTTTGAGGAGAAATTTCCGTATTTTCCCTGAATTGGTTTTCGGCAGCTCTTCGGTAAAAACAACTTCCTTGGGTATCTTGAACGATGCAAGTTTTGTCTGGCAATGCCGCTGAACCTTTTTTGCGTCCAGTTCATAACCCTCTTTCAGGACGAGAACAGCCCGTATCGCCTCGCCAAGGATCTCATCGGGAACGCTCACGACGGCGACCTCGTGAACCTCGTGCATCTCAAGGATCACTTCTTCAATTTCCTTCGGGCTTATACGGTGGGCGCCGCTTTTGATCATGTCGCTCCTGCGACCTACAATGTAGAGATAACCGTCCTCGTCCTTCCTGCCGATGTCGCCGGTATAGAGTCTGCCTTGTCTCAATACCTTGCTCGTCTGCTCAGGGGCGTTCCAGTAGCCGACCATGATGTTCTGTCCGCGTGCGACGATTTCCCCTTCGCTGCCATCGCCCACCGGACCCCCTTCTTCGCCCACGAGGTCGAGTTCCACACCCGGGATTGCCTTTCCGATCGATCCGGGCCGCTTCATAAGTTCCTCCGGGTCCAGGTAGGTCAGCCGGGCCGTCGCCTCCGTCTGTCCATACATAATATAGACTTGGGTCTTCGGCAAGATGAGGGAAAGTTCCCGCGCGTGCTGCGGCGACATCGCTCCACCCGCCTGCGTCACGTACCGCAGGCTCGGGAACTGGTAGTTCCTGATGTTCGAGCGGTTGAGCATGATGGCGAACGTCGACGGCACCCCGGCAAAGCCCGTAACCCCCTCTTCGACCATCTTGTCGAACACGGCATTCGGGTACATGAAGCTGTTTTCAAGCACCAGGGCCCCTCCTGCCAGCAAATGGGTCGTGAGCAGCGATTTCCCGTACGAATAGCAGAAGGGCAGGACGACCATGACCTTGTCATGTTCGGTAAGATGCAGATACGCAATAATCGACCTCGCATTCGCCAGGTAATTGTCGTGGGACAGCATTACGCCTTTCGGCTTGCCGGTCGTCCCTGATGTGTACACGATCGACGCGATGTCCGTTCCCGTTAATGCGGCAGGCTCGACGTTGCCGGCATCCTCGCCCTGGATTTCGCCCCATGTCGTGTACCGTATATGCGAGGGGATCTTCCTCGTTAAGCCCGGTGATCCGCCCGGTAATTTTTCAATTTCGATCATCAAGCGGATTGACGGTGTTTCCGTGACCGCCTGGCCGGCGATTGGTGCATACGCATGCTCGACGATCAGCACCGAAATGGCACAATGGTTGATGATTGTTTTGATCTCATGCGGGGAATCCTGAAAGTTGATATCAACGGAAATTCCCCCCGCCCGCTGTATGCCCAGGTAGGAGGCAATATAGGCGGCTGAATTTTTGCTGAGGATCCCAACGCGGTCTCCTTTCGAGACGCCGTTTCGCACAAGGAATGACGCGACCATCGCAATGTGCCGATCGAGCTCATGATAGGAGACCCGTTGCCGTCCCTGGATGACCGCAACGGAATGGGGTTTGATTCGTGCTCTCTGGGTTATCGAAGAGTGCAGCATGGCGCTTAGGAAACCGGGGAAGCAGCAGCTTGTGCGGCATCGACCCGCGCTTGATCACGTGTCTGCTGCTTCTGAACGATAAAGGCCTCAAGTTTGCTCAGGGAATCAAAGTTGTTGGGGATGAGTTCTTCGTCCTTCACCTTGATCCCGAAGGTTTCCTGTACAAAGGAGACCAGTTCGAGCACTCCCGTTGAATCGATGATCCCGTTTTCCAGAAACGAGACATCATCGCCCAGCGTGTTGTCGTCATTGCCATAGAGGAAGCTCTCAATAATGTATTTTCTTATATCGGATTTTATGTTCATAGCGTCCAACCCCCATTCTCAGTACCTTCTGTTTTTCAAGAACCGCTGCGAGCCCCCCCGCTATTTCGCGGCGGAAAAAGAAGACGGAGCATGCACCGCCGTAAATGTCATAGGCCAAGCCCGGAAGTGCGGATTTTCATACGATGACAGCCCTTGAGAGAGCATCAGCAGGGGAGCCCGCTAGCTTGCTTTTGAGTATGCTTCTCATGATCTTCCCACTGGCTGATTTCGGCAGGGCATCAACAAAGATGACCTCCCTGGGTATCTTGTATGGCGCCAGTTTTCCCCTGCAGTACTCGAGAACTTTTTCTCTGTCTAGGGCGTATCTCTCTTTTACGGCCACGACCGCCCGAATTGCTTCGCCCTGAATGCCGTCCTTAATCCCGACGACACTGGTCTCATGAACTTCGCTCATCTCGTGAATGATGTCCTCGATTTCTTTCGGACTTACCCAATGGGCGCCTATTTTTATTCTGTCGCTCTTCCGACCGACAAAATAGAGGTAGCCGTCCTTGTCCATCCTGCCAATATCGCCAGTGAACAGCCTGCCGTCTTTCAGCACCTTGCCTGTATCTTCGGGGTTATTCCAGTAGCCGATCATGATATTTTTCCCCCTGGCGACGATTTCCCCCTCATCGAAGTCTCCAGCAGGCCCTCCTTGCTCTTCTCGTACCAGCTCGACCTCTACGCCCGGCACGGCTTTTCCGATGGAGCCCGGCCGTTTGAGCAGGTCGTCAGGCGCCAGGCACGTCAGCCCGGCCGTCGCTTCCCTTTGGCCGTACATAATATAGATTCGCGCATCGGGCAACAGCGCCGCAAGCTCCCGTGTATGGTTGGGCGGCATCGCTCCGCCTGCCTGGGTCACATACCTCAGATTCGGAAAACGATAGTCCCTGAAATGCGACCGGTTGAGCAAGATCGCAAACGTCGAGGGGACCCCCGCAAAGCCCGTAACCTCCTCCTGCACCATTCTATCGAGGACCGAATCGGGATGCAGAAAGCTGTTCTCGAGCACCAAGGTGGCCCCAGCCATCAAATGCGTGATGAGCAGAGATTTCCCATACGCATAGCTGAAGGGAAGCACAACCATGAGCTTGTCCTTGGCATCAAGCCGAAGATACTCCATGATCGAGCGGGCACTGGCCCTGATGTTGTCGTAGGACAGCGTGACCCCTTTCGCTTCCCTGCTGCTTTCCGAGGAGTACACGATCGAGGCGATATCATGACCGGTCAATTCCGGAAAGGCGTTTGCCTCGTACGCGCCCTTCGTGATATCGTCCAGGACGACATAGTGAATGTGCGCAGGAATCTTCTTCCGCACATCGGAGAACCCCCGCGCCCGACGCTCCATGCCCACAATGGCCCTTACTGTTGGCGCATGCCCGACTGCCCGGCTGACCGCGTCAATATGATTGTTTTCCACGATCAACGCTGCAATGCCGCATTGATTGATTATCGTCTTGAGCTCATTGACAGAAGCCTCAAAATTGATATCAACGGCAATGCCTCCCGCCCGCTGTATGCCAAGATAGGCAACGATGTATTCAGGCGAGTTTTTACTGATGACGCCGATCCGATCGCCCTTTTGAATTCCATTCTGAACAAGAAACGACGCCATGCGCGCAACCCGCGCGTCCAGCTCGCCGTAGGTAATGCGGCGCTGTCCCTGGATGACCGCTATGTGGCCTGGCTTTTCCTTTGCTTTTTGAGAAACAATGGCAGTCAGCATGATGACCCTCGTCGATCGAGATATCCGGCTCGCAGCGTCCGGCGACGTACGAGCATCAGTTGAGAACCGCTGTTTCCGCCAGAGACAAGTCCTGGGTCAGGTCGACCGATGTCCCCGAGGTATCCCAGCCCGAAGCGTCATCGAGCGTCGGCTGCGCGAAATTCGATGCGGTCACGTTCGCGCCTGCGGCTATAGTGCACGTTAGCGTGCAGAATGCGCCGGCGCTGATTCCGCTTGCGCTTGCGATAGTGACTTTCACCGTGGCAGGCGTGCTTCCTGTCGCTGCCGTGTAGATTCCATTGATAATGGCTCCGTTGGCGGAACCCGTTGCTGTGAGCGCAGCTGGGGCCACATCCAGGATTGCAGCGTTGCCGCTGTCCGGAGATGCATTGACGGTTACCCCGGCGGGCAGCGTGACCGTGACATCATAGCCATTGATCGTGGTTGTTGCCGGGAACGTGCCCGTGATCGCGGTCGAAAGGACGAGCACTGCGGTCGTGGGCTGCTGGGGAGCAGGAGTGCCCCCTCCGCCACCGCAATGAGGAAGTGCAATCAGTGCGCCGGCCAGCATGAGTAAATGCAACAGGGATTTCCTTTTCATTTTCAATCCTCCGCAATATGAATCCGAACTGTTTGAGTGATGTTTCCTATCTGAAGAACCATCTTCTGACAGGGCCACAGGAAAAAAGCGGTCGAGCATCTGACCATCCTGAGACCCCATCAGGGTATTTCGCATTACCAGCTGGGCAGCCCCGCTGCCTTTCTCAGGATCACCACGACGTCAGCGAGATCAATCTTTCCGTCCGGATGACGTTGACCATTTACCAGCGGCGCCACGTCCAAATGCGCGAGATCTGCTTGAGTCGGCGTATCGATGCCTGCTGCTATTCGGAGAGCCTCAAGCGCGTCGGTAACGCTCACTGTGCCCGTTCCACTGATCGTGCCGTCGGCTATATCGACATTCAGAGTCTGCTGAACGGATGTTGCGGCAGCGTAGTCACTGTTTCCTGCCTGCGATGCGGTGATCGTTGTCGTTCCCGCACCCACAATATGGATACTGCTGTTGACAATCGTAGCAACCGATGTATTCGAGCTGGTATACGATACCGACAAACCCGAGCTCGCCACGGCCCCCGGCGCGAAATCAGCATCACCGACGGCCTCCGTCGGCAGGGAACCGAAGGCAATGGACTGCGACTGGAGATTCACCGTCAGCGTACCAGGCACAAAATTGCTGAAGGTGTAGTTGGCCGTCGAAAGAGTGCCGATTGCCACCGTGATGGGATAAGGCCCTGGCTGGCTCGACGCTGTTGCCGTAGTCGTGAATACCGGGGAGCCATTCACCACTGCTGCCGTGTCGCCGTTCACGAACCCGCTGTAATTTGCCGTAAATGTGGGGTTGGCAGCGCCGTACGCCCTGCTCGCATCGTTCG
>Ga0187779_10002119_pt1 | contig 12258 bp, 8 predicted proteins | sample 1015_Q2_SP10_10__FD_132435 | JGI IMG/M metagenome (GOLD analysis project Ga0187779, IMG submission 132435) | Tropical peat soil microbial communities from peatlands in Department of Meta, Colombia - 1015_Q2_SP10_10_MG | ecosystem: Environmental > Terrestrial > Soil > Wetlands > Peat | place... | reverse complement strand
TTGGATGCGTGGGTGAGCGACATGGAAGCCGTAGCGGATGCCGCCGGTCTTGCTCGCTTTCCACTGTTCGGTTTTTCACAGGGGTGCGCGGTATCGATAGCTTTCGCCGCGCGGCATCCCGGTCGAGTTTCGCATTTGATCCTCTACGGCGCCTTTGCCGTGGGCTCCAATAAGCGTCCCAATCTGACTGCCGCGGATCACGAGCGATTTGCGGCGATGAAAACGCTCATGAAGCTCGGATGGGGCTCAGATGATCCAACATTTCGTCAGATATTCACATCCACGCTGATGCCAACCGCAACAAGAGAGCAGGCTAATTACTTCAACGAGCTTCAGCGGCTGAGCGGGTCGCCCGATGGGGCTGTGCGCTATCTTGAGACCGCGGCCGAGTTCGATGTGCGACACTACTTGCCGAAAATAAAGGCGCCTACGCTCGTCATGCACGTCCGCGACGATCGCAGAGTTCCCATCGCGTTAGGGCGTGAAATCGCAGCGAAAATACCGGGCGCTCGTTTTGTAGCCTTGCCGGGCTCTAACCACATTATGTTGGAACAAGACCCGGCCGTTGCTCCCCTTTTCGATGAAGTAAGTGATTTCCTAAACGAGAAAGCGTAATGGCGGAGTAGACACGAATGTCCGCTTTTGGCCCAAAGCGGACATCCCTTTTTGCGCCGCACATGTCCGCTTTCGGGGGTAAAGCGGACATGACGTTTTGCACCGCACATGTCTGCTTTTGACCCAAAGCGGACATTGAGGATCGGTATTGGCCCGAACCTAGTTGCGTTGCAATTGGATATGTCGACGATCCCGTGCGCCTCGTTAATCGGGATCGAATCGAAATTCGACCTGCCTAATTGTTAGGCGAAATCACCGAATTGTATGCAATTGCTCTGAACTCGATAGTTCTCACTACGCGCCCCCAAAATTCAAGCTTGCCAATAATTCCAATGCTTTAGACCTCGGCGTCTCTTTTTCGCGGCTTGGCATAAGTCTTGCGGAAATCCCGAACAGGCATCTGGTTCGGGAGGTTTCCATGAAACGTCGTGAATTCTTGAAGTCGGCGACAGCACTGGCGGCGACCAGCGTCCTCGGCGCACCGGCGGTGTTCTCGCCGGCCAAGGCGCAGTCACGCCAGGAAACGCTACTGATCGTTTCCGAGAGCGGACCGAACAACCTCGATATTCACGGCGTCGGCACCAACGTCCCCGGTTACGAGGTATCGTGGAATTGCTACGACCGCCTCATCAGCCACGAGATGAAAACTGGGCCGAATGGCCAGCCCTATTACGACAAGAACAAGTTTAAAATGGAACTCGCTGATGACATGAACATCGGCGACATGTCGGTTACTTTCAAACTCAAGAAAAAGGCGACCTTTCAGGACGGCACGCCGGTCGCAGCCAAGGACGTCAAGTGGTCGCTCGATCGCGCAGTCAGCGTCGGAGGCTTCCCGACCTTCCAGATGGGTGCCGGTTCTCTCACCAAGCCGGAGCAATTCGTCGTCGTCGACGACAACACGGTCCGCGTCGATTTCGCGCGTAAAGACCGCCTGACCATTCCGGATCTCGCTGTCATCGTCCCCTGCGTCATCAACTCCGAGTTGGTGAAAAAACACGCCACCGAAAAAGACCCGTGGGGCATGGAGTACACCAAGCTCAACACCGCCGGCAGCGGCGCCTACAAGATGACGAACTGGGTGGCCGGCACCGAGGTGGTCATGGAGCGCAATGAGAATTGGGTTGGTGGTCCACTGCCGAAAACCAAGAAGATCATCTGGCGCATGGTTCCGTCCGCAGGCAACCGGCGTGCGCTGCTCGAGCGCGGCGATGCCGATATTTCCTACGATCTTCCGAACAAGGACTTCGTCGAGCTCAAAAACGACGGCAAGCTCACCATCGTATCGACACCATATTCGAACGGCATCCAATACATCGGCATGAATGTTAAGAATCCGCCGTTCGATAACGTCAAAGTGCGCGAGGCAGTGGCCTACGCGCTGCCATACCAAAAGATCATGGATGCGGTGCTGTTCGGCCTCGCCAAACCGATGTTTGGCGCGGCGGCCGACAAGCCGACCGAGGTCGCTTGGCCGCAACCGCATAAGTACATAACTGACATCGCCAAGGCGAAGGCGCTGATGGCGGAGGCCGGCCATGCGAACGGAATCGATACGACGCTGTCGTTCGACCTCGGCTTTGCCGGCGTCAACGAGCCGATCTGCGTGTTGACGCAGGAAAGCCTCGCACAAATCGGCATCCGCACGACCATCAACAAGGTGCCCGGCGCTAACTGGCGAACCGAGCTCAACAAGAAGACCCTACCGCTTTACACCAATGTGTTCTCCGGCTGGCTCGACTATCCGGAGTATTTCTTCATCTGGTGCTACCACGGCAAGAATTCGATCTTCAACACGATGAGCTATCAGTCGAAGGCTTGCGATGCCTTCATCGACGGCGCGGTTGCAGCGGCCGCGAGCGGCGACAAGGCAGCCTACGAGACCGACGTGAAAGGTTTCGTCGACACCGCCTACGCCGACATGCCGCGCATTCCGCTCTATCAGCCCTACGTCAACGTCGCGATGCAGAAAAACGTTTCCGGCTACGCCTATTGGTTCCATCGCCGACTTGACTACCGCACGCTGGCGAAAGGGTGAGCGGTTCGTTGCGGGGAAATCATGCTCGGCCTCATCTCGAAACGCATGTTGCTGGTCATCCCGAATCTCATCGGGGTGGTCATCATTACATTCTTACTGACACGGGCCCTGCCGGGCGACCCGGCCGCATATTTTGCAGGCCCGGCCGCGACCAAAGAGGCCATCGAGCAAGTGCGCGCAAAGCTCGGCCTCGACAAGCCGTTGGTCGTGCAGTTCGGCCAATATGTTTCTGACCTCGGCCACCTGAACCTCGGCAATTCGCTGACCACCGGCCAGCCAGTGCTGACGGAGCTGAAGAACCGGTTGCCGGCTTCTGCGGAACTCACTTTGTTTGGGCTTATCCTTTCGATGCTCATCGCGGTGCCGCTTGGCATTCTCGCCGCCGTGCGGCAAGGCTCTTGGATCGACCATACATGCCGAGTCGTCGCGACCGCGGGCGTGTCGCTGCCGGTGTTTTTCACCGGGCTTCTCTTGGTCTACGCGTTTTATTTCCGGCTCGGCTGGGCGCCGGCACCGCTCGGACGACTCGATGTGTTTTTCTCGGCGCCACCGCAGATTACCGGCTTTTATCTCATCGACAGCCTGCTCAACCGTGATCTCGCGGCCTTACGCGCGTCATTGAGCCAGCTCCTGCTGCCCGGCTTCACGCTCTGCATTTTCTCGTTAGCGCCAATCGCGCGCATGACCCGCGGCTCGATGCTGGCGGTGCTCGCCTCGGATTTTGTGCGAACGGCGCGGGCCAGTGGCCTGAAGAGTCGCACCGTGATCATTACTTATGCCTTCCGTAACGCCATGCTGCCCGTCGTCACTACGTTCGGCATGGTGTTCTCCTTTCTGCTCGGTGCCAATGTATTGGTGGAGAAAGTATTCGCCTGGCCCGGTATTGGCTCGTATGCGGTCGAAGCGCTAATCGCCAGCGATTTCGCCCCGGTGCAGGGCTTTGTGTTGACCATGGCAATCATGTACGTGGCGCTCAATCTGGCGATCGACATGCTTTACGGCGTCATCGACCCTCGCGTGAGGCTGGAAGGATGAACGAAAGCGCAACCGTCATTCGCCAGGCGGCGGCGGTCGCCGAGAAACCGCAGCGGAATTCAATGCTGCGACATGCGCGCTATGTGATGTCGGAGAATGCGGTTACCGGCTTTGCGTTTGCGCTGTTCACTTTGATCGCGCTGTGTGCGCTGGTCGGACCCTATGTGGTGCCGCATGATCCGTTGGCCAGCGATACCACGGCGACGCTCAAACCCCCGTCATTGGCGCATTGGTTCGGCACCGATCAGCTTGGCCGCGACATCTTCAGCCGTGTCATCGTCGCAACGCGGCTCGATTGTTTTATCGCGTTGTCGTCCGTGGCGCTTGTGTCCGCCATGGGGGGCCTTGCCGGCGTGGCCGCCGGTTATTTCGGCGGTTGGACCGACCGCATCGTTTCGCGCATCGCCGATACCATCATGGCCTTTCCGCTGTTCGTGCTGGCGATGGGCATTGTTGCTGCGCTCGGCAACACGGTGACTAATATCGTCATCGCCACCGCTATCATAAACTTCCCGCTCTATGCGCGTGTCGCTCGCGCCGAGGCCAATGTGCGACGCGAGGCAGGTTTCGTGCAAGCTGCGCGGCTATCGGGTAACAGTGAGGCCCGCATCCTGCTGCTGCACATCTTACCGAACATCATGCCAATCATGATGGTGCAGATTTCGTTGACCCTGGGCTACGCCATCCTCAACGCTGCAGGTCTTTCCTTCATTGGGCTCGGCGTGCGGCCGCCGACCCCGGAGTGGGGCATCATGGTCGCCGAGGGGGCCGGCAATATCATCTCCGGCGAATGGTGGATCGCACTGTTCCCCGGCGCGGCGCTGATGCTTGCTGTTTTCTGCTTCAACTTGCTTGGCGACGGCCTGCGCGATTTGGTCGATCCGCAGCGGAGGACATGATGCTTAAGCGTGTGATCTCGCCGGATGAAGGCAAAGGTCTGCCGCTGCTCGACGTCAAGAACCTAACTGTCGAATTCCACACCCGGCGCGGTATTGTGCGGGCCGTTGAGCACGTCAACGTCACGATCGAAAAAGGCGAGACCGTCGGCATCGTTGGCGAGTCCGGCTCGGGCAAGTCGGTAACCTCGTATGCTGTGATGCGCATTCTCGACCGGGCTGGCCACATCGCCGACGGCTCGGTGAGCTTCTCGGGCTTCGACCTGCGTGCAGCAAGTGAAAACGACATGCGGGAAATGCGCGGCCGCGAGATGTCGATGATTTTCCAGTCACCACGGCTCGCGCTCAATCCGATCCGCAAGATCGGCAAGCAAATCGAAGATGTGCTGCTGCAGCACGCCCAGGTCGACTCCGACGTCGTGAACGAAAAAGCGGTCGAGATGCTCGAACTGGTGCGTATCGCCCGGCCGCGAGAGCGCTACCACGCCTATCCGTTTGAATTGTCGGGAGGTATGTGCCAGCGCGTCGTTATCGCGCTTGCCTTGGCCTGCAAGCCGCAGCTCTTGATCGCCGACGAGCCGACCACAGGTCTCGACGTCACCACGCAGAAGGCGGTGATGGACCTCGTGGTCGAGCTCACGCGCGAGCGCGGCATGTCAACGATTCTGATTACGCACGATCTCGGCCTTGCTGCAACCTATTGCAGCCGGATCGTTGTTATGGAGAAGGGCAAAATCGTCGAGACGGCGGAGTCCGAAGTGATCTTCAGAAAACCGGCGCACGCGTATACCCGCAAGCTCATGCGGGCGACGCCGCGCCCCGGTATCTCACTTCCCGATCTATTGCCGGAAAATCAGACGGCAAAGACCAAACCGCTGGCGCCGACGCCCAAAATGCGTAACCAGATGCCGCTTTTGGTGGTCGATAATCTGGTCAAGGAGTATCCACGTCAGGGCCGGAGCGGCTCGCTCGGTAAATTGTTTTCACGCAACAGACCGGTGCCGGAAAGCGAGATATTCCGCGCTGTTGACGGCATCAGTTTCTCGATCGCGCGCGGCGAAAGCGTCGGCTTGGTCGGAGAATCCGGTTGCGGCAAGTCGACCACATCGATGATGGTCATGCGACTGATCGACAAGAGCGCTGGTTCGATCGTATTTGACGGCGAGGATATCGGCGAAATCCCGGCCAGCAGATTCGCTTCGCTGGCGCTGCGCAAGCGCATCCAGATGGTGTTCCAGGACCCGACCGACAGTCTCAATCCGCGCCTAACTGCGGCGCGCGCTATCGCCGATCCGCTGTTGCGGTTGGGCGGAGTGCCGCGCAACAAACTGCGCGCCCATTGCGAAGGGCTGGCGCGGCAGGTTGGCCTTCCGGTCGAATTGCTCGATCGTTTCCCGCATCAACTTTCGGGCGGGCAGAAGGCGCGCGTCGGCATCGCGCGTGCCATAGCGCTCAAGCCTGATCTGATCATCCTTGACGAGCCGACAGCGGCCCTCGACGTTTCGGTGCAGGCAGTGGTGCTCAATCTGCTACAGGATCTCAAGGACTCCCTCGGGATGAGCTATCTGTTCGTGTCGCACGATCTCAACGTGGTGCGGCTCCTTTGCGATCGTGTCATCGTCATGCGATCTGGCAAGATCGTGGAGGAAGGGTCGACCGCACACGTGCTGGTCAAGCCGCAAGCCGATTACACGCGCGAACTCCTGGCGGCTATCCCTCATCCGCCCTTGTGATCGCGGGGTCTTGACCATGTCGAAATCACTGGATGATTTCGTTGAAGCCGCGGCCGCCGCCCTCGGCGTTCCGTTGGAAGATGCCTGGAAACCGGCGGTGAAGGCCAATCTCGAAGCCACCCTCAGGCACGCCGATTTGGTCGCTGAGTTCGAGCTGCCAGACGACGCTGAGCCCGCGCCGGTGTTCAAGGCTTGAGCCATGGCGGTGCTTGCTGACATCAGATGGTCAAGCGCCGCGCAAATCGCAAGTGACGTCGCGGCGGGTGAATTGAGCGCGGCGGCCGTCATCGACGACGCGCTGGCACGCATCGTAAGGCTCAATCCGACACTAAATGCCTTCACCGCAGTGACTGCTGAGCGAGCGCGCGCCAAAGCGAAGGCGGTCGACAGCGGTCGCGATCGACACAGGCTGCTGCTCGCTGGCGTGCCATTCGCGGTGAAAAACCTGTTTGACATTGCGAACCTTACGACCGTGGCCGGCTCGAAAATCAACCGCGCCGATCCGCCCGCTAGACGTGATTCGCCGCTGATCGGGCACCTCGAGGACGCCGGCGCGGTGCTCGTCGGCGCACTCAACATGGGCGAATACGCGTACGACTTCACCGGCGAAAACGTTCACGACGGAGCCTCACGCAATCCGCACGACTTGACTCGGATGTCTGGCGGATCCTCCGGCGGTTGCGGCACTGCGGTTGGTGCTGGCATGGTGCCGCTCGCGCTCGGCTCCGACACCAATGGCTCGATCCGCGTACCCTCATCGTTTTGCGGCATCTTCGGCTTAAAGCCGACGTATGGGCGTCTGACCCGGACACGAACGTTCCCATTCGTAGGCAGCCTCGATCATCTTGGCCCTTTCGCCCGCACCGCGCGCGACCTCGCCGTCAGCTACGACGTTATGCAGGGTCCCGATCTCAGCGATCCTGTATGCACCGATCGCGTGCCAGAGCCGGTGACGGGCGTGCTTGCGCGCGGGCTCGACGGCCTGCGGATCGCCGTCGCCGGCGGCCATTTCCAAAAGGGCGCTTTTCCTGAGGCTCTGGAAGCATTGGCTCGCGTCGGCAAGGCTGCTGGCGCCAGGGACGAGATCGATATCCCTGAGGCGCAGCGCGCCCGCGCGGCCGCTTATGTCATTACCGCAACCGAGGGCGCCGCGCTCCATCTGAGCCGCTTGCGAAAGCAGGCACACGATTTCGATCCAGCGGTGCGTGACCGTCTCATTGCGGGCGCCATGGTGCCAGCGAGCCTGGTCAACAAAGCGCAGATCTTTCGCCGTTGGTATCGCGAGCAGGTGCTCAGGTTGTTCGAGCACTATGACGTGATCCTTGCGCCGGCGACGCCCTGCACCGCGCCTAAGATTGGGCAGCAAACTTTTTTTATCGACGGCGTCGAAATGCCGTTGCGCCCCAATATCGGCATCTACACCCAGCCGATTTCGTTCATCGGGCTGCCTGTTGTTGCGGTACCTGTACCGCTCAAACCACTGCCGATCGGTGTGCAGATTATCAGCGCGCCATGGCGCGAGGATATGGCTTTGCGCGCAGCCTATGCACTGGAGCAGACGGGCGTCGTCGCGACGCCCAGGCCACGCGAGGCGTTGGCATGAGCATCATGCTCGCGCAGCACGAGGTACCTGAAAGCGTCTGGCCACGCCGCACGCGGGCGGAAGAGCTACGACTGCAACTGGCGGACGATATCGTGCGCGGACAACTCGCGCCGGGAGCCACCCTCGACGAAATCGAGTTAGCAAAACGCTTCTCCGTGTCACGCACGCCGGTCCGCGAGGCAATCCGCATGCTGACGGCGAGCGGTCTGGTCGAGGTGAGGGCGCACCGTGCCGCGGTAGTGGTGCGGCCGACGCAAGAGCATCTTATCGGCATGTTTGAGGCGATGGCCGAGCTCGAAGCCCTCTGTGCCGGCAATGCTGCCAAGCGAATGAGCATTGCCGAGCGGCGCGCACTGGAGGACGTCCACGAAAGGCTGCGGCTTCTGATCCAGGATGGCGATCCGCAGCGCTACCACGAAATAAACGAGGCATTTCACGCCGTTATTTATGCCGGCGCCCACAACGCCTATCTCGCCGAGTTGACCTTATCGACACGCGGTCGGGTGCAACCATTCCGCCGAGCCCAGTTTCGCAATCTCGGACGGCTAGTGAACTCGCATGTCGAACATGACCGTGTGGTGCAGGCGATCCTTCGCGGAGACCACGCATTAGCGGCGCAGACCATGTACGCACACATCATCAAGGTGCGCGACGAGTATGAGCATTATACAGAGACGGCTTGATTAGGCTGGCTGCGACTCTTTGAGAGCGCCGAGCGGCAGTCCGGTGTCGACCTGGAAAATGGAGCCGAGGCCCGGAAGCAAGGCATCGTCGCCACCCGGTGCCAGCAGCGTGATGCCGAATGGGATGCCACTTTTCGTGAAGGCGGCGGGTAGCGCCAACCCGCAAAGGTCCAGCAGATTGACGAAATTCGTGTATGTGCCAAGACGGCTGTTGAGCTGGATCGGATCATTGAGCAACTGTGCGACAGTGTAGGCACTCGGTGCGGTCGGCAGGGCAAGCGCATTCACTTCCGTAAAAGTCTTGTCAGCGAGGCGGCGCAATTCCTCGAGCCTGTAGAAAGCGGCGAAAGCATCCATGGCCGTCGGCTTCACACCACTGACGATGATCTCACGCGTCACTGGATGAAGGGCTTCGGGATCAGAATCAAGCACCGGCTTCGCCACAATGGTACGTTCGGCGACCCACGGACCTTCATACAGCAAGCGTGCTGCCTCGTAGAACGGCTTGATGTCGATCTCGCTGATCGTACAGCCGAGTCTAGCGAAACGTGCAATCGCCGCGTCATAAGCTGTTTCGAAGTCGCGATCGCCAAAGAACAGCCTCTGGCCAGCGCGCGGCACGCCGAGCCGCAGCTTTGCCAAAGCGCCGGACCCTAGCGGTCGTTTGCGCGAGTAAGGATCTTTATCGTCGTAACCGCTTGTCGCCACGAGCGTCATCCAGGCATCTTCGACAGTGAGCGCAAACACAGAGACGCAGTCGAGCGTGCGACAAGCCGGCACGACCCCAAAGGTCGAGATCAGTCCCAGGCTCGGCTTAAGGCCGACGATGTTGTTTAAGCCTGCCGGCACGCGGCCAGAGCCCGCAGTATCGGTGCCGAGGGCGAGCGGCACGATGCCAGAAGCTACTGCGACCGCAGAGCCAGAGCTCGAACCGCCCGGGATCAGTTCCGGCTTGATGGCATTGCGAGGGATACCGTACGGCGAACGTGTTCCACTAAGACCGGTTGCGAACTGATCCAGGTTTGTCTTGCCGATGACGATGGCGCCCGCAGCGCGCAAGCGAGCAACGGCCGTCGCATCACGCTGCGCGATGTAAGTGAATGCCGGGCACGCGGCTGTGGTCGGCATGCCGACAACGTCGATATTGTCCTTGATCGCGATCGGAACGCCAAAAAGCGCCACGCCGTGGTCTTTCAAAGCGCCCGCTTCGGCGACCGCCTCGCGCTCGTCGCGCAAAGTGATGAAAATGGCCGGGTCGGCACAAGCACGAAGCCGCGAGTAAGAACGCGCAACGGTCTCGGCAGGGGTTATGCGACCGGCGCGGTGTGCGGCAATAATGGCAGCGGCGGTATCGGCCACTGTGGCACCCCCGTCAAAATGATCCCCGCCCGACACAGGGTGTGTTCTATTTGTGCGCAGAAGGGCCATTCAGTCAAACCGCGGCAATGAGAGGCATTCGAACCTGGACTCGCATAACATCAGCTGATGGAACGTCTCGGCGGAAACGCTTTTGCGCTTTCGCAAACGCGCAAGCGTATCGAAAGCACCCAACGAACGCGGGCATGTCCGCTTTTGGGGGTAAAGCGGACATGCCGTTTTGCACTGCATATGTCTGCTCTTGACCCAAAGCGGCACGGTGTTCGGCGCCTATTTTGGTCTCATTACCTCAAGGAGCGGACAAACAAACAGAACAAGTTGCGGCTTTGAGCAGCGTCCATGGCCTGCTTTTTGCAGCGTGACTGAGTGCCGGACACGCGCTCATCGGGGGTAGTCGATGGAAGGAAAATGGGCTGCGCTTTACCTGGTCGTTGCAGTGGGTCTAACGCTTTCTTATTCCGCCAATTTGGGCATCATCAAACTGCCAATTTGCAGCAATGGCTGTGTGATGCATGTTCGGGCTGCGGCGGATTAGATTCTAAGCACGCTAGACGGACAAGCCATGGGGCATGGCCGTTGGATAATTCGATTGCATTTTTGTGCGCCGCGCACGAAACATTTCATTAGTCGGAATCGGGGCGGCGACGATGGTCGAGCATGTTTCCGCTGTCAAAGTCAGCGTCGGCTTTTTTTCGGAAGCCGGATTGCGCGAGCGCAACGAGGATTTTACCGGCGCCGTATTTGGCTACAAGCTCCCCAGGCCGCGTAAAGATGTGGTGGCTGCAATTGCCGATGGGATTGGTGGCGCGAAAGGTGGTCGTGTCGCCGCCGAGACCGCGGTGCGTGGATTTCTGGACGGCTTTCTGGAGCTGCCGGAGACCATGGAGGTGCGCAACGCTGGCCCGCGCGTGCTCAATTCGCTTAACAATTGGATCTATTCTTTGGGCGGTCGCGACGAGGCCTTGCGCGGGATGGGATGCACCTTCACTGCGTTGGTGCTGCGTGGAAGGACAGCGCATGTACTTCACATTGGGGACACCCGCGCGTACCGGCTGAGCGGCGACCGAATGACCCTGCTGACCGCCGACCACGCGCGAGAAACTGGAGCCGGTCGGTCAAGCGTGCTAACCCGCGCTCTGGGCGTCGAAGCCGATGTCAGGATCGATTACGCCAGTCAGCCGATGACGCGGCATGACCGTTTCCTGCTTTGCAGCGACGGTGTGCATGGTGTGCTAACTACCGAAGCAATTGCAGACATCATGCGTGAGAATTCCGCCGTCGGAGACACCGCGCGCATGCTCGTGAGATCCGCTCTACAAGCCGGGAGCACCGACAACTGCACCGCAATGGTCATCGATGTAGACGAACTGTCGGCCGGTTCGATCGATGTGACCGAAGCCATGATGCAGTTGCCGCTGATCCCGGTGCCGGTTGATGGCGAAACGGTCGACGGCTTTCTGCTCAATGCATTGATATCCGATGGCCGCTATACGCGCCTGTTCCTCGCCGTTGACGAGGTCGACGGTGGGGATGTCGTTCTGAAATTCCCCAAACTCCAGGCGGCTGACGTAGCCGTCTATCGGTCCGCGTTCGCGCGCGAGCATCTAGTGGGTGCGCGTGTGAACAGTCCATGGCTGGGCCGAATCATCGAGCTGGCCCCATCCCGGCAAACTTGCCTCTACACCGTTATGCCTTATTACCCGGGCGAACTACTGGAAACGCGGCTTATGCGCCGGCCGTTACTGGGTTTGGAAGAAGGACGCGACATCGCAGTGAAACTGGCGCGTGCCGTGGCAGCCCTCCATCGCGCCGACATTATCCACCGCGATATCAAACCCGACAACGTGATCCTCGAGCGAGGGGGCTCTCTCAAAATGATCGATCTCGGAGTCGTTCGCGTACCGGGTCTCGAAGATTCGGTGCCCGATGATATTCCGGGCACAGCCGGTTATATGGCGCCCGAAATGTATGATGGCGAAGCCGGCAACGAAGCGACTGATATCTTCGCGCTCGGCGTTACTCTGTTCCGCGCGTTCACCGGCGAATTTCCTTACGACAACTCAAGTGCCGGCCCGCCGCCGGGACAAAGGCCGAAATCCCTGACAAAATTGCGCCCGGATCTTCCTGGATGGCTGGAGGCCGCGCTTGAGCGCTCGCTTGCAATCGATCCCGCCGCGCGCTTCCGCGACGCCGTCGAATTTGCCGTCGAGCTTGAGGAAGGACCGGCGCGCGGTCCGATCGAGGAGCGGCGGCCACGCACTTTATATGAACGCGCACC
>Ga0187779_10002118_pt1 | contig 12261 bp, 9 predicted proteins | sample 1015_Q2_SP10_10__FD_132435 | JGI IMG/M metagenome (GOLD analysis project Ga0187779, IMG submission 132435) | Tropical peat soil microbial communities from peatlands in Department of Meta, Colombia - 1015_Q2_SP10_10_MG | ecosystem: Environmental > Terrestrial > Soil > Wetlands > Peat | place... | reverse complement strand
TCGATGCCGATTCCGTTGTGCAGATAACTTTCGCTGACGTAATAGCTGAGCCGATCGACCAGACCACCACGCTCAAGGCTTTCCTGGATCGTATCGAAGCTACCGACGAACAGCGAGAGCTCACCTCCGGTGAACACGGCACCGTTTTTGGTGTGAATATCGATTACGCCGGTGGTGCGAAATCCGAATTGCGCCGGAAGTGCGCCCGTAATCAGCGAGCTGTTATCGGCGAATCGGGTTTGCAATTCCTGTCCGAATCCCGGAATACTTTCCGGCAGGAGTACATCGTCGATTCGATATTGCAGGTTGGCGTGCTCGCCGCGGACGTGCAATTGACCGAACGAATCCTGGGCCACGCCCGGGAAACGCAGGATGGTTTGATTGAACTGAGCTTCCTCGCCCTGCGCCTGGGAATCGAGCCGGTCGGGGCCGACGGTGTAACGGGTCGCGCCCAGACTGGGCACAATTTGCTCACGCGAAACGTCGAGTTCTTCGCTGGTCACGACAACGTTTTGCGCGGTCGCGGTTTGTCCAGCGGGCGAAGCTGAAGCGGTCGGTGAAGGGGAGGGATTTGGCGTAGGAGATGATTTTGGGGTTGTAGAAGAAGCTGCTTCCTGGCCGTTCGCTAGGCCGTTTGAGCAGAGCAGCATCGCTGCGGCAATTAAAATATGTTTCATCAAAAGTTGGTGACATGGTTTGGAACAAAGACGGGGTCCGGGCCGCCAGCGGATGTACGCAAGCGATCCAAAATGGCGCGATTTGCAGCGCGTTTGTACGAAAGCCGTCTTTTTTCGGCGGCGTCCGAGCGACGCCCTACAATTTAGGAATGTGCCGGCGGCGCGTGCTCGAAGATGCTTCCGTTTAGGAACAATGACGCGACCCAGGCAGAATCGAGCGTTGGCAGTTTGGAAAACTGAACGACTTCGATTGCTGGCCGAACAAGCGGAGCGGCGATCGTGTGATCGTAATTACCGGCAGCGATCAAAGTGACAGCGCATTCGTGTTGCACCTGATTCGCGTCCGGATGAACGCACTCATGCAATTGGGGCAGCGCCGAAAGCGCGATCCCGAAAAGAAACGCACCGATCAGTCCGAAAGAGACCAAACCGCGCCTCATTGCACGCGATATTCTCTCCCGACCAACCATTCCGCAACAGATTTTTTGTCGTCCCCGCAAATGGATCATGCCGGCCGTCGCACATCGCTGCGCTTGTGCTAGGGACCAAATTGGATTACGAATGCGCAGCAAAATGCTTGGCCCGGCAAAGATTTATTTCATCATTTTCGGCGTGCTGACGATTGCCGGCGGCATTGTCGGATTCATCAAGGCCGGCAGCACAGCGTCGCTCATTGCCGGGTCGATTTCCGGGGTTCTTCTTCTCATTGCCGCCCTTTTGTTGCCGGCCAATCAACTTGCTGGATTACTTGTCGCCCTGATCGTTTCACTTCTTTTGACGGCCTATTTTGTTCCGAAATTTTTGCGGACCGGCAATGTGATGCCGGCCGGCTTGATGTCGATTCTGAGCGTGATCGGCGTGGTTCTGGCCGTTATCACCTGGTTAAAAAAATAATTGTCGCGTGGAAAAAATTCGTGTTCGCGCGTGGCGGCGGCTCGTGCAGTTTTTTCTGGCCTTAATCCTGATCGCAATCGGCTATCGCTGGATTTCGCTCGAGCGCCTGCAGCATTTGGCGCCGATCGAGGCGACCGAGTCACCGACGCCGGAAGCCACTGCGACCAAGCCGCCGATCGTTACCGGAAAACTGGACACCAACAAACTGTTTAATGGAATCACGCTGCATTCGACGGTTGAAACAGAACCGGGCGCGGATGCGACTACCGAACGGGTCGATCCCGATAGTTACGTTCTCGACTTGAAATTGCAGGCACGAGTGCCGACGCCTAACAAAACGATCGAGGAGTTGGCCAAGGTCAATCCGAAATTGCCCGAGCTTTTGCCTGGTCTATCGACCATGCTTGGTCAGGATCCGGTGTCGCCGTTGTTCACGCAACTTTATGAAACGAAGACGCGAATGTTGCGCGAGAATCTGGTTCGGCTCGACCTCGAGCTATCGCGTCACAATTTTTTCGATTGCCAGACCATCTTGCAACTACAACATCCCCAAACTCATCGCAAAGCGTTGCTGCTCCAGGCCGACATGGATGTTGATTGTGACGGTTCGGATTCCGATCGAATGCCGATCGGGGCCGGCGCGCCGACTAATTTCAAACCGTTCACCAGTTATCGCTGGCAAAAGAAAACGGCGGCGCCCAACCCGTATCTGCCAGCAACCGAAGATCGATTGAAACGCGCCCAGGATGAACTCTCCCTGCCCACAACGACGCCGGACCGCAAGCGGGATTTGCGCAATGGGATCACCCAATTGCGCGCAGAAATCGGGACGCTGGAAAAATTCAGCTTTCTCATTGGCGCAACCGACCCTTATATCGTGATTCCTGGAATGTTCGCGCACGCGCGCGATGGCGCAAAGGTCGGCGATTACGTGCTCGTTATTTTCGGCGACGCAATTTACCCGGCAATAGTTGGCGACATCGGACCTAACGACAAAGTCGGCGAGGCGTCGCTCCGTATTGCCAAAGAAATTAATTCGCTCGCTACGCCTTACAATCGGCCGGTGAGCGACCTTAAAGTTACCTATTTAATTTTTCCGGGAACAGCGGAGACGCCGTTCGGCCCCCCAGATTTAGGAAAGATGCAGGCGCGCTGTCAGCAATTGGTGGATGAAATCGGCGGCACAACGATGCCGCTTCATCAGTGGGAAAATATTATTCCTCCGCCGCCCACCCCAACCCCAAGTCCGAGTCCTTTGCCATCGCCGGCTGAACCAACGTCTCCCGTGGCTGCACCGGCGGCGACGTTCGCGTTTCCGTTGGCGAGTCCGACTCCGACTCCTTAATGTGTTGATCTCGGCCTAAACTAATCTCGTGGTGCGCCGTAATTAAACGGCTGCAACACTGGCGGCTCGTCGTAATCCGGGTCGCGAGTGATTATCCGTCGGCGAGCTGGTGGAAATTCCTGAATCGGCGTGCCGCGAGCGGCAATCACAACTCGACCGGAGGGAAGACGCAGAATCGGACGACCGTCTGGAGTCATGCCAATCCGCCGTGCGCGAAAATATCCGCGATACGGATATGGTTGGCGCAGCCGAACGGCTTGTTCAGCACCATTGCCATCAACATGCGATCGATGAGCCGATGTGCCAGCTGCGGAAGTTTTGGTCTGACTGCGCGAGTGCGATGCGATTGCGGGTTCAGAACTGATCGTGGTGGAATTGGACGCTTTCGCCTCGGATTCGTTAGGCACAGAGTTGTCCGAGGCGACAGACGGATTATTCGCGCCATTTCCAGCGGTCGAACTCTCGTCCGGACCTTCAGCCGGAACCTGGGGTTGCGACTGTAGATTAGGGCCCGCAGCTTGGGCCACACCTGCCAACTCGGCCACTGTCGGAGAAGCCGTAGCGGCGGGTAATGGGCTGGCCGCGACCACGGTCGGAGCCGAATTCGAGGTTTTTTCTTCAGGTGGAGTTCGCGGTGAATTCCGGGCTGTTGTCGGGAAGGTGGATTGAGGAACTCCGACCGGAACGCCGATCTCTTTCGGCGATCGGCCAAGCCGCAGCACACCAGGAAAGAATGCTGCCACCACACCCGCAGCAACGAGAACCAGCAACGCAAAGGCGATTGCTCCCCGCACAACTTGCGCAACAGGCGTCGCGCTGACCGTCGATTGCGGAAGCGCAACCATCGTCGGAATTCCCAGTTTGCGTCGAATCGACTGACTCCGTTCGAGCGTGGTAAGGCATTGTCGCATTTCCTTTTCCAACACGACCGGATCCTGTGGGCGATCCTCTGGCTGTTCGCTTAGCATAGCGCTGAGCAGATGACGTAAAGCTCGTGGCAGCCCGCGCAACTTCAGACGACGCAGTCGACCATTCGCGCCGTTCGTCAGCGGCGCGGCACCTGTTAGCAAAAAAAAGACGGTTGCCGCCAGCGAGTATACCTCGGAACGAAAATCCAACGGCCGATTGTGCAGCTGTTCCGGACTAGCGAACTGCGGCGCGATTGCCGGCGCGAGCGCCGGGCCGTCGGTTTCAGAGACGTGCGACTCACCGCTGGCCAGGCCAAAGTTCAAAAGCTTAACGAACGGCCATCCACCATCCGGCGCGGCGCCTGGAACGATCATAATATTCGAGGGTTGCAACGCGCGGTGGGTTACGCTGAAAAACGCGGCTGCTTCCAACGCCCGGACCACCTCCAGGCCAACGCGCAGCCCAGCTTCCGGCGGCATCGGACCATTGGCGACAACCCATGCGTCAGTCGTCTCTCCTTCCACGAATTCAGTGACAAGAACGAAAAACTCGTCTTCGGCACCAACTTCAATCACCCGTGCAATGTTTACATGGTCGAGCTGTTGCGCTGAACGAGCGCGCTGTTCGAATCGATCTCGCGCGCCGGGATCAATACCCGCGAGTGGAATCAACTGGAGCGCAACCGGTTGATTAGAGCGAAGGTCAATTCCTTTGTAAATGATGGCGGCTCCGCTGCGGCCCAGTTCCTCCGGAGTTCCGTCGGCGTCGGCGGAAATTCGGTAGTGCTTGAAAAAAATCCTTGGATCCATCGTAGGTTGGGCGCCTTGATCGCGACCCGATCCGGCCTCCTCTGGTAAGACTGGAGTTTTGCCCGATCCATTCACTGCATTTGAGTGAACCAGCCGACCAGCTCAAAGTTGCGCAAGTCGCAACGGTTTAGGCGAAAGGCCTTAAAGTGGCTGCCCCGCTTGGACTCGAACCAAGAATAACGCCTCCAAAGGGCGCTGTGTTACCATTACACCACAGGGCAATGAGTTACCGACTTTCGCGAATTGCCGTGTGATCGCAAGATCGACGATTACATTCCGAGCGAATCGAAATCGCACTTTGGTTGCGCGAATTCCGACGATGCAGCGCGTCGCCCGTTAATTAACCGACTAAGGACGACTGAAACGGATTTTCGCCGGTGCGTGAATATTTAACGCTGGCGAGAATCGAACGCACGTTGCTAACGATTTCGTCCGGCGCCAACGGCTTGCGCAGGTAACCGGTCAATCCAGCCTTCATCAAGGCGTTGAGACGTTCACGTTGGATAAAGCCGGTGCAAAGAATTACCGGAATATCCGCACGGATTTCGCGGAGACGATGGAAAGTCTCTTCGCCGTCCATGAAGGGCATCGTGAGATCGACCAACACGAGTTGATAGGAGAGTGGGCGTCGCCGAAACAGGTCGAGACATTCGAAGCCCGACTGCGCCGTTGTCACATTATGGTCGGCGTTAACTAGAATCTGCTTGATCAGTGTCAACGTCATCTCTTCGTCATCCACCACCAGGATCCCGGGCTTGGCAGCGGGAATTTTGGCAACCGTGCGAGGCTTCAAAAACGGCGACAGCTCCGGGTGCATCAGCGTCTTTTCCTGCACACCGCCGGCGGCCTGCGCCAACTGAGCTGCGACCGATTCCGCGCGCTCGATGCTCTGCTGCAGCATGTCGAGATATTTTCCCGAGTTGCCGCTGCTTTCACAGGATTTTTCGATTTCGGCACTCGTACCGGAAATGATCTGAAGGAGATTGTTCAGCTCGCTCGCCGCTCGTGAGACAGATTCGCTAGGAACGGTGTCTCCAGCCGATTTTTTACCTTTGGGGTCGGAACTCATTCGGTTTGTTTTCTGAGCATGACCGGTGCCTGTTGCGCGAATTCTTGATCAGGGCTCACTCCTTCGAGTACCGGGTAGTGCGAAGGCCCGTCGGGCGTGAGCCCTCGGTTCGATGACCTACCGGGCGATCGCGTCAGCGAGACGGATTCGTTTTCAGAGGCCGCGTCAATTCTTAGGAGCGATTCACCCGCCAACTCCCGTGCACTCTCCACCATTTGGTCTATTTGATGATCGTTATGCGAAGGATCATGATGAAACAGCAGGAGTCGACGCACGCCGCCCTGCATCGCCAATTCGACGCTATCTGACAGACAGCCGTGACCCCAACCGACCCGCTGCCCGTATTCTTCGGTTGTATATTGCGTGTCGAGAACCAACAGATCCAGATTGCGAATGAATTCGACGAGGTCACGATGGGTCGAGGCGGTCGCAGAACTTCGTTCGTTTCCGTTTCGATAGGGCTCATGATCTGGCAAATAGGCAAAACTGCCAGCCGCCCCTTCGATCCGAAACCCGGTGCATCCACCGGGATGATTGAGCCGCGTCGTTCGAACGACAAGATTCCCAAGCTCGGTTGCGCCGGGAGAGAGCTCATCCACCAGGCTGAGACCACGCATTTGATCCAGGCCGACTGGAAAATGGAGCGGACTCATTTGGTTTGCGAGTGCGCGTTGCAAATGTAACGAGCGACCGTAGGCGCCAAAAATGCGTATGCGATTCTCCGGCGAATAGGCTGGAGCAAAAAACGGTATTCCGTGGATGTGATCCCAGTGAGTATGAGAAAGGAGTAATGTGGCAATGATCGGATTTTCTGGCACCGCACGGAGCAGCTGTTCCCCGAGGGAACGAATTCCACTCCCGGCATCAAGAATTAAAAGTTGATCGTCCGAGCAAATTTCGACGCATGGGGTATTACCTCCATATCGCATGTTTACCGGCACCGGAGTGGGTAAAGAGCCACGCACTCCGTGAAACCGGATGGTCATTTCATTGTTGGCAGACATGCTCGTAATTTTCTCTTTTGGCGGCAGCGGAAGAGTCATATGACTGCAGCCAAGGAGGCACATTTCTCTTTAAGCACGGCCCATGCCGTTAGCTCGAATCAGCGGGGCGGGGATGTTTTCTGCCACGGAGTCTATGCCCGACCGACAGGAAGCCGTATCTCCATCATTTCCGGGACCGCACTCCTGATATTGATCCGGATCCGCCTCTCGATTTCAATCGTCCCGAGCACACATGCGACACACGAACAGAAATCGCGTTCGCAAAACCGGCTGATCGGGCCTATATTTTAGGCCCCGTGATGAAGGAACTTCGTGTCGACAATCTCCATGTAACGATCGGCGATAAAGAGATCGTCCGGGGGCTTAGTCTGTCCGTTCCGCGCGGCGAAGTGCATGCAATCATGGGCCCGAACGGCTCCGGCAAGAGCACATTGGCGAAGGTATTGGCGGGCCATCCTGATTATCAGGTGACGAAAGGCAAAGCCACGATGGACGGCGAGAATCTGTTCGAACTCGAGGCGGACGAGCGCGCCCGCCGCGGCTTGTTTATGGCGTTTCAGTATCCCAGCGAAATTCCCGGCGTGACGATTGCAAATTTTCTGCGCGCGGCCTTGCAAGCGCGCTTGCCCGAAGGTGAAGAACTCGAGGCGACCGATTATTACGCGAAGCTCTACGAGAAAATGGAACTGCTTGGAATGGATCGTTCCTTTACCTCGCGCTCGGTTAACGAAGGATTTTCCGGGGGCGAAAAAAAGCGAACGGAGATTTTGCAACTGGCAATGCTGGAACCGAAATACGCGGTGCTCGACGAGACCGACAGTGGTCTCGATATCGATGCGCTCAAAACTGTCGCGCGCGGCGTTAATTCTCTGAGAGGACCGAATCTCGGCATTCTCGTGATCACGCACTACCAACGGCTTTTGAACTACATCGTGCCCGATCATGTCCATGTAATGGTCGCGGGAAGAATCATTCGCAGCGGCGGCAAAGAGCTTGCGCTCGAATTGGAGGAGCGCGGTTATGATTGGGCGCGGGAAGAAGCCGGCGAAATGGCCCTGACGAAATAAGACCTAAAATGAAAACTGAAACGTCAGCCGTCGATATCGATCGCAACAAAGGTGACTTTGCCTATCCCGAGGTGCACGTGCGCGACGCAGGGAGGGGGTTGAGTGATAAGACCATTCATTACATTTCCGATGTCAAAGAAGATCCGGATTGGGTTCGCCAATTTCGTTTACGCGGTCTGAAAACTTTTCTCGAGAAGCCGCTACCGACCCACTGGGCGAGCAAAGATCTGGAGGCGATCGATTTCGCCAAAATCCGTTATTATCTTGCGCCTGGAACGCAGGCGAAACGCAGCTGGGACGAAGTTCCCGAGGACATCAAGCGCACTTTCGAGCGTCTTGGTATTCCGGAACAGGAGCGCAAATTTCTCGCCGGCGTCGAAGCGCAGTTCGATAGCGAGGCAGTTTATTCCAATATCAAGAAAGCGGTTGGCGAGCAGGGCGTTATTTTTGTTGGTTCGACCGAAGGCTTGAAGAATCACGCCGAGATCTTTCGAAAATGGTTTGGTAAAGTCATCCCGATCTCCGATAACAAGTTTTCCGCGCTAAATTCGGCTGTGTTTAGCGGTGGTTCGTTCATTTATGTTCCGCCCGGTGTGAAAGTGAAACATCCGCTACAGGCGTATTTTCGAATCAACGCCGAGAACTTTGGTCAGTTCGAACGGACATTGATCATCGCCGATGAGGGCAGTGAAGTGACCTACATGGAAGGTTGCACCGCGCCGAAGTTCAACACCGCGACTTTGCACAGCGCCGTGGTTGAGCTGGTCGCGCTCAAGGGCGCGAAGATCCAGTACATCACAGTGCAGAACTGGTCGGCCAACGTTTTCAATCTGGTGACGAAGCGCGGGCTGGCGCACGAAAACGCGGAGATCAAATGGATCGATTGCAACATCGGTTCCCGCCTGACGATGAAGTACCCGGGGGTCGTTTTGAAAGGACGGAAGGCCCGTGGCGAAGTGCTTTCGATCGCGCTCGCTAACAATGGGCAGCACCAGGACACCGGTGCGAAAATGATTCACGCGGCCGATGAAACGACTTCGAACATCATTTCGAAATCAATTTCCATCGGCACCGGTCGCGCCACTTACCGCGGCCTGGTGCACGTGCCAAAACATTTGAAGAACTGCAAGAACAATACCGAATGCGATGCGCTCCTCATCAATGCGACTTCGCGAACGGACACTTATCCGGCAATCACCGTTCGTGGCACCGGCAACGCGGTGCAGCATGAGGCGAGCGTGAGCCAGGTCAGTGCCGAACAGATTTTTTACATGCAGCAGCGCGGTTTGACCGAAGCCCAGGCCATGAGTTTGAGCGTCAACGGGTTCGTTAACGATCTCGTCCGCCAGTTTCCGATGGAATATTCGGTTGAGCTGAAACGATTGATCGAGCTGGAGATGGAAGGCTCGGTCGGTTAGTCTTCGACTGGTGGATCAAGCAGTCCCTTGTTCGATGTTAATTTGCCGGCGCGGCCGCATTTGTTAACATCGCCTAGCCGAGCCGGCTTATCCACCGCTGATGCGAGACGGCGCTCGAAAATGATGGAACGCGAAACGACGACAATTCAGGACGCAGCCGACAGAATGCTTCTGACCGGCCCTGTTTCATCGCGCCAAGTTCCAAACTGGTTTCGCGAGCAACAAGATGAAGCGTGGAAGCAATTCGAATCACTGCCCTCACCAGCACGCAAAGATCAGCTCTGGCGATTTTCGAACGTCGATCTTCTCGATCTTTCGCAATTCAAGTTGAGCGGCCCAGTCTCTGACAAAGAGCGGAGCGCGATTCTCGAGCAATCGCGCGGCCTCGATGACGTGGCAGCACGTTTGGTTTTTGCCGGTGATGAACTCCTTGGGCGCGACATTATTTCAGAACAATTCCAGAAACGGGGCGTGATTTTCCAACCGCTCGAGCGTGCGATGGTGGAACATGCCGATCTTTTCCGAAAACATTTCATGTCGCAACCAACCGTCCTCGGTTCCGCCAAATTCGCCGCCTTGCACAAGGCGTTGGTCTCGTCCGGCACGTTTCTCTTCGTCCCGCGGGGCGTTGAGATCGAATTGCCAATCGAGATCTTCCATTGGCTGCACGGCCAAAACACCTCCGTATTTCCGCATTTACTCCTGGTCACGGATGAACTCGCGAAAGTCACGGTGGTCGAACATTTTCGCTCGTTGGATCGCGAAGCTGCCGGTTTCGCCTGTGGCGTGAACGACCTGATCGCCGGCCCCGGTGCAAAGGTCACGTACGTTTGCGCGCAGACATGGGGCGAGAAGGTGCGCGCACTGCAGATGAACACCACTGCGGTCGATCATGACGCCGCGGCCATGAGTCTCAACCTCCATCTGGGCGGAAAATATTCGCGATTCGAAAGTCTGAGCCGTATGACGGGTGAAGGCGCGCGGAGCGATTTGTTAGCCGTCGCCGTCGCGACCACAGATCAGGAATTCGATGCGCGCACGTTGCAGGACCACATTTCGCCGCACACGGCCAGCGATCTTCTCTACAAAAACGCGCTCGACGATCGTGCACGTTGCACATTCGGCGGCCTCATTCGGGTCGAGCCGCATGCGCATTTCACCGATGCTTATCAAAAAGTTCGAAACCTCCTTTTAAGCGACGAATCGGAAGCGAACTCAATGCCTGGCCTCGAAATTCTGGCCGACAACGTCCGTTGCACCCATGGCGCGACCTCCGGGCAGATCAACGAGGACGAAATGTTTTATCTTCGCTCCCGCGGCATTCCAACAAAGGTCGCCCAACGCCTGATCGTGACCGGTTTTTTGAATGAAGTGATTCAGCGCCTCGAACAACCTGCCATCGCCACGCATCTCAATCGGCTAATTCAGGAGAAGTTTTCGCTTCCCGCGGTTAATTGATCAGGAAATTCCTTTGCACTGCACGTTCGTGTAGTTGTATGCTGGATTTCCCTCAAAAACCGATTTTATGGACGTGAGCGGAAACATCAGCGCGATCCTCGGACAAAAAAGCGACGAAATTTTTTCGGTAACGCCCGACACATGCGTTGATGATGCGGTCGCGATGATGGATGAGAAAAATGTCGGCGCGCTTCTGGTAATGAAAGGAAGCAAGCTGGTCGGGATGCTCTCGGAGCGCGATTACACGCGTAAGGTGATGTTGCGAGGCAAGAAATCGTCCGAGACGAAAGTTTCCGAGATTATGTCCACCAACCTGACTGTCGCGCATCCGAATGAAGGAGTGGAAGAATGTCTGCGGGCAATGACCGACAAACGATTTCGTCATTTGCCGGTGTTGGACGGCGAAGAGGTTGTCGGCGTAATTTCAATCGGCGATCTGGTTAAACACGTGATCTCGTGCCAGAGCGCGGCCATCGCGCATTTGGAAAATTACATTAGCGGCGGGTATTCCGGATAGTTTGCAGGCCGTCTGTGTCGGACGGCATCTTCGATTCGGCGTTTTACAGAAACACCCTACAATTTCCAAACCGTTTTACCTCGCACCATCGTCCGCACCGCGCGGCCTTTTAACTTCCAGCCATCGAACGGCGAGTTACGCGAGGCGGATTGGAAGTCATCGACTTTGACCGTCCAATCGAGATTTGGATCAATCAATGTCACGTCGGCCCGCGCCCCTGCGGATAGAGTGCCGGCATCGAGCTTCAACAACTTCGCCGGCTCGACCGTATACATCTCGATCAAATGCGCGATGTCGATCTTGCGGTGTTTGTGCACGAGCAGATCGATAAAAACTCCGACCTCGGTCTCGAGTCCGACGATGCCGAACGGCGCCTGATCGAACTCCGCTTCTTTTTCAAATCGCGCGTGCGGTGCGTGATCCGAACACAGAACCGATAACGTGCCATCGGCGATTCCGTCCAGGATCGCATCGATGTCGGCCTGCGAGCGCAACGGCGGGTTCATTTTGTAGTTGGTGTCGAAATTTTGAATCGCTTCGTCGGTTAACGCGATGTGATGGGGACACACTTCGCCGCTGACTTTCACGCCGCGCGCACGCGCTTCACGAATAAGACGAACACTGCCGGCGGCGCTGACGTGCTGGCAGTGCACATGGTGATCGCAAAGCTCCGCCAGCAAAATATTCCGCGCGACAATGGCTTCTTCGCCCGCGCTCGGCCAGCCCGGCAGACCGAGCAGAGTGCTCCAGTAACCTTCGTGAACGACTCCGTTGCCAACCAGATTGTAATCCTGGCAGTGATCGAGCACCGGCAAAGCGACCATCCGCGCGTACTCAACTGCGCGTCGCATGAGCTCATTGTTTTGGACACAACGTCCATCGTCGGTAATCGCGACTACACCGGCCTGGCGCAATGAACCAATCGGCGCGAGCTCTTCGCCGGCGAGATTTTTTGAGATCGTGCCGGTCGGTAAAATATTCACGCAGGCGACATCAGCCGCGCGATTCTTAATCCAGGCAATCGTCGCCGGATTGTCGGCCGGCGGAAAAGTGTTTGGCATGCAAACAATCGTTGTGAAACCGCCAGCGGCGGC
>Ga0187779_10002117_pt1 | contig 12264 bp, 13 predicted proteins | sample 1015_Q2_SP10_10__FD_132435 | JGI IMG/M metagenome (GOLD analysis project Ga0187779, IMG submission 132435) | Tropical peat soil microbial communities from peatlands in Department of Meta, Colombia - 1015_Q2_SP10_10_MG | ecosystem: Environmental > Terrestrial > Soil > Wetlands > Peat | place... | reverse complement strand
TCAGGATATTTTTGTTAGTCTGCATGGGCTGCTCAGAGGAGCTCATTTCATTTCGCTCTCCCTTCGCAGGGCTATCTTTAATGCTCAGGATATTTTTGTTAGTCTGCGATACGAGACGAACGGAGTGAGTCCTCATCGCAGTCCGAGGCTTCAAGGCGCAAAATCAAATTGAGCCGAACGACGAAGCGTCTGTGCTCCGCACGCGCGAGGAAGGAGGTTCAATTTGATAAAGCGAATTGAAGCTCAACGGGAGCGGGGGATGCGCGTAGCAGCATTCCCGACAAATTCATACGCAACCCTTAAAAATTAAACACCGTTTTCTAAAACTTTTATGACGGATTCTTATTCATCGAGGTGATCATGGCTTCGGTGTCGAGGATTTCTGCGATGAAATGCTGGAGCACTTTGAGGACGTAGCGGGGAGTGTTGTAAACTCCAGTGGTCGCAAAGACGATTTCGAGCTGAAGTTTATTTTGATGAATCCGAGCGAGAAAAGTGATCGTCGTCGACTTTCCTTGAGTTGTCTGCGGAACAATCCAAACAGAAAATTGCTCATTGAAGAGAGTCACTTTTTCAGCCGTTTCAATCACGTTAAAAGAAAAAGGAAGCTCCGCCTTCTCCTTCTCAGAGTCGGCAGTGTGCAAAAGACCAAGATCACTGAGCAGTGCGAGATTCACTTCAATGACACCATCCGGTGCCCACTTATTAAGATTCGTGGAGAAATCCTGATAAGCTTCTTCTAGATCTTTGGGATTCAACATCGACATCGAACTCCATGGTCTCGGGTAAAAAAGGTTATCACTCCCTTTTTATTCGCCCCTATGACAAGCTTTATCAAGATTTAATTTTATTTTCTCTCTTTTTCTTATTTTTATGGATAGAAAAACTGATTTTTTTTTATAAGTAGCTTACTTTCAAATTTTTACACTATGTAAAATTTTTAAGATGAGAATTCTTCTATTTATAATTTTTATCACTTCAGTCTGTTTAAAAGCAGATCAGCTCAATGTTGATGTCTCAGCACGCTCAGCAATCCTCATGAATGCTGAGACAGGCAGAATCCTTTTTGAAAAAAATAAAGATATTTCCGCATTCCCTGCTTCGGTGACGAAAATCGCTACCCTTTTTTATGCATTAGAAAAAAAGCAGCACTCTCTTAACGCATCGATCATCCCTTCGGATATGGCTTTAAAAGTGATGTCAGCTGCGATGAAAAAAAATAAAGAATATACGATCGCGCCCTTTTATTTAGAGCCGGATGGAACGCATATGGGAATCAGAAGAGGTGAGACGTTTACATTTGAGACGTTGCTCTATGGGTTAATGATTGCATCCGCAAATGACGCAGCAAATATCATCGCAGAATATGTTTCGGAATCTATTCCCGGTTTTATTCTTGAGTTAAATGAATTTGTGAAAAAGTTAGGCTGTCAAAATACGCAATTTTGTAATCCGCATGGGCTTTATCATCCTTGTCATATTACGACAGCGCACGATCTTGCGATCATTCTGCAATTTGCTTTGAAAAACTCACATTTTTGTAAATTTGCCTCAGCTTCTCAATTCACAAGACCAAAGACCTCTATTCAACCTGAGACGACGATCTATCAACGCAACAAGTTATTTAAAAAAGGAAAATTCTTTTATCCGCGCACGATTGCAGCGAAGACAGGTTATGTCTCACATGCGGGCTATACGTTGGCAGCTGCTGCAAAAGAGGAGGATAGAACGCTCATCGCGGTTGTATTGGGATGTCCCGATGATCATTCGCGCTATTCTGATGTGATTAAGCTCTTTGACACGGCTTTTAATGAGATGAAGGTGACGCATCGACTGTTTGATGCTCATGAAAATCTCTTCACTCTTTCGATAAAGGGTGCGAAAAATTTGCTTCAGGCGGTTTTGAAAGAGGATTTTATTATCGACTATTACCCTTCTGAAAGGCCCGAATTTAAAGCAGAACTGAAGTGGAAGCAGGTGCATTTGCCGATCGTGAAAGGAGAGATAGTGGGTGAAATTCAACTGATCACAAAAGAAAACAGATGTTATGAAAGCAGAGCGGTGTACGCCACTTGTGATGTTCAAAAAACAGTTTGGACAAAGTGTAAGGAAATCTTTTTCTCTCTCTCCTCATTATTGCTAAAGAAGAAATGGCTTTTATTTGTTCTTGGAGTAGTAATTGTCATCTCCTCTCTTGTGTTGAAGAAAAAGATAGAGTTGAATAAAGGAGTCAAGCGTTAACTCTTCAGGTCTTGCCTGTGTGTTTATCCCAAGAGTTTTTAACCCATTTTCTATGTTTTCCATTGGATAGAGATGTTTGCATGAGACGCGCAACATTTTTCTTCTCTTTTGGAATGCGCTGCGAACAAAGAGAAAAAAGTTATCTGGGGAAGGGATGTCTCGATCTGGTTTAAGGGTGACTTTGATCACGGCGGACTGCACAGAAGGAATGGGAAAGAAGCAGGTCGGTTGTACGGTAAACAGGTAAGTCACATCGGCGTGGTAATTTAAAAAGAGAGTGAAAGAGCTATATTCTTTTGTTCCGGGCAGTGCCGTAAGACGTTCTGCCATTTCTTTTTGAACCATTAAAGTAAAAGAGGAAAAGTGGGTTTTGGCGCTCAAAAGTTTGACGAGGATCGGCGTCGTCAGATGATAGGGAAGATTCGCAATCACCTTGATCTCTTTTTCAGGAAGTAGGGAGAAGTCGAGATCGAGAAAGTCGGTACAAAGGATGGTAAGTCTATCCTCTTTTTGTAATCGAGAGAGGGTTTTGGCGAAGAGTGGATCTTTTTCTACCGCGATGACAGTGGCGCCGTTTTCTAGTAAAAGTTCTGTCAAAGCTCCAGGACCTGGTCCAATCTCGAGAATGACATCCTCACTTTTAACTTCCTTGATCATTTTTCGAAGTATATTTCCATCGATGATAAAGTTTTGTGAGAGGCTTTTTTTAGGTTTAGCTGTGATCTTTTCCAAAAAAGGAATAAGAGAAGAAGGCTGATAGATAGGCTTACTCATTAGACCTCTTGCGTAACTAAGCTTCTGTCGATTTTGGGGTTCTTTTGAACCGAGTTTTCGATTTTTTTTGTGGGGGCTGTATCAACCTGCGTATACAGCCCCCGCAAAAAGAATCAAAAATCGGTCAAAATAATCCCCAAAATCGACGAAGCCTTGTTACGCAAGAGGTCTATTTAAGTGAGAAAGGCTTAAAGTCGCTTGGAATCATAGCTTTAAGAAACTTCTCGTCGAAACCATGCCGAGAGCGAAGTTTGGTAATGTAGAGAGTGTTTTCTTTCTCCAGAGATTTTTGCAAAAGTTCTCCGCTAAGAGTTGCAAACATTTCTTGAAAGGAAGGAGGAGTATGAAAGACGCGATCTTGCAAATAGAAAATCCGAAATAAGGATTTTCCATCTGCACGACTCACTTGAAAAATGGGGAGACTATATTGTCCAGGTAGAAGTGGCTTCAAAATTTCAAAGTAGGCGTTAGAGAGCGATTTTGCATCTACCTTAAACTCTTCTGAAAGTTGGAGGGTAGCCCCTTCTGGACAATCTGGCGAATGGGAGAGCTCCTCATATGCTTTTTGAATATCTTTCATCTCGAAGAGAATCTCATGAACTTTTTTAGAAAAAGTTTCACAGTTGTTTCCACGTATGGAGAGGATTTGATAAGTTAACTCTTCGGTTGGAGGGTGTTCACTTATGAACTTTTTATAGGCTTCTTTGATGTCTTGAGGGGTCACGCTTTGTTGGGCCTTTGCCTGAACCTTATACCAATTCATTTGTCGGACGATCATCTCATTTTGAACCATCTCGCGAGCTTCTTCATAGGTGAGGCCTAGTTCATCTAGGCGCGACATAATGTTGGGGCCATAGCGGTATTCTATCTCTTCACGCACATCTCCCGAAGAGATCTTGATTTCTTTGATCTCGGCGTCGGCTAATATAAGCTCTGTATCGATCATGTCTTGAAGAGTGTGAAGCCAGCTATTCGTATAAAACTCAAAACGAGCGGATTGTGAATGGCGATATTGAGGGTAATACTGATCAAACAGCACATCCATTCTTTTCTTCACATCCATGACAGAAATAATACGCTGGTTTACTTTTACAAGCGGGCGGTTTTGAACAATCAGCTGAAAGCTTTTCTCTGGTGCGAGAAAAGGAGCTTCTGAGAAGAGATAAGTACAAAGGAAAAGTAAAAAGAAAAAGTATCTCATACAACGATTTTACTCTATTTTTGGGATAAAGAGGCACAAAAAAAGCTATCCATGCCCCCTTGGGAAACGAAAGTCTGGAATAAAGGCTTGTCAAGAGTTACGGGATAATTTTTTATAAAATAATCGACCTGCTCTTCATTTTCCTGAGGAAGAACACTGCAGGTGATATAATAAATTTTTGCAGACGGTTTTAAAAATTTCACTGCCTTATCAAAAATTTTTCGCTGTTCTTCGACGAGTTGGATGATGGATGATTCTTTTAGTTTCCATTTCAGATCTGGATTTCGCCTGAGAGTGCCTGTTCCGGAGCATGGGACATCGAGGAGTACGATATTCATTTTATTGTTTAAGCCTTTCTGGTCCATTTCATCTGGTAAGACGATTTGTGCATTCTGAATGCCCGCTCGCTTTAATCTTTTTTTGGCCTCTAACAGAATGGATGGGCGAATATCATGCAGAAAAATCTGTCCTCTATTTTGCAGTTTATGAGCAAAGGCAAGGGTTTTTCCACCGGATCCAGCACAATAGTCCAACACCTTGTGATGAGGTTTTATCTCGAGGAGGTTTGCCACGAGCTGGCTTCCTTCATCTTGGATTTCAAATAATCCTTCCTTAAACTCAGGGAGAGAAAAAAAGTTAACTTTTTTCTTAAAGGTGATGCCGACATCGCTATATCGACAACGTTCAACCTCATATTTTGATTCCCATTTTTTTAAAAGTTCATCTCTCGAAATTTTTAGAATATTAACACGTATAGTGGTAGGAGCAGGTTCGTTACAGAGAAGACAAAATTCTTTTGCCTTCTCTTCTCCCAAAGCTGATGAGAGAAGATCGAATAAAAACTTGGGGAAACTCACTTGTATGTGAGCGGAGAGGTGAGAAGAGAAAAAGTTGCCTTTTATAAATCTTTTATAACGATTTTCCCAGGTAAGAGGTGTTTCAGAGAGATGATCAAGAAGTCCGCGCAGACGAATGATGCCATAAACCGTATCTGCAATTTCTTTGCGATCTTTAGCCCCTATAGATTTTTTTGAACGAAAATAGTGACTTAAAAAAATATCTAATGGAAGATTAACCTGTGAAAAGGAATCAAGAATTTTTAATATATGGGTTTTTCTAAATGAAATCATTGGGAAAAATGATATAAGTAAAATGACATTAGATCAAGAACCCATCTCTAGAAGTAGGAGTAGCAGGAGTTCATGAAATTTTTCAAATCATTGGTGACGTTCGTAGGGCGAGTTTTTATTAGTCTTTTCTTTATCATTACAAGTTTGGAAAAAATTTTTGATTGGCAAGTCTCGGGGCAGAAATTTGTCTCAGACCTTGCCCTCTTGCACTCTCATTTAAGCAAGACCTCGTGGGGAACCTTTTTTATTGAGGCTATTCTTCCCTTTGCAACTACTCTTTTGACTATAATCATTATCTTTGAACTGGTAGGAGGATTTTTACTTCTTATCGGAATAAGAGTTCGATTGGGAGCTTTTCTATTGATCGTTGTTTTAATCTTCACTACACTTCTTTCTCACTATTTTTGGGTTTTAGAAGGAGAACAGAGATCTTTGCAGCTCATTCAGTTTTTGAAAAACCTCGCCATATTGGGAGGATTACTCAATGTGATTGCTTTTGGAAAAGGAGATAAGCCGAAGAAAGCTGCCCCCTCGCAATGATAAGGTATGTGCTACTGATCATTAGTTTTTTTATTGTCTCATTGGGACAGCCGTCCTGGGCGCCTCTCTTTTGCCCAGTTGCTGCGGTTGTGGGGTATACTTTTTTTTGGATAGCCCTTCGAAAAATAGAGAGGACAAGAGATCGATTTTTACTATCGCTCATCTGGTTCTCAGCTATTCAGTTGGTGCAACTTTCTTGGATGACATCCATCCAGTATCAAGGAGTGTACATTCTCTTCGTTTGGATAGTACTTGCCGTAGGACTCGGGATTCAATTTTCCCTATTTTCTCTCTTAGTCCTTCGACATTTAAATGCTTCTATTTCGATTTTATTGGCTCTCTCATCTTTATGGGCTCTTTTGGAATGGAGCCGTCTTTTTTTCCTATGTGGTTTTACTTTTAATCCTATCGGACTATCACTCACTGCCTTTCCCCTGTCGGTGCAACTCGCAGCCGTTGGGGGAGTTTTTTTTCTCTCGTTTCTTGTCATGTTTACCAATCTTTTAGGGGTAAAAGCCTGGGAAGTAAAAAGAAGAAAATATTTTTTAAGCTGGGGAGCTGTGGCTCTTCTACCTTATCTTTTTGGCCTTTACTGGTGCTACGGACAGCGAGCTACCACTGCATCGACAATTTCTTTAGCTCTTATACAGACCGGATTGAGAGAAGAGGAAAAAGTGCTGATGCCTGGCTTATATGATGATTTTATTCACCCTGCTCAGCAGTGGTCACAGATCATGACCTATCTTAAAGAGACTGAAAGAGAAACCTTTGATCTGATCGTACTTCCCGAGGCGGCAGTGCCTTATGGCACTTATCATCCCGTGATTCCCTTTTCCTATGTGAATCAGTTCATAGAAGAAAAATGGGGAGAGAAGGGATTTCAATTTCTCCCAGATTTAACATTTCCTTACGCTTTTCAATCTGAGGACGGCGTTTGGAAAGTGACAAATGCTTATTTTGCCCAGTTTCTCTCAAACTATTTTCAATCTGATCTGGTGATTGGACTAGATGATCACGATTATGAAGAAAATAAAAACTATGCAGCCGCATTGCAGTTTAAGCCGAATACTTCTTTTTCGAGATATGAAAAACAGATTCTGGTTCCTTTGGTAGAATACCTGCCTTTTGAATGGTGTAGAAGACTCGTTGCAAAATATGGTATCTTTGAATTCTTTGAAAAAGGAAAGGGGCCCAAAATTTTATCGGGAAAGGTCCCTTATTCAGTCACTATCTGTTATGAGGAAAGTTTCGGTGATCTGGTGAGAAAAAATCGGAAATTGGGAGCAGAACTGCTCGTAAACATCTCTAACAATGTCTGGTTTCCCGCTTCCCGCTTACCCGATCAATTCTTTAATTCTGCTGTTTTGCGCGCCGTTGAAAGTGGCGTACCTCTTATCCGATCCTGTAATACTGGGATAACGAGTGTGATAGATCGCCATGGTAATACTTTGCACAAGTTTGGAGGAAAGTCAAACAAAGATTCAGAATTTTTATCCGGTGCGTTGGTCGCAGATCTTCCAATTGAGACTCTCTTTACACCTTATGTGTTTTGGGGAGATCTCTTCATCCTTTTCTTGGGGATTTTTGGAATAGGTAGACTTTTTTTAACCAGATAAATATTTTTTATATTTAGTATTATTTTAAATCTTGCTCGAAATGGGAAAAGTCAGCTACCTTTTTATCGAAAGTTTTGGACAATTTCAAGTGAGGTAACTTTTGACAGTCGCGATTGAAGAAATAGAGAAAAAAAGTCTTCTTATTTCTCTTTCTGACAAACCTCAATGTTCATTGAAAAAAGCCGTTTCTTTTTCTGGAGTTGGCCTTTTTACTGGCACTAAAGTCACTCTTACTCTTCGTCCTGCTGAGATAGATACGGGCATCGTCTTTCAAAGGGTCGATCTGCCTGGGAAGCCTTTCCTTCCCGCCACCATCGAATATATGCAAGCGACCCCAAGGTGTACTCTTTTAGGAAAAGATCGAGTCATCGTTCAAACGGTTGAGCATTTACTCGCGGCACTTTCTGCTTTTGGGATCGATAATCTTTGTATAGAAATTGATGGTCCTGAAATACCTATAGAAGACGGTAGCGCAAAGGTATTTGTTGAAATGATCGAAAAGGGAGGCCTCTTTAAACAGAGAGCCATGCGTCAAGAAGTTCGTTTACTTCAACCTCTATTCTGGTCTCAAGAAGATGTCCATCTCGTCGCTCTCCCAGCTGAAGAATATAGAATAAGCTATACATTGAACTATCCTCATTCTAATCTTCTCGGCGCTCAATTTTATAGTTCCGTTATAAATGAAGAGCATTTTAGAGAAGAGATTGCCCCTGCTAGAACTTTTTCTCTTTATGAAGATCTGATTCCTTTGTTAGAAAAGGGGTTGTTAAAAGGGGGAACTCTTGATAATGGGGTGGTCATCAAAGAAGAAAAGGTGATGAATCCTGAGGGGTTACGCTTTAAAGAAGAGATGGCAAGACATAAGATTTTAGATCTCGTCGGAGATTTATCCTTGATTGGTGTACCTCTTTTAGCGCATATTATCGCTATACGATCGGGGCATTATTCCAATAGTGCTCTAGCAAAACTTTTGACCTTTCATATTACGAGGGAGAAACTATAAATGCTCGCTCAACAAAATCTGCCACCTGTGATTCTCGACATTAAAGAGATATTGAAAATTTTACCCCATAGATACCCTTTCCTTTTAGTGGATAGGATTATCCATCTAGATCTTGAGGGGGGAGTGATCATCGGTTTAAAAAATGTGACGGCTAATGAGCATTTTTTTCAGGGGCATTTTGCGAATCCAGAAGTTCCTATTATGCCAGGAGTCCTCATCCTAGAAGCATTGGCGCAAACTGGAGGAATTCTTATCCATCAGAAGGGATATAATGAAAAAATCGCAGTTTTGCTCAGTGTAAATAATGCCAAATTTAGAAAACCAGTTCTTCCTGGAGATGTTCTTCACTTGCATGTAACGGCTCTTCATTTAAGTAGCAAAGCTGGAAAAGTAGAAGCCAAGGCAATCATCAATGATCTGCTCGCTGTTGAGGCAGAGATCGGGTTTGCTCTGGTGGACCGAGAACAACTTTAGAGGTAAGACTAAAAAACAAATCTCAACAAATAAAGATTGGATCCAAATGTCAAATATTCATCCCACAGCAATCATAGAGCCCGGGGCTAAAATCGGAAAAGGGGTTACTGTAGAAGCGTATGCGGTGATCAAGGGTACTGTCACACTAGAAGATCACGTAGTTATAAAGTCTCACGCCTACATCGATGGAAATACCACCATAGGACAAGGAACTGTCGTCTACCCGGGTGCGAGTATCGGCACCAAGACGCAAGATTTAAAATTTCGCGGTGAAAAGACCTTTGTCGTGATTGGGAAAAATTGTGAAATTAGAGAATTCGTCACGATCAACTCTTCCTGTCAGGAAAATTCTGTTGTCAGCGTGGGTGATAACTGCTTAATCATGGCTTATTGCCATGTCGCACATAACTGCACGATCGGCAATAATGTCATTTTAGCTAACAGCGTGATGTTAGCAGGCCATGTAGTCGTAGAAGATTTTGCCATCATCGGAGGCGCGACGCCTGTCCATCAATTTTGCCAAATTGGTGGTTATGCCATGGTAGGTGGCTTAAGTCGTATTACCCATGATGTTCCGCCCTTCACCATTGGCGCAGGACTCCCTTACAAGGTGGGAGGGTTAAATCTCGTCGGCTTAAAGCGGCATGCTTTCCCACTCGAAATTCGAAAGGATCTCACAAAAGCTTTTAAATTGACCTATAGATGCGGACTACGTCTCAACGAAGCTCTCGATAAAATTGAAAAAGAGATCCCACCAAGTCCTCCGATCAAACACTGGATCAGGTTTGGTAGGCATTCAAGAAGAGGCCTGATCGGACTACAGCGAAATCTCTCCATTTCGCCTGCAGAAGAGATTACCGAGTTTGAAGAGCTATTACAAGTGGAATAGTGGTTCAATCTTTAAGAGTCATTTTTTTTGGGACTCCCACATTTGCCTCGCACATCTTGAACTATCTCATAGAAAATCATATCGATATCGTAGCTATCGTGACTCAGCCGAGTCGTCCTCAAGGCAGGTCATCACAACTGATAGATCCCGAAGTGAAAGTAACGGCTCAAAAACTTTTGCCAAACGTTCCCATCTTTCAGCCTGAAAAAGCGTCAACAGAAGAGTTCGAGAAGGTATTGAAAAGCTATGAGGCAGATCTTTTTATCGTGGTAGCCTATGGCGAACTTATCAAACAAAATATTTTGGACCTTCCAAAGCTTGGCTGTGTGAATGTGCACGCAAGCCTTCTTCCCAAATACCGAGGGGCAGCTCCCATTCAACGCTGTCTCATGGCAGGTGAAAGAGAGACGGGCGTCAGCATTATGTTTATGACTCTCAAAATGGATGCGGGCGATATCATCGATACGGCTAAAGTGGAAATTTCGCCCGATATTACTTACGGAGAGCTCAGTGATAAATTGGCGCTTTTAGCCTGCCCTCTTTTATTAAAAGTATTACATGACTTTGCAAAAGGGACTGTAAAACGAGTGCCTCAAAACCATTCTCTTGCCACATTTGCTCCAAAAATCACTCCACAGGATACAGAAATTTTTTGGGGAAAAAGGGCAAAGATGATCCACGATCAAATAAGAGCTTTAAGTCCTCACCCCGGTGCGTGGTGTTGGGTGCAACTTGGAAACGAAAAAAAAAGATTTAAAATTTATCATTCCCATTTCAAATCGGAAAAAAATATTTTTCCTCCTAAAACAATTACTTCTTATACACCAGATGAATGGACTATCTCATGCCAGGAAGATGTTCTTCAGCTTCTTGAAGTTCAAATAGAAGGGAAAAAGAAAATGACTGCTCAAGAATTTGTAAGAGGGCATTCAAAACCAATCATTTTGTAATAAATTTTTTACTATCTAATTTAAGATTTATTTAACTGTGAAAAAATTCTCAAAATAAGTATCATCTATCCTTACGCAACTAAACATAGGCTATGATTATGACAACAGCTACCTTAAATCTGGGTGAGAATAATGTTCGTATAGGCGCTTCTTCTACTACTAATCTGCGATTAAGCGTAGAAGAAAATGAAACTGAAGAAAAATCTTTCATTAATAGATATTTTGATCGATATGCCAAGCTTGTTGTTGAAAAGCCGAAAAGTTTTCTTTTGAATCCTGTCATTAAGGGTATCGACATTGTCGACACCGTTGGTCGACATTTTATTGAAGAAGCGTCGACTATCAAGCAGGGTCCAGTAAAAGGTATTTACGATACTTTGAGTATTGCTAAGGGAACCTTCGTTTTTGTAGACGTCGTTTCAGATGTCCAAAAAATTAAAGATTGTGTTTTCAATACCATCGACGTTGGGTTCAAGTGGATAACAGAGCCTGATACGAATCAATTTGCTAAAAGACGAGTTGAGCTGTGGACAGGTGGTCTGAAAGATCTTGTAGTAGAAACTTCGGAGTTAATCTACGATGCTTCTGAGTCGATCGAATTCTTGCAAAAAATCGGGGCCACAGATTTTGCCTCTGAAACACTGGGAGTGGTTGGCGTTGTTGGTGCCGGAGGCACCATTGTCGGTTCAACCATTAGAATTGGTCACGGCATTTATAATCTCGCCACAATGGAGGCGCCAGAAGATCTTCCCGTGGGAGTAGATCCAGAAGCTATTGCCTCCATGAAAACGCAGATGGCAGCCTGGAGTTTGGCAAGAAGCGTATTTCTTTTTGCAATAGGCTTGTTAACAGCAGTTGTCTTTGTTACCGGTGCCGTCATTGCTCCTGAAATTTACTTGGCTCTTACAACTCTGATCCTGATCACGAACATCGCTACAGGTTGGTTAGGCGCAGCCGAAAAAGAATATACTGCAACCTCGTCTGATTATATAGCGAAAATAGTCCTTTAAAAAACTATTATCTCTTTATCAAGGTCTGTTATTATTAACAGGCCTTAAATTCTATGAATGCTATATCACATTGGGATGCAAAAATTCCCTCTCTTAACACAGGCTTGGTCGAAGAAAAGTGGCACTTTATAGAAAAAGTTTGGCATGAGCCCGGATCGCTCATTCAGGGCGTCACCTGGATCGGATATTTGGGAGTAAATTGTTACACTCTAATTGATAGGATTTGCCAGTTAAATGCAAATGAAGACAATAGAGTTGATGAGATCAATTCACTCGTTGCATCCGTCATTCTCAGTAGTGTCGATACCGCGAGCTCTTTAAGCTACGTTATCAATTGGATGCACGAAGCCTCTGTCATCGATATTGGAATGGCGTTCTTTTATCTTACCCCCTTTGCCAATGTTCTTCGTCTTTTTTCGTCAGTTGTTAAAAGTTT
>Ga0187779_10002116_pt1 | contig 12264 bp, 6 predicted proteins | sample 1015_Q2_SP10_10__FD_132435 | JGI IMG/M metagenome (GOLD analysis project Ga0187779, IMG submission 132435) | Tropical peat soil microbial communities from peatlands in Department of Meta, Colombia - 1015_Q2_SP10_10_MG | ecosystem: Environmental > Terrestrial > Soil > Wetlands > Peat | place... | reverse complement strand
CCGATCCGAGTCAAGCTCTCCGACGACACCTATGAGCGCGGCGACCGGGCTCGAGTCAAAGTACGGCTCCAGAAAGACGGATACCTGCTGGTGCTCCGCCTGGACGGCGATGGAAGAGTCCGGGTCTTGTTCCCGCTCAGCCCGGACGATACCGACCGGGTGCGGGGCGGCCGCGAGTTCGAGGTGCGCAGTCGGGGCGACCGGGAGGCGTTCGTCGTCGACGAGCGGCAGGGACCCGGAACGGTATTGGCCGCGCGGAGCGACGAACCGTTCAACTTCGACGACTTCGCGCGGAACGGCCGCTGGGACTACCGGGCCCTCGCGCCGGCGCAGCATGAAGACGATGCGGAGGCAACCTTGCTGGACCTGGTCGACCGCATGACGAGCGGCCGCTATGACTACGATCTGGTCAGCTACGCGGTCACGCCGAGCCAGCCGTCACGCTACTACGCCGGGTGGTACTGGCCATGGTACGGTCCGTGGTACTACGGCTATTACCCCTACTACCCCTGGTTCTACGGTCCGCGAGTCGGAGTCCGAGTCGGGATCGGGTTCGGGCGAGGTCACTTCGTCCGCGGGCGCCGCTGAGTCGGCAGGCCTGGACCTGAAAGACGAGGGGGCCGTGCGCAGGCACGGCCCCCTTCTTGTTCTACCCGAGACCTCGTTCTGGGATCAGGCCGAGCCCTGCAGGCTTACCAGAGTCGTGTCCCCACCGGTGCTCTTCAGGTAGGCGAGCGGATCGTGCTCCATGCCGCCCGGCGGCACGTGCTGAGCGAGCGGTCCCAGCTCGGACAGCAACCGTTCGATGTAGAATGACGGGACCTGATCGGTCTCCCCTTCGAGGAACGGCAGCATGGTCGGATCGGCATCGAGGCGACGCCGCACCTCGGTGTGATAGCGCAGCCGGCCGAACCCTTCCGAGGAAATCGCCCGGACCACGTTCATCCAGCGCGGGATGGAGAGCCGGTTGGCGGCGAAGCGCCGAGCGATGGCCTTCCAGGAGAAGGAGTAGGCCGTGAGTCCGACGACGCCGTCGTAGAATTCACGCCACTCGTAGTGCAACGGGCGGACATTCATGGCGCGGTTGTTGTCCAACGTTCCGAACGGGAAAGGCAAGACCCGACCGCTGCGCTGGTACTCCAGGTTGAGCGGCGCGGCCCGTCCGAAGGCGGAGAGGAGCGAATAGGCCGGGAAGGCGCCCGGAGCGAGGTCCAGGAATCGCTTGGTCAACTCAAAGGGCTCGGGGCCCTCATCGCTGTCCATGCCCAGCACGAAATTGGTCTGGACGTAGGGCACGTAGCGCATGATGAGGTTCACATGTTCCGCGACCTGCTTGACCTTCTCCATCCCGGTCTTGCGGGTCTTGGCCTTGTTCCCCATCTCGTACCACGATTCGATTCCCGGCAGGATGGCCTGGAATCCGTTCCGCTGCAGCCGCTTGAGGTGCGCCTCCGACAAGAGCGACAGGCTGCTTTCCGCGATGTGGCGCATGCGGTTGGGCGGTACCGATTCCTCGATGGCATCCATATAGTCGTCGAAGCGAACCCCGAAGTTGGGATCGTGCCAGCCGACGATCGGATCCTTCATCTTGGTGAGCAGGAAGCGCAGGTCCTGCCGCAGCCGATCGAACCCCATCGGCTGGTACTCCACCGTCGAATCGATGCAGAAGCTGCAGGTATACGGGCATCCGAGGCTGCCCAGCATCGGCACGAACTTGACCCACGGCGCCTTGTCCAGCGTGGGGGACACGAACTTCCACCGCTCCTCGAGCAGGGGCAGCTCGCTAGGCTGTCTTTCCGCCGCGAGGTACCGGCCGAAGGGGCGATGCCTCCCCCGATCGGCGAGGATCTCCTCGATGACACTCTTGTCGGTGAAACCCACGACGTAGTCGAAGTACCGCTGGGCATCCTCCGGGTAGCAGCGCGCGTGCGGGCCCCCCAGCACCGTGACGGCGCCTCGCGACCGGAAGAGGGTGCTCAGCGCGTACGACAGGTGGGCCGCCGTGGTGAAGGCCCCGATGAAGACCATGTCGTAGTTCTCGGGGAACTCAGCGAGGAGATCCTCGTACCCTGTATAGCAGACCAAGTGCACCTGATGGCCCGCCTGCTCGCACCAGACCGCGATGGATTGCGGCATGATGCTCGCGAAATTCGCGTTCATCAGGCGGCCGTAGAGCCCGGGCCGTGGGGAGTTTTCGACGATGTCGATGATGCCGATGCGCAGACGTTGGTTGCTTCGAGCCCGCGACTGGACGTTCGCCCGGGACGGCCGGGGTGAGAGCATGTTGGTCTCGGGTGAGGGGAAACCCGCACGGAAGGCTTGGGAAGCATACGGGGACGGACGCCATTTCGCCAGCGCCACCCGAATGACTAATTTGTCATGAAGGACACTGGTCACACGCTCAGTGTGTCCTAGGCTCCACTCCATTCTTGCCAGTCCCGTCGGACCGTCTCGGCCATCTGCGTCGCCGCGGGCAACAGCCACTCCGATCCCAGGGCCGCCAACGCCCGGCGCAGCGCCTTGGGGCGCCCCGTGCCGAGATGGATGTTGGCCGTCTCCCAGCCCATGTCGTACAACAGGCGGGCCTCGTCCCACCGTTTAGGCAGGTCGGTCAGCTCAATGCGCGAGCAGTCCGGGGCGAGCCGTCGCACGATCCATCGGCGCCGAGCCCGGACCATGGGATCGGCGCAGCGGATGGACTTCTCCAGGATCGTGCGGTAGTGGGCGACGCGTGATTTCACTCCGGCCACCCAGGCGGTCGCCGGCGGGGCCAGGGCCTTCGCCTCCCGCGCAATCCGGGCACCGTCCCAGTGTGCGATCGCGACGTACCGTTCCCGCCCGAGGCTCCCCAGTCCCGCCACCCGATGAAAGACCTCGATGGGCAGGTCGGGGTCCGGCAGCTGGCGTCGCAAAGCCTTCCGGGCTCCAGCGGGACAGGGACGGTGGATCGGGCGCAGTCGGTTCATCTTCTCCCAGAACTTGCCAGGCTCCTTCAGGCGCTCGACGGCCATGAGTCGCAGGGCGTGATGGCTTTCCCCCAGCACGAAGGGCCGTCCTCCCGCTTCAAGACAGGCGTCATAGCCTTCGAGCAGCCGCGCACACGCGTCCTCGGGCTTCAGGGCCAGCCGATGGCCCTGCAGCGCGAGCAGCACGCTGCTGGCGAGACGCACCAGGTCCTGAGTGTTCGGAAGCCAGTCGCTTTCGTCGAAGTCGTTGATTCCCCAGACCAGCCGCCCCTCGGCGTCGCGCCAAGTCCCGAAGTTCTCGATATGAAGGTCGCCGACAGAGAGAACCGACGGCCCAGCGGGAAGCTTCGAAGCCCGCTCCGCCCACAGCTCGGCCCAGCGATAGTAGGTGGCACGCAGAAAGAAGAACTCATCCTCTTTCATGCGCTGGTGCTTGAGACGGAGGTCGGCGGGGACGAGCCGCAGCTGGCGGCCCAACCAGGTCTCGAAGCGGCGGGTGCTGCCCCGGATGTTCACTGCGGATCGCTGTTCGCGTCGCGGGGAGAGGCGCGATCGAGCAGCCGGTGGACCGCCCGTTCGATCCTGCCGCCGACGATCAACACGACGAGGGCCAGGCCGGCGGTCAGGAACGCCGGCACCCACAGTCCGGCCCCACAGGCGATCCCAATGCCGGCCACCAGCCAGAGCGACGCGGCCGTGGTAAGCCCGCGCACTTCCGACTCGGCCATACCATGCAGGATCACCCCGCCGCCGAGGAACCCGATACCGGTGATCACCCCCTGGATGATCCGGATCACGGCGTCGCCAGTACCGGGTTCGGCTGGCGCCAGCTGAATGCTCACCAGGGTGATGAGCGCCGCCCCGAGCGCCACTAGTCCATGGGTACGAACACCGGCCGGCTTGTTGTGGAGATCGCGGTTGAGCCCGAGAAGACCGGCAAGCACAAGCGCTGTCCCCAGCCGGATGGACATCTCGACCGGGTCAATAACGGCCATGGTGACGGGCATGATCGCGAACGGCCTCCGTTGGAGCCTCTAGGTTACCGCATGACGCCAACCATCGCTACATCGCTGACCTGACCGTCCGAAGCTTCTTCAGGCCGCACCTCGCGGAGCCATGCGACCGCTCCGGTCGACGGCGAAGCGCTGGCCTCGCCATTCCACCTGCCGACCGCTGTAGCTCGCGACCCAGACGAAGAAGGACAGCACTTCCCTGAGTGGGATCAGCCACAACGATTCGGCACGCCCCACGGTCAGGCTCGCTTCCCGGTGGAGCCACCAGCGCAGCACCAGCCATGCGGCTGGAAAGGTGAAGGTCCAGCCAGCCAGGTGCCCGATGAGCATCGGCGGGATGGCCACGGGAATGCCGAGCATGAGCCACGAGAAGGCGTGGCCGGCAGGTTGTAGCGCGCGAATCGTGCGGCTCCACCGCAACTCGTGGCGGACCAGTTCGCTCACGCTCGATTCGGACATGATGGTCTCGACCAGGTAAGGCGAGAGGACGGTACGCCGGCCCGAAGCCCGCGCCAGCGCCGCGAGCCGGTAATCGTCGGCAAGATCATCCGCCACGGCCTCGAAGCCGCCCATCGCCTCGAGCACTTCCCGCCGCAGACCCATCGTCGCACCGGAGGCGAACACCCGCACACCCAGTCGCCGAGCGACGAGTACCGAAGGCAACATGCCTTCGTTCACGCCGAGTGCCCCGAGCCGGGACCAGATGGAGCCTCCGGGACAGCCGGCGTAGAGCACGGTGACCATGCCGGTGTCCGGCTCGAGCAGCGGGGCCACAATGGTCCGCAGGTAGTCGGCGCCCACCCGGATATCGCTGTCGGTTGCGATCAACAGGTCGTGACTCGCGACCCGCATCATGTTGGCGAGGTTCCCGACTTTCCGGTTGACGCCGATGGAACGGGGGTCCACCACCAGCGTGATGTCTCGGCGGGGAAATTCGCGGGTCAACCGCTCGACGATCGGAATAGCGGGATCGTCCGGAACCTGTACTCCGAATACGATCTCGTAGTCCGGGTATTCCTGGCGGCAGAAGGAACGGAGGTTCTGGTACAGCTCCGGCTCCATCCCTGCGAGCGGCTTGAGCAGGGTGACTGGGGGCTGGCGACCCGAAGGGACCCCGCCGCGGCGGCGCCACGCCCGCAGACTCCAGGCAGCGGCCGCCTGGTAGGCCAATCCCAGGATCGCAACCAGGCAGCTGATTCTCAGCAGGATACCGGGCATCGACTCGTCCTCCGCGATTGCGGGACGTCCCATCAAGAGCGGGCGCCAAGAGAGTGTGCTCCTTGTGGATGATACCCCGTCAGGGGCCCCGCGGCGGGCTCCCGATTCGGCCGGGCATCGAGCATGCCTGGTCCATGTCGGCCCCGCCGGTTGCAACCGTGCGCCGCCAAGCGCCGTCTAAGGGGAAACATCTTCCCGGCCGGTTGGCGTGCCCTCTGCCCTGGGCGTTCTCTTGCTGGTGCAGGCCTCCCAGATCGCGACTCCTCCTCCCGCCGTCGCGGGTCCGCTTTCGATTGTCGCAGCGGCCCGTGCCGAACGGCCGCCGGTGCTGGACGGCCGGGATGATGATCCGATCTGGTCCATCGCCCAGCCGATCACCGCGTTCCGGGAAGTCAGGCCCTCGGAGGATGCGGAACCGAAGCAGCAGACCATGGCGCGGATCGCCTACGACGAGCGCAATCTGTATGTCTTCGTACGCGCGTTCGATACCCACCCCGACAGCATCATCAGCCTGCTCTCCCGCCGCGACGTCCAGACCGCCTCCGATCAGATCATCATCATGGTGGATCCCTACCGGGACCGGAGAACGGGCTATGAGTTCGTGGTGAATCCGGCTGGTGTGAAGGTCGACTACGCCATCTACAATGACGGCACCGAGGACGTGGCCTGGGACGGGGTGTGGGATGTCGCGACCCGGATTGATTCCCTTGGCTGGACGGCGGAGTACCGGATCCCGCTTTCCCAGCTCCACTACGCCTCGGGAGACTCGCGCAGCTTCGGCATTCTCATCTGGCGAAACATCCAACGCTACACCGAGCAGGTGAGCTGGCCTCTCTACCGGACCTCCCACGCCGGTTTCGTCTCGCAGTTCGGCGAGCTCACGGGTCTGGCTCACCTGGCCCGCCCGGCCCGGTCCGAGCTGATGCCCTACCTGGTGACCAAGAGCGAACCCCGCCCGGTCGGGGCGGACCTCGAGCGGCATCAGAGCGTAGACATCGGCGGCGACCTCAGGTACCGGATCGCCTCGAACCTCACGCTCAACGCGACGATCAATCCGGACTTCGGGCAGGTGGAAGCGGACCCAGCGGTGCTCAACCTGACGGCGTTCGAGACCTTCTTCGATGAGAAGCGGCCGTTCTTCGTCGAAGGACGCGGCTTGTTCAACTTCGACGTCGACTGCAGCCAGGTGAACTGCAACGGCGAAGGGCTGTTCTATTCCCGGCGGATCGGCCGGTCGCCCCAACTGGCCGACCAATATGGTGACTCCACTTCCGCTCAGGCCACGACCATCCTGGGCGCCGCCAAGCTCACCGGACGCCTGCCGGGCGGCCTTTCCATCGGCGCGCTGGACGCCTTCACGCAGCGCACCGAAGGGACCGGCGGGGTCACGCTCGAGCCGGCGACCAATTACTCCGTGCTTCGATTGACCCAGGATTATGACAGCGGCAACGGCAGCGCCGGGGTCATGTTCACGGGCGTCAACCGGAGCCTCGACCAGTGGAGTGCGCCGTACCTGCGCAGTTCAGGATACGTCGGAGCCCTCGACCTCCGGCGGCGCTTTCTGGAGAAGCGCTACGAAATCAGCGCGTCGGTGGACCTGAGCCGTGTCTCGGGAAGCCCCGCGGCCATGCTGCTCACCCAGACCGACCCGGTGCATCTCTACCAGCGCCCCGACGGGAGTCTGCGGGTGGATTCCTCGCTTACCACGCTCAGCGGCGACGCGGAAGAGATTCACATCGGCAAGGTGGGAGGGGAGCGCACCAACTGGGAGACCAGCTATCTGCGTCGCTCGCCGGGGTTCGAGATCAACGATCTCGGCTTCCTGCTGCAGTCCGATCAACAGAGCTGGAACAACTGGTTTGGACTCAAGTTCAACCGACCCAACGGCCTCTGGCAGCGGCTCAACTGGAATTTCAACTGGTGGCAATACTGGACGACCGCCGGACTGCCGACGGAGCGTGCGGCCAACACCAACTTCCACATGCAGCTCAACGACCGGTGGTACGTCCATGCCGGAGGGACCCTGGGGCAGCTCGGGACCACGTTTTGCGACCGCTGTGCCCGCGGGGGTCCCGCCCTCCGACAGGAGCCGTATCTCGCTCCCTGGTTCGAGGTGGATGGAGACAGCCGACGGCCATTGGTCCCCATATTCTGGCTCAACTACTTCCGGACCGACGGCGGCCGCACCAACACTCTGGCTCTGAACCCCGAGCTCGACCTCAAAGTCTCCACCCGGCTCGCCACCTCATTGAGCGCGAACCTCCATCTCAACCACTACGATGCCCAGTGGTACGACAACTTCACCGACTCGCTGACCGGCCTCACACACTACACCTTTGCCCACTTGGACCAGAAAACGCTGGGACTCACCTGGCGGTTTGACTTCACCTTCACGCCAACGCTGTCCCTGCAGCTCTACGCCCAGCCGTTTGTGTCGAAGGGGACCTATACCGACGTGCGCGAGCTCAATCAGCCGCGGGCCACGCAGTACGCGGACCGGTTCAAGCCCTACGCAGACACCTCGATCACCAACAACCCCGGCGGCTTCAACTTCAAGGAGTTTCGCTCCAATCTGGTGTTTCGCTGGGAGTATCGGCCCGGCTCGACCATCTTCCTGGTGTGGAGCCAGGGACGGGAGGCGGACGACCCCCGCGAGGGCACCGATTCGTACTTCGGCGACTTCCGGCAGCTGTTCTCGCTCCGTTCGCAGGACACTTTCCTGCTCAAGGTGTCCTACTGGCTGTCGCGCTGACGACCCTCGCCGGCGGGAAGGTGCACGACCCGGCTTTCCGCCACGAAATGCCCCAGCGCGCCGAGCAGGCCCGCATAGCGAAGCACCTGTTTCTGGTAATCGTGGAGGCGGGTCTCCCACGCCTCGCCGCGGACGGCATCACTCTTCCAGTCCAGCAGCTGATAGCCGAGTCCGTCCCGAGCCAAGGCGTCGACGACGCCCTCGGTGAGCCGACGGACACCGTCCTCTTCCTCGCACCGCATCACTGGCAGCTCGAACCACCGCTCCGGCGCAGCCAGCAGTGCGCGCCACTCGGCCCGCCCGCGAAGTCGCTCGAGCCACCGCTCCAGCTCCCGCACCGCGTCGCCACGCTCGGTCTCGGTGTCCCCCACTCCTTCTTCCCGGACGACCGCCATGAGGAAGGTCCGGAGCGAGTCGCCGCTCCGTCCCCGACCCAACGCTTCGATGGCCCGATGGATGGCGCTGCCCCACTTCGGGCCGCGGAATGGAGCCTGGGCGGCGGGCAAGTCATACTGCGCCACCTCCATCCGCTCGTGGCGGAGGGCGCCGGTGACGGTCTCAAAGGTGATCGACGGCTTCGCGGCGGCCTGCAAGCGCGCGGTGGCGCTGGAGGCATCGCTCTGGATTTCCACCGCCGACCTCCCGAGCGGTCGGCGCCCTGGAGCTTCGGAGAACCCGAGGACGAGCGACTGGGAGTGGCGAGTCAGCGATTCACCGAATCGGGCCCAGATCGAGCGATCAGTTGCACTCCGTGGACCCGGCGCGGCCTGACCGATCACCAATTCCCGGCGAGCGCGGGTTGCGGCCACATAGAGGAGGCGCTCCGCTTCTGCGGCGAGGAATCGGTCCTCCGTCGCCCGCATGCGGTCCCAGTCCGGCGGGTGCGCCAGCAGCTGCTTGCGTCTCCCCCGCTGCACCAGCACCGCCAAGCCGCCCTCCGCACCGTGCGCTGAGCGGTGGACGTGGAAGGTGGTTTCGAAGGTACCTCGCTCCAGAGGGGCCGCGAGGACGACCACCGTTGCTTCGAGCCCCTTCGCCTGATGCAGGTTCATCACCCGAACCACATCGGTTCGGCCGGGCTGCAGGGTGACGGAAACCTCGAGCTCGAGTGCGCGGTCGACCGCGGCGATCGCGTCCTGCACGGTCGCGGCCCCCTGGGCCACTGCGGCGCGCACCGTCTCCAGAAGGTGGAACAGGGTTGCGGCGCGCCCCTCGCCGAGTGGCTGACTCGCGGCGTATGGGAGGAGCCCGGTCTGGTCGAAGAGCCGTTCCAGCAGCAGGTCCGGCGGCAGTCGCTCGGCGTCACGCCACCAGCCGTGCAGCTGGGTGATGGCCCGCGCGACCGGGCCCTCGTGGCCTGGTACCCGGAGCGCGGTGAACTCGACCCCCGCGCGACGAGCCTGGTAGAGATCGGCGTGGCTCAACCCGAAGAAGAGTCCTTCGAGCACGGCGGTGACCCGCACCGGGTTGCCGGGATCGGCGAGCGCATCCAGCAACAGTCGCAACTCCCGCAGCTCTCGCTCCTGCGGCAGCCGGGCGCCGGTGGTGACCACCGGAACGTTCCGCTCGGCGAGTGCCCTAGCGAACGGCGCCACCCAATCCTTCTGGTAAACCAGAATCAGAAAGTCGCCCGGCCCCCGATCCTGCTCTGCGATGCGCCGCGCGATCCACCCGGCCAGCTCTCCGGCTTCCCGCTCGAGCGAGTCCTGGCGTTTTGCTTCCGGCTCCACCGGATACGCGAACACACCGTCTCGGGCCTCGGCTACCGTGGCCGTGTGCATGGGGGCGAAGCCCGCCTGTTCCCGGGTCTGCTCCGTGGGGAACACCCGGGTGGCGAAGTCGTTGACGAACTCTTCGATCGGTCGAGTGGAGCGAAAGTTCTGAGTGAGTTGGAGCACCGCGCCGAACCGGCTGAATCGGTCACGGACGAAGCCGTAGGTCTCGAGATCCGCGCGACGGAAGCGGTAGATGCTTTGCTTCGGGTCGCCAACGACGAAGAGACTTCCCGGCCTGGGTTGTACCTCCCGCCAATCAGTTCCGCTCGACGGATCGGCGGTGAGCAGGAAGCACACCTCGGCCTGAACCGGATCGGTGTCCTGGAACTCGTCCACCAAGAGCCGCCGGTAGCGCTCGCCCAGCGCGAGGCGAGCCCCCTCATCAGACCGGAGCAGATCGGCCGCCAGCATCAGCAGATCCTGGAACCCGAGTCGTGCATCCCGGCGCCGCTCTTCGGCGAACCGCTGAGCGGCCGAGAGGAGAAACCGCATCACCATCGGATAGCGGTGGGCGCGCCACTGGGCGAGCAGCGGTTCGGCGCGAGTGGTGAGAAACGCCGAGAACCGCTCCCCGAGCGCCTTCGCGGCTTGCTTCGTCTCCGGGCTCTCTCCCCAGCGATTCTGGGTCACCCTGCACGCGCTGGAACTCAGCAGCCCGATCGCGTCCGCAAAGGCCGCAAGGTCACCGAAGTCGTGCACACCCTCGAGATACAAGAGCTGCCGGACCACACTCTGGAGTTCGTCCCAGCCGGCCGGAGGCTCCTCCTCCGGCAGGAGGGCCCGTCCGTCCTGCAGGAGCAGGTCCAATTGGCGCCGGCACTCGGCATGGTCTGGCCGGGGTGTTTCGGTCAGCGTGAAGCGGACGTCCGGATACTCCACCACGCGGGCGAAGGCTTCCGCCAGATCTCGTGGATCGATGCCGACTCCGCGGAGCGCCTGCAGGTTGAGATCATCCGTCACTCGACCGCGTTCCAGCCACTCGCGATAGAACGTCTCGCGGAGCCGGGCCAGCCCTTCCTCGTCCACCTCTTCAAACGTGGGGTCGAGCCCCGCCTCCGCCGCCCGCTCGCGCAGCAAACGGCCGCAGAAGGCGTGGATCGTCCCAAGAAAGGTGTGATCCAGTCGGCGGAGGGCGAGATCGAGCCGACTCTGTTCCGGCTCCGGGGCCACGCGGATGGCCCGCTCGAGTTCCACCTGAAACCGCTCACGGAGTTCGTTAGCCGCCTTGCGGGTGAAGGTCACCGCGGCGATCCGCTCGACCGGCTCCCCCTGGCGCACCAGGCTCAGCATCCGCTCGACGAGGCAGGTGGTCTTTCCCGAGCCGGCGCCCGCTTCTACCAACAGATTGGTCGCCAGGTCGGAGCGGATCCGGTCGCGCGCCGGCTGATCGGCGAAGGTCGGCGTGCTCATGATTCCTTGTTCCGTCGTGCCGCCATCGCTACCAAGCCCAGGATCGTGGCGTTCCGCCGAGCCCATTCGGCCCGGGGGGAGACGGGCTCCGAAAAACGGCCCTCCGCATCACGTACCCGGCAGTTGGAGCGATAGTCGCACCAAGTGCAGTCGTCGGGCTTGTCGGTCGGGATGAAGTTGCCGTCGCGCGTGTGGCTGAGCACGCTCAACACGAGCGCCGGCGCGCGGGCCAACTCGGCGGCGGAAAAGGCCGCTTTTTCGTTCCGGCCCCGCGGCGTGGGGAACCGGTACTCGAAGCGGATGACCTTGGCGCCCAGCTGCTGCTCGGCGGCCGCGGCATACAAGGCCGGCTGCAGGAGCCGGCCGCCCCGAAACGGGGCATCCTTGGAGCCGACGACAAACTTGGCCGGCACCCCGGTCTTGTGGTCGATGACGACGAGCCCGCCATCGGCACGGCGATCGACCCGGTCCATCCGTCCCCGCAACGCGAAGCTGCTTCCATCGGGCAGGGCATAGCGCGCCCGCGCGGGATCGATCTCGAACTCGATCTCCTCCCAGCGCTCGATCTCCCTCCTCGCCAACTGGCGCCGCTCCATGGCGAGAAACGACAGTGCGGACCGGCGGATCTCCGTCTCCTCAGCGAGTCGCACGGTTTCACTCGGCGGCGGGACTTCCTCCCGCCAGCGGGCCAGGGCAACGGCGACGATCTCTAACAGCGCCGCCTCGGCCGGGTCCTCGAGAATCTCCTGTTGCCGTCCGCGAAACAGGCGCTCGAATCGATCGAAGACCTCGTGCAGCAGCCGCCCGCGCTGGAGGGGGTCCAGCCAGAGCTCGGGGTCATACTCGGGATCGTCGGGGAGATAGAGGCCGAGGACGTAGCGATAGAACCACGCCAGGGGACAGGTGCCGAGCCGTTCCAGAGAAGAAGGAGAGATCGGCCGCTGGTTGCGGGTCGGATCGTGTTCCAGAGCGGCCTCGGGAACGTGGCCAAGGTGTGGATCCAGCTCGGTGCCTTCGAGGGCATCGGCAGCAGACAGGCCGCGATCCAGATCCGGCCAGGTCTCCCGAATCTGGGCGGTGCCATCGAGCAGCAGCGCGCCGTCGGTCAACGCAGCCAGCCACGCATCCCT